>Ga0194037_1000982_pt1 | contig 21328 bp, 19 predicted proteins | sample JunL306m_MetaG_FD_148653 | JGI IMG/M metagenome (GOLD analysis project Ga0194037, IMG submission 148653) | Anoxic zone freshwater microbial communities from boreal shield lake in IISD Experimental Lakes Area, Ontario, Canada - Jun2016-L304-6m | ecosystem: Environmental > Aquatic > Freshwater >...
AAATTTAGTGCAATAAAAACGACGACTAACATATCCTTTCTGTTCAGCAACCTTGATTTGCTCAATCATCGAGCTTAGTCTTATTGCATGCCCCTACAATGGGGCAGGTTCACCGTATCCCCATTCTACAACAGTTTTTTTCTTTTAATTTTTTTGTACCATGACATCAACTATTCATATACCCCGGGAAGCTTTGTATTTTCTTGAGTTGGAAGAAAAATACGGCGCACACAATTACCATCCCCTACCCGTAGTGCTGGAAAAAGGAGAAGGCGTTTTTGTATGGGATGTAGCCGGAAAAAGATATTATGATTTCCTGAGCGGCTATTCTGCCGTGAATCAGGGACATTGTCATCCCAAGATCATTGCCGCCCTCACTGCCCAAGCGCAGCAGCTTACCCTCACCTCCCGGGCCTTTCACAATAACCGGTTGGGCGAATACGAACAATTCATCACCCAGTATTTCGGGTACGATAAAGTGTTACCCATGAACACCGGTGTAGAAGCAGTGGAAACAGCGATTAAGCTTTGCCGTAAGTGGGGGTACCAGGTAAAAGGCATCGCCGAAAATAAAGTAAAGGTCATTGTGTGCCAGGGTAATTTCCATGGCAGAACAGGAGCCGTGATCTCATTCAGCAGCGATCCTACGGCCAAAGAGAATTTTGGACCCTTCATGCCTGGATTTGAATCCATTCCGTTCAATGATCTGGCTGCGTTGGAACTGGCTTTTCAAGATGAACAGGTTGCTGCATTTTTATTTGAACCCATTCAGGGCGAAGCGGGAGTAATTGTTCCCAATGAAGGATATTATACCGGCATCCGGAATTTATGCAACCAATATAATGTGTTGATGGTAGCCGATGAAATTCAAACCGGACTTGCCAGAACAGGAACCTTGTTGGCCTGCGACCATGAATCGGTGCGGCCCGATATTATCATACTGGGCAAGGCCCTTAGCGGCGGAACAATACCCGTGAGCGCCGTACTTTGCGATGACGAGATCATGCTTACCATCAAACCCGGTGAACATGGCAGCACATACGGAGGTAACCCATTGGCAGCTGCAGTTGCTATCGCTTCACTGGAAGTGATACGAGATGAAAACCTTGCAGCACAAGCCGCCAAAGCAGGTGAATGGTTGCGCAGCGGATTGGCAGCACTTGAGTCGCCCTTCATCAGCAATATCCGTGGCCGTGGATTATTGAATGCTATTGTGATCCAGCATCCACACAAAGATGCAGCCTGGGAGCTTTGCTTACAATTACAGGAAAATGGTTTACTGGCGAAACCTACGCACGGAGATAAGATCAGGTTTGCACCACCCCTGATGATCACCCAAGCGCAGATCAATGAATGTGTATCGATCATCGAAAAAAGTTTGCACAGCCTGAATGAAGTGTAACACAAAAAATACTGACCGTAATTTTTGATTAACTTCGAGACCAAAATAAAAATCATCCATGGATACTCATTTGCACCACGACCATATAGAATCGCATTTAAAAAGTTCGGACCTGTTGCGGGATGTGGTGATTGGCATGAGCGACGGACTCACGGTTCCCTTTGCACTGGCAGCTGGATTGAGCGGCGCAGTGGATAATAGCAGCATCATCGTGATCGCCGGCATTGCAGAAATTGCAGCTGGCAGTATTGCTATGGGACTGGGCGGATACCTGGCCGGCAAGACCGAACAAGACCATTATGCTAGTGAAGTAAGAAGGGAATATGATGAAGTGGAAAATTTACGTCACCGTGAAATAGAAGAAACCAAAGAATTTTTTGCCAATATCGGTTTAAGTGAGGCTGTGCAAAATCAGGCTACAGAAGAGATCTCGCAGGACAAGGACCGTTGGGTTCATTTCATGATGAAATATGAACTCGGACTGGAAAAGCCTGATCCAAAGCGGGCTACCAAGAGTGCGCTCAATATCGGACTTTCTTATATCGCCGGAGGAATTATACCCTTAAGTCCTTATTTTTTTATTACAAGTTCTTCAGAAGCCCTTAAAATTTCAGTGGTCGCCACCCTGATTTGTCTATTCATTTTCGGCTACTTCAAAAGCCGTATCACTGGTGTTAATCCATGGCTGGGTGCTTTGAAAGTTACCCTCATCGGCGCACTGGCTGCCGGCGCTGCGTTTGCTGTGGCGAAATTGTTGGAGCGGTAGGAACGTTGAAACGTTTAATCGTTTAAGGTTTAAGGTTTAAAGTTTAAAGCTGGTTGAGAAGTTGAGGAGTTGAGGAGTTTGGTGATTTCGTTAACTTCATGAGCTTTCTAGTTAAAGCTGGTTGAGGAGTTGAGAAGTTGAGGAGTTTGGTGATTTCGTTAACTTCATGAGCTTTCTATTTATGCCGTTGGTCAGGAGACCAGACGGCGGCGAAATCATCAGCCTGAACGAAATCCCTGCTCCCGAAAGCATTCGGGACTCACTGCCAACTGCTCCCGTTTGCTAACCGGACCCACTGCCAACCCTACTCCGTATCCACCATATGCTTCGTATTCCTTGAAATATTCCCCATGGTCCAGGTGATGGTTTTTTGATACGGATGTTTCCTTACAGTGCATTCCTGAATATTACAGATGCGGCAGGAAAAATCAAGACAGCCATCTGAATGCACAAATAATTCTACCGATTCTCCATATTCTTTTTTTACGAGTGCTGATAAGGCATCAATTTCTTTATGGGCCTCATGCACATTCAGGTACCAGGGCACGGTCAGGTGGCAGTCGAGGTGCAGCGTACCGCCATATTTAATGATGCGCAGGTTATGCAGGTCGATCCAGTTCTTTTGACGGTTACTGTTTAGCATCAATACCATTTTCTCCAGTAAGGCGCTATCCGTTTCGTCCATGATACCGGCAATGGATGACCGCACTATTCTATACCCGGTAAAAATGATGACGAATGAGAACAGTAAGGCTACGGCACTATCCAGCCAGGTGATATGGGTGAACATGATCAGGATCAATCCGATCACGATACCTACGGTAGACCAGGTATCTGATTGCAGGTGTTTTCCACTGGCGATGAGGGCCAGTGAATTGTTCTTCTTACCGATACTAATGCAAAACCGTCCCGCGAGATAATTGACAGCAGCAGTAACCGATACCAATATGATACCATAATCCAGTTTGTTGATGGTATGTGGGTGCAGCAGATTATTAACTGCTTCATAGATGATCAAAAATCCGGCGATGGTAATGAGTGTTCCTTCAATGGCAGCTGAAATAAATTCAACTTTACCATGACCGTAAGGATGATCATGATCTTTAGGCTTGGCAGAAATATACAGACTATACACACCGATCAACCCAGCCACCACATTCACCGTGCTTTCAAGCGCATCGGTAAGTATGGCCACCGATTCGGTCATATACCAGGCTATGATTTTTGTGAGAAACAATACCACAGAAATGGAAGCGATACCAATTTGTACACGGAGATTGTATTTTGAAGATTCCAATGTTAAAGGATTTGAAAGCAAAGGTACTATTTGCGTTGATTGCTTTGCCGATTTAATCATTGCCCTTCAAAAACTTATGCACTTTATCCGGATGCGCTTCCGCATACGCATAAATATTATTGCGGATATAATCGTTATCCCTGTATGGCGTAAGCAAGTCTTTCAATACAGAGGCATCAGGTATTTTTGTATTTGCAGGTATATGCCCCATCCCCCAGAATACGCCTCTTTCGATCAGCAAACACAATCGTTCCTGATCTTTTATTCCGGTATCTACCAAGGCAAAACTGGGTAATTGATTATCAAGTTCCTGTATGGCTGTTATTACTTTTTCATTGTAGCTGGTCGGATTGCCGATCTTTTTCAAGCCGGCAGCATCCAATGCTGTTTTATTGATAAAACAAAGCTGGTCGCTCAATTCAAATTGCCCGATCATTTTTTTTAGCATCACCTGCCCTTCGTGCAGCAGGTTAAAACTATACAGCACCGGGATATTTTTTTTCTTTTTGTCGATAGCCAGTCGCAGATAACCCCGGTTGTCTTCAAACTGATACAACCCATACCGTTGCAGCGGTTGTTTCTGGCTATAATTATATTTTGGCCATAACTTTTTTATTTCCGTGCTTTCCAACACCAGGGCTTCCAGTTCAGTGGCGCAGGACCGATGCGTTACCTGATGGATAAGCCTTACAAAATTCTGTCTTTTCCGATCGGGATCATTTTGTGTGAAATGGCTGGTCACCCTTTTTTTTATATTGATGGCCTTGCCCACATAGATGATGGTATTTTTTGCATCATGGAAATAATATACCCCAGGGCCGGTGGGCAGGCGGTTGATTTGCTCCTTCGATAAATGTAACGGTAACCATTGCTCGCCGCTGCTTTTTTTCAGCATGGCATCAATATGGGGTGCGGCGCCATTGCTGAGCAAATGCTCAAACAGTTTAACCGTAGCTTCAGCATCTCCACCCGCGCGGTGCCTGTTGCTGATATCGATCTGTAGGGAGCGACAAAGTTTACCCAGGCTATAAGAAGGTAATCCCGGAAAAACTTTGCGACCCAAGCGTACCGTACAAAGTTTTTTCACCTGCAATTCAAAACCCGCAGCCTTCAACTGATGTTTTACAAATGAATAATCAAAATTTACATTGTGTGCTATAAAGACACGGTCGTTCAGCAATTCGAATAATTGCGGGGCCACGGCTTCAAAAACCGGAGCAGAAGCTACCATGGCATTGCTGATGCCGGTGAGTGCCGTGATATAGGACGGTATGTTTTGCTGTGGATTGATCAGTGTTTCAAAACGCTGAACCAGTTTTTCACCATCATGGATATACACGGCAATTTCGGTGATGCCGTTAGCCGCAGCATAACCACCGGTGGTTTCAATATCTACAATTGCATACATGGATATGCAAAATACTAATTTTTTTAGTTAAATCAAGGGCGTGGTGAGAAAGGTGGGTTTTATTCTTCTGCTGTATGGGTGAATTTATGAATGGCATCTTTGTGGCGCATCATCTTGATCAGTTGGATCACGGCCGTGAGTGCGAATATGCCTCCTATCACCCAGTTAAGGTATTGCTGGCTATTGGCGATCTTTTGCACCATCCATTTACCGCCAAAGATGAAAACACAGTTTCCGGCAAGGGTGCCCAGACCGATGCCAACAATATAACTGTTGTACTGACGACTAACGGGTTCAAGTATTTTTTTGCTGAAGAGTACGGTACTCCATCCAAACCAGAACGGGATCTGTACCGGATTGATGGCACACATGAACATCCCCAGTAAAAAGCGGTGCATATTATTTTGCAGCATCACATTCTTGCCAGTACCTCCGGATTTGGTAGCAGCAATAAAACTTCCTACGGCCAATGCAACGATGATGCCCAGCGTGATCCATTCCATGGCCTTCATTAACCGTTGTTGTTTTCTAACCCAGTCGATGCCCACCAATGATAACCGTACATAAACCATTTCAACCAACAAAGATCCGAAAGAGAAATACATGGCATCGAGTATGCTTTCCTGTATACCGATCTGCATGGCAGCCACATTCAGTGTTCCCAGGGGCAGTGAACCCAGGAAACTGATCATCAAACCCCAGCAAAATATTTTAAAAAGTTTTTTCAAAATTATTTATTTGACTAACCCATATCGGTATCCGCTGCTTTCATCTTTTCCATCATCTGTTGAGCATTGCGTAAAAATCTTCTTCCCTTCATCAGGGGCCAGGGTTTAATACCCAGACTGGCATTGTATTTACTGATCTGGTACAAGGATTTCCAGTGACGTAATATTTCGCGGTAAGCGCCCCAGAGTGAATATCCGGTATCATAAAAATGATTGGGTTCTGCACCACAACCATTGTATTCGAGTATTGAAAAATTCTTTCCTTGTTTCAGGTCTTCCACACTGTTGCACATGATATCATAGCGACCATAATAAAAATCATTGATCGATTTGCTCAGCCCATCAAAGAGTGCCACCAGGCGGTCATCGATCTGATCTTTCAGGTCAACAAAATGAGCCCCACGGTTATGGTTAGCCGCATAACTCAGCATATAGGTTTCGCCGGTGGGGATGATCTTGTTCCAGTTATCGGCGTGTTTATTTTTCAATTCATCCAGTCGTTTCCCTCCCTTCGGATGCAGCATGATCAGTTCCTCCAGGGTAAGTTTTCCATCTCCGGTAACCTGCAGGGGTATCTTGTGCAGGAATCCGGTTACGGTTCCTTTTTCGGCTAATGGATGACGGATATAAAAAACGCTGACTTCCATGGGGTAGGTTACCATACGCTGAACGATATATTCAACAGGCACCTTACTATGATAATGTTTCAGTTCGTCAACATGATCAATTTTCCTGAATAAGACCCCTTGTCCACCTACTTCTGGTTTTACGATCAGCGGATATTCGATACCGTGTTGTTCTATTTGTGTGATGACCTCTTCAATTTTCTGGCTGGGCTTTACATTAAAAGTAGTAGGGTACCAATCCTTCGGCAATAGGTCGTACATTTCTTTTTTGGGCTCACCTTCCATCCCACCGAACGTGAGTTTGGGATTGCTGGGCGTAAAGAACCAAACCGCCCCTGAGCGAATGATGTACCAGAGCCACACCGGGGTAATGGGAGCATAGATCAATTTAAAAGGCCAGGCCTCCCAATTGGTGATGGTATGAATGATTTTTTTCAAATACAGGCAATTGTTGCGAAGTTATTCAAATTGAGCCTTTCAAATACCAACCATGGTAAAATACTACTGCCTTTCTTTTATATTAAATATTTAAATTTGATGTATGATGAATAAAGGGCAGCGCATGATATTGATGGCATTACTGGTGAGTTTTTTATTTTCCGTTACCAACATGGGCATAGCCGCAGTACCTGTACATCAACCTGTATGCATTTCTGTATCTATAAACGATGGTATACCTGTACCCTCGTTAAGTATCAATGGATTTGTATCAAGACTTACTGAAGCATGGATATCGCATCGGGTAAAAAAGATCAGGAACAGGATCACGGCAGATAGCCTTCGGCTGGATAAAACAGAACGGAAAGCCATCTGGTCAATGTCTTTAGGCATTAGCAGTTTATGTGTTTTATTCATTCCGGTATTGAACCTGCTTGCACTGCCCATGGCCATATTGGCCATTATTTTTGGTGCTTCGGTAATAAAAAAAATAAAAGTTAAAAAGAAAGCACAGATAGGAATTATCTTTGGATCCATAACCACTGTTACGATACTATTTGCACTTGCCATAGTGGCAATAATAGTAGGATCTGGCGGAGTGAAATAATTTTTTATGCAAGTTCCAACAATGGCCGAATTGATGGCCAATGGCGAAAACCCCGAAGTCCTTTTCTGGGTAGGTTGTGCCGGCAGTTTTGATCAGCGGGCACAAAAGATCACGAAGGCATTTGCCAGCATCCTTACTAAGGTGGGTATACGCTTTGCGATCCTCGGAAAAGAAGAAATGTGCACCGGCGATCCGGCTCGCAGGGCGGGAAATGAATTCATGTTCCAGATGATGGCCTACCAAAATATTCAGATATTGAATGGATATGGTATCAAAAAAATCGTGACCGCCTGTCCGCATTGTTTCAATATCCTGAAGAACGAGTATCCCGAACTGGGAGGCACATACGAAGTGATCCATCATGCCAGCTTTTTACAGCAACTGATCAATGAGGGTAGAATTGTGATGAAAGAAGGCGGTGAATTTTCAGGCAAAACCATCAGCTACCATGATAGTTGTTACCTGGGCCGTGCCAATGATATTTATGAAGCACCCCGCTCGGTATTGAATGCCATGGATATTGAACTGGTTGAAATGAAAAGATGCAAAAGCAATGGTCTCTGTTGCGGAGCTGGCGGCGCCCAAATGTTCAAAGAAGAAGAAAAAGGAAATAACCGGATCAATTTTGAAAGAGCCGACGAGGCCCTGGCTACCGGCGCCAGCGTAATTGCTTCCGCTTGTCCGTTTTGCAATACCATGCTCACCGATGGCATCAAGAACAGCAACAAAGAAGATTCGGTACAGGTTCTTGATATTGCGGAGATGGTGGACGCGAGTATGACGTATAATTTATAGTTGGCAGTTGGATGAATCAGTTGGCAGTTGACAGTTTGCAGTTTGCAAGGATTTCGTTCTGTATGTTGGCTGTCCATTTCAACAATATTCAACAATTTTCAACCATCTTCAACAACTAAACGCTAAACCAACCTTAAACCTTAAACTTTAAACCTTAAACCCTTAAACGTCTTAAACGTTTTAAACGATAAAATAAATGAACCTAACCTACCAACAACATATCCCCGCAGATTTCCACGACAATTCAAGGGTCTGGATATTCCAGAGCAGCCGTTTATTTTTTGTAAGTGAGGCCCTGGAGATGGAAGATATGCTAAAGGATTTTTTGGATGGCTGGAAAAGTCATGGTGATCCGGTACGAGGGTTCGCCAATTTATTCTTCGGACAGTTCATTGTGTTGATGGCCGATGAGCGACTGGTAACTGTGGGAGGATGCAGCACCGATAGTTCGGTGCATTTTATTCAATCCATTGAACAAAAATTCAAGGTGGATATGTTTAACCGGCAGCAGCTGGCTTTCCTGGTGAAAGACAAGATACAATTGCTTCCGCTGAGCCAATTGGATTATGCGGTAGAAAATAATTTCATTGATGCCAATACCCTGTATTTCAACAATACGGTATTGACCAAAAAAGAATGGATGGAACATTGGATCATTCCGGTAAAAGACAGCTGGCTGGCAAAAAGAATTCCACAGCGGCTCAATGCTTAGTCATCATTTTGCTTTAGTTTTCTCCAGCTTCTTCAGAATAGCATCCCTGTTCTTATGCTGATTCTTCGTAAAGATATAGCTCAGCGAAAGCCTGAAATTTCGGGTATGCGTAAACGAATAGGAATCCACGCTGAAATTACCTCCAAAAGTATAGGTACGGTTCTGCTGCTGACGGAAAGGATCGATCATGTTGAAGGCCACAATGAATTTCTTTGAGAAGAACTTGCGTTGAATTCCCATGTTCATGCTAAGGGTATTATTGAGTGTTCCCTGTGGATTGGCAAAACGATTATACGTTAGGTTCACACTGCTGTTCATCACATCGCTGAACTGGTAACTGCCATTGAAGGTGGAATAGAAAGAACCGCCATCACGGAAATACCGAACCAGTTTATCATGCAAACTATACACATGATAGGTGTATCCCATACTCAGGTTGAGCTTGATCTTCTTACCCACCGACATTCCGCCCCAGACACTGGTTTCATATTCATGGCGGCCGCTGCTGTTCTCCCAGGTGGTATTGGTTTTCCCATCGGGCAATAAGGTACGGATGGAACTATAAATATGCTGCAGATTATTATACCCCATCGACATATTGAAATAATAACCCTTCACAGATTTGCCAAATATGCCATCAAAATTTTCGGCATAGTAGGGTTGCAGATAAGGGTTCCCAAAGCGGATATTGTAAGGATCCGAATAATCAACACTGGGGTTCAGTTCTCCCAATCCGGGTCGTTGTATACTTCGCTTATAACTTACCGTTATGCTCCAGTCGCTTTTCCATTTTTTTACCAGGGTAGCGAAGGGCAGGGCCGACCAGTAATTATTTCTATAATCGTGTACATCATTCCGGATATCAAAGAACGTGACCGTATGTTCAGCCTGTACACCGGCATTGATATAAAAATCGGGCACAAAATCGTATCGAAGAGCAGCACGTAGGGCATCGATATGCTGGTGATAATTAAAATCATTGCTGAGGATCTCGTTGGCCACAAAAATCTGTTCGGGCTTTTTCAGGAATTCAGTGTTGAGAATATTATGTCCTATGAACCTGCTGAGGTTGCCACCCATATTCAGAAAAAGCTTTTTTTCTACTAATGGCCGATCGTAATTCAGCCTCAAACTCATGCTCCGGTTCCGCACGGTAGTAAATTGTTGCTGAGTAGAATCCAGTCCGGTTAAACTATGATCCGGATTCAGGTACTGCTGAAAATAATCGCGCTCCACATCATTGGCATTATAATTAAATCCGCCGGTGAATTTCAACTGTTCCCCTACCCGCTTACCCTTCCAGGAATACATCATGCTCAGGTTCGGATTCCAGGATCCCGTATGGTTGCTGATGGCCCGGTTGCTGAGCTTATACAGCAGCTGATCATTGTTCAGGTTGCTGTATTCATTATAGGAAGCACTGCCTGAATGATTGGCATTGTATTGTGAAGTAAAATTGAAGCTATTGTTTTTATTTATCTCATAATCAATGCTTAACCTAAAGTTTGGACGATTGTTATTTGAATGGCTATTGCTGATAGCATTGAAATAACTGATGGAGTCGGTATAGATATTTTGCCGGTTACTATAACTATTTCCCGCATAGCGATTGTATCCAAATCCGGAGGAAAACCCAATATTCCATTTATTTTTCCGGTACGAGACATTGCCATTCACCCCCGCTTCGCCACGGCTACCATAACTAATATTGATACGGGCAGTAAAACCCACTTTCCCCTTCTTCGTTACGATATTGATCACCCCTCCCCGCTCATTGGCATATTGCGGAGGCGGGGTTGTCATTATTTCTATCTTTTCGATCATGCTACCGGGCATACTTTCCAACAGGTCTTGCAACTGTTTCCCATTCAACTCTACCGGCTTATCATCGATCAATATTTTCGCATCCTTGCCCCTCAACTGCACTTTACCATCATTATCTACATTCACCAGGGGCGCCTGTTTCAATAATTCAGTAGCACTGGAACCGGCACTCAATGCCGATTCGCCCACATTGAAACTGATCTTGCCATCCTTATTTTCTATCAGCGGTTTTTCGGCATACAGCACCACCTCATTCATCAGCGCAGCATGTCGGTGCAATTTTATATCGTTCAGATCAAAGTCGAACCGCTCTTTGCGAATATTGATACTATCCATGGTTAGTCCGCTATAGCCCGTCATACTTAACCGCAACCTGTAATATCCAAATGACAACCCATCCAGCATAAACGATCCGTCTTTAGCGGTCAAGGCGGATCTTAAAACGGTACTGTCGCCCCCATGCTTTATCAATTGAACCGTTGCCCCCATGATCGACTTGCTATTATCGCCATCCAACACGGTTCCGATGAGGATGCCCGGTTGGGTTGCCGGTTTTTGCGAGAACCCAGTTAGGATCATGATCAAGCACAATATGGTAAGGGATATACGCAATGGTCCTGTTTTTTTACCCGCAAAAATAATGATTGAAAATAGGTCGGCGCGCTTTATTATTTGAATGGATAAAGGCAGCCGGTATTGCTAATTCAACCGCCTACATATTATTTGTTGCCGATTGCATCAACTTATTTATTTTTAATACCCAAACAATACTATATATGAAACAGATTGCTTTATTTTTCACCCTTGCCTTCATCGGCTTTTCGGGCATGATGCAGGTAACTGCCCAAACATCGCCTGCCATTAAACTGGCCTCCAGTTCAGAGAATATGGCGCCTACCAAAAATGTTCAGGTGACTAGTGATCCGGTAATGGTTGCTGCTGAACTAAAATCCAACACGCCAGCCGACGGTTCAAAAAAATTCATCGACCCGGCCAATATGGATCAATCGGTTAAGCCCGGCGATAATTTTTATTTATATGTGAACGGTAACTGGATAAAGAAAACCCCGATTCCACCCTCAAAAACAAGATGGGGTAGTTTCGATATCCTTTCGGAAGAAAGTTCCGTTGCCCTGCGAGGATTACTGGAAAGCGCTTCTACCAACCCCGGCTCAAATCCCCTGATGAAAAGAGTGGGCGATTTTTATGCCAGCGGAATGGATAGTATTGCCATCGAAAAACTGGGATACCAACCCATCAAACCATACCTTGATGCTGTTTCAAAACTAAGCACCAAAGAACAGATCATTGAGCAGATCAATTATCTGCGCTCACATTCTATCAGCTCACCGCTTTACCGGATTGGGGTTAATCAGGATGCCAGAAATGTAACCAAGTATATCATCAGCATGGGACAGGGTGGTACTACCCTGCCCGACCGCGATTATTATCTGAAAAATGATGCCCGCAATCAGAATATCAGAAAAGAATACAACGGCTATATCGTAAAATTATTCATGCTCACCGGCACAGATGCTACTACCGCAAAGGCCAATGCAAATATCATATTGGAAATGGAAACCAATCTCGCACGGGCACAAATGAGCCGTGTAGAAATGCGCGACCCGGTTAAACTGTACAATAAATTTTCACTGGATGCACTGAGTGCTAAAACACCCAACCTGAAATGGCAGCAGATCTTACCACAACTGGGCTATACCACTAAGCAAGACAGCGTGATCGTTAGCAATCCCAAATTCATGGTATTCGTTGATTCACTATTGGGAGCGGTTTCGGTGAACGATTGGAAGGTTTATCTGCAATGGGGAATATTGAAAGATGCTTCGCCCTTCCTGAGCAGCGAGTTCGTGAATGCCAGTTTTGCATTTAATAAAGTGCTGAGCGGACAAAAAGAACAAACGCCCCGCTGGCAAAGGATCAGTGGATTAGTGGATGGACAACTCGGCGAGTTGTTAGGACAATTATACGTAAACAAATATTTTAAGCCCGCCGCCAAAGAAAGAATGCTGGCCCTGGTGTTCAATATGCAGGAAACCTTTAAAGACCGCATCAATCAACTGGACTGGATGAGTGCCGAAACCAAGGCACGCGCCATTGCTAAACTGTACGCATACACGAAAAAAATTGGGTACCCCGACAAATGGAAGAATTACGACGGATTGCAGATCAAGCGCAATGATTTTCTGGGCAACCTGCAACGGGCCAATCAATGGCAGTACAAAGACAATATCAGCAGACTGGGCAAAGCGGTTGATAAAACAGAATGGAACATGTCGGCCCCAACAGTAAATGCGTATTATAGTCCGGCCAAAAATGAGATCGTTTTCCCCGCCGGTATCTTACGCGCACCCTTCTTTGATTTTGAAGCCGATGACGCCCTCAACTACGGTGGAATTGCTGCTGTGATCGGACATGAAATGACCCATGGTTTTGATGATCAGGGCCGTCAGTTTGATGCCGATGGTAATTTGCACGACTGGTGGACCAAGGCTGATGCCGATGAATTTAAAAAACGTGCCGATGAAGTGGTAGACCAATACAATGGATTTGTGGTACTCGATACCATGCATGTGAATGGCAGGCTTACCCTGGGTGAAAACCTGGCTGATCTTGGCGGACTGAGTATTGCCTACGAAGCCTTCAAAAAAACAGAACAGGGCAAGAGTGGAAAACCCATTGATGGATTTACTCCTGATCAGCGATTCTTCATCAACTGGTCGCAGGTATGGCGCAATAATATTTTGCCCGAAGCTCAGGCGCAGCGCATCACCACTGATCCCCACTCGCCCGGTATGTTTCGGTCGAACGGCCCACTTGGTAATATCGATGCTTTTTACGAAGCTTTTGGGGTAAAGGAAACCGACAAGATGTACAAACCAAAAGAAAAAAGGACCAGGATCTGGTAATGATATAAAAACCGGGACATCGTTCCGGTTTTTTTCGTTTATGCGTTTACGTGAATTATAAAATATTTTATTTTTTTGAAGCAATACCTCATCGCAATAATACTCAGTTGCAGCATCGGCCTACTCGCTTCGGCACAGCGCCCGGGGTTGAAAAATGAATTCAGTTTACTGGGGCATATCAGCGGATGGAATGGCAAGACCATTTACTTCAGTTACCGTGGCGTGAGCAATGACCGGATCTGGGATAGTACAGTGGTATCCCAGAACCAGTTTATTTTTAAGGGGCGAATGGATGAAGATTATACCAGCGCCTTCATCAGCACCCTTAGTGAAAAGCGTATGCAACGGCTCGATGACGCCAATATGAGCAACCGTTTATTTTTATCGCCCACGGAAATGCATATCAGCCTGGTATTGCAAGAATTTAAACAAGCAATATTAACCGGCTCGCCCACCCAACAGGCATTCATCAAACTTGAAAAAGAAAAAAACCTTGCACAATCGGCCCTGGATCAATTGAACAGCGAATCGGCCAGTTGGGAAGAAGCTTTTGAATTTAAACGTACACATGGAGCGCCAACCGATACCCTCGTATCCATTCAGGATAGATTGGCGGCCATCAGGATAAAGACCATCGGCTTTACCGAAAAACTTACCGCCATCGACCGTAAATTTTTTAATCAACACCCCGATTCCTATATCACGGCATGGCTGCTGAGCGATTATTATGTAAGTGGTTTTCCGGTGAATGAATTGATGGGTTATTATCATCAATTATCTGCCCCTATCCAAGCCAGTTATTATGGCCGGCAACTGAATAAAGCCATTGCCCGTTTACTGAAAGGCGCTCCGGGCACGGCTGCACCGGTCATCAACGGCACCGACCTGCAAGGCAAAACAGTTTCTTTGGCCAATTATTCAGGGAAATATTTACTGCTCGATTTCTGGGCATCTTGGTGTGGCCCCTGCCGACAAGGTAATCCTGCATTAAAATTGATGTATGAAAAATATCATCCGCTGGGGATCGAATTCTTAGGCATTGGCGCCATCAGTGATGCTCGTGAGAATTGGCTGGGGGCCATAGAAAAAGACGGGATCGGTATCTGGAAACATATCCTTGATGATTACAATACCCAAACCAATAGGCCCGACCTGGCCGATAAGTATACGATCTACTCACTACCCACTAAAATATTGATTGATCCCTCTGGAATGATCATTGCCCGATATGGAGATGGCGGCGAAGCTGAAGAAAAATTACCCGAAAAGCTGGCAGCTATCTTTGGAAAATAGCCTTATCAAAAAATATAGGGATCTATCTGATCACTACTTCCTCAGCACTGAACTTGCTGATGAATTGATAATTATTTCCCTTGAAACTGTATTGGTATACCCGGTGGTAGTCTTTACTTAATTGCTCCTCTGAAGCAGGATGCACAATATTGCTGATCACATTAAAGCCCTCGGCCCTGAAACAGATCAGGATATTGTGGATGGCCGAACCCTCTTCATTGATCGCTTCCAGCATCTTGCTCAGCTGCGTTTTATCAAATTCACTCTTAACGCCCTTCATTCCGCGAATGGTATTGCGGCAACGATTGTAGGGGTCGCTGGTCTTTACATCGGTTGACTGATAAAATATATGATCGAAATAGGTATCCTTGAAATGATTATCGAGATAGGTGCCGAAAGCCATGCCCTCTTCACTTAAGTGTAGGTATCCACCACGGCTATTCTCTTCCACATTGATCCTACCATGACGGATGATAAACAAATTAGCACTCATAAATGAAGAATTAATAATCCCAGAAAACGGGAATTAGGGGTGATAAATAAAACCTGAACGGCAAATTTACGCTTTATTTGGCAGAACTGGGGATAATGCCTTAAACCTATACTTAAAATCAACAATAAGTTACTGCCATACTGTCATTTGCTGGGTTGAATTTTGTATATTTGCTGTTCTAAAAAAATGGATTGATTATGCCGGAGATGGTATCCGATAAAATACATGACGAGCAGAAACAGGGAACAGCCTATGCCCCTGTTTCGAATAATTTGAGTCCCAATAAAAAGCATTTTTATATTGAGAGCTATGGCTGCGCCATGAATTTTGCCGATAGTGAGGTGGTAGCGTCGGTGTTGATGGACTATGGTTTTGGAGCTACTGCCGATTGTGCGTTAGCCGATCTGATCCTGATAAATACCTGTTCTATCCGTGAAAAAGCAGAAACGACAGTAAGGAAAAGACTTACCGAATTTAGAAAACTAAAACGCCTTAATCCGGGATTATTGGTGGGTGTGTTAGGATGTATGGCGGAAAGATTGAAAGAGAAATTTCTGGAAGAAGAAAAACTGGTTGACCTGGTGGTGGGCCCCGATGCTTACCGCAGTTTACCTGGTTTGATAGAAGAAGCCGAAACCGGAATGAAATCCGTGAATGTATTGTTGAGCAGGGATGAAACCTATGCCGATATTGCACCGGTTCGGTTGAACAGCAATGGCGTTACAGCATTTGTAAGCATCATGCGGGGTTGTAACAATATGTGCTCATTCTGCGTGGTGCCGTTCACGAGAGGAAGGGAAAGAAGCAGAAATGCCGCATCCATTGTTCAGGAATGTGAAAATCTGTTTGCACAGGGATATCGGGAAGTGACCTTACTGGGACAAAATGTAGACAGCTATCATTGGGTAGATGAAACCGGACATGAAATCGTGAGCTTTGCCATGCTGATGGAAAAAGTGGCAAAGATTTCTCCGCTTTTACGCGTACGATTTTCTACATCACATCCGAAAGACATTACCGATGAGGTATTGTTCACGATAAAACAATATAAAAACATCTGCAATTATATTCACCTTCCTGTACAAAGCGGTAGCAGCAGGGTGTTGCAAATGATGAACCGCACTTATAGTCGCGAATGGTACTTGGCCAAGGTTGACCGTATCCGGGAGATCATTCCTGATTGCGGTATCTCTACCGATATGATCACAGGTTTCTGTTCCGAAACGGAAGAAGACCATCAGCAATCGATCAGCCTGATGGAATATTGTCGGTATGATTTGGCCTATTTATATTTCTATTCGGAAAGACCGGGCACACTGGCGGCAAGAAGATTTGAAGATGATGTTCCGTTGGAAGTAAAGAAAAGAAGACTGAAGGAATTGGTTGACCTGTATCGTATCCATTCTTTGCAAAGCATGGAAAGGGATCTGGGAAAAACCGTTGAAGTATTGGTGGAAGGATCATCCAAAAAAAGTGAGCATGAATTGTCTGGAAGAACAGGACAAAATAAAGTAGTGGTGTTCCCAAAAATGCAATTCAAGCCAGGCGATTATGTAACCGTTATCATCGACAAATGCACCGCAGGAACGCTGATCGGCATTCCGGTTTTGCAACCCTAAATAAACTAAAATGGAATTACAATCAATAAAGAACAGGTTCGCCATCATTGGCAACTCCCCTGCCCTCAATCATGCCCTGCATGTGGCGGTACAAGTGGCGGGTACCGACCTCAGTGTGCTCATCAATGGAGAAAGTGGTGTGGGTAAAGAAGTTTTTTCACAGATCATTCATTCCCTGAGTGCCAGAAAACACAACCCTTTTATTGCCGTGAACTGCGGGGCCATACCCGAAGGCACCATCGATTCTGAATTATTTGGTCATGAAAAAGGATCCTTCACCGGAGCGGTAGACAGCCGTAAAGGATATTTTGAAACCGTGAATGGCGGTACTATATTTCTGGATGAGATCGGAGAATTGCCATTAGGCACACAGGCCCGATTACTTCGTGTATTGGAAGCCGGTGAATATATTCGCGTGGGTAGCAGCAAGGTGCAGAAAACAGATGTACGCGTGATCGCCGCCACCAATAAAGAGTTGTTTGATTATACCCGAAATAATAAATTCAGGGAAGACCTCTATTACCGGTTGAATACCGTGCCCATTCGGGTACCTGCGCTGCGCGACAGGAAAGAAGATATTCCCCTGTTGTTCAGAAAATTTGTGACCGATTTCTCCGACCGCTACAAATCAATTCCGGTACAACTGGACGAGGCCGCTAAAGCCGTGTTAATTAACTATCCCTGGCCGGGCAATGTGCGCGAATTGAAGAATATTGCAGAGCAGATATCGGTGCTTAGTCAGGAGAAGATCATTACCGGTCAGGAATTGAAAGGTTTCTTACCCGAACACAATTACTCACGGTTACCCGTACTTGCTGCCGGTGCCAGTGCCGTAAGCCAATCGGAGTTCGCCAACGAACGCGATATCCTGTACAAACTGTTCTTCGACATGAAGAAAGATGTAAATGAACTGAAAAAGATGTTCTTCGAACTGATGCAGAATCCCGCTGTAGCACAGCATGCACCGATCTTCACAGAGGATAATGCCATGCTCGACAGAAATCCCCTGCACACCGGAAGTTCATCCAACCAGCCCGTTTTTCTGCAGCACAATGGCAACGCTATTCAGCAACACGAGGATGTGGAAGAATCACTGAGCATTGTTGATAAGGAAAAAGAACTCATCATTAAAGCCTTAAAGAAACATAAGGGAAAAAGAAAAGACGCTTCGCTCGATCTGGGCATCAGCGAAAGAACTTTGTACCGTAAACTGAAAGAGTATGATATCGAAGAATAAGAAACATATTGGGGCAGGCAAACGCCAATGGCTGCATATTCCGGTATTGCTGTTGATGCTAATTTGCTGCAATTTTGCCACCTGCAAATATGGCTTCAAAGACACATCGCCAATTCCGCAGGAAGTAAAAACATTCCGGGTGAATTACCTGGAAAATAAAGCCCAGTATGTGAATCCGCAACTTAGCCCGGCACTCACAGAAAAACTGAAGCAGAAGATCATCAACACCACCAGGCTTCAACAAACCAACAATGATGATGCGCATTATGATATCAGCGGATATATTTCTCAGTACTATACCAGCACCAGCGGCATCAGCAATAACAATGCAAGTGTGAACCGTTTATCGATCTCTTTTCACCTGATCTTTAAAAATACACTCGACGAAAAGAAGAATAATGAGTGGGACCTTTCAAGAAGCTTTGATTTTCCGGCATCACAAAGTCTTTCTCAGGCCGAAGCGAGCTTGAATGCCGATATCGTTAAAGGTATTGTGGATGAGATCTTCAACAAGATCTTCTCTAACTGGTAAATGAGTTATTCTATAACCGCAAGATTAAACCGATTTTGTTTTTTATATTTAGGTTTCCATTATGCATACTGCAGCTCAAATAAACCCCGAACAAATATTTAAGATACCGGCAGGTACCAGCAGCCATGATTATCTGCAATCGGTAAGCAGCAACTATCCTTATTTCACGCCCGGGCAGTTTTTTTTATTAAAGGAAATGACCGCAGGCACAGAGGCATATAAAAAGCAGGCAGCAAAAACAGCTTTGTTTTTCAATAATCCGCATTGGCTTCAGTTTCAATTGCAACCCCGCAAGCCGATACAGCCCATACCGGTTGCTCCCGTTTTAGAAGATTCATTTGATGCCGACAATACCGATAATAATGACGACGAGTCTTTGATGGAAAAAGAGATCGAGCCCATGAAAATGGAACTCAGGTTATCCGACCGCATCAGCAATTCAGAAGAGGGCTTGCCCCTGTTTGAGCCCATGCACCTGGTAGATTATTTTGCTTCGCAGGGGATAAAACTGAGTGAAGAGGTACAAACAGCCGATAAACTGGGTAAACAATTGAAGAGTTTTACCGAATGGCTTAAAACGATGAAGAAGATACCCTCAGCTGCGGGCGGACAAGAAGCAGAAAATGCAGGGCATGGGGTGTCGGCCATCCAGTCATTGGCCGAAAAAAGCAATAAGGAAGACGATGTGCTGACCGAATCGATGGCCGAAGTATTTGCCAAACAGGGCAAAAAAGACAAGGCGATCGACGTTTACCAGAAATTAAGTTTGCTGGATCCCTCCAAAATCGCTTACTTTGCAGCCAAAATTGAACAATTAAAAGGAGAATAACATGTTAATTTTATTTGGAATTTTAGTGATCCTGACCTCAGCTATACTGGGATTGATCGTATTGATACAGAACCCTAAAGGTGGTGGATTGTCTTCCAGTTTTGGCGGTTTTGGCAACCAACTGATGGGTGTTAAACAAACTACCGATGTGCTTGAAAAAGGCACCTGGCTATTTGCCGGTATTGTAGGGCTGCTTTGTTTGCTGTCACCTGCCTTTATCCCTAAAACATCTAGCAGCGCTGGTAATGAACTGTTCAACAGCGTAACCCCACAAACACCAAAAGCTACTGCTCCTGCTACAACTGTTCCGATGCCTACCGCAACCCCGGACACAGGAAAGCATTAATAAAATATTTTTAAAATACCAGAACCCCGCCGCAAGACGGGGTTTTTTATTTTACTTTGTTGTTCATTCACGGTCATGATGAAATTAATCAAATACGGTATCCTGCTGCTGCTGATCTTAGTATCAGCATTTTTAGCCTGGGAAATTTTTGGTGCTACCCTATCCGCCCCCAAAGAAAAATATTTCACCGTTAAAACTGGCAGCAGCTTTAGTGATGTAAGAACCACCTTGATCGATCAAAAAATCATCAACAGTCCATTTCTATTCGACCAGTTGAGCAAACTCCTGCATTATTCCAACCCAGTAAAAGCAGGCCGCTATGAGGTTAGTAGCAGCATGAGTTTATTCACGCTATTGCGCAATTTACGCAGCGGAAAACAGTTGCCCGTAACACTGGTGATCACAAAACTACGCACCAAGGGAGACCTTGCAGCAAAGATCGCCGCCGGTTTTGAATGCGACTCGGCCAGTATGATCAGTCTGCTGAACAATCCTGATTCATTACTTGAATATGCACTCGATAGCAATACCGTGATGACCGCCGTGATCCCCAACAGTTATAATATACTTTGGAATAGCAGTCCGGCCAAGATCCTTAAAAAATTAGTTGCCGAAAAAGATAAATTCTGGAATGATACCAGGAAACAACAGGCTGCAAAAATGAAGCTCACTACCGCTGAAGTATACACGCTGGCAAGCATTGTAGAAGAAGAGACCACTAAGGAGGAAGACAAGGGCAAGATCGCCAGTGTATACCTGAACCGTATTCACTCCGGGCAGCGACTGGAAGCCGACCCCACCATAAAATTTGCACTCAAGGATTTCGGATTAAAAAGGATCCGCGAATCGCATATCAGGGCAGCGTCCGCATCTCCGTTCAGCACCTATTCTAACAAGGGATTGCCCATTGGCCCCATCTGTACGCCATCTTCCAAAACCATTGATGCGGTGTTAAATGCCCCATCAACAGACTACTTCTTCTTTGTGGCCCGGCCCGATTGGTCAAGACTTTCAGTATTTGCTCACTCCTATGCCGATCACCAGGTGAATGCCAGAAAATATCAGCGATTTTTGGATAGTGTGAATATAAAGTGAGGTGTTTAGGTGTTTAGGTGTTTAGGTGTTTAGGTGTTTAGGTGTTTAGGTGTTTAGGTGTTTAGGTGTTTAGGTGTTTAGCGAAGACCCTACATTTATTCGGAAAACTACTAATTCAAAGATTTTAAAAAATAATTTAAATTGATTCGGGATCATCAATCGAAGGCAGCGACTAAACGCCTAAACACCTAAACAACTAAACGTTTAAACTAATCACTAACTTTGCCCTCAACACAACCCCGGTAATTTTTGACCAAATTAGAACGCATACTGATCACCTGGCCTCCCATAACTTTTCTGTTAAGGAGGTCGCAGCATTGGCATTTACCCGGTTTTGAAGGAGTACCTCTCTAC
>Ga0194037_1000983_pt1 | contig 21307 bp, 20 predicted proteins | sample JunL306m_MetaG_FD_148653 | JGI IMG/M metagenome (GOLD analysis project Ga0194037, IMG submission 148653) | Anoxic zone freshwater microbial communities from boreal shield lake in IISD Experimental Lakes Area, Ontario, Canada - Jun2016-L304-6m | ecosystem: Environmental > Aquatic > Freshwater >...
CCTTATGAGGTGCTAGTGATTACGAATAAAGAGATCCGTGAAAAAATAAAACCGATTGCAAACGGTCAATCTCAAATCATCGATTGCTCACACTTACTCGTCTTTGCCGCTTGGGACAACTACACCGCAGAGCGCATTAATGATGCATTTGATATGACCGAGAAGATCCGCAACTTTACCAGTGAAGTTGGCACGGCTTATCGCCAGATGCTTCTCAAGGTTTATCCAGCAAGAGATGCAGAAATCAATTTCACACACGCTGCAAAACAAGTTTATATCGGCCTTGGTACCGCGCTGATTGCTGCCGCTGATGAGCAAGTGGATAGTACCCCTATGGAAGGATTTGATCCACAAGCCCTCGACGCTATTTTGAATCTCAAAGAAAAAGGTTTGCGTAGCGTTGTCATGCTGCCCTTAGGCTACAGAAAAGCAGATGAAGATTGGTTGCTAAATCTCAAAAAAGTGAGGCGGACCAAAGAAAACTTTATTCGCTGGATCAAGTAAATGCATATGATCTTACTGGGGCTTAACGCCAGCGTTTTTCATGGCGACTTTCCATCTCTCAATATCAGTTAACAAGAATTTAGTTGCGTAACTTGGGTTAGCAATCGCAGGGGTTGCCACAGAGCCATCCATTTCGCCAAAGCGACGTACTAAGCCTGGATCTTTCAGTGCACTATTGAGCGCCTTTGTTAATCGATCAATAACCGGCTTAGGGGTATCTTTAGGCGCATATAAAGCATGCCATACCGATAATTGGAAGCCAGGTATGCCAGATTGGCTAAATGTGGGTGTCGTAGGCAATGAGCTGATGCGCTCTTTACTGGCTACAGCAAGTGCCTTGATACTTCCAGCACGAATATGTTGCAATGTACTTGCTGGTTGATCGCAAATCACATCTACTTGCCCTGCTAACAAATCATTGAGCGCTGGACCAGTGCCCTTATAAGAAACTGATAGCCAAGATGCTCCCAAGGTTGATTTCATGAGTACTTCGCACAAATTGGTTGTAGCACCTACACCTGCATTTGCAAAATTGACTTTATCGGGATTTGCCCTTACATAATCAATAAAACCCTGCAGTGACTCTGCCGGGAAATCTTTTCTAGCAACCAGCACCATTGGAACATCAGTCACAATGCCAATAGGAATAAAGTCAGTGGCTGGGTCATAAGGCAATTTGGCATATAGTGCAGGCGCAGATGCTTGAGCCATATTATGAAAAAGTAAGGTATATCCATCTGGACTCGCTTTAGCAACCTTAGCAGCGCCAATAGTTCCACCCGCACCACCAGAGTTTTCAACAATGACAGTCTGCCCTAAGTCTTTAGACATGGACTGTGCCAAAATTCTGCCCAATACATCTGTAGAGCCACCGGGTGGGTATGGCACAACAATAGAGATTTGCTTTTCAGGATAGGCAGCAAATACTAGTGATACTGAAAAACAACTAAACGCTAAAAGAAGTTTGTGGATGATTTTCATAAATTTCCGATCACATTATTACAAGATTAGAGAGCCTGAGATCTTACATAGTCATACATGGCCGTATGGTCTGCACCTTTACCCAACTGCTCATCTGCTTCTTTGGCAGTAAGAACACATTGCTTGGCTAAGTTTGCATAACAATTCATATTCTCAATAAAGCTCAGTGCAATTTGCACATCTTTACGCATTAAAGCCAAGGAGAAACCAGAATTAAAAGCATCATTTAACATAAAATTTTCAACTTTGTTTTCAGTCGTATTATTTCGACCAGTTGAAGCATTAAATACCTTGTTAACTACATGAGGGTCTAAGCCAAATTTATTTGCTGCATTTAACGCCTCAGAAGCAGCAATTAATCCAGCTGCAGATACATAATTGTTTAACGCCTTGACTGCATGTGCTGCACCTGCGTCGCCAACATGCACAATACTCTTGCCCATGCATTCAAGTAAAGGATGAACTTCATCGAAGTGCTCTTTTTTTCCGCCAACAATAATTGCTAGTGATCCATCAATCGCCTTTTTAACTCCCCCAGATACCGGTGCATCAATAAACTTGATGCCTAACTTCTCTAATTGATGATTATTTTCTTTGGAGGAGATCGGGCTAGATGAACTCATGTCTATCAAATAACTACCTTTGATTAGCTTGCTAGCAATACCCTCAGATCCCTTGCTACCCCATAAGACGGCATCAATGATTGAGCTATCAGGCAACATCAAAATTGTGATATTAGCGCCTTCGATTGCTTGCTCAGGAGTGGATGCAAACTGAAATCCTTTGTCGCCTGAAAACTTTGCTACAACCTCTTTGCTCAGATCAAATCCAGCAATCTGATATCCAGCATGTAGGAGATTCTTAGCCATTGGGACTCCCATCAGCCCTAAACCTATAAAAGCAATCTTTGTATCGGACGGCTTCATTAGATGCCCATTTCCTTAAATACTTCTTTAGCTACACGGAAACTATCAATTGCCGCTGGGACGCCACAATAAATCGCAACCTGCAAAAATACCTCTTGAATCTCTTCTTTTGTTAAGCCGTTATTAATAGCTCCTCTGACATGCAACTTCAACTCATGTGGGCGATTAAGAGCCGCAATCATTGCGAGATTTAAAAAGCTACGCGTTTTTCTCTCTAAACCTGGACGATTCCAAATCTCATTCCAGCAATACTCAGTCACCAACTCTTGCATTGGCATATTGAATTCATCCGCATTTTTGAGTGAAGTCTCAACATACTCAGCCCCAAGCACTTCTTTACGGGTTTTTAATCCTTTTTCAAACATCTCGCGATTCATAGCTTCTCCTAGTTATTTATTATTTTTTAATTAAATGTGATCAATTAATTGGTAGACTTTTTATCAGTAAATGATATTACCTCTTTTTCTCCAGCCAACTCTATCGAGCCCTCACTCTAAGGGCAAATTGGCATAAAACTAATGGAAGATACCAATACTCTCAAGGCAGGAATAACGATTATTCTGAATTCATAATAATGAATAGGAACTCAATAAAAATACTAAGGGGAGAATGATTATGAAAACTATATTTGGAAAGTTAGCTTTTGCAATATCCGGAATGACAATAGCAAGCACGGCATATTGCGGTACTTATGTCTATATTTCGAATATTGAAGATGCCGATATAGCAGCTTATGAACTCACAACTGCGCCAAGTCCGCACTTAAATTCGATTGGACGATTTCCTGCTGGAAAATTTGCAATGCCAATGGCCGTAACACCGGATGGCAAAAATTTATATGCCTCCGTGCGCTCTAAGCCCTTTTCTTTATACATGTATCAAATTGATCAAACCAATGGACAACTAAAATGGACTGGTGCAGTCCCCTTAGCCGATAGCATGGTTAGTGTATCGACTGATAAAACTGGTAAATGGTTATTAGCAACCTCTTTTGGGGGCCACAACAATAGCGTTAACCAAATACAAGCAAATGGTTATGTCAATCCCGTTCCAGCTGAAGCATTCCCAAGCGGAGGTAAAAATCCGCACGCAATCGTATTTGATCAGACTAATAAGTTTGTCTATGTACCCCAGCTAGGTACAGATGAAATCAAAATTCATACCTTCAATGCATCTCAAGCTAAACCTCTCTCAGAGACATCAAGCTCAGTAGCTCTTCAAAAACAACAAGGTCCGCGACATATTGTTATTTCAGCAGATAATCAATTTGCCTATGTCATTACAGAGATGACTGGCGAGGTAGTGGTCTTCTCTCGGGATATCAAATCCGGAGCATTGACTCAAATTCAGGCTGTATCTAGCCTTCCAAGCGACAGTAAATTAGTACCTGGCAGACCAAGACCTCCGACCGGCTCACCAGAGGCGACTGCCTTTGATGACTCCAATATGATTTTCTGCGCTGAAATCAAATTGACGCCTAACGGTAAATTTCTCTACACATCTGAGAGAACTAAGAGCACATTAAGTGGCTTTCAAGTTGATCCTCAAACAGGCAAAGTAAAGTATCTATTTACCGTCCCTACGGAAGAAATGCCAAGAGGATTTAATGTTGATCCTAGCGGCCAATTTTTAGTTGCCTCCGGCCAAAAGTCTGACAAGGTATCTCTCTACTCTATCAATCAAGCGAATGGTGATTTAAATCTGGTTGAAAGAGTTGCTGGCGGTAAGGGAGCTAACTGGGTCACTTTCGTTAAAACAAAGTGAAATAATCCCTCTCAACACTAAAGCCACCCTTGGGTGGCTTTTTTATTTGCAAAGAACATCGGTGAACCCCTGGACTCAAGTCTGGGCCACAACATTACTATATTCATTTTTTCAGCGTGCTTAAAAACTGCTTGATTGCTTTATTTTGCACTTCATTCTCATTGGGCGTAACTCCAGCTCCTGAGAGATGTCCCATGGGTGCAACTTCATTGATCGCAACATATTTCACACGAGGTATATATTTTGCTGACTCTTTGGCATCAGATTCTGGATTTAGTAAATCCCCAGTCCCCGCAAGAATCAGAGTATTTGCTTTAATAGACTTCAACGCAGCAATCGTATCGCCATTAAAGCCCTTTGTTTGTCCAATGTCATGGCGGTCATAAGCGCGAGATTGCCAAATCCAATCATTTGCATCCATCCGCTTCCAAGAAGCATCCTGAAGCTTATTAATAAAGTTAATTTCTGCTTCGGGCGTATTGAACTGTTGATTTTGATAGGAAGGTGTTCTCACAATAACCCCACTTAACCATCCCGACCAGAGGCGCATTCCTTTTTCAACAGGCTTATCATATTTACCACCCAGGTAAGCCGAGTCAGTCATGATGCTTTGTCTAAGCATCTCTAGTATCCCGGTAGTCCATGCATGGGTTTTGGCCAAAGGAATAATGGGTACGACTGCCTGCATAGCATTAGGATAAGAAACAGCCCACTGCAAAGCTTGCATGCCGCCCATTGAAGCGCCCACCACTGCCACTAGCTTGGCAATCCCAAAATGCTCAGTAACCAGTCGATATTGGCTATTCACCATATCTCGGATATTGAATTCAGGAAAACTCACATTCGCTTGTGTTTGGCTATTGGATGGAGAGGTCGTCAATCCATTGCCAATGGCATCTGTACAAATCACAAAATACTTATCTGTATCGAGAGCTTTGCCAGGGCCAATCAGATAATCAATGCGGTGATGATTGCCGCCAATTGCAGTAACCATCAGAATGGCATTCGATTTATCTGCGTTCAGAACGCCTTGCGTCGTGAAGGAAATTTTGAAATTTTCAATGGTTGATCCATTTTCAAGAGGAAGATTGCCCTCTGAATAAGTTTGATGAGGTGGATCTGTATCCTTATGAGCGTGAGCACTCGCCCAGAAAATAGTTAATGTCAAACATACAGCAAGAAAATGTAATTTTGTTTTCATAAGGCCTCTATTGAATCCTATCCCAAGAATGAAAAATGAGAATTTCCCTTGGTATCAAGGCCGTAATCTTTCATATAAGTTTCTAAAAAACTAATTTGATTGGTTTGGTTTTTAATCATCTCGCCCACTAAATCGCCAATAGAAATAACGCCAATCACCTGCTGATTGCTTACAACGGGTAAATGACGAACCTTCTTGGCTACCATAATGCTCATACATTGCTCTAAGGTATATTGCTCTTCCACAATGAGAGGGTGCGCTGTCATGATCTCAGAAGCCAAGACAGCATCAGGATCTTTTTTGGCTAAGGTCACCTTAATAGCGCAATCGCCGAGAGAAATAATACCTTTAAGCTGATTATCATCAATTACTAGGATTGATCGAACTCGATGCTCTTTCATGATTTGCAAAGCGAGCGTCACTGCATCAGTAGACTTTACTGAAAATATTTTATGACTTTTATTTTTTAAAATCTCTTTAACTGTAGCCATGTATCACCTTCAATGTATTAAGTTGTGAGCTAACTTATTTAAGTATAGGCTAATATTAAAGGCGCATGATCCCGACCAAGCGTTGCTTAAAGGAAGGCCAAAAAACATAAATCTACAGCATTTATAAAGGGGCTTGCTTTCCAAGTAGACCCTCTAGAACCTGAGTCTAGGATCAAGGGATGGCGAGAGCAAAATTAGCTGTATATTTAAGCCATCAATCACATTGGAAGATCATGGATAGAAATATTCTAATAGTCGGAGAATATGGAAAAATATTTCTTGCTCCACTGATGCAGGCTCTTGGAAAATCCTGGGCAATCCAACACTGCACTATAGAACAACCCAAATCTGACTTACTGAAGCTCGTCTCCAAAGCCCAGATTCTAGTTGTATCCGCGGAGTTGGTTTATTCCAAAGACCGGACATTAGTAAAGGATCTCATTAAAGCGGGTAAGCAACTTCAATTAATCCAGGTGCCGTTTTCTGGCATGGAGTGGCTCAAAAAGGAATGGCTTGCGGATGGCTGTATTGTTTGCAATACAAATCAGCATTCTGAACCTATCGCTGAATACGTCATGCTAGGCATTTTAGAATTTGCTATCAATATGCGCCACATGGATCGAGAGCTACGCCAAGGTAGATGGACTTACGGCGGGTCTATTGTGCGAGGAATGAAACACAGCGAGATTCAGCACAAAACGATTGGTTTTATTGGCTTTGGTCATATCGCCAAGAGAGTCACCGAGCTCGCCACTCCTTTTGGGATGAGGTTTATAGCCATCAGCCGAAATCCGCAGGTAGATAGTCGACTAAAGTGGTGGAAAGATAGCTCACATCTAGGGGCCTTATTGACAGAAAGTGATTACGTTCTGATTACTGCACCACTGAGTGAAAGCACTAGAGATTTAATTAATGAATCTACCCTCAAGAAAATGAAACCTACTGGGGTCATTATCAATGTTGCCAGGGGCCCTATTATTAATGAGGTGGCAATTTATCAGGCCCTCAAAAACCATCAGATTGGCGGGGCGCTATTGGATGTTTGGTATCAATATGCAAGTACCGATAATTTAGAAATGCAACCATCAGAACTTCCATTTCATGAGCTAGATAATGTCATCATGACCCCACATACTGCTAGCTGGACAGATCAACTAGATATAAGACGAATTGATTCCGTTGTGCAAAATATACAGAACTTTATTCATCAAAAACCTTTGACTGAGGTTGTTTACTAAATAGCCAGATCAACTTGATGCACTAATTTTTATAAGTTGGGTCTAGCTTTTCCACAATACGCAGCATTGCAGGCCATTCCATTTCTCCAAATGGCCTTCTTACCTCAGGCTGGTATAAGTGATGAGTCTTTTGAATAACTTCATCTGGTGGCATTGTTAATTTCACACCAGAAGAGAGTGCATCAACCTGAGCCTTACATGCCATTTCTAGCCAATACAAAGTATTGAAGGTTTGGGCTATGCTTGGGCCCACCGCAAGCAGGCCATGATTCCTTAAAATCATGGCAGTTTGATCGCCCAAGTCTGCAACCAAGCGTGATTGCTCATCCAAATCAATCGCAACGCTTTCATAGGCGTGATAAGAAATACCATGAAATCGCATCGCCGTTTGTGTAATAGGTAATAGACCACATTCCATCGCAGAAACAGCCATACCAGCACGCGTGTGGGTATGAATCACGCAGCTAACATTCTCTCTGGCACGATGCACAGCACTATGAATAACATATCCGGCCTGATTAATTCCAAAATTGGGATTAGGGTTGTAGATCACTTCACCATCTAAATTAATGGTGATGAGATTAGAAGCAGTGACTTCGTTGTACATTAATCCATAAGGGTTAATTAAAATCAGCTCTTCCTTACTATCGGGAACTCTAGCGGTAATGTGGTTGTAAATCAGGTCACTCATACCAAAATGGGCAACTAGTCTATAACAGGCTGCTAAGTCAATGCGGGCCTGACGCTCAGCGGCGCTGACAACATAATTCACTTTATCTATCACTCTCTTATTCCATGGGCTTAATGTCGAAATCACGAATCAACTTTCCAGTATTTTCGTAATCATTTCTTAAGAAGACTGCAAATTCCCCAGAAGTAGCAGAAGTACGAACTTCAGCTCCGCCTTTAGCTAACTTTGCGCGCGTTTCTGGCTCTTGTAATATCAGATTGATTTCATTTAACAAGGTTTTCTGAATCGCTGGGGGCAATCCCACTGGGCCAAAAAGTCCTAACCAAGCACCAATTTCAAAACCCGGAAAACCTTGCTCAACCACTGTCGGGATTTCTGGCGCAAGTTCTGTTCTTTTGAGTGTAGCAACTGCTAAGGGTTTTAACTTCCCTGCCCGTACCATGGCAATGCTAGAAGATAGCGTATCAAATGTTACTGGCAATTGTCCACCAATCACATCTGCTTGTGCTTGACTGCTACCCTTGTAAGGAACCTGGGTCATTTCTATATTGGCACGCTTGGCCAAGACTGACATCACCAAGTTACTCGTAGCACCATTACCAGTGGAGCCATAATTAATTGGGGTTGGGCTCTTTTGCGCATTTGCAAGAAATTGTTGCAAGGTATTGGCTGGATCACTGGGATTGACCACCATTAAATAAGGTAGCCATACCAGCATTCCAATAGGTGTGAAATCTGTCAACGGGCTATAACTCAAGTTTTTATAAATATGTGGATTGATCGACATCGGCGCAGAAGCACTCACCAATAAGGTGTACCCATCAGGCTTAGCCTTAGCAGCTATTCCAGCACCAATGCTTCCTGCTACACCCACCTTGTTTTCTACCAAAAATTGCTGTCCTAGTCTTTGAGACAGTCGATCAGCCATGATTCGCGTGACTGTATCCGTGCCAGTTCCTGGTGGAAAGCCAATGATGATGGTTACAGGTCTGTCCGGATAAGCTGCGTGCGCAACTAAAGAGCTGCTCAACAAGACAAAAAATCCTAATGCCCCGATAAAGAATTTAAGCTTCACTAAGCCCCCAATTATTTTTAGAGTTTTATAAATGGTTATAAACAAGATATTAGTACAAATAAGTAAATGGGGCATTTTTGGGGCGTCGATCAGGGAATATCGTATCTCCGCCTTCTGAAAGAGCTTCTACTATTGATCCAAATCAAAGAACCATGCTGTTTCGGGCATCAAGTACAACAAAATATCCTTTTCTTATATATCTTGAATAGCAGGCTATTTGACGCTGATAAAAATGATGCATTAGGGCACCTATGAAACTGCAGCTGGTTTTAACTGATTTTCAGAATGGGGTAGGGTACAAGGCTTGAATGCCATCGAACCAGGCATGCTAGCGAAGTTGCATGAAGGCGGCCTTGGGAGCATGCAGATTGGAAATACAAACCTACTTCCCATCATTCAAGGAGGAATGGGTGTTGGCATCTCTGCGCACGCATTAGCGGGGAAGGTTTCTAGTCTGGGAGGTGTTGGAACAATTTCATCCATCGATTTACGTAGACTACATCCTGATTTAATGGCTAAAACAGATCGCCTGCCTCCATCGGATAAAACTAAAGCTGCTATCAATGAGGCCAACCTGATTGCCTTAGAACGTGAAATTATTTCCGCACGAGAACTAGCAAACGGTTATGGCATGTTGGCAGTCAATGTCATGCGGGCAGTAAGCGAATATCAACCTTACATTACTAAGGCTTTGGAATCGGGTATCGATGCCGTTGTAGTTGGTGCTGGTCTACCTTTAGATCTACCAGATTTAGCCCAAGATTTTCCGAAGGTCAATCTCATCCCCATCCTATCTGATGCCCGAGGCCTGCAGTTGATTGTTAAAAAATGGGAAAGAAAAGGTCGACTACCCAATGCTATTATTTTGGAGCATCCTCGCTTGGCAGGCGGCCATTTAGGCGCAAATAAGATTGAAGATTTAAATAATCCAAAATACGACTTTATCAATTCCATTACAGAATCGATTGAGTTCTTGAAGATCGCCGGATTAGAGGGGCGCATCCCCCTCATTGCAGCGGGCGGCATTACGAGTCGTGAAGATATTGAGCAGGTTCAAGCATATGGTGCTTCAGGAGTGCAGATAGGAACTGCTTTTGCTGTAACCCATGAAAGCGCCGCACATCCCAACTTTAAAAAGACGCTTGCAGAAGCAAAGCTAGAGGATATTGTGGAATTTATTAGCGTAGCTGGGCTTCCTGCAAGAGCAATTAAAACACCTTGGCTCATCAAGTATTTAGCGACAGAACCGAAACTAAAAGCGGTAGCTCACAAAAAAGCCCATTGCACTTTGAGCTTTGATTGCCTGATTGAATGTGGGCTACGCGATGGAAATGCTGCTGTAGGTCAATTTTGCATTGATAAGCATCTAGGCTTTGCGCTTGAGGGCAATCTAGATAAAGGCTTATTCTTCAGGGGCTCTGGAAAGCTCCCGTTTGGCTCTGAGATTAAATCAGTGCAAGAGCTAATGAATTATCTACTTTCAGGGTCAATTTCTACTCCAAGCTAAGCAATTAGGGCAACAGAAAATATAAAGCCCTTAAAGCTTGATCTAGATCAAATGATCACAAGCTATATGGGAATTGGCTACATCTATTCCTTACTTTCTTATATATCGTCAGTCACAAGATGTTTGATGATTATAAAAACAATAAATAAGGTATATATGAAATTGAGAAATTTAGCCTACTGTTGCCTACTATCTTCATTGTTGCTTGCTTGCGGAAAGTCTGACCCTTACGACACCAGCAAGATGGATCTCAAGCCTACACCGGCAAAAATCAGCTCTGAACGTCATACCGGAGCATTTGCTGAAGGTATCTCGCTGAACATGACAAGAGAGTTAAAGCCCTTAGATCCGTCTCCGATTAAAACGGTTCGCCTAGACACTACCCACAAGATTATTGAAATTGCTCCTGGGGTGCACTTTGGAGCGTGGACGTTTGGGGATTCAGTTCCTGGTCCTACGATTCGTGCTCGTGTTGGTGACAAAATTCGCTTTAGCATGACCAATAGAAGTGATGAAGTGATGCCTGGAGTGCAATTAACAAGTGCGCCAATGATGCACTCCATGGACTTTCACTCTGCCATGGTTTCACCCCAAGATAAATACCGCTCTGTAGCTCCTGGTCAAACAATTGAGTTCGATTACACCATGAACTACCCAGGTGTTTTTATGTATCACTGTGGAACACCGATGATTTTGGAACATATTGCCTCTGGAATGTATGGTGCTGTAATTGTTGAGCCCAAAGAAGGTTACCCCACCAAAGTAGACCGTGAGTATATGGTGATTCAAAGTGAGTTTTATTTGAAACCAGACCCAGCAGGTAAAAAAATTGATGGTCAGCCTCTGTATGTTTTAGATACGGATAATCTAAAAAAGGCGATGCCAAATTACACCGTATTTAATGGTCAGCATAATGGCATGGTTAAAAATCCTTTAGCCGCAAAGCCGGGTGAAAAAGTCCGGCTCTTTGTGCTCAACGTGGGCCCTAGTAAAACCTCCAGTTTTCACGTAGTGGGCACTATTTTCGATCGCGTATGGATGGAGGGTAACCCTGACAATCAGTTCCGCGGAATGCAGACTGTCTTACTTGGGTCCTCAAACTCCGCGATTGTCGAAATGATTATTCCTGAAGCTGGTAAGTACATTATGGTTGATCACCATTTTGCTAATGCATCATCTGGTGCGATTGGTTTGATTAGTACAGAAGCGCCTACCAAAAAACCAAGCGAAGATTTAGAGCATCACAATATGGGAGCCACCGCTACCCCTACTGATCCATTAGCAGTCAAAGGAAAACAGGATTTTGAAAGTAAATGTTTGGCTTGTCATTCCATTGGCCAAGGTAAAAAATTGGGTCCTGACTTAGCTAATCTCACAAAGCGTCGTAATGACGCCTGGATTACCAGCTGGCTCATGAACCCAGAAAAGATGTTGGCTAGCGATGCTGATGCAAAAGCAATGTTGAAGGAATATAACAATATTCCTATGCCCAATCAAAATCTGACTAGCGCTGAAGTACAGCAATACCTCAAGTACTTCCATTGGGCCGATGCACAAGCTACTGGGAGCGTAAAGGCTAGCGGCGCTCATTAAGATGAAAGTGGCTTCTCTATTCGCAAGCTTATTACTCATGAGTACATCATCAGCAATAGCTTGCGGCCACTGCATTGAAGATAAAGTTGCTGCCGTATATGACCATGCCATTGTTGTAAAGGCAGTACAGGAGAAGCATGTAGTTGCCTTTTTCGGAATTGAAGGCCCATTAGTAGTCAACACTGCATCCAAGCAAGACATTCAAAAAATAATAGGCAGTATCAATGGGGTAGATCTCAATACCGCTCGCATCTCTTTGGAGGCAGGCTCTATTTCTCTTGCCTTCAACCCTACCCTACTATCTTATCCTGCGCTACTGGATAGTCTTGACAAAAAATTAGCAACAAAAAAATTATCTGTCTTTCCTCTGCAAACTCTATCGCAGATGCCAAAGTCAACAGTAGCAAGCCATTAAATGATTTTGAAATAAGTCATTCATGAGAGATAAAAAAATAGCAGTATTGGCCTTAGGATTTAGACCATTTTATTTGCTTGCCTCTCTTTGGGCCATTTTTTCAATATTTGAATGGTTGCTTGAATTACAAAACATGGGCATCAGAAGTCTGGGTGTAATACCGGGCATGATGTGGCATGCCCATGAAATGATTTTTGGTTTTGCAGCTACTGTTATTACCGGCTTTGCCCTCACTGCAGTAAAGGCTTGGACTGGTCTGGACACACCAAAAGGGTGGAGCTTATTACTTTTAGTTGCCATATGGCTACTTGCCAGAATAGGTGCCTTTATTGGCTCTCCACTGATGGTTGTAGACATTTGTTTTCTACCGATAGTTGCTATAGTCATTGGGCGTTTGATTGTGAAGGCCCGAATGTATCGCAATCTCTTTCTCCCCTTAATTTTGACAATCTTAGGAATTCTGAATGCTCTTTTTTACCTGACCCTTTTAGGACATATCAAACTAGAGATCAATCAGATCATATTTGCGGCCTTGTATTTGATCATCATGATCGAAATCATGATTGGCAATCGAATTATCCCTAGCTTTACCGCCAATGCTATCCCAGGACTGCAGCAAGATCGCAATCCAATGATCACTAAGCTAACGATCATTGCTAGCGCATTGACATTTCTATTGCAAATATTCAGTCCGGTTTTGCTTCTAAATGCAATAGCGTGTTTTGCCATTGGAGGCATGCATCTTTTTTTATTACGGGGTTGGCGGCCATTGGCAACAAAAGGCAAGCCGCTGCTATGGATCATGCACCTATCCTATACATGGATATCAGTCGGATTTTTTCTACTTGGCCTATCAGACCTAAGATTAATTACCATCTACCCCGCCCTACATGTCTTTGGAATTGGCGCAACTGGAGGATTAATTATTGCCATGATCACCAGAACTGCTTTGGGCCATACCGGAAGACCATTACTTGCTGGACTCACTGAAACTATCTGCTACCTCGGAATTCAGGCTACGCTCCTCTTCTGGTTATTAGGTCATTCGGATCTCAATAGTTGGGCTTACCCTTTTTTAGTGCTCGCAGGGGTTTGCTGGATGAGCGTTTATAGCTTGTATCTCATTAAATACTTCCCACTGCTGACATCGCCAAGACCTGATGGTAAAGCCGGTTAATGAAGCGCCCAGATGAATGAACTGACTATTGCTCGTGCGATTCACATTCTCAGTATTGTGATCTGGATGGGCGGTGTTGCATTTGTCACAATCGTACTTATTCCCACAATTCGACGCTCATCTTTCAGGGGTGATGAATGCTATATATTTAGTGTCATTGAAAATCGCTTTGCCCATATTGCCAGGGCTTTAGTGCTATTAGCTGGATTAAGTGGCTTCTATATGATTTATCAGTTAAATGCCTGGAATCGATTTTCGGAAATTCGCTATTTCTGGATGCATGCCATGGTTCTTATCTGGCTCATGTTTGTTCTGGCGCTATTTTTAATTGAACCTTTTTTCATTAAAGATCATGGCCGCATTGTGAAAGATGGGCGAAACTTTGGCGATCTTCACAAAACCTATGTACTACATTTAATCATCCTCATATTGAGTTTGATAACCATCTTTATTTCGGTGATGGGTGCTCATGGATTCTTTAATTGAGTAAGCTTATTTGATTCCTGGTGAATCTGCCAGCGCTTCAACCCAGGGTAAAAGGATGATGAAGCTGAAGCCCCATTTTGAGGCATTGGCCTTGCTCTATATTTAACAACCCCTCAAGCAATAACGAAGCTGTATTCTTACATGCGGAATCTTAGCTGCAAAACAGACTCATTTAAAGTTTGAGGAATCTGAGCAGCCCGAGCATGGGGACTCAAAAACTGCAGACTATTCAGGAAACTAAGATAACCAACATCGTTTCTAAGAGCACTAGATTTGTCTGGATAAGGGCCCTGCCACTCTTTGCTGAGTTGATATGTCAGATCTAAACCCCTTTTAGGCAAGGCACTAGAGAGTAAATCAGCCTCAACTAAAAGCATTGCTAAACAGTCCTGATGATCTGGGTTCGCAAGGGTAGCCCGTTCTATTTGGTTTTGATAAAAAGCATGGTCAGTTGCCAAGATCCATGGACTTACCGCCTCTAATATTGGCTCATACAAACTCTGATCAGTTGATGAGTCTAAAAAATGTTGCCGGAGGAGATGCAAACTATTTTGCTCAATTTCATAAGGGGACTGATTCATCAATCCTGGATGCGCTAAATCATGGGCAATTGCTGCATAGAGTAGAAACCAGCTCTCTTCTAAAGAGACATACCAAGGATTATTTATATGCTGTCTCTCAGGCCATGTTTTTTGCTGCAATAGCAAATAAGAGATCATCAAACAAACGTCTTTAAAGTGTCTTCTGGAATGATAAGCAGGCTCGGTATGATTAAGCGCGAAGTGATCAATTTCAGCGGCAAGTTCATTGCAAAGATTTTTAAAGGGGTTGTCGAAAAAATCTTGGGTAGTCCAGAATGAAGTTTCAAGTAGCGCTCGAATGAAGGACTGAAAATCCCCATTGCTACTATCAATCAGATCTAAGGTGGCTTCCAAGAACTGGGCGGAATGAGGAAGTCCCTTGGGATCCAAAAGATCGTTCATTGCACCTCTGATATCTACTAAACCATTTTGCATATTATTTAATATATACCAGATCAATCAATTCATCTAAGTAACTGATAAATAAGCAACCTTAAGGACAATGAAGTAATCAGAAAAAAATTACCTAAGCGGCTTAAATCTTCAGCAGATAGCAGGAAGGGTTCGCCTTACACTCCGCTCTACGAATCTGGCTTTAGCTCATCAGAATCTTGTTCTTGGCTCTTATTCATGACTGATTGTAAATTTAAACTAGGCGCCGTCATTTTTTCGCCATCCCAAACCTGACCACACCAACACTCACCTGCAGAATTAATAATACAAACACCGGATCCACAGCAACGCTTATCAGGAGCCTTCATAATGAAGCCTTCATGAGTTGATGAAAAATTCCGTATAAAGGACCCTCTTTAGAAAGTAACACTCTCATCTTTGGATTATTTGTCATAGTCACTAGCAAATTGGTGATTGGTATCTCGATGATGCGCTTCATCATTACGAACAGCAATCACAACATCTCTTAGGGTTGCGCTAGGTTCAAGTTTCCAATAATCAATGGCAATCTTTGGGGCAGGCACATTAGGAATGCGTCCCTCATCAATTTCTTTTAGATATTCGGTATACGAATAGACTGCCTCTTCCTCAAAATAGCCGACTATGCGATGTGCTGTTCTTGGAAACAATACATAAATAATAAAAAAGAAATTCCAGAAAATGGCCTGTGCAAACAAGACAAGGTAGCGCTCAAACATATTGGGCTTTGCAATCTCGATGAAAGTCATGAGGTGCATTCTTTCATTTTCAGCCTCTGCTAAAAGCGTACGAATTTTTGGACCATAGCCAACCTTCATGCTACGTAGACTTGTTAAATGAGTCCACATTCCAGCTACCATTCCTGGAACTCCTGCAACGGTCTCTAAAACAACAGCTCGGTGCCCATAGCGTTTCTTAAAAAAGGTATCGGCAAAAAAGCGCATACCCTTGGTGAAAAATAGAGCAATTCGATCAGAAAATTGAATGGGGGTGTAGTGGTCAGTCTGTTTCATAGAAAATACTTTAAATGATTCTTAGGTTTTATGTCTGCATGAGAATAAGGTACCCTTAATCCGCCTGCAATGGAAGGGTTATAACCTGGGTAGTCAATGTAATAATAGGAAATCGTGGTCGCGTTGCCTTGTTTAGATCCGAATATGGTGGGAGCCAAAAATCCAAAGTTTTTAGCGAAAACTGCCGTATTTGGCTAGTTTAAGACTTATTTACTACACTGACCGAAATCTCCATTATTTAAATACCTTGAAACTGCTTCCAAATCCTTTTTGTGCTCTCGTCATTGGCTCTTCTGGAACCATTGGTGGTGCGTTTGTAGAGCTGCTTAACAGTAACCCATCATGCTCAAAAGTGATAGGCATTCATCGCCATTCAGAACCTAGCATTGATTACCAAAATCCAGATTCCATAGAATCTTGCGCCACAGCACTCTCTGAGGAGGGGCCTTTTCATCTCATTATCAACACGATTGGAGTCCTGCACAGTAGCGACTGGATGCCTGAAAAGAAACTGGATGATCTCAATACTGAACAACTAATAGAACTGATGAAGATCAATGCTATTGGTCCAGCACTCACCATTCGCCACTTCTCCAAATTACTAGATCCTAAAAATAGCATCATGATTACCCTTTCAGCCAAAGTCGGCAGCATTGAAGATAACCGTCTTGGTGGATGGTATAGCTATCGGGCCTCTAAAGCTGCTCTCAATATGCTGATCAAAACAGCATCAATTGAATGGGCACGCACCAAACCGAACACCGCCTTAATCGCAATTCATCCCGGCACCGTGAACTCAGGGCTCTCCAAACCATTTCGTGGCGAGCAAATTGGAAGACCTGCGAACGATGCAGTGTCAGATATGTTTCGAGTCATTGAAAATCTCAAGAAAGAAGATTCGGGAAGCTTTGTCTCCTATTCAGGTGAAAAACTACCCTGGTAAAAAACTAACGCCCCTTTTAGGTCTGGGACTTGGGTGATTTTTTCCTACAAGCATCTGAACAATATTTCACTGATTCCCAATTTTTGGCCCACGATTTTCTCCAACTCATTTCTTTTTTACAGACGATACAGATTTTGCTTGGAAGAAAGCTTTTATTGCCTTTAAAAACTGTTGATCCATTATGCATAGCATTTTTTATTTGGCGCCATAAGAGACCCTCTACACTGACAAACAGTAACAAATATATAGTTCATTGCTCCAAAGCGCTTTAACTTTCTTTCTGAAGCGTTTCTGGCATGCTTAATATCGCAATCAAAGATACTACTGCAGCGCCCATAATCATCATAGCGGGAGAGAGATCATTATGAGTACGATGCACCATCCAAGAGGCAGCGGCCGGAGTCAGTCCGCCAACAATGCCTAAAGTCAAGTTATAACCAAGAGCTACAACGGTTGTCCGTACATGCTGCGGTGACGATTCAACCATAAAGGTTGGCATCGTACCAAGATAGGCTCCAGCAATCAGAACAAAACCGAGTTGACTCAGTTGAATGACTAAAGTGCTGTGATGATACATGCCACTAAAAAGAGGATACGCAAATATCAAAGACGCAATAGTCGCGGTAATTAAAATAGGTTTACGCCCAATACGATCCGACAAAGACGCAGCCAGGATCTGCACCGGGATCAACGCAATCATACTCAGCGTATTCACAGCAAGCGCTTTTTCTGGCGCTATTTTATCGGCTAACTCTAACCAACTCACAATATAGACAAATAATAAATAAAACGAGACGGCAGTAAATGCGGCCAGCCCTGCAAGTTTTAAAAGAATAAGGCGATGATTTTTAAATATTTCACTAAGCGGGCTTTTCTTCTCTGTAGAAGATTTCGGATCTGTATGCGTGTGACGACGAAGCCACAAACCAGCAAGCCCAATGAATAGACCTAATATAAATGGTATGCGCCATCCCCAGGTCTCGAGGCTCTCGGTCGACATGACAGTACCCAAGGCGGCCCCCGTCGCCGAACCCAACAGAATACCTAGCACCGCACCACAGCAGCCAAGGGCTCCATTTAATCCGCGGCGATTCTTGGCGCCACTCTCAATCATAAAGATAAGTGACGTGGTGTATTCGCCGCCCACTGAGAGTCCTTGCATCATCCGACAAAGGGTCAAAAGAATTGGAGCAGCGATACCGATGGCTTCATAGCCCGGCATGATGCCAACTAAAAATGTGGGAAGTGCCATCGCCGTAATGGAGACCGTCAATGCGGCCTGCCGACTTACTCGATCGCCAATATAACCAATAACAATCCCTCCGACTGGACGCATCAGATAACCCAGTGCAAAAATACCAAATGCTGCTAATACTTGCGCAACTGGATCCTCTTTAGGAAAAAAAATGTGGCCAATTGAAGTCGCAAAATAGCCATAAATAGCGAAGTCATACCACTCAAGCGTATTACCGATTGCGCCTGCGGCAATCTTTCGGACAGATGTCAAATTTGACATTGAGTTTCTCCAAAAAACAAACTATTAATCAACGCCGATATATGGCTGGTGCCTTTCCAAACGCCTTCTGCGATAGAGGGAATAGACATGGCTTTTACTGCGAATAATTTCAATCTCATAGGCTTTTCTTGCTTTTATTGACCCAATAATACACAAGCTGTCCTTATTGAATAAGGACAGCTTTAGGATCTATAAGGCTTACTAATTCGCTTTCAAGGTTTCGACCACTGCTCCCAAGAAATCCAAATCATCAATCGCCTGCTTACCAACTGGTTTAGAACGAGCCCCCAAACCAACAATCACAATATTATTTGCTGGATTAATGTAGAGATATTGACCATGGATACCTCTACCCATAAAGACACTTTCATGAATCTTTCCAGCTTCAGGCTTCACTGTCCACCATTGATATCCATAACCATTTTTACCTGGCACGCCAGTAATCGGTTTAGCAGACCCAGCTTCAGCAAGCCATCCATCTGGAACAATACTTTGCCCATTTACTTTTGCACCATCTAATATGAATTGGCCAAAACGTCCAAAATCACGCAATACAGCTAAGATGCCGCTGCCTCCAACTTCATGACCCTCTGGAGAATCTAGCCACCACAAGCCATTGGCTTGCATACCGACTGGTACCCAGATTTTTTTAGACAGGTAATCAGCAAGGGGCATCTTGGTTGCAGCCTGAACAACTTCTCCAATTAAAACTGTTTCACCTGTACTGTAGTTAAAGTTCTTGCCAGGTTCTGATGCTTTGGAAAGTGTTTTCATGACATCAAAAATAGCGCCTTGTTTATTGCTGGCAATTTGAAGTTCCAAGAGCTTACGTCGATCAGACGATGGATCGGTATAAGTTTCATTCCACTTCACCCCAGAAGCCATCATCAATAAATCTCGAACGGTGACACCCTCATAAGCGCTTCCAGAGAGTTGTGGCAAATATTTGGTTACTGGATCATTTAAATTACTGATATAACCATCTTTAATGGCTGCGCCTACTAACGTTGACACAAATGACTTGGCAACTGACATCGACATCCATCTTGTATTTGGAGTCGCCCCAAAATCATAATGTTCATAAGCAATCTTGCCATCTTTGAGCACCAATAAGCCCACCATTCGGTTCAGTGCTACGTAATCCGGCAAATCATAGGTCTTACCTTCTGAGGTAAATTTCAATGAAGTTAGTTGTTGATTACTTTGTAATAAAGGAGAAGGCTTCCCCCCAGCCTTAATCACACGAGTAGGAAATATTCGCTCAGTTTGGCTATAGGTACGAACTGCTTTATCAGGATAAAGAGAGCCGTCATATATATCTCTTGCTCCTCCAATGCTTGTGTCAGAGGGTTGGGCACTGAGCCCAATCGAGAAAAGAACAATGCTAATTATTAGTAATTTTTTAATCATGAGATACCCTTGCCCAAAGCAAAAATACATTATTAGTCAAAATATTGAAAATGCGTTCATATCGCATTAGTGGAAACTACTTAGTAAAAACACCCCACCGTTTCTGATGAGGGCTTTACTTTTAACCATCGCCGATCATCTGTAAGACAACGCAGACTGACATTCACCCCTATAAAAACTAGTAACTAAACGGCGATACATAGGGACGTCCAAATGGTCGCCCAGCACGAATAGTTTGGACAGGCACAAGGCTATACATCCCTGGTCGTTTATTGCCTCGAGTATCCAACCATTCAACTGGCTTCTGCACTAAATCTAAGATTGAAATATCAGCGGCAGCATTTTTCTTCAAAGTACCTAACAAAGGATCGCGATTAATAATGACTCCAGGCCTATTTGTTGTCATGGCTATCACTTCATTTAAGCTAAATCCTAAAGTTAAAAATTTACTCATGACATTTGGTAAGTAAGGAATGCTTGGGGAGTTGCCACTGAAGGCATGCAAATCACTGGAAATCGTGTCAGGCACCAAACCTTGCTGAATTGCTGGCTCAGCAACTGTGAAATCAAAGCTGCCACCACCATGCCCAACGTCAATAATGACGCCACGTTTCTTAGCCTCTAATGCAGCAGCAATGAGCTTGCCATTTTGTACTGTATTGTTGCCGGCGCCGCTATAGGCATGCGTCAAGATATCACCAGGACGAAGAAGGTCTAGCAATTTGCTGAGATCGCCAGGTGCATTACCAATATGACACATCACACGAGCACCTTTTACTCCAGAGCGCTCCGCAGCTTCTCTTGCTCTACGTAGGGGCTCAATACCATTCTCACCCACTACATCGAGACTTTCCCTCACTTTAACTCCCAGCACAATATCTGGGTTCTCATTCACCACTCTTGCAGCTAAATCAATATTGGCATATTCAATATTTTTCATTTCACCTACTGGAAATCCGGCCAATCCAATAGAAGAGATATGGACAAATGCGAACATACGACTTCTTGCCTGAGCCTGAATGTAATGCTTAAAGGCGGAAAAGTTATTGCCTCCAGCATCGCCCGCACTAACATAGGTAGTTGTAGCAGTAAAAGGTACCAGCTCATCTGCAGGTAAGCCAATAGCCGAGGCTTGAGGATAGGTATGCGCATGCAAGTCAATTAAGCCAGGAGTAATAATTTTCCCACTGGCATTAATTTGCTGCGCTGCCTTATCTCTAGGTAAATCTTTTTGGATATCAACAATGCGCCCATTGCGAATGCCAATATCCATAATAGAATCTAGATTTTGGGATGGGTCTATTACTCTACCGCCCGTCACCAATAGATCATAGCCACCTGGGGCTGATAACCCTTGCTGCGC
>Ga0194037_1000984_pt1 | contig 21306 bp, 9 predicted proteins | sample JunL306m_MetaG_FD_148653 | JGI IMG/M metagenome (GOLD analysis project Ga0194037, IMG submission 148653) | Anoxic zone freshwater microbial communities from boreal shield lake in IISD Experimental Lakes Area, Ontario, Canada - Jun2016-L304-6m | ecosystem: Environmental > Aquatic > Freshwater >...
CTCTAAAAACGAATCTCCTTTAATATTATATCCTAATCCGGCTAATGACATTGTTCATATTAAAAACAATTTCCAATTACACGACAATATAAAAATTGAGGTATATAACATCATTGGAAAACAATGTTTAAGTACAACATTTTTTGTAGCAAATGAAGAAGAATTATCTCTTAATATTTCAAATTTAACTAGTGGTATTTATTCGGTAATTATCACAGAAAACTTAACAGGGAAGCAAACAGTAAATAAATTTAAAAAGGACTAAACAAAAAGATGAAGCATATTTATTTTAAAACAAAATATATTCGGGTTTTTTTATGTTTGTTTTTGTTATCCTCCATTAATTTATGCTCTGCTCAGGAAGATCCATGGGGAAACGAAGAGAAATCAATTTTTGAAGAAACAGGCATTTTATCCAACAACAATAACACCTTACATCATTCGATATTCGAAGAACCTACCGTGAGCGAAAATGGGTATTGGAATGGTGGATTTTTAACTAACAAACCAAAACCTATTGACCCACGTGGCGTATTTACTCCTTCATTTCCATCAGGACCGGATGTTCCAATTAATGGTGCAATTATTTTATTAATTATTGTAGGTTTATCATACGGTGCATACACCACAAAAGTGAAAAAATTTAAACTTATTGAAACAGTAAAAATATTTGTAAAAAATAAACTCGAAATAAAATTCAATAGTTAAAGTGAACAGAATAATTCTTTTAGTTACCCCAATCTAAAATTATCAATAACTATAAATTAGCCTGTTGTGTTATTGATAAAAATTATAGCCACAGATTACACAGATTTATTTAATAATCTGTGTAATCTGTGGCAAAATTAAAAGAATATACAATCCAAAATAAACACCGAAAGCACTAAATTAAAAAAGGTGCTTAAGCGAATTATTCTAAAAGTAAAATTAATCACAATAACAATTTGTGCGGTTGAGTAATAAACTAATTTTGCGTCATGCTGAACTTGTTTCAACATCTGTAGTTTTAGATTCCGATACAAAATCGGAATGATGGCTTTACAAATTCAATTGCTCAAAGCGTAAAATAATTATTTTGATTAATTACTATTTTCTAAAAACTTACTGCTCATTGCCATTAACGAATTTCCACTTCTTAAAAAAATACTGCACAAAACATTTTTATCATTGGTTAAGGTAATGGCTTTTTCCAATAGCTTTTCTTCTTCAATACTCCATGGTTCATGCGAACGGGGAAAAGTTTTTCTCATTTCGATGATATGCTCTGAAGTAATCGTTTCTGTTGGCTTTTGAATGGGTATTGCAGCAATTGTTTTTACAAAAATCTGATGTTGTTCATCGGTAAATCGATTAAATATATTGGCTTCAAAAAACTTTGTAGTTACTTCATTTTTATAATTTTGTTGAGTCGCTTTTTTTTCTTTAATACTTTTTTCAAAAGGGGTATAATATTTTTTGAGTGTTTTAATAATTGCTTCATACGAAATAATTCCTTCAAGCAACCCATAAAACGAAACTTTAGCTCCAATTTGATGGTAGGTAACAAGCGTGGAACCTGTTAAAACTTTTCCAATTATCACAGCGCTAAATCTTAATTTTTTATCGAGCAATTCATCCATATATGATTGCAACTTTTGATTTGATAAATAATCACGTGGATCTATTGCAGGAGTATTTTCATTTTCTTTATACTGCTTGATGATTTCCAAAAATTCATGTCCGTAATTTTCCATTTTAACCATCGACATTCCAGTAATTTCTAACATCGAATTAATATCTTTTGGCATTAATTCAACCATTTGTTTTAAGGTGCTGTCGTGGAAAATTATGTAAGGAGGCAACTGCATTCTATCAGCAATTTGCTTGCGCAATACACGAAGCTGTTCAAACAATGTGGTTGAAATATCTACATCGTTGAATGAGAAACTTTTTTTCTTTTTAACAACTATTTCATTCACTGCATTGGTAAGAAATAATTTCGATTTACCTTTTAAAATAAGATCACCAAAAGAGGTGATTCGTAAATTCTTTTGATCATCATAAGCAATTTCAATAACACCTAATTGAATCATTTGTAACAAATATTGATTCCATTCGGTAGTGCTTAAATCACTTCCCGCACCATACGTTTTAATCTGATCAAGTTTCCGTTCAACAATTTCTTTATGCTTTAATCCTCTCAACACATCAACGAGTAAATGTGTGCCAACTTTTTCATTTATATTTTCCAATCGTGTTAATGCCGAGAGCACTTTTTGAGCTGCAATTGTGCCATCAAAAGTTTTTGGCGGATGAAGACAAACATCACAATTATTGCAATTCTCGGTAAACTGCTGGCCGAAATAATTCAATAAGATTTTTCGTCTGCAATGTTTGGCTTCCACAAATTCTTGCATCCGTTTTAACTTCTCTAAACTAATTTCAGGCTGCCCACTATCTTCAGCAAATTTTCGCAATAAAATTAAATCACCAATCGAATAAAATAATAAAGCATCGCAAGGCAAACCATCTCTTCCACCTCTTCCAATTTCTTGGTAATATCCTTCTACCGAACGTGGCAAATTATAATGAATCACAAAACGCACATTGCTTTTATCGATACCCATCCCAAAAGCAATTGTTGCACAAACAACTTGAACATTATCATTAACAAAAGCATCTTGAACTTTTATCCGATCGGCACTGTTCATTCCTGCGTGATACGATTTCGCATTGATTCCAAGTTTTGATAATTCATTTGCAAGCGTTTCTGTGGAATCGCGCGAGGTGCAATAAATAATTCCACATTGATTTTTATGAGCATTAATAAATTGGTGAATCTCTTTTATTTTTTCTCGTTTAATTAAACCCGGTTTAACATTTAAACTAATATTTGGACGATCAAAAGAGGCAACAAATTGACGTGGATTTTTTAATCCCAATAGCTGCAAAATATCGGAACGTGTAATTTTATCGGCAGTGGCTGTTAATGCCATCATAGGAACATCGCTAAACTTTTCGCGCAGTTTAAAAATTTGTTTATACTCCGGTCTGAAATCATGTCCCCATTGAGAAACACAATGAGCTTCATCAATGGCAATTAAACTGACCGGCAATTTTATCAAAAAATTATCGAGTAATGAAAGCGCTTTTTCGGGAGATAAATAAAGCAATTTTATTTCACCATTTACGCATTGCTCAGCAATTTCTCTTTCCTCATCATACGATAAACTGCTGTTTAAAAATTCGGCATTAATTCCATTTGCTTTGAGTGCATCAACTTGATCTTTCATCAAAGAAATAAGAGGTGAAATTACCAGTGTTATACCTTCTCTTAATAAGGCTGGAATTTGAAAACAGATACTTTTACCTCCACCGGTAGGCATGAGCACCAGGCAGTCGTTATTGGCAACAACGTGAGTAATAATTTCCTCTTGTAATCCAACAAAAGAATCGAAACCAAAATATTTTTTGAGTAATTGTGGGGCATTATTGTTCATAGCTATTGTTTTTATGAACGCAATTTATTTTTATTTCAGGAAATCAAATAATACAATTTTTAAAAAGTGAATCTGGTATTGTAAATTGAAATCAAAAACTGAAAAGAATTAATGCTGAAAAGAGTTGGAGGCTGTTAAAATTAATTATTTAATGCACCTCTGTTAACCCATGCTTTCATTTTATTGATTGAACAAGTATTTGGAATTGGATAACCGGGAGGAGGCATGCGAAGACGTGAAGAGGTATCGGCAATTATCGTTGGGATATAATTTGGAGTATCGAGAGTTAGTATTTTAATATTATCAAAGTTTTCGAAATCAAATCCATTGATAGCAGCAGAACCGGTATGACATGAAAAACAATATTGCTTTAATATAGGTTTTATATCGGCAGCATAGGTTACTAAAGATGTGTCACATTGTTGATTAGTTTGAATAGATGGAACAATATCTTGCTGATGCTTGCACGATAATAAAAACAAAACAAATATTACACTCCATTTATTCATATTGCAATTATGATTTTTACTATTTTGTTATTGTTATCAAAAAATTAAAACTCATTAAATTTCAGAAATCAATAAAAGCAAAAACGCCCCGTTCCGAAAAATCAGAACAGGGCGAATTGCTATTATTACTAAACTAAATTTATAATTATTTCGCAATCATTAAACGGGTAACTTTTGTTCCGTTCATGCTTTCGATTCTTACAAAATAAAATCCGTTATTCACTTCATTCATATTGATGTTGATAGTATTATTTCCAGTAGATAAATTTTCGTTCATCACTTCTTTTACAATACGACCAGAGATATCAATTATCTGAATAGTTACCGGAGCTTTTTTATCCAATACAAATTCGATATTTAATTCGTTTTGAGCCGGGTTCGGATACATCACAAATGAACTGATATTGTTTAAATCAGCAACACCTGTTGTATTTGATCCGTTAAGAATTAATTTTTGAGTTGCCAAACCTGTACTTGTAAAGAAAATAGTATCAACTGTTGAACCTGCAGTTGCTCTGTTAAAACGAGCAAATAATTTTAAAGTAGCTAATGTACCATTTGCGTCAACAGCAAGTTTGAAAGATTTTTTATAGTTAATTGAGTCAGTTGAAATTTCATAATCACTGCCAACAGTTAACGTTAATGAATCTAACAAATTAATTGCAGATACTGTAAATGATTTTCCTGCTGTTGCTCCTGCAACATTAGTATTAAATGAAAGTGATCCTGTAGATAGAGTTACTACCGGAGTTGCCGGTAATACATTTACTGCAGAAACTAATACAGGAATAGTAGCACCATTTAAAGTACTAATGTTTACGTAGCTTCCAGAAATTGCTCCTGAGTTTGTGCTATTGTAACGAACATATACTTTTGTTTGTGCTGCAAAACCTGAAGTTTGAGAAATACTTACTGAACTACTGAAGCTGTTTGAATCTAATGAAAGTTGGAAACCATTTGTAGAATTAACAGTAATTCCACCTTGAAGATCAAATCCTGAAACCATAATTTTATTTGCATATGATGGACGTCCAACTGTAGAATAAAAAGTTGGCAAGCTTGATAAATCAGAAGCAACTGTTGGAGATGCTACACCAAAAACAAGTAACCCTAAATTAGTTGCAGTTTGTGAATTTGGAGTAGGTGTAACAGAAGAAACATTTACAATTAAAAATTGATTTAATGCAAATGGAACAGATGGATTGTATCTAACAAATACAAGTGTTGGTGCTACTACTCCGGAAACATTTGGAATAGAAACTACTGAAGAATAATTGCTTCCTGTTAATGATACTTCCCAATTTGCCGGTGCGTTAACAACAACTGAATCAGTTCCAAGATTTACTCCAGCTACTGCAATATATTGTGGTGCTGTTGCAACATTTAATACACTTGTAAATTGTAATTGATAAGAAGGTGCATACATTGAAATATATTTTCCACCAATTGCTGTAGCTCTTCCAGATAACGAAACAATTTGTGTTCCGGGACCTGTAGAAGTTACCGGTGCTCCTGTTGAAGCAATAGTCATGTTTCCAGCATTTGTAGTTGCAGTTGCTGCATTGTAACGAACATAAATTTTCTGATTTAAAGTTGCTGCTTTTGATGTATTTAAAAACAAAGTAGATGAACTTAATATCGGAGAAGTAAATGCTGAGTCAATTGACATTTCAAAATTTGTTGGAACATTTACTTTTACGGTATCAGTTAACATAGTACCTGTGATTGTTACAGGATATGAAATAGAAGCCACACCTGCTGTTGTATTAATAACAGGATATTGTAAAGTGAAACCACCACCTATGGTAACCATTGATGGAGTAATTGTGAATGCTGGCATCGAACCTCCTGTTAAACTTACAGTAAATGCATCTGCACCTGTAGTTGTTATTGAAAGATTTCCGCTATGAGAACCTGCTGTTGATGGATTATATCTTACGTAAACAATTGTAGAAACTAATGCTCCGTTTACTTGATTTAATGTTACTGTTGAAGCAAAACCAGAACCTGAAGTTGTTGAAACTTCAAAATTTGTTGGAGCTGTTAAAACAACGTTAGCCGTTAAATTTTTTCCTGATACTGTAATATTTTTTACTGCCGGTGAACCAACTGCATTCGCAAAACTTAATGAAGAAACTGTTACGTTTACATATGGTGTTGCTGGTGCAACTGCTGTTCCGTTTACTGCAATATTGATTGCACTAAACTGAGCAGGTGTAGTAGTTGATGCTATTAATAAATATCCACTGCTTGAACCACCTGTTGTTCTGTTCAAACGAATATAAATTGTTGTATCAGCAGCAGTAGTTCCTTTTGTAAAACTTGCAGCCCAACCTGTAGTTCCATTTGCAGAAACTTCAAATCCAGAAGGTGCTGTAATCAAAACTCCATTTACTGCAGAAACTTTTATAACTAAAATTTTGCTTGTTGAAGGTGTTCCAATGTTTTGAATAAAGCTTGGTAAAAAAGATGGCGTTACACTAACTGTTGGTTGTGCAACAAATGCCACTCTTGGATGTTGAAAACTTGAAGTATTTCTGAATGCACTGGTTGCTGTTAAAGTAAAATCACAACCGGTATAATCTAATTGACTTAGTGCTCCGTTACTAACACCTGAATAATCAGGTTGAGTAATATCTGCTGTTGTAATTGTAGTTCTTGAAGTATCATTACCTGTTGCTCCGGTAAAACCATAAACAGAAGTTGTTGGTCCGTTGATGATCCAATTTCTCATATCTCCAATTCCTGTCCATGCAGTAACACCTGAAGGCCATCCTGGTATTGAAGCTGTAGTTGGAAAGTTTGAACTATTGAAACGAATATCAGGTAATCCTGATGATATGATAACAGTATTTCTAATTCCTAATTCATCATCAGAAGCTCTTGTTTGAACCGAAGGAGAAAGATTACTTACGTTTGGAAGATTGATTGAAGTTGGATAACCCCAAGTGATAGAATTATAAACTCCGGTTGCATCATTTGTTCTTAATCTGAATGCTTCACCGGCACGTTGTTGCCATAAAGTACTTAACGAACTTTTAAAAGCTCCTGGATGTTCAGGACCAACCAATGTCATGTTTGAAATCGTTGGTGAAGTAACAGGATTTGGTGAAGTCATATTTGGGTTAACTGCAGCAGGAGTTCCTAAGTTTGTATTATTATCATGCTCTAATCCATTACAAGCACCAGCTGGTGATGTTTCGGTAACACCTGCATTTCTTAATCCTAAAAAATATTGACATTTTCCACGGTATCCTTCATCCATATCAAACTCATCATCTGTTCCAGAAAATGCTATTAAATATTTGTGACTACAAGTTCCGCCAAACCACTCAAATGCATCATCATTTGCAAAACTCGATTGCATATAATCAAAGTGAGAACCTGATCCAACTGCACCAAAAGTTACTCCATTAATTTCTTGATCCGGTAAATAATTGTATCCGGCAAATTCAACACGCATGTAACGAATAGAACCAGAATTATCTGCATCATTTGCAGGAACTCCACCATACATTGCTAATGGATCAGCAGGTAAAGCTTCAAATCTTCTTTGTCCTCCAGCTAAATTTGTACTTGCATTTCCAAGAATTAATAAACCTGCCCAATCTCCTCTTACTCTTGCGCCAACAGCTTTTTGTGATGTGATAACAATGGGATGGTATCTATCAGCTATTGCATTTATTTTAGCACCTTGCGTAATAATTAATCCTCCTAAATTACTTACACTTCCTCTGATACAAGTTCCAGGATCAATTGTTAAAGTTGCTCCAGCTAATACGTGAATTAAACCTGATAATTCGTACCATTTATCACTTGTCATATGATAATCAGAATTGATGTCTGATGATATGGTTACTTTATCAGCAGAAGTTCCTGCTGTATAAAATTGGGTATTGGTATGATTGTAATTTGCATCACCGGGATATGCCACTGCGTTAGGAGCAAAATTTGCCCATGGTTTTGTCCAATCGGCATCAGTATTTGATGGATCCGGATCGTAACCTTTAAATCCTGTAACTGTACCTCTCGTTCCTCCGCTTATACCGAAAGCACCACGATAAGGTACACTGTCAAAAAATTGAGCGAACGTATTCAAGCTCAATAATAGCACTGTAAATAATAATGTAGATCTGATTTTCATTTTGATTTAAGTTTTAGTTTTCTTTTGATGCAAGATTATTAATGCGTGTTCAAGCAAACGTTAACATGATGTTATCTTTATGTTATTGAGGTGTGATAAAAATGTTAAGAGGGTCGAGAAATTTTTGAAATTTTGAAATTCTTTAAAATTTAGAAACTGTATCCTAAATGCAATTGAATAGTATATCCGTATTTATATTTAAAGGTTGATACATCCGAACCTTCATCATACTTTCCATTGCTATTCAAGTCTTGATAAAACACAAGTGGTTGAGCAAGGATATCTCCTAAAGTAATTTTCGTGATCAGTTTTTTGAAAAATGTTTTTGAAACACTCATATCAATAACTGTTCTTGAATCTTCATAAATTAAAAATTCTTTGGCATCATTCACAAATGCTAATCTTCTTCCAATTTGATTTGCGGTAATGCTAATATCAAATTTGTTTTTAGGATTAGAATATAAAATACCCATGTTAAATACGTATGGCGATTGACCTTGAAGAGGACGAGCATTAACGCTATTTGTAGATTTATTTATGCTATCATTTAATTTCACGTTTGAATAAATCAAAGAATAATTAGCAAACAAAGTAAAATTATTGATCCACTCACTCGTGTTTTCTTTAAACAATGATGCTAAATTTAATCTGCCCTCAAATTCAACTCCATAGTTTACAGCTTGTGATGCATTGATATAAGTAAAACTATTTATACCCGTTCCCCCTCCATCAAATTTTGCTTCAACAGGATTGATAAAATTTTTATAGAATGGGTTTACAGAAAATAACTGTCCTGATGTTGGAAAATATTCAAACTTTACATCATAATTATAAATTTCCGTTCTCACTAAATCAGGATTTCCTGTAATGATTGCATTATAATTTATTTCATAAAATGCCATTGATGCAAGTTCTCTAAATTCAGGACGAGATAAGGTTTTGGAAGCACTTGCTCTTAAATTTGCTTTCGAGTTAAGTTCGTAAATCATATTCACCGAAGGAAGAAAATCAAGATTTGGTTTATTAACTTTTACATCGATTCCCTTATCAGTCCAACTTAATTTTTGATTGAAATCTTCTAACCTTATTCCTCCTATTACTCTTAACCGCTGAATTGTTTTAATATCTAACATTAAATATCCGGCATTTAATCTTGAGCTTGCTATATATGCATCTGTTCCTTGTGTAGTTTCATTTAAAAAAAATGTCGACTTATCAATATTCTGATTGGCGAATACTTGACCCGGATCTAATCTTGCAATTTGAGAAGCTCTCATATCATCATAATAATTTGAGGCTGTTGTGTACATAAAACTTCTGGCTGAAAAAGATCTATCTCTCCAAATATTCATTCCTCCAATTTTTAGTTGTGATTTTTGAAAAACACTCACCTTAAAAGGAATGGTGAGATCATAACTTACTGAATACATTTTCTCATCTAAATTGGAAAAATATCTTCCGCTTTGTTGTGGACTATAAGAATTTGCATCACCTGCAGTTGAAACTGAATATTCATTAAAATCAGGATCGGTTGCAAGCTTATTACTTTGATAAAGAATCCTTCTGTAATCGGGCATTTCACGATGAATCGTATTTAAACTTCCTGTATAGTTTAATTTTATTTTATTTTTTGTTAATAGATGTTCTCCTGAAAGTTGTGATGAATACAATCTGCTTGATTGGTAATAAAAAGTATAATTATCAAATTTCGTTTGCTCAATATTGTCAGGATTATTACGACTTAAATACCTTATGCCTGTTTGATGAATTGTTTGATCTTCAGAATTTGAAGTCAACATATTTTTAAATGTTAGCTTGCTGTTTTTTCCGATTTTATAAGCAAAATTTAACACTGCACCCGAAGTGATATTATTTTTATAATTATCATAATTATAAAATGTACCATCAGAAGTTTGTGAATTTACTGACTGCATTCCTAAAACCGGAAGATTGTTAGTACTAAATGGAGTATACTTAAAACTGTTATTATAACTCAGCGCGAAAATCATCCCGAAATCATTTTTGAAAAGTTTCATCCTTTTGGATGCCGAGAGTTGAAAACTATAATTCGGTCGAAAAGAACCAACACTGTTTGGTTGAAAATTATTATTAAAACTTTTTGTTTGTGCTGCTTTCTGATCAAAATCGAAAGATGAATTACTGGCAGATTTACTTTGCTCAGTACTCATCAAACCTGAAGGAATTTGTCTTGCACCTCCATCAAATCCAAGCCAATCAGTTGAACTGGTATTACCTCTCAATCCATTTTTAAAAGTTGTTAGCGAATGATATTGCGAGCCGAAGTTTACTGCAATTTTATTTTCATCAGGAATATCTTTGGTATTTATTTGAATGATTCCACCTGCAAAATCACCGGGCATATCAGGCGATGCACCTTTAATAATTTGCATGTTATCAATTACACTTGCCGGAATAATATCCAACGAAAAAGCTTTACGATCACTTTCACTGCTTGGTAAAGGAGCACCATTTAGATAACCCATATTATATCTGTCATTTAATCCACGAACGATTGCAAATTTGTTATCTTGAATAGATGCTCCGCTTATTCTTTTTAACACATCAGCTGTTGTACGATCAGGTGTTTTTCTGATCAAATCAGCTGATACCCCACTTGAAACACTTACGGCATTTTTTTGTTGAACCAATAATGCATTTGCAGATTCTTTTTTAAACTCAGCTACCACAACAAATTCATTTAAATCTTTGGAAGCAATTTCCATCGAAAAACTAAGACTAATGGTTTCTTTGGGCTTAACTTCTACTCCGCTGATTATTTTTTTATTGTAAGAAATATAACTCGCAACAAGTTTATAGGTACCGGGTGATACTCCTGAAATATGATACTTGCCTTCAAAATCTGTTACAGCACCGAGAGATGTTCCTTCCACTAATATCGTCACACCAATAAGTTCTTCTCCAGTTTTTTTATCAATTACTTTTCCATTGATATTACCCGATACAATTGCATAAGCATCAATGTTTATTAAGAAAAGGACAAGTAAAAAAAATTGAGGAAAACACTTTTTCATTTTGAATAAATTTATAACAGCAAATTTATTTCATGAGTGCTCCCTAGCAGTTAAGCGAAAGTTATACTTAGGTTATTTGAAACTTACCTTAATGTTAATTTAATATTAATTGATGCTGTTTAATTTCACCATATCAAAAGTTTCGGTGGGTATTTCATCTAATTTCATCACTAAAAGTCCGTCTAATGAATGATTGAATTTTGGATCAACACTAAATGAAATGATCTTGGCATTTTGCATCAAATACTTTTTAAGCAGTACAGGTATTTTTGATTGGTCGGGTTCTATGTCGGAGATAATCTGGTCTAACAATTTGATATCTTTCAAATTATTTTCTCTGAGTTGTTTCTCTTCTCCATGGTGTTGATATTTATAGCGTTTTCTAGGTCTTACACAATCAGCCAAAGTTTTATCATAATGATTTTTTGAGATGTAATCCACCAAAATATCTTTTGATAATTTTGAAAACTTATTGCTGATACTAACCGGACCAATAAGATATTGATATTTGCCGTTTCCTCTTTTAATAAATTCATTTATTCCTTTCCATAAAAGAATTAATGCGAAAGTATTTTTCTGATATTCCTTCACAATAAATGACCGTCCCAATTCAAGAGAAGATTTAAAAACAGGATTAAACTCTTTGCTGAATTTAAACAATTCATTTAAGTAAAATCCTTTCTTTTTAAAACGAGAAAAAAGCTTGTCACCTTCTCCTATTCGGTATGCTCCAACAATTTTATTTTCGTTTTTATCCCAAAGAAACAAATGCTTATAATACAAGTCGAATTCATCGGTATCACAACTTAAGTTGGTTCCTTCACCTGCATCTCTAAAAGTAATTTCTCTCAATCGTGATATTTCACTTAAAATATTTGGAATTGCATTTGCTCCAGAAATAAATATATCAAATTGCTGAGCAGAAAAAAGTAAACCATCATTATTATTCAGCCAATTTATTTCTTCTTCGATTAATGATTTTTGAATAGGTTCAATGATAGGAACTACATCATCATTTTGTTTTTTTGAAAATAAAAAATGATGTTTCACATCAATTGATGACCCTAACGAATAAGTTTTCGCACGTAAAAAACGAAGCAATTGATCTTGGTCACTAAATTCTTTTATTGTTTGTGTAGATACTGGTTTCCCAATTCTAACTTTTATTTTTTCATGTTTATTAAATAACTCCGATGGTAGCTTTGCAGTTCTAAGTCCAGGATTTATTATACCTAGCAAATTAAAGAGTAAACTGTTTTGGCCTGAAAAGAAAACAGGAATAACTTTTACATCACTTTTTATAATCATTTTCCCTACAACAGGGTGCCACATTTTATCCGACACTTTCATTTTATTTAAATGAAATGATGAAACTTCTCCGGCAGGAAAAATTCCAATTGGAATTCCGTTAGCCAATAAATTCAAACTCCTTTTAATTCCCGAAATATTCATCGTACTATTCGATCCTTTTTCAAATGGATCAATAGCTACTAAATGTTCTTTGAATTGAGGAATTTGTTGCAGCATATAATTTGCCATCACTTTAAAATCCGGCCGTTTTTTTAATATGATAGACATCAATATCAACCCGTCAATGCCACCATACGGATGATTTGAAACTAAAATAAATGGAGCATTTTGTGGAATATTTTTTAAATCTTCACTATTAAAATCATACTCAATTTTTAATTTCAATAATATATCATCAATAAATTCAATTCCATTTTTTTGAGAGGATGATTGATAAACATGATCAACCTTATCAAGTTGAATTAATTTCAATAAAGCTGATAAAATGATTTTCGATTTTATTTTATTTAAACCTGTTGTTTCGATCAATGTTTCGGAATTGGAATTCATCTTTCAAAACTCATTCCTCAATATCAATTGTAAGTTATCTTAATATTAACTTATCGTCAACATAACTAATTTTAGTCAATCAAAAACAAGCTCTCAATTTCTTAACATTTCATTATCATTTACATAATACAATAGTTGGAATTTTGTCTCATTAAAATAAACCATTAATGAGCAAAAGAAAAGTTGAAATAGTTGTTATATCTGATGTGCATTTAGGCACATATGGTTGCAACGCAAAAGCGCTCAATAAATATCTTAAATCCATAAAGCCTAAAATATTAATTCTTAACGGAGACATTATTGATATATGGCAATTTAATAAACGCTATTGGCCACAATCACATATGAAAGTGGTTCAACGCATTTTTAAAATGCTGGGTGATGATACCCAGGTTTATTATTTAACAGGAAATCATGATGAAATGCTCAGAAAATTCACTGATTTTAAAATGGGAAATTTTGAACTTTTAAACAAACTTGTTTTAGAAGTTGATGGCAAGAAAGCCTGGTTCTTTCATGGTGATGTTTTTGATGTTACAATGAAACATAGCAAATGGCTTGCTAAACTTGGTGCTGTTGGATATGATATCCTCATCCTGCTAAACAGTTTTGTGAATTGGTGTATGAAGATAATGGGAAAAGGAAAAGTTTCTTTCTCAAAGAAAATAAAAAGCAAAGTAAAATCAGCGATAAAATTTATTGATGATTTTGAAGTTACCGCAACAGAAATAGCTATTCAAAATAAATATGATTATGTGATATGCGGACATATTCATCAACCACAAATTAGAGAAGTAAAAAACCCGGAAGGTTCAACTTTGTATCTTAACTCAGGTGATTGGATCGAGAATTTAACAGCTCTCGAATATCATGAAAAAACCTGGAGCCTTTACCATCATGTGGAAGAAAATGAAGACGAAGTTGAAGATGAATTTTTGAAAGACATTCCGGATATACACTCTCTTTTAAAAACGATTTCACAAAGTGCATGAAAATATTATTAGCAATTCAAGCAACCGGAAACGGTCATTTAAGTAGAGCAAGAGAAATCATTCCTCATTTATTAAATTATGGTGAACTAGATTTATTAATAAGCGGAACTCAAGCTGATGTTACTTTGCCCTATCTGATTAAATACAAAAAAAATGGTGCCGGTTTTACCTTTGGAAAAAAAGGAGGTATTGATATTATTGATACCGTTAAAAAATTAAAACCATTCGAATTTTTTAACGACATCAAAAAATTTCCTGTTCAGAATTATGATTTAATCATTAACGATTTTGAACCGATCACAGCTTGGGCATGTAAATTAAAAAACAAACCTTGCATCGCACTCAGTCACCAATCATCTTATCTTTCAAATAAAGTTCCTCGTCCACATAAGCATGACCCTTTTGCCGAATGGATTTTTAGAAACTATGCACCGTCAACCTCTCAATACGGATTTCATTTTAAATCATTTGATAAAAATATTTTTACTCCAGTAATTCGTAGTGAGATCAGAAAATTAGAACCACAAAACAAAGGACATATCACAGTATACCTTCCGGCACATTCGGATGAATTGCTCATTAAAAATTTTCTAAAAATAAAAGATATTCAGTGGGATGTTTATTCAAAACATAGCAAGATTGCCTATAAAAATAGTAATATTAATATTACCCCAATAGAAAACGAACCGTTTATTAATAGCCTTGCTGCAAGTGATGGATTATTAACTGCCGGTGGTTTTGAGAGTCCTGCTGAAGCAATTCACCTTCGCAAAAAAGTGATGATGATACCGATGAGCAACCAATATGAACAGCAATGCAATGCAATTGCTGCAAGAGATCTTGGTGTTACTGTAGTAAAAGAAATTGATAAAGACTTTACTGAAAAACTAACTAGTTGGTTAAACTTTGCTTGCCCATTAAATATTAATTACCCCGACATTACTGCTAAAATAATTGAAGACCTGATGTTAAATCATTCTTTCGAGAGCATTCCCCTTGCTGTTTAAAACGATATAACAAAACAATAGATAGAGGATTGAATTATTTGCCTTTTGTTTTCTTTAACATCACACCTTATCATCCTGATTTTGGCATTAAAAATCGCAACTAATCATGCGGTTTAAAATCTCTCTTAAAAATTTATTTAGCTAAGTTTATATGTGGCTCATTCTATGAGCATCATTTTCTTATAAATATTATCCAAATAAAAAATGACTTAAACAGAATGTTAAATTCAGATTAAATTCCATTATAACCAAAACACGAAATATATATCCTCAAAACATCTGTCAATCCTATAAAAAAATCTTTTATGATTTATCTGACAACATTTTCTATTTTGAATTATTGACTATAATTTATAATTCTTTGGCGATTTATTTAGATATAGGAACACTCTATTTGTAAACGATATAAATAATAATTATACCATAACATAATAAACTAAACACTATGCTAAAAAAAGGACCAAAAATGAAGTTTGAAAAAACAACTCTTAAAAGCATTACTAAGCTCTTCTTAGTATTACTATTTATTTCCTCATCATTCATAGGAATGGCACAAGAGAATTCAAATTCTAACAATGAGAACAATAACAGTTCGAACAGTGAGAATAATAGTAATTCGAATAACTCGAACAATAATAACTCTAATAGTGAAAACAACTCCAACAATGAAAACAACAATAACCCTACTGCTTCATGCAGAAGTATTACTGTTTATCTTAATTCATTAGGACATGCTACTATTAATGCACATGATATTGATGGAGGAAGTTCAAACGATAACTTAAGTGTTAGTCATTCTGAATTTACAGAATCACATATTGGAAACAATAGCGTATGGTTAAGGTCTACTAGATCTTCAAATAACCATTCTGACTCTTGCCAAACAACAATTATTGTTCGCGATACGCTAAAGCCAATTATTCATTTTCAAAATATCACGATTCAACTTAACGCTAGTGGAGTAGCAACAATTACTGCTTCTCAGGTTAATGATGGTTCAACTGATAATTGTACGATTGCATCTTATACTTTAAGTAAAACAAGTTTCAATTGTTCAAATATTGGAGCAAATACTGATACTTTAACTGTGACTGATGCTCACGGAAACGTTTCTAAAGCGCTTGTTACTGTTACTGTTCAAGATAACATCGCTCCTATTATTCACACACAAAACATTACAGTTCAATTAAACGGAAGTGGTGCTGCTACAATTACTGCATCTCAAGTAAATAATGGTTCAACTGATAATTGTACTATCGCAACTTATAGTTTAAACAAAACAAGCTTCAATTGCTCAAATGTTGGCGCTAACACTGACACTTTAATTGTAACTGATGTAAACGGTAACGTTTCTAGAGCTACTGCAACTGTTACTGTTGTTGATAATATCGCTCCTACTGCTACTGCACAAAATGTTACTATTTATTTAAATGCTTCTGGTGCCGCTTCAACTTCTGCAACTTCAGTAAATAATGGTTCATCTGATAATTGTTCAATCGCTTCATATAGTTTAAACAAAACAAGTTTTGATTGTTCTAACGTTGGTGCTAACTCTGTTACTTTAACTGTTACTGATGCAAACGGAAACGTTTCAACTGCTACTGCAACTGTTACTGTTGTTGACAATATCGCTCCTACTGCAACTGCACAAAATGTTACTATTAATTTAAACGCTTCTGGTGCTGCTTCAACTACAGCAACTGCAGTAAATAATGGTTCATCTGACAATTGTTCAATCGCTACTTTAGGACTTTCAAAGACAAGTTTTGATTGCTCAAACGTTGGTGCTAACACTGTTACTTTAACTGTTACTGATGTAAACGGAAATATTTCAACTGCAAGTGCAACGGTTACTGTTGTTGATAATATCGCTCCAACTGCTACTGCACAAAATGCAACTCTTTATTTAAATGCTTCAGGTGCTGCTTCAACTTCTGAATCTGCTATAAATAATGGTTCATCTGATAATTGTTCAATCGCTACTTTAGGACTTTCAAAGACAAGTTTTGATTGCTCAAACGTTGGTGCTAACACAGTTACTTTAACTGTTACTGATGTAAACGGAAATATTTCAACTGCTACTGCAACGGTTACTGTTGTTGATAATATCGCTCCAACTGCTACTGCACAAAATGCAACTCTTTATTTAAATGCTTCAGGTGCTGCTTCAACTTCAGCAACTGCAGTAAATAATGGTTCATCTGATAATTGTTCAATCGCTTCTTTAGGTCTTTCAAAAACAAGTTTTGATTGCTCAAACGTTGGTGTTAACACTGTTACTTTAACTGTTACTGATGCAAGCGGAAATGTTTCAACTGCTAGCGCTACGGTTACTATTATCGACACAATCAAGCCAACAGTAATCACTCAAAACATTACTGCAAATCTTGGAAGCAACGTGTCTGTAACAATTACACCGGCTCAAGTAAACAATGGTAGCTTTGATAATTGTTCAATCACAACTTATTCTCTTTCACCAAATACTTTTAACTGTACAAATATTGGAAACAATACTGTTACATTAACAGCAACAGATGCAAGCGGAAACGTTTCATCAACAACTGCTGTTGTAAATGTTCAAGGTGAAAATCTTGCAGGAAGCGATGCAATCATTTACATCAACGAAAGTAATGTTGTAAAATGGAGCAATGTTCCTTCAACTACAAACGGACAATCTAATGCGATTACATCAACTACTACATTTAACGGAACTGCTGTTAACCTTACCTCTACAGGTGGAAGCATCAGTACAAATACTTGTGATGGAATTGGAGTAACTGGTGGACAAGTTGAAAACGGATGTACTAATACGGTAGATTTTAAAAATCGCACCATTAACCAAGACCAATCATTTAAGGTAACTCTTGCTAATAGTAATCTTGGTATTTACAAATTAGTATTTGCTTCTGCATTCACAGGAAGAGTTAAAGTTACAGGAAGACGTAACGGTAATAACGTAATCAGCTTCACTAAATATATGGTTGCAAATGATTTTGACACTTTCGATTTCACAGCAGCTTGTGCACTAAAAGGAATTTGTGTGGTTGATGAAGTGAAGTTTACTTTAGCTGAAGATAATAATGGGAACAGTCACCATAACTGGAATGGCCGTGGTTGCGGACATGATGATCACCATTACGGAGAGTATCATGAAGGTGAAAACGAAAGAGATAATGATGATAATGATTATGATGACGGATCTAGCTGCACACGTAACTGCGGATTCTCTGTTAAGTTCCCAATTTTCTATGTTAAAGCAAAAGAAGCATGTGGTCTTAGTACAGCAAATGAGTTTGAAGATGACGACAATAAAATTGGAAATGTTGTAGCTTTAACCGGACCAACAATTAGCGTTTCGGCTTACACTGGAAATACCACAGGAGTTAATTCTGATGGAACTTTCACAACAGGAAATCCTTTCACTTCAAATTATGCAAAACGTATTTTGGCAGGATATGATAACAGCGGAAGACCTGCTGCATGGGAAGTAAGTAACAATTGTGATTTACGTTCTATCAGAATGGGTAAGAATGCTAACAAACCTCAATTGCCTTTAGGAACTACTAGTTCACTTTACACATTCACAGTAACTAGTGTTGATGTAAACGGACAATATATTTTCGGAACAAGAAAAACTATCAGCAATAATACAACTGTAACAATCCGTTGGAGAGTAACAGAATTTTTTCAACGTGCTTGGGTTTTAGCTTACGAAGTTTATACTCCATACAGCAAAACAAATGCAAGCAACGAACAAGCTACAGCTGAAATTTCTAATATAGCAACTGTTGATGTTTATCCTAATCCTTCTTTGGATGCATTTAATATCCGCATGAACTCAACAAGTGATAAACTTATGAATGTCACTATCCTTGACATGACAGGAAGAGAGATCGCAACATTCAGCAACCTTTCACCGGGAGAAGCATTTGTTTATAATGCTGAAAACCTAAAAGCTGCTGTTTACTTTGTACAAGTATCACAAGGTGGTTTCACCAAAATGGTTAAAATTTCAAAAATGAATTAACCCTAATTAAATAAAGCCTTAAAAAGCCGGATATCAGAAATGGTATTCGGCTTTTTTACTGTTAAATTTTTTTTTAATATAATTCGACTTCCCTTCTTCAAAATATTAAATATTTCAAAAAAGGGATTTTATAAAACACTTTAAAAAAGTATACTCGTGTATCAATCACAACTAAATAAATATTTGGCTGTAAACATTCTTGAAGGCTTGTGTATTTTTAATTTCATTTTGTCAAAAAAAAATCTATCTATGTATATTATAATATTTTAAAATAAAACAACTCGCTGCTCAGCATTAATTATAAAAACTAAACCCATAATAATAAATCTGATGAAAAAGTTACTTTTAGTTTACCCTTTAGTTCTACTGCTTTTTATTATTACGAAAGTAAACGCTCAAACTACTACCATTACTACCTCGTACGGTTTCACAAACAATGCGAATAATGGTATTCTCTTCAATGTACAAAATAGTAATAGCTACCCAATTATAATAACGGATATTAGTGCATACTTTTATGTTGGTGGTTCAAATACTGTTGAAGTAGATTATAATCCTACTGCTATAAATTCAAGCGGTGGCACTTGGACACAAGGTAATGTTGGTGTTGGATCTAGCGGATGGCTTGCAGGATATTCAAGAACTTTCACTCCTACGGCAAGCACTGTATCGTCAATATCAAATAGTACGATGTCAATCACAATTCCAGCATACTCTACCTATGGAATTTGTGTTGCCGTAAATGTTGCCAGTGGAATAGGTTACTCATCAGCAATATCTGCCGGTGTAACTGCATTTACTGATGCTGGTGTTAGCATCGTAACAGGTGATAATATTGCATGGTCTGTAGCTGCTTTACCTAGTCCAGGATCTTCTTATCCAAGAGGTTTTGTAGGAAGTATTTCATTCATTGCCGGTGCACCTCCAACTCCTCCATTAGCTGGTTTTGCTTATAGCATACTTTCCGATACTGCTTGGTTAAACAGTCCATATATTTTTGTTAATACAAGTAATAACGGGATAAATAATTATTGGGATATTACCGGATATAGCTCCACTTTAAACGGAACTTATACTCCTTATACTCCACCTTCAACAAATCCTCGCGTATGTGCAGCTCGTTGGAATACTTGTTATCTTGATACCGTAAACAAAAATTTTATATGGAAATTTACACAGCCCGGTTATTATAAAATTAAACAGAAAGTAACCAATATCATGATGATCAACGGGGTGTTTCAAACAGGGGTAGACAGTATTACCAAAACAATTATTTGTGCTCCTCCCAGACGAAAACCAGCAGCAAGTTTTTTTAGTGCAAACCGACAAGTGGGATTTACTGATCAGTTATTTTATTACGATTTAAGTACCAATGGTCCCACAAATTGGAAATGGTTTTTAAACCCTGTTTATTATGGCATAAATACATTTGCGGGATACCCAATTGCTAATTCTTGGTACACTTCCGACTCTGTCCAAAATCCATTTATCTATGCCTTTGATGGTGGAGTATTTGATGTTTGTTTAGCTGCAGGAAACTCACTTGGATGGGATACTTTATGCAGGCATAATTACCTCACTGTAAATAATGGTTACATGATGTGTAATGGATCGGATTCTATTAGTACCCTTCCCGCAGGATTTGTTTATGATGCCGGTGGACCAACCAGTAATTATACCGGAGGAACAACGGGAACTTGTCCGGCAGGATTTAGAATTGCCGCTTGTGCCGATTCAGTAAAAATAGATATCGACCGTTTTAAATTAACGCTTGGAGATTCATTGACAATAAGAGTTGGAAGTCCAACAGGCACTATTATTAAACGACTAGGAGGACTTTCATTGCATGATAGTTTAAGACATTATACAGTACCGGGAGGATTTGTGTTTTTACAAATGAATACTGCTCTAACATCACCTGGAGATTCGGGTTTTGCAATACATTGGAATATTGTTCCTGCAAGTTATAGCAAACCAAAAGCATCATTTACTATGACAACAAATGGTCCTACCACAAATGGAATACCTTCAGTTTACAAAGGTTATACTTCGAGCTATACAAATCAAAGCACAGGTATAAGCATGAACTATAGTTGGGATACAAATGGTGATGGAGTTTATGGAACTTCAGTTGGTGGTGATTCAATTAGCCTTGATCCAAGTTGCTTTTTTAACACACTCGGCCTTTACAATATTTGCCTGAAAGTATACAATTGCGTTGGGATGGATTCTGTT
>Ga0194037_1000985_pt1 | contig 21300 bp, 25 predicted proteins | sample JunL306m_MetaG_FD_148653 | JGI IMG/M metagenome (GOLD analysis project Ga0194037, IMG submission 148653) | Anoxic zone freshwater microbial communities from boreal shield lake in IISD Experimental Lakes Area, Ontario, Canada - Jun2016-L304-6m | ecosystem: Environmental > Aquatic > Freshwater >...
ATCCTGTTGACACGATTTCGTAACTGAGCATTTTTCCTCTATTTTCATGAAATCGCTGGTCTCTGCCAACCTACTGATTTGTAACGATATGTTAGATTTATGTCAACAGGATGGGGACATCACCTAAATTTACGTCGCCCTAAAAAAAGAACTGCACCCAAATAAATTTAATGGAGGGTAGAGCTGATGAAAAAACATGTTCTGTGTGTAGTGCTGGTAATGGTAGTATTGATGGGTGCTCTGTCGCATGCCGCGACACTGAATGTTAATTGGGCATTCCCTGACCCACTGCAGGCCGGACAGTACCATAAAATAAGCGCTGCAATGAAAGATGCTTTAAGCGGTGATACAGTCATGGTCTCCCCCGGTAACTATGACGATGCGGTGCTTATCAACAAAGAATTAATTACACTACAGGGAGCCGGTACTACGCAACCGACTATCAGTAATACCGTTACAATAGAAGGTGCAAACGTGACAATATCCGGATTCACCATTAGTTCTCATACAGGGTGTGGTATCGTGATCCCTAATCCTACTAAAGGAATAAAAATAAAAAATAATTGTCTTGTCGGCAACTTTTTGGACGGCATAGCATTTGGCTATGACTCTGGAGCGCTTCTTGAAAATAACACGATTGCCGACAATACCCGATATGGCATTAGTTCCGGTTTTACAACAGTTGCTGTTATTAACAATATTATTGTTTCAAACGACTCAGGAGCCATCTCCGCCAGCGGTCTAACATTTTCCAATAACTACATCATGGGATCTGCTTCGTGCGGGACACCATGCACGAAGCTGGTAATTGCAACCGCACCACCTTTATTTATATCAGGCACTAACTATGCGCTTCAGAATACATCACCCTGCCGCAACGCCGGCAAAGTCGGAGCTACTTACCTAAATCCTGATGGCACCCAGAACGATATGGGAGCCTACGGTGGACCAGGGGCAACCAGTTTCTGGCCTTATGGTTACGGCCCCATAGTAACCAGTATCTCTACCTCTCCTCCGAGAATCGAAAAGGGAGGATCAATTACCATCAACGCCACGGCAACAGCTCGCTAAAAGCGGAGAATGGTATGAAATGGCTCTTTGTCATGGCTTGGTGCGTCTTCTGCTCCGGCTGGCTTTTGCTTGGTGAATCCCAAGCCAAACCGATGATCACGGCGGCCCAATACTGCATTATTCCGGCTGCACAATCCTACAACCGGACTTTGCCGATTTTTGCTCCGGCCTCTTCCTGCACCGAATGGCGCCCGGTATCCGTCACCGGAGGCACCGATTCGGCAAATGTCTCATTTACGCCTTCCGAAATTACCACTTTGCCTCCAGGATGGCATACGCTCTATCTTCAATTTCAGGATGACCACAATGTCTGGGGTCCTGCCCGTAAGGTTCAATTTGAAGTTCACGGGCAGCAACAACTCGTAGCTGGAAAATTCTTCCTTGATAAAGACGGTGATCCGGCAACGGGAGGCACTCTCTTACCATCTAATTTAGACTTTACGGCCATATTTAGCTTCCCGCTCGATTCGTCCTCCTTGCTTCCCTGCATACATACCTTATATCTTCATATTCAGGATAACCAAGGGAACTGGGGACCATCAAGACAGGTAAAATTTGAGGTTACTCCTTCCCATACCGTGGCAGGAGCAAACTTTATGGTTGTGTCCCCGGATACATTTCCGAGTCCGGCTGATCCAACGGTCTGGCGTGTGATGAATGCCGTGGACAGAGTTTTTAATACTCAACAGGAAGCTGTGACCGGAAACTTCAGCGTCCCCACGCTGGTTGATTACGGAATACATGCTGCCTACGTGATTGCAATGGACTCCGATGGCCGCTGGACCAAGGAGTGGAACCAACCTATAACTATTACCCCGTCATCTTTCTATGTTGGGAACCGCCTGAACCTGACCACTATTGACAGTGACAACACCACTGCCGGTAATGATGGGATGGTAACTATTCCCCCTTCCACTTGGCTGGAAACGACTTACCAAACTCCACCGATAAATTGCGTCGGCAGTTGTACTGACATTTATTCAAACAATGCGTCAGTTACCTTGACGGCGGTAATCAAGCCCTGGATCGACAACGTAGATTGGACGGGTTGTACCGTCATAACCGCTAACACTTGTCAGGTCACAATGGATGCGCTCAAAAACGTGACGGTTCGCTTCCGTGATACCCTTCCTCCAAAGACAGTAATAAGCACACAGCCATTGCCGATAGCAAATAGCCGTACCTCCAAGTTCAGCTTCATGGTGGCTGCGTCACCTTTCGAGGATACTGCTAGAGTAAGCTACCGGTGCCTATATGATGGAGACCCGACCAATGATAGCCTATTTTATTCGTGTTCATCACCGACAACCCTACCTTCCCTTCAGGAAGGCCAGCATACCCTCTGGGTGAAAGCCGTAGACAAGGCTGGCAACATTGACCCTACTCCGGCAAGCTATTCGTGGGTTATCGACGTCACGCCGCCGGTTACCACTGCCTCAATAAGTGGCTCGTCACAACTCGGAAACCTCCTGGTGACTCTGGCTACGAATGAGCCTGCTTCTATTTACCTGACTACCGACGGCAGTACACCATCACTATATTCGTTCCATGCAACCAGTCCTTTTCAGGTGCCAATTCCAACCAACATGACGCTTAGCTATTTTTCCCAGGATTTGGCCGGAAACCTTGAGCCACTAAAACAGCAGTTATATGCCACCACCTATCAGCTTAACCTGATAATCTCTGGTAGTGGTGGTGGTAACATCAGCAGCACTCCTTCTGGTTATCTTGCCGGTTCTTCCGATTCGGTATCATTATTATCGGGAAATTCGCTTACCCTTCAAGCTTTGCCAAACGAGTTCAGCCAGTTTTCTGGCTGGAACGGTGATTGTACCGGGGGCGGAAGTTGTCTGCTGTCCTTGCCTGTCGCCACGTCTATTGCAACCAAAAACGTAACCGCCAATTTCGGGATGGATATTTCTAAGGCAGTCGTGTTAGTGCCACCGGATGGACAGATTTTCTTCAATAGCCCCCAGAGAGCCTATGACCAGGCTCTTGGAGGGATCATAGGCATGTGGGGAGTACCTTTTATTGGTGATCTGACCGCCAATCGTCCCATTTCCGTAAACCTGAGAGGTGGTATGAACAATCTCTTTACAAAAATAGACGGAATGACGGTTATTAAAGGCGCCTTCATCATATCAAACGGTCAGGTTGTCGTTGAAAATTTGACAATCCAATAAGGAGCAAATCTTCCGGAAACTCGCGTAAGGACTCCGTGATTGACTACCTGCAATTATAATCGCTTGCAATCATCCAGAGTGGGCACATTTTATCTGTAACTATCAGTCGTCTTACAAACGGCCGTATATATGACCAGCGGTAAGCGCCGTGCTTGACCTTGCTTTTTAGTAAAATAACAAGTATCATAATCTAAGTAATTCAAACTGTAGCGTTTTATATTATAAAGACACGAAGAAGAGAGGTTTTTTCCTGCGGCCCGGCTGCCACCGTATCAAGGCAGTCAACCTCGCCGCCGACTTGCACCGCCAAACCCCGATATCATGTTCGGTCGTATGAATTACCCCGCTACTATGTCATCACTGCGGTCGGATTGCGCCGGCATGCCGGTCGCTTTCGCCCGGATTCCGCAGTTTCCACCATTCAAGGCCAACGCTCAAAGTTGCAGTGCCACTACACCCCGATATCATGAAGCGTTCCAGTTGCACTGCCTTGTACGTCATCACCGTTTCCAAGGTTCAATGGGATCTACACGGTGCTGCGGTAACGGCGAATCTTTTTTAATCTCTTTCCCAGGCGTGGGGGCGGGCTGCGTAGGTCGCGGGGATGGTGTAGGTTTGGGGGTAGGCTGTGAAGGCTGTCTTGGTTTGTCTGAATTACTCTTCATCTCAATCCTCCGGGACGTAAAATTTTTCTGCTGGCAACTCAGTATCTACTTCCTGTTGACAGCAGGCTAGCAACTTTTTATTGATTTTCTCACCTGGTTCTTTGTTTACTAAGACACCTTTCCTTTTAAGAGCTTTTTTAAAGTCATTTTGCATTTCTTTGTCGTATTTCAGCTTTTGCGCTATCAATTCTTTGATCTCATGCAGATCATGTTCAAGGGCTTTGTAACCAGATAGTACTTCTTCATATTTTTTTATTTTTTTTGTTAACGACAAGGAAGGCTTTATAACTGCGATAATTGCTGAGGCAATTCCTAAGTACTGCCATATGTTCTGCCCCAAAGATGTTTCCCAAAACCACAGTCCTGCAATTGCTGAAGATGGAGCAGTAATCAGCAAAACAGCTTCCATATAAAAACTTGTTGATTCCACTCTGTTAAGCTTTAAGATGTAATACTTAACATTAAGTCTTGCAGTCCGATAAAGGTCATATACGCCCCAAACCGGATGATCTTCTCTCGGAATCATATTATCTCAGTTCTCCTCTTTCCTTCTGCGAATAACTTGATAATAAGGCACACCGGCGGTGGAAGCTTTTTCCCGCCGACCGGTGCTGCCGTTAGTTGGGCAATTCTTCCATTCCCGATCACTTTCGGTATCACCGTTTGTAGACCTCGCGGCGGTGTCCTACCCTGACCACAAGAATCTGCACCAGGTCATCTACGATGTTGGCAATGATGGGGTCTGAGTAGCAACGGAACAGGAAACCTAGGTAAGGATTGCGCCGGAATGCCGGTCGCTTTCGCCCGGATTCCGCAGTTTCCACAATTCAAGGCAAACGCTCACAAGTTGCACTGCCACCACAGAAGCTGGCAACCGGGAGAGTTCACGATTCAAGGCAACCCGATTCCAGTTCCGGGCAAGCTCAAAGTTGCAGTGCCACTACAGCACAGTTAGCTACCCATGATCCGTTGCAGCAGATTCTTGCCAACCTTGAAGAACGGTGATTTTTTAGGTTCGACCTGAATCAGTTCCCCAGTTTTTGGGTTCCTGCCGGTGTAAGCCTCGTATTCCCTGATGGTAAAACAGCCGAAACCTCTGATTTCTATTCTCCCACCGGCAACCAACGTCTCCGTCATGGCATCGAAGACCACATTGACCACCTGTTCGGCCTTTTTGCTGGTAAGTTTGCTATCGCTTGCAAGTTGTTCTACGAGTTCAGATTTAGTCATATCCCTCCCATCAAAAGAGTAATCAACTGTCTTGACAATTATTTTGATCATTAAGTTATAGTTTGCTGAACCCACTGAATTCAGGAGAAATATTTATCACAACCAACAGTGGCAGTCCACGATTTTCAGGTAAAAGCCACAGTTTACCCGATAAACCCGGCCCGGCCCGCTCCTCGCCGGCGTAGGGTTAACGCATGAGGGCTTATCATGCGGTAATCAACACAAAAGCGGAGCTAATTGGTAGCTGATGCCAATTGATTCAGTCGTTAGCGTACGTTTCCGCCCCGTTGGACTTCAAACCCCAATGGCAAGCGCCTGGCCACACACACATTGATCACCCCTTGTATAAGGAGCTTGTGCCGGTTAGAATGTCGAACCATGAGGCAGTCCCCTGGATTGAAACCGATAACAGGTCAAGCGAAATGGAGTGATCCGGCTTATCAGCGCCCCGATCTTCGTAAAGTTTTGGACACTTTTAAGCTCCCGGCTCCCATACTACTCCCGTCAGCGGATTCTATTGAGGCGGCGCTCCAGATCATGGCGCACACCCTCGGGGTAAGCGAGTTCCAGCGGTTTCGCATGATCACCACCCCGGTCGAGCAAGTAACTGCTCGCTATGACCTACTCAAGCACCTTGTTGAAAAACGAGGAGAAGACCGTGAACGCTACGCCAACTATCTGTTGCCCTCACTGCAAGATCCCTATGAGGTCTGGCGAGTCGCTTACGAAAACGGAGAATACCGGAACCGGTACATCGGAGTATTTCATGGAACAAGGGAAACGCTGGTATCGGTACAGGTAAATTGGGGCGGATCGCTGTTGTGGAATTTAATGCAAGAGACGCCGGCAGGGATGAATCGCCAGCGGATAGGAGAGCTGATTTGGGCAAAAAAATAGACAGGTATGGTGATTGTCGGTGTGAGTGACCTGCAAGTGCCACATACCGCGATTCGTCGGATATGCCCTTGCAAGCGCTCCGACGACTCAATCCATACCTGCCATTTGTTATTATCATAATACTATTAACACCTTTGTCAATTGAAATATTTACAGTGGCACTACCACCACAGGTCAAAGGTGGCCATACGCTGCCACCCCAGAGAGCCATTGTCCGCAGAGAAGAGAGCGTTGTCGCGGCCCCCTCAGCGCAAATAGTGTTCGGTAATATCGCCTCGTTCGTGACCCATCTCTTGGCTGACTTCGGCCAAACTTTGGTCATACGTCAAGCCGCGCTCCTGGAGTTCGGCATGGCGCTCCTGCGCCCAGGACCAGCGGAGGCCGTGGGACCCTTTGTACTCCTGGCCGGTTTTTGCAGCCGCCTCTTTCAGAGCGGCGCGATAGGCGTCCTTATCGAACTCAAAGCGTCGCTCCCCACTGATTACCCGTTCTAGGCGGGCATAGGTCTCCGGAGAGACGCCAATTTCTCGTTCCTTGCCGCCTTTACCTTCAACCGCGAGCCATCCTTTCAGCACCCCGGAGTGGCGATCCTCGCGCAGCCCGTGGAGTTGAGGCGAGGCAACATGATTAATCTCCGAAATGCGGGCGCCACCTTCCCGTTGCAAGGCTGCGGCCAGGTTATGCGGCTCTTGGGCCACCGCAACCACCAGGCGATCCGGATCAGCATAGGCGCGCGAGCCATCAAAGCGTTCCAGTTGCCCTGCCACATTCCGGGCCGCTTGGATCTCTGGCGAAAACGCATACTGCCGGCCGGTACCGTGCTGCTCCGCATAGCGGTTCAGCGCCACCTCCAGCTTCTCCAGGGCGGCCGCATACTGGCTAAACGTCGCATGCGCCACCCCCTGATCCACTTTTGATACTAAAAAAGCTCTCACGGCTTCGCCGGAGAGCTTTTCGATATCCCTGATCCCTGCTGTTTGCTTGGCATGGTCAAGACAGGCCCGCCACACATCACGATAGGCGTCAGCAGTACTATAACTGTAAACGCCGAGTTCCTTCCCGACCTGATGCCAGGTCGCGGCGCCATCGGCGCGGGCCTCGGCCTTCGCGGTGTGCTTAGACGAGCCGATCTCGTTGACCGTCTGAAAGACCAGTTGGACCTGGTAGACCGTAGAACCGCGCATCGCTACCCTCAGAGGACGAACTGCTCCACCACCTCATCGAGAATGGCCGCGAGATCTGGAACCGACGCCGCAATGATCTCGCCGGAAGGCAGATGCTGATGACAGGGAAAAACGACTGCCGGCTTATGAGCCGCATTGTCGTAGCGAAACAACAGCCGGCCCGCGGCATCCTGACAGTGATAAGAGAAGGTCAGCTTTTCCAGACGGAATCGAGTATCGACATACTCGGTAAAAAAGAGCAGGAGACCCCCTCGACAAACCCCAGAGCCCCCTTGATCACGCCCATCTTGGGCGTTCTGGCGTCAACGCTCAACTCCGAGGTGATAATCAAATCAGCTTTGGCGTAGCGACCAAGCAGAGCGGTCACCTGCGCCTGATACTCGCTAAGGAGCATACTGCACATCACGCAACGTATCGAGTTGCGCGGCGATGCGGTGATAAAGCTGCAGCTCCCCCGCCCAGGCGACATACTCCTGGTCACCGCCCGGCAGAGACTCCGCGGTAAACTCGCGCAGAAACACCTCCGACGTCACCCGGTAACGCTGCTCAAAGGTGTGGAGATGCCGCTGCGTCGCCTCAAGTCCCAACTGCAACCGGCCGGCTTCGGCGGCAAGCGCCGAGCGGACGAGATCCAAGGCCGTCTCTGGGAAATCAGACTGAATCTGTAAGCGTATCATGCGTGGTCCTTCATTACCCAACCAAAGCGCCGGCAATTTATGTACCCCGTCGGCAGGGACCAACCAAGCTTAAACCCAGTGCTTTTTTTAGTTTAGACAAAGGGAGCCTACCCTTTGTGGTCCCATTGGCGGCCTTAAGACCACGCCCGGATTGGTGTGCTTCTCCGCGCCCTGACGGACGTTTCATCCCGAAGCATATAGGTTTTGCTTTTCACGTTTATAACGGTGCTGAAAGCATAAAACACCGCCTATAAGTTGAGGTATAGGACCAAGTGGGGGGTTCTTTGATCAGGGTACGCCCGCGAGACGAAAATGTCAAGGCATTTAGCCTTGCCATTTTCGGCGGCTGCGCCGCTTTAGGCTGACGCCTAAAGCGGCGAGCGGAGCCAGCGCCAGCGGCGCTTTCCGCTTGACAATGCCGTGCGCCGTACTATAGTGGCGTACGGCAAAAACGCACAGATGGAGCGCACAACAATGAACTACGATATCGCGATCATCGACCGGCTCAGCGGCACCACCGAGGGCCAACGCGCCACGAATTTTCGGTGGCTGGCGCAGCAGGGTGAGCAAACCAAGGTAGAAGCAATCAAACTACAGACCGACTTAATCCGCCAGCAAAGACAACAACAGGGCGGGCACACCATGTCCCCGGAATTCGGGTACGCCATGCATGCCCTGGCCGTGCAAAAAATGGTGTGGTTGGAAACCGCACAAAAACGTAAGGGAGGCCGCTTGAGCGAAGAAGAATTTGCCAAGGTGCAAGAGATCCGGATCGACCGTATCTTGGCGAAAAAACGACGGAACAAAAGCTCCCCGAAAAAAGATATCATCCGAGTCAGATTCTACCACCTCATCGTGAAGCTCCGGGAGAAAGAGCTCTCCTGGCGCGAGATCGCGGACTATTTGGGAACCCATCACAAAATTAAACTGGCCCATAGCTACCTTCGGGAAAGTTTTAACGAATTAACCGCAGAACGACAAAAGGCAGGTGTGTGATGTCCAATGATCAACCGCCACCGGAATCCCCTTATTTGAAAAAACGCTATATTTTTTTGTACGGCGTTGTCGCCGGCTGGATCGGAACTTTACTTTACTACTTTTTAACTTTCACCAAACAACAAGGGCCGAACGATCACCTCACCACTAACGTATTTATTGCAGATGGTTTTGTAAAAGCATTGCCTTACCTCATCTGTATCCTCGCGTGTGTCATCCTTGCCGCTATTTTCACACGCTGGCTGGACAACAGCGAGGCCAAACAAAAAGAGCTTATCGATACAGCCACCAATGAGGCACAGTCAATCCGAAGTCAAGCCAGTGATGAGGCAACCACGATCAAGAACCGAGCCGAAGCGGCTGAGGCCCACACCACATATCAGGCGGAATTGCGAGCAACGGAGATCATCGCCAACGCCAACAAACTCAAACAAGAAGTTGATGATGAAAAGTTGCAAGTTGGTATTTGGCGAGAAGAGCGAGAAAAAGAGTATCAGGGGAAAAAGTTGGCATACGTGGCCCAGATCAAGGACCTGGAAACGAAACTGGATAAATGCACAGCAGCGGATACGATGAGAGACGAAATTATTCGCTGGTTCGAAGCAGGAAATGTCGGCGCCGCAAAACGAGGACAGAAAGAGTTGCGCAATTTTCTGAAGAAGAGGTACCAGAAACCCTATTTATCTTAGCACTTATCTTACACTTCAGCTCCGTGAGCGCGTTCCCGAGACCGGCGGCGTCTAGGTCGTCCGCGTTTTTGAAGGCCCACCCCGTGGTGAATGGCGTGTTTTCATCTTATTGTATGTTGTAGTATGTTGTATAATACTACATACTACAACATTGCACAGGTTTTGGTGTTCGGGACCCAAAGACCACGGCAGGGGTTCCTCCTTCAGGTTACTATGTGTGCCTCCAGTGGCATTACCACCGCAGAGAGTCGTGGCGTCGGCCACACGATCAAAACGGAAAGACCCCGCTCCGGAGGAGGAACGAGGTCTTAATTCCACACTCCCGGCTAGTTTTATCATCTGGGGTTTAGTCTGACACTCCCTTATGACCTCAAAATGCACCAATCGTTGTCGTCCCCCAAGAAGGGCCTGGACGAGGTTCTGAATCAGATGTACGGGGTTTTTCATTTCCATTACCCTTCTAAAGAGCGGCGTAAATCTTTCGTCAAGCGGAAAAGATGCAACGGATCAGTTGGCGACGGCTCAAAACCAAAGTGTTCATAAAACTTCTTTGCAGATTCATCTTTAGCATGAACGGCAAAAGCGCGAATGCCGCCAATATCGGCGGCTTGCAGGGTGCGAAGCATAGCATCACGCAACAGGTATGAACCCATGCGGCGTCCCTGCCATGCTGTGCTGACAGCAAGCCGCGCGAGCAACATGATCGGTACGGGGTGCCGCGCTAGTCCCTTGGTCAACCGCTCCGGCGCGTCGATAATGGCAATTTCTCCGACAACCAGGCTATAAAAGCCGATAACCTCCGCGTCATGCAGTGCAATATATGTTTGTGCGGCGTTGGCTTGCTGATTTCCAAGGGCAAAACGCTTAAGAAAGCGGTCAAGCTCTTCCCGCCCACAGGTAAACCCGTCAATGGGGTGGTCACGGCGTAGCTTCTCGATTCTAAAGCCGCTCGTCATGTGGTCTTGGGTGCGTCAAAAGGGCTGGATTCACTAAACAGCCGTTGAAGCCGCGGCACGACACGGGGCGGAGCATCAAGCGCAGTCATGAACGCCTCCCACTTCTCGGCATCGAGTTCAAAGCGCTGCCTCTCCGTGAGGGTTTCGGCGGCACGTTCTAAAGCGCTCGTCAACACAAACTGACTGACGGAACATCGCGCCTCATGTGCGGCGGCGTTCAACGTCTGCTTCGCTTCCGGCGATAAGCGTAAATCAAGCTTGCTCGTGCGAATAGGTCGCTTTGGCATAGATTGAGTAGTTGTCATGGTTTCCTCCAATATCGACAACAATAACCTTTTTGCCCGACATTGTCATTACAATTATTCCGCCTCGGCTTTCCGTGTCCACCTGTGACAGTTTAAGGCCGCAAGCCTCCGACATGCGCAAGCTGCCACATGAACACGTGCATAGCCAGTCTTATAACTTCTATGGTTGCACTGCCACTACAGGATTTTCTGTCATATCGTAGGGAAAAGAGGAAAAGACAACCTCAGAGAATTTTGACTTATTTCTGTCCGGCATTGTGACTCTGCCTTCTGGCGATCAAGCGGTCAACCGTGGCCTGCGCAGTGTCATTTGTAAACGACTGGCCTTCCTTGATTGCTTTCAGGAGTTTTTTAGCCTGAGTACCAACGACTGGTTTGGATACTGTATTCAACGGGTATTTCATAGCCGTCTCTCCAAAAAGTTTCGACATGTCAATGCATTACATTTTGACGCATTATCGTTGTCAATGTCAACGTCTGCGGTCGAGTGACAGCGATGATCGACTGAGACAGTTGGAGTGACGGAAATTTCGGCGGTTCCGGCTTAGAACCCCTGTCACAGTGTCTTCTGTTGTTTTTGCCTGACGGCACCGGTGGGATTTCGCTCGTCCGTTTTCACCAACCCCGTGAGCGCCTTTACCAACCCGGCGTTCTGCTCATTCACCCGAGCAAGTTCCGCGTTGAGATCGTCGGCCCGCTTCTCGATCTCAACGGCTCGCGCCTCGGCCGTCGCCACCCGTTCGGCGCACTCCGCCAGCTTCTCGCGCAGGCCCTCAGCTTCATCACAGGCAGCCTGCTCCGCAGCCTGCAATACACTTACCTTCCCCTGTAATGTTTCTAGTTCGGCCGTCACCTGGTCAGCCAGTTCCGCCGCTTCGGTTTTGCCGGCTTCCAGGTCTACCCGGATGGCTTCGAGCGCTTCTCGATCTGCCGCCAAGCGACCATTGGCGAGATCAAGCGCCAGTTCCCAGATTTCCGCGCCCAGTTCTTCCAGACGACGCAGCACTAAAGGCGGAGCTGGTTCCCGTTGCCCCGACCCTTCCTTGGCGGCTTTACGCGCCTTCCACTCCACCATTGCTTCAGAAATAGTGGTGTAACTACCGCCTCCCAGTTGCTTCCGGACCAAGGCCAGGGTTGGGTTCTGCCCGGTGCTGTCCAGTACGTCCGCGACGTTGAAAATCTGTTCCTTGGTGATCGCCATGTCTTCCCCCGTTTGTATGTTGTAGTATGTAGTATTATGCAGCATACTACAACAAAGTCAAGGGTTTTTTGCCCCATGTCCAAAAACCCCGGAAAAGGGTTCTCTGCTTCGGTTTAAATATGGCTTGTCGTCCTTCAAATTTGGGTCTGGAGGGGCTTTAGTGAAGTAAGGTATAGGGGAACCCCATTACAATACCATACGGTGATAGCAGACAACGACAGTGGGTGTTGCCATCAGATCGAGTGTTCAAGCGTCGATAATCTTGCTTGCTGTGTTTTTTGGTTTCTTCTGTCACCACCGATCTAACCTGAACCCTTTTTGCGTTTTTCAGTGAACCCACCCAAAGTTGCAGGATTTGGGTTTTGAGTGATGGCGACATCATGAGTTGGCGCTTAGAAAGCATCATAAGATGCCACCGCCGGGAAACTTTGAACCCTTTTGATGCATTTCCGTGGCCCCACCAAGAGTTGTAGGAATTCGGTTTTCATGGCAGTTGGCGTCATACCCACGGGGTGCGATGCCGTGGGAAAGGGAGGGCGCGCGGGGACGGTGGTTGGGCTTCCGGAGGAAGCCCAACCACCGTCCCCGCGCCGTTTTCTGTGGATAGAGATGGTGATGGGAAGGTAAACGGCTGACGGGATACGGCGCGGGTCTGATGATGAAGATGGAAGAAAAGCGAGGGGAGACGCTCCGGAGCGCGCCGGAGCGATTGGTTTCAGTAGTTCAGCCGCTTCAAAAGGGCTCGGGCTTTGCGCCGACTGAAGCCGATCTCCGCCCGTGAGACGTCATAGAGCCAGATCGGATAGCAGTAACCGCAGTTTTTGATCAACAGCCCTCCCTGGTAATCCGTGATCATGGCGACCTCACGAGAATTGTTGGTTTCAGTGAACCACGTCGTATTGTCATCCGTATAGGTCACGTCGTCCAGCGTCACCAAGCACCCTTCGCCCTCATGATAGACGGTGACTTTCATGGTTGTTCGCCTCCGGTCCGGCGGGCTCCGGCGTTCAGGAGTTGGGATTCATGCAACCGCCAGGATGGCCCCTGAATGCTGATGATGATGGCGTGATGGATCAGCCGATCCACGGTGGCAACCGTGATCACCGGGTCGCCGAGATAATCGCCCATCGCCGCGAAGTCAATGTTGGTGGTCAGGATTGTGCTCCCCTTGCAGTAGCGGCCGTCGATCACCTTATGGAACAGGCAGGCGTTTTTGGCGTCATGCTGTTCCAAACGGTCGAAGCCGACTTCGTCGATGAGCAGGATTTCCGGGGCGAGGAAGAGTTTGAGCTTTTGTTCCAGGGAGTTGTCAGCCAAGCCGGTCAGGAGTTCCCGCAGCATGGCGGAGGCGGTGACATACCGGCAGCGATAGTTGTGCTGACAGCCGATGAGCAGCAGGGCTTTGGCGAGGTGACTCTTGCCCGTGCCGGAGTTGCCGGCAAAGATCACCCCTTGGCGGCGACCGGCAAACGCCAGGGTGGCCAGGTCCATGATCTGTTTCTGATTGACCCCGGTCTGGAAGGCGAAATCATAGTCGGCCAGCAGCTTGCGTTCCGGTAATTTCGCTTCCTTGAGGCGGCGCTCGATCTGGCGTTCGGTCTGCGCGGCGACTTCCAGGGCCAGGAGCCGTTCGAGCAGCGCCACGTCCGGGGTCGCCTCTCGGGCGGATCGGGCCAGTTCGGCCTCCAGGACGGCAGCAATGCGGTGCAGCTTGAGGGTGCTGAGATCGGCCTTGAGCCGAGCGAGCGGATCACTGGTCTTCATGGCGGGCCTCCGTGGGGGTGAAGAGAACGGCATACTGCTGAAGCGAGCGTTGCTCGATGGTGGGGAGCGCCTGACGCAACTCCGCGGCGGCCCGGTCATTACGGATGGACTCCAAGGTCCGGGGGGTGGCCTTGGCCGTCAGAATCCGGGCCACGGCCTTACTGTCATAGGCGTGGTAGCGCTCGGCATGACCCAGGGCCAGGTTGATGTCGGTCGTGTGATAGCGTTCTTTGAGCTGCAGAATGACTCGGGCATGAAAGCCGGCGTTCTTGGGTTGGCTGAGTTTCAGCCCGTGCAGATACTCCTGTGCATGTTCCCCCAGTTCCAGGAACCGGTCTTGGACCGGCTCCAGACCGTAGCGCTGCGTCTTCACCTGGTGGATGCCGGTATTGTCCAGGGTTCTCCGGGCTCCGGCAGGTGCCCGTTCATGGCGCACCACCAGCGTAAGTTCCGGAGAATAGATGAGGATCTCGGTGTCCTTGGCCTTCATGGTCAGGATATCGGCCACGTACTCGTAGGGCACGGGATAGCGATTGGTCTCGAACTCCAGGTAGCCGTCCAGATGGCAGACCCGCAACGCCACTTCCGCATCATCGTAAGGTCGACGAGGCAACGGCTGCAGGGCGGCCTGCTCCTGTTCCAGAAACAGTTCCAGCGGCGGGCGACCGGTAGTGTCGTGGCGGTGCGCGTCGCTCTTCTCCCGCAGCCACCAGCGGGCGCACTCCCGCAACTCTGCCAAATCCTGGAACTCCCGACCACACAGGAGATTCCCCTCCACATACTGAAACGGGCGTTCGACCTTCCCCTTCGTTTCGGGGCGGGCGCGCTGGCAGATCAGAGGGCGGCAGCAGTAATGGGTCAGAAACGCGGCAAACGCCGGATTGAGCACGGGCCGACCGGCCTCCCAGCGCAGGACCACGGTCTTCTCGCTGTCGTAGAGGCACTGCGCCGGCACCCCGCCGAAGTGAGTGAAGGCCACCACATGACGCCGGATCAGGGTGAAGAAATCCCGCCGGGGGGTGAAGTCGATAAACTGCCGCCGGGAGAAGCCGAGAATGTAGGAGAAGCACTGCACCGCCATCGCGCCGGTCTTGAGAAACTTGATGGTATAGGGGCTCCAGTCCATCTGTCCCTGGAGGCCGGGCTCGGTCTCGAAGCGGATGACCGGCGTCTGTTTCGGGCTCGGACGCACCTGCCGCAGCCGGTCGCGCAGGATACTGACGCCACCGTCATAGCCGACGGCGCACAGCTCTTCGTAGAGGCGCTGCCCCGTAATCCGGGGATACTTCTCCAGCAACCGCCGGAGCGGCTCCTGGAACGGGTCGAGTTTACTGGGCCGCGGTGAGGTCTGCCGACGGGGCGGCGTGAGGAGTTCGTGGCCCTCCTCCCGATCGTGCGCCTGCCGGCGCAGAATCCGGCGCACCAGATTGCGGCTGACGCCCAAGTGGCGGGCGACGGCGCGGATCGGCCACCCCTGCTGGTGGTGTAACAGCATGATCTGGTGTTCGAGGTCGGCGCGGTTATGAATGACGATGCTCATCGGTTCCTCCCCTCGTGTGGCTGCGCAGGGCCTCCCGCGTCTGCTCCAGCGTCAGCACGGCCTGTGCGCAGCCGCGGCGAATGCTGTTGACCTCGGACTTGGAACAGTGGTCGAGGTTGATTTCGGTGAATGCGGTCGTGACCTCCCGGCACTGCCGCTCCAGGCTGAGCAAGCGGCGAACCAGCGCCTGGGCCGGGGAGTCGTGCGGGGTGCTCTGGGTCGCTGGTTTGACCGTCGACCGGGGATTACGCAGAATCGCCTCCTGCTCCTGGGGAGCCTTGGACAACAACGCGGCCACCACCTGCCGGGTCTCCCGCCAGGTCAGACCGTGCTCGCGGATCACCGTCACCAAGCGCTCCTGGTTGCAGCGCTGCAACCGGGCCAGTTCCGCCCCCAAGCTGGACGGAAGCAATCCCAGACGGATGTGGTTCTGCACCTCATCGCTGAGGCGCTCGATCAGCGTCAACCGACGACAGACCCAGCTCTTGTGATGTCCCAGCAGCCGGGCAATCTCCACCTGGGTCAAGCCGTCCTCGTGACAGAGCGAATGCACCACCAGCGCTTCTTCCATGCCGGAGATGTCCCGGCCAACCCGATTGAAATGCACCAAGGCGGCCTTGCCGGCCCGCAACGGTACGGCCATCGGGCGCACGGCCACCGTCGTCCAACCCAACTGGCGACAGACCCGCAGGCGCTTGAAGCCATCGAGCAGTTCCGGCGGCTGGTCGGCGGCATACCGGCAGGCGATCAGCGGCGTCAACTGCCCATACTGCTGCAGGGAATGCAACAGGGCCTGCTCCGTCACCGGATCAGTGAGGCGTAGCGAGACCAACCGCTCGCCCAGGTCAGCCAGGGGGAGGCGCTCAGGAGCGGCGATATCCGCGGCCACGCTGGTTACGTTCATCGGAGACCTCCAGAAGAGGGATTAACGTCATCCGGAGTATAGCTGAGAGGGGGGCTGGGGGCTATCGCCGCTTGAACACCTCTCAGGGGGTAGTCGCCGGGATTCCTTAAGAGAATCAACTGGTTGTACTGGTATCGCCGCTTGAACGCCTCTCAGGAGTAGTCGGAGTAAATACTCAATGATTACGAGTTGTTTTGCCCCGATCACTTCTTGAATAATCCCCCTGGGGTAGTGCCTGCTGGAGGGGGGTGGCACCGGAGGAGACGGAGACGCGGGAGGGTCGGAGGGGGAAGATCGCGCCGGTTGCTCCGGAGCCACTTTGTTCAGGCGGCGTTGCAGGTGGATGTCCTGGAAATAGGTGCGATTCCGCCGATTCCACTTGGCGCACTCTCGGCGATGCCACTCTTGTTGGCACGTCGCGGCGCCACAGGTTCGTTGGCGGTCGCCGAGTCGGGGATTGGGGGTAAACCATTTCCGGCAGATCCGGCAGGGTCGCTTCCGATTGTGACGTTGTGAACCCATCATGCACTCCTTGCGCGAGTTGATGGGTCATGATGAGGGTAATTCAGGAGAGAGAAGGAAAAAACTAGAGGGGTGGGTTCAAAACATCGGTGGCGGTCATGCTACGGCAACGGTCAAGTGGGTTCACTTTCCGGTGCCGGGTGGGTCCATCCTTTGTCGGCGGTAACAGTTTCTTCAAAGCGGTTTTGACTGTGCAGTCCATTTGGTGGTGTTGGCACTCAGAAATCAGTTGTCCACAGAGGTGTCTTGCCTACTACAGGAGGTTAAACTACAGGTACATATAGGATATAAATAGAGCGCGACCGTTAATGCGTAAAAGCGCGACCGTTAATGCGTAAAAGCCGCGTAAAAGCGCGACCGTTAATGCGTGGAAAACTTCTGTGTTCAACTGGGTTATCACCGGAGAACGTGTGTCTTGGAAGGTAACATTTTCAACCCGGCGGTGGTCGGTTCGACATTGGCCGTGGTGTAGATCGTGAGCACCTGCCGGAGGGCGTCTTTCATGGCGGCTTTGAAATCTCGGAGACGACCATACTCCCCACCAAACTGTTCAGCGAGTAACGGCCAGGGGATCATCGTCTCGGTGGAAAGATAACTCATGCGGTACGTGAGCCAGAAGTACACATCGATCGCCAGGGGTGACTTCTTCAATGCCTTGAGTGCCCTCATATCAATCGGAACAGGGTGAGCTATGACCTCGTTATAAAATCCTTCGCTCAAGGTCAATGTGCTTTTCCATATCCCGGTCTGATGCACCTCATTGCGAGACCACCAAGAAAAATCATAAGAGTCTGCCACGTCAATCTTCTTAGCTGTGTCTCTCTCTGGGTCTGAGTATCGGCAAGAAATAGAGCAAGAAACCAGCTTCAACATTTGAGACCGTAGCCTGGTGATGCTCCCCCACCTTCCCCCGGTCGGAACCATCCCCAACTGCCACATGAAGTCAGAAAGGGAGTCCCCCAGGATCAGAGTCCTTTCTTGCGTCCGGACAACCTCGGAAGAAATCCACGCCAGGAGCAACCGGGGTATGGTCCCGTATGGCAAGCCCACTCTTGCAGGGGAAAGCATGGTCAACGTGTAGTTACCATTCCGACGCTCAAATTCGTTACCTGACGGCTTCGAGTGCGGCATGGTGGCCTGTATCATGGCCCTTGCCATGAATCCGAGTGCGCCGGCATCCTTTGCGGCTTTATCTTCAATGGCGACGGCCTGAGAGAGTAGCTCCAAGGCGGATTTGGTTATCATATCTCGTCATCCTTTTCTGCACATTCGGCCATGATCGTAAACCGTCTGAATCTCCTCAGTCAAAGTGGTCTTGAGTCTCAACTAAATCAATAGTCATGGCTTACCCCCTCCCAAATAGCCGGGAGAAAAATCCCGGCCTTTTGACTTGCGCTGTGTCCGCAGTGATCTGACTTGCCGATGGTGGCTGGTTATGGTGCGACTGCGCCGATGCGGTCGGTCTCGCCATAGGTTCGACTTCCTCTGGTATCGGTTCATCCCGATACTGTTCCACCTGTTTCGGTTCGGAAGTTTGCGGGGTCAGTATGGGTCTTGCCTCGGCTTCTGCCGATGGATCCGCCGTTACAGGTTGTCGATGCTCAATCAATCGTATCGTTTGTCGAAGGTCAGTAATCCGCTCGTCCTTCTCCCTGAGACGTTCATCCTTCTCCTGTAACCTTTTGTCACGCTCCTGGAGCAATTCTTCAAGGTGCTTTACCTTCTGCCGCAAGATGGCCGCTTCCGTGTCACTTTTTGATATGGTCACAGGGCGTGACGGTTCATTATGTCCTGTTGCTGTACTGTGACTGTCACTTCCTTTGAGTTCTCCGAATACCCGCAGCAGCTCGGAAGTGTCTATCCGTGGGGGTCTATCGTCGACTGTAACTGTGGACAATTTACCTTTTTCGATGTAACCACGGTATATCTGTGTCCGTGACAGCCCTGCCAGTTGTGCCGCTTTGCTGATTGATACCAATGCCATGTTACAGCCTCTCCGCTGAAATTATGTAACGGGGCAACTCTACCACGGAGGGATATACCTCTGCAACAGTTCTAACGCACCATGACTTGTTATGACCTGACATGATGCGGTATGGTTCGTATAAATGGTGTACGTTCAATCACCATTTATACAAAGGGGGTCGTCATGGAAGAAAAAGCCGTAAAGTACGCTCATTACCTGAGAGTGTCGACACAGAAGCAGGGCATAGACGGTTACGGTATCAACGCACAACGGGCCGCCGTCGCAAAGTACATCCCCGCTGCGGAGTTCATAGAGGTGGAATCAGGGAAGAGGAAGGACCGCCCGGAGCTGTTGCGGGCGCTGGACTTTTGTAAACGTAACGGCGCGACACTGGTTGTCGCTAAGCTGGACAGGTTGGCACGTAACGTGGCCTTTGTGTCCTCCCTCATGGAGTCTGGCGTTGATTTCATCGCGGTGGACTTTCCGACGGCAAACCGGTTGACGATTCATATTCTTGCCGCTGTCGCTGAACACGAGGCGTCTCTGATATCGGCCAGGACTAAAGCCGGTCTCGCCGCGGCAAAGGCTCGTGGTGTGAAACTCGGAACGAGCATGGACGCCGATAAGCAGGCAAAGGGGAAGGCCACGCAGAAGGCAATTGCAGCACAGAAGGCGGTGAATGTCGCGGCGACGATCAACGGTCTCGCTTCTTCCGGCCTGAGCCTCCACAAGATCGCCGCCGAACTGAATCGGATGAGCGTTCCCACCCCTCGGAAGTCCACATGGACCGCGACCGCCGTTATGAATGCCTTGGCAAGAGTATAAAAAGGAAAGGAAGGAGAGGACCGACCACTGGCCAATTTTTTTCCCACATAAAATATGCCATTGACGGCAAATGTTACGTTTCGTATAATCAAACCAAAAGGTGGTGTTTCGTGACCAGATCCCGTGAAATCTGCTACGACCTTGACGAACTGATAGCCGACTGCGCGACCAACAAGGTATCAGTCACTAAACAGGCACGGGAAGATGCAAAGGAACATTACAGCCTAATGGATCAGGCGCAAATTCTGGACTTCCTCTCCACGGGAGACTTCAAGAATCAAGACCTGGAGCACGACAGCACCGATGAACTTGATAAGGGAAACGATGCTGGAACAACTTTCGATGCCTACACGTTCAGAATGGGATTGAAAAAGTACGTTTACTTTGCTTTTTACCGTAGGCATAACGGCATCTGGATAGTCAAATCGTTTCACCCGCCTCAAAAAGGCAACTGGACGGCAGTGTTATCCTACAACCCGTTTGCCAACATTCTTGAAAGGGACAAGTTATGAGTGCCACCTGCCCGTTTTGTGATTCTGACGACGTTACGACAATCGAAGTCAAGGAGCAGTTCCCAGTCCCCTTTGTCGGCCAAGTCCTAGTCTGTCATCCTGTCTACAGATGTAACAACTGCGAAGAGGAAGGCGACTTCGACCATTCCCTTGATAAGGAACTCGATAAGCGGCTTGATAAAGAAAATCTTGCATCGGCGCCGAAGCTCATTGATGATCTCGTCAGACAAGGCATTACCATGACGTTTTTTGAGAAAGCACTGCGCTTGCCGTTCAGGACCACCGCAAGATGGAAGAGGGGCGAAATTTCCCATTCAGCCCTTGCCCTCTTGAGGCTGATCCGCTTCTCGCCCGAGCTGTTGGAGGTTGCTGACGAAAATTTTTCTCCGGCTACCTGTCGGGACTACCATATGTCACGCCCTATGGAATTCTTCGCCGCGCACACAATCAACCCGAGCCTTACTGTATCTTTTGCGGATAGCAACTTGGCCGTGACCTACGAAGGCGGCATACAGCAGCATGTCCCGCCAAAGAACATTGCCACTGGCAGCACCTTTCCGGTTGCATGGGAGCAAGCACGATGATCGTCAAACATATTATAGTCGGAGAAGATATACGGGGCGAAGTCGGAAACAAACTTTCGTTAATGGGTATCCTGGGCGATACCCTCACCATAAATTTAGACTCTCCTCCACCCCATGACAGCATGGGCACCATCGTGTCACTGGCATTGTTGGTGATTCTGGAGCGGACCGCTGACGACGCCGATCAGGAGGAAGTCAAGGTGCAGGTAGCAGCGATCATGGGGGATATACACCTTATCAACCTTGTGGCCAAGTTGCCACTAGCCAACATCGGTAAGATGATGCATCTGCCCGTTAACAGGTTTGATATTGCGGTGGCGACTTCATCCCAAGTCGTCATCAATGCTCAGATTTTCCAAAATGGTGTCCTGTCTTCCAAAGCAACAAGCAGGCTGAACATCAATATCAACAGTCCTGCCTGACAGCCACCATGGGGGACGCAGCAAAATCGGCGAAAGCATAAATGTACCTTTTTCGTTCACCCGAAAAACCAGGTGATGTCCCCATCCTGTTGACACGATTTCGTAACTGAGCATTTTTCCTCTATTTTCATGAAATCGCTGGTCTCTGCCAACCTACTGATTTGTAACGATATGTTAGATTTATGTCAACAGGATGGGGACATCACC
>Ga0194037_1000986_pt1 | contig 21294 bp, 22 predicted proteins | sample JunL306m_MetaG_FD_148653 | JGI IMG/M metagenome (GOLD analysis project Ga0194037, IMG submission 148653) | Anoxic zone freshwater microbial communities from boreal shield lake in IISD Experimental Lakes Area, Ontario, Canada - Jun2016-L304-6m | ecosystem: Environmental > Aquatic > Freshwater >...
CCAAAGTAGCTACTAAATGCATGTAAACTCACACATGCAACTCGGAGACGTCGCATAGCCCGGTCGAGTGCGCCTCACTGCTAACGAGGTAAGGTTTAATCGCCTTCAGGAGTTCAAATCTCCTCGTCTCCGCCAAATTGAGCGTTAAACCCCTATCTTTTAATTTAGTCCGGGGTTTTATATTTTTATTGATGACTTTTTGCCCAGTTTTACCCATTATATTTTCATAGTTAGTTCTAGAATCAATTTATGAAACAGCGTCAGATGCTTTTGGCTTTCCCTCTGATGGTATTAACTTTACTTTCGGTTAGATTAGGCATAGCCACTAACTCTTCATCAACTGTTGTTCCAAGATCGGGCACGCATTCTGCAGCTACCCCAATGGTAGATAACTCTTGGGTTCCTTCAGGGTTTGGCACTAATGAAACGTATTCACTTGTCGGTTAAGAGTAGCTTTTCAAATTCAAAGTGCTGCTAAGAATCTGCTTCAAGAGAAGGAGTGAGGAAGATGACAAAGACGTTGCGTGTAGCGATGATTGGCTATGGTTTTATGGGGAAAGTGCATTCACATGCATGGAGAAGCGTTAACCACTTCTTCCCAGACGCTCCACATGTTGAAATGACTGTTATTTGCGGTCGTAGTAAGGAGGCGCTTGAAGCCGCTCGCGTGACATTTGGCTGGAATGATGCTGAAACAGATTGGGAAAAGGTAATTGCTAGAAGCGATATTGATGTCATAGATATCTGCACAGTGGGAGATACTCATAAAGAAATTGCTGTCGCTGCACTTAAAGCGGGCAAGCATGTAATGTGCGAAAAACCACTCGCAAATAGTGCCATCGAAGCACGAGTCATGGCAGATGCAGCGGCTAATGCTGCTAAGAACGGAACTAAATCAATGGTTGGCTTCAACTATCGCCGTGTTCCTGCCTTAGCAGTTGCAAAACAATATATTGAAAGGGGAAAGCTCGGAACTATTTTCCACGTGAGAGCCAATTATTTGCAGGATTGGATTATCAATCCAAAATTTCCTTTGGTATGGCGTCTCGATAAGGAAACAGCAGGGTCGGGTGCACTTGGAGATATTGGGGCACATATCATTGATGCGTCTTACTTCTTGACAGGCTCAAAAATCACTTCTGTTAGCGGACAACTGAAAACTTTTATTAAGGAACGTCCTTTGCCAGGGGCATATACAGGGCTAACTGCCGGAACTTCATCTGGTCGAGGACAGGTGACTGTTGATGACACGGCAGTCTTTACTGCAAATTTTGAAAATGGTGCAATCGGAACTTTTGAGGCGACTAGATTTGCCGCCGGTCGTAAGAATGCAATGTCTATTGAAGTTAACGGGTCGAAGGGAAGTTTATACTTTAACTTTGAAGATATGAATGAATTGTTATTCCATGATCACACGGTACCTTCATTTGAAGCGGGTTTTAGAAAGATTCTGACAACTGATGGCTCTCAGCCATATGTTGCTGCATGGTGGCCACCGGGACACATCATTGGATACGAACATACCTTTACCCATGAAGTTTACGACTTCATCGTTGCAATCGATAAGGACACAATTCCATCACCTTCCTTTGCTGACGGCTTGTACGTACAGCAAGTGCTTGATGCTGTTGAGGCAAGTGCAGAAAATAGATCACAACTCACTAACGTGAAATAGAAGGAGAAAAAATGCCACGTCCAGTAACTCTCTTCACCGGCCAATGGGCTGATTTGCCTTTTGAGGAAATGTGCCGTTTGGCATCCTCTTGGGGATATGACGGATTGGAGATAGCATGTTGGGGCGATCACTTTGAGGTTGATCGCGCACTTAACGAACCCGGTTACATCGAAGGTCGCCATGCAATCTTGAAAAGATACAACCTCAAGGTTTTTGCAATTTCTAATCACCTTGTTGGCCAAGCGGTGTGCGACCATCCAATTGATGAACGCCATAAAGGAATTTTGCCTTCACGATTGTGGGGTGACGGAGATCCCGAAGGTGTCCGCCAACGCTGTGCAAATGAAATGAAGGATACTGCTCGCGCTGCTGCGAAGCTTGGTGTGAATATTGTTGTTGGATTTACTGGATCTTCAATTTGGCATACACTCGCGATGTTTCCTCCTGTACCACCTGCAATGATTGAAGCTGGATACCAAGACTTTGCTGATCGCTGGAATCCAATTCTGGATGTTTTTGATGAAGCAGGTGTTAAGTTTGCTCACGAAGTTCATCCATCAGAAATTGCTTACGATTACTGGACAACGGTACGTACTCTCGAAGCCATTAAACATCGTCCGGCATTCGGATTGAACTTCGATCCTAGCCACTTTATTTGGCAAGATCTCGACCCAGTGGGATTCCTTTGGGACTTCAGAGATCGCATTTATCATGTGGACTGCAAAGAGTCCGTTAAGCAACTTAACGGTCGCAATGGACGTTTAGGTTCTCACCTAACCTGGGGAGATCAACGACGTGGCTGGGACTTTGTCTCTGTCGGGCACGGTGACGTTCCATGGGAGGCATGTTTCCGTATGCTTAATGCAATTGGATATAATGGACCTATCTCTGTTGAGTGGGAAGACGCTGGAATGGATCGTTTAATTGGCGGACCTGAATCGCTGGAATTCATTCGCAAGATGTGCGCGATTGAACCACCAGCTGCATCATTCGATGCAGCATTTTCCTCTAACAACTAGCCCAAATACAGAATTTGTGCGCACTTTACTGCTTCAATCAATTCTTAGGAATGAGGCATGCAAAGATTATCAAACAATTATTTTCAGAATTGAAATTGATCGCGGCGAGCTTTCATGTAGCACTTCGAGCACGAATTAAGCTGATTTTCCTTAGTTTTCACTTATTTAAAAACCTACTGCTTTCGTGTTCGCTGCTCAATAAGCGTAAGTCACTCAAAGGATAGAGAATCTGACTCCGAATTAAAAAGTTAGGGGTCCAAATCCCTTTGTGCACAGAACTTGACCTCTCGGTGGCTCTCATGCTTAGGGCTCTATTCTTTATGCACGAATTATTTTAGCCAATTCGCTGAAATCTTCAACCGACACATCAAAATCATTATTAACTTTAGATGGTTCGATGAATTATGAACTGGAAACGACCTTCTACGTAATATGTACTACCAGTCATAATTGGCGAACCATCCCGCAAGTAGTGGGTCTGCTTTAATTGTAGATAGAGACCAGATTTTGGCCGACTAGCTCCCCAACCAACTAAATCTGACTTGAGGGCATGAATCTCGGTCATGGCGCGCACCGGATGCATGCCAACACTTTCGAAAACTTTGAAAATTGGTACCTTAGCAAACTTCTTTATTACTGCTGCTGAAAGGTTTGAAATATTCACGGTGTCATACGAGAATGCTATAACTTTGCCATCAGCGGTGTAGGCTCGCTCCATATAATAGACATTCTCATCTTCATTAATTCGAAGGTCACGAGACTCCTCTTTAGTCGGTAGGCGGTACTCGCTGGCGCGGATAATGATTCCAGGAGTAAAACCCATCTCCTCAATTGTCGTACTGATAGAACGCAATTCTTGGAGTCCGGCTCGAATACCGTGATCCAAGTTCACTTTGTATGTTCCGGAACCGTGACGAATGTCAACTAAACCTTGAGCTTCAAGAGAGCGAAGTGCAGTTCTAATTGTTACTCTTGCCACCTTATATTTACTTGCTAATTCAAATTCAGATGGAAGTTTAGCCCCAGGAGCCCATTCTTGGCTAAGAATACGTTGGCGCAGATGGTCGCGTATTTGATTAGTAAGAGGCCTCTTTTGTTTCGGCTGCTTGAAAGGGCGACTAGAAGTTGACATACACAAATCATACTGTATCGTTATAATTCAATGTTGTAGGACAACTCGTATTCAATGAGAAAGGAAACTCATTGCAAGCCATTGCAAAAAAATTGCTTAATAAAATTTTCGACATATCGAATCAAGCAATTATGCCATTGGCAAAGCAGGCGGAGTTTATTCGAAGTGAGGGTGGAGTGTTCGGTTATGACACACACGCAAAATTTCGGAAATCACTATTAAAACCTTGGAAATCAGGAAAATATATGGAAAATCAGGAAGTTAGTGGAGCAAATCATATTCATAAAAGACAAATAACTCTTGATGGAACAGGGGCCATGAATGCAATTTTTGATTTAACCCCAAGGGAGTTCACCTTCGCAGTTATTAAAGAAGACAATTCCAATATGATTTCAGAAGGAAGTTCTCTATGAGCCAATACAAACCACTTGAGGAGCTAGTTAAGAGATCTCAAGCGTTAGGAGCAGACCAAAATTTAGTTGTTTATGGTGGTGGTAATACATCCAGCAAAGGCGAAATTACAGATTACCTTGGTCGTCTTAGGGCAGTTCTCTGGGTGAAAGGCTCCGGCGCTGATATGTCTTATGCTGTGGCAAAAGATTATCCAGCACTTTATCTTGAAGATCTTCGCGCCCTCACACAATTTGATAATTTAGATGATGAAACCATGGTTGATTATGTAACTAGGGCTTTAGTTGATTCAACTTCACGTCGCCCGTCAATCGAGACGCTTCTTCACGCGTTCTTGCCTGCAAAACACATTGATCACGTTCACGCTGATGCGATCTGCGCATTGACAAATCATTCAAATGGCGAGGCGGCAGTCAGAGAGGTTTTTGGCGACAGCTTTGCTTATGTGGATTGGGTTCGCCCAGGTTTTGAACTCTCTAGAATTGCGAGTGAACTAAAGGATTATGACGGCATAGTTCTAGCACACCACGGATTAGTCGTGTGGGATGAAGATTCAGAGCTTTGCTACAGAAAAAATTTGGATGCTATTGAAAAGTCTGAGAAATATTTGGATTCGCTTACGCAGCGCCCGGAATCAAAATTTGTGCATCAAGATGTCCCAGTAAAAGAGCTAAATGAACTATTACTCAAACTTCGAGGGAGTCTTAAGAAAAAGCAAGTGCTTCGTGTTGATAGCCGACTAGAGGAGGTAGCTTCAAGAGCAAACTTAAGCAAAATTCTCTCAGCCGGAGTATCGAGCGCCGATCACATGCTTCGTATTAGGCCAAAATCTGCTGGAGTTACTTTAGGGGACCCTTCAACCGGAATTGAGCAGTACCGTGAAGATTACAGAAAGTACTTTGAAGCAAATAAGAATCTAATACCAGATGGCTATACGAGCCAAGGTGAAGATCCTAAAGTGATTTTAATTCCAAAAGTAGGAGCAGTGACAGTTGGAGCCAATCTAGATGAAGGAAAGATGTTGGCTGATATTGCGACACACACCCATTCCGTAGCTGCTCGTGTTCTTGATGCATTTGGAGAAGGGGAAGCACTTCCCGATTCAGAAATATTTGGCTTTGAGTACTGGCCGATGGAACTTTTCAAGTTAAAAAACCGCCCAGCTCCAGAAAGATTTACTGGTCACATTTTCATAGTCACGGGTGCAGGTAGTGGAATTGGTCGTGGTATTGCACTCGAACTCGGGAGACTTGGAGCAAATTTGACACTAGCAGACCTCGATAAAGGGGGACTAGATGAAGTGAAGGCGCAGTTCAAGAGTCTAAATTATCTAGACCCACTATTAATTATTGGCGATCAATCAGATGAAACTACAGTGGGAAGAACTGTTTCAGAAACCATTTCCCATTTTGGCGGAATTGACGGCGTAGTGATTAATGCGGGTATTGCTGTTTCTGACAATCTTGAAAGCCTAACTTCCGAGAAATGGCGCACTGGTATCGAGGTAAATCTCTCGAGCGCTTTTTTGATGACCAAAGAAGTTACTACTGCTATTAAAACTCAAGGAATGGGCGGCTCAATAGTCTATATCGCAAGCAAAAATGCTTTCGCTCCGGGAGCAGGCTTCGGTGGCTATTCAGTTACGAAGGCTGGCATGCTTCAACTTATGCGTATCGCTGCTATTGAAAATGGTGCGAGTGGGATCCGTGCAAATGCTATAAATCCAGACGCCATATTTGACAATAGCAAACTTTGGGAGGGAGGAGTGCGTGAGCAGCGTGCTGCCGCTCATGATGTGAGACCAGAAGAGTTAGAGGATTTTTACGCATCTAGAAATATCTTGAAAACACACGTCCGTAGTGTCGATGTCGCTAAGGCAGTTGCATTCCTGCTTTCTGATGAGTCATCTCGCACCACTGGAACAGTTATTGCCGTTGATGGCGGCGTGTCAGCTGCATTTCCAAGGTAGGAGTCCCAATGGATCTATCAACCATGCAAAATATCGCAGATGGAATTCGCCTGCGAGTACTAGCCCATACCCTTGCTAACAATGGAGGCTATATGAGCCAAGCATGTTCCTCAGCGGAGCTACTCGGTGCAATGTATGGCGGTGTTTTAAATCTGGCACTCCTTGATGAGCCAATCAATCCACCGCCATTTAATGGAGTGCCGGTTCTTAATAGCCCATCAGCCACAACATATTTAACTGGCGCACAATTTCACGGCGCAAAAGGGCCAGGCTATGATCGCTTTATTATAAGTCCTGCCCATTATGCGCTGGTCATTTACGCCGCTCTGATTGAAATTAATCGTCTGAGCGAAAATGGATTGGATTATTTCAATAAAGATGGATCTACCGTTGAATTAATTGGCGCTGAACATTCACCAGGTTTTGAAACCACAACCGGATCCTTAGCGCAAGCAATTTCGCAAGCTGGTGGCATATCACTAGCTAGAAAAATTCGTAACGAGTCAGGCAAAACTTGGGTTTTCATGAGTGACGGTGAATTCCAGGAGGGGCAAACTTGGGAAGCATTGCAAGCAGCTTCATTCCATAAGTTAAGCAAATTGCGAGTGATTGTTGATGTAAATCAGGCACAGTGTGATGGCCCAATGGATTCTGTTATGTCGATAGAGCCGCTTGTAGAGCGCGTAAGGGCTTTTGGCTGGAGCGCAACGGTTGTTGACGGACACAATCTCTCAGCGATTACTCAAGCTTGCTTGCTTGATACTAATCGGCCGCATATGGTTCTTTGCTATACAGATGCTGTTCGAGGACTTCCTCTTCTTAATGAACGCCGCCCAACCCTGCATTACTTACAATTTAAGAACGAGAGTGAACGTGAAAGGTATCAGTTTGCCTATAACGAGATGGTGAAATAGATGAGTTACGAGATAGTTGCGCGCCCACATGAGCAAAAATTTATAGATTGGTCGAAAGATAAACCAGAGGTATTGGTGCTCACTGCCGACTTAACTAACTCTTGTGAGGTTGGAAGGTGGCGTGAAATCTATCCAGACCGCTACTTCTCTATGGGCATGGCTGAACAGAATATGTTAGGCATGGCTGCTGGCCTAGCTCGAGAAGGTTTTGAGCCATGGCTGCATACATTTGCTGTATTTCTCTATCGCCGTCCGCTTGATCAACTGGAGATGTCGATTGCCTACCCATCCCTAAAGGTACGTTTAATAGCATTCTTACCAGGAATCATGACTCCCGGAGGAGTTACCCACCAGGCCATTGAAGATATTGCTGTACTTCGTGCCATTCCCAATATGACAATTCTCGAAGTTGGCGACGCAACGGAAGCTGAGACAGTTCTCGATATTGCTCATGCAGTGAAAGGACCAGTTTATGTTCGAGCACTTCGCGGAGAAGTAAGTCGAATATTTCCGATAAATGAGCCTTTTAAGTTTAATACAGCACGTATTCTTTCACTGGGTGTCGATATTACCCTGATTACTTCTGGAATCATGACTGAAGAAGCGCTTCGAGCCGTCCCACTATTGCAAGAAAAAGGTATTGGAATAAATCACCTACACATCTCAACCTTGAAACCGTTTACTGATCCACAGGTTCTTTTGGCGCTGCAAAACGCAAAGCACGGTGTTGTCACGATGGAAAATCACTCGATCATTGGTGGGATTGGCAGCGCGGTTGCTGAAATTATGGCCGAAAACGGAATTGGAGTTCCACTAAAGCGGATCGGCCTTAAAGACACTTATGCACATGGAGCATCTCAAAAATATTTGATGAGAGAGTACGACATGGATGCGCAAGCTCTTGTGGTAAGTATAAGCAAACTAATGAATATGAATTTTGGTATTTACGAATCTAATCTTGAAGAAGTTCGTAAAATCGATGTTCATAGTAGCGCAAAAGCCGAAGCATTATGACAGCTCGCTTAGTTGTTACCTATCAGTACTTCGGCGTGGAACCAAAAGCAATTTCGGATGTGATTAGAGTGGAGCAATCAATTGAATTTCCAAATGATCTCGCTCCAGCCTGGATACAACATGAAGTTGTTGGCCAGGTTGAAGAGATCAAATCCGTATCTATTCGCGAACATTTCATAAAGATTTCCTATAATCCAGAAAATATTGGAGGAGAGTTACCCCAATTCCTAAATGTTTTAGGGGGTAACATATCAATGCTTCCAGGAGTTCGAGTTGTTGAAGTTGAAATACCGTCTTCGATCACCAACAAATTTAAAGGCCCGCGCTTTGGAATTTCAGGCCTGCGACAGTACTTCAATGCATCAAGTCGGCCACTTCTCACTACAGCTCTAAAACCCTTGGGGATGGAGTCGAAAGTTTTAGCTGCGATGGCTAAAACCTTAGCCCTTGCAGGCTTCGATTTAATTAAAGATGATCACAGTTTTGCTAATCAATCGTGGTCTAAATGGCGCGAGCGAGTCGAGGTAGTCGCGAGCGCCGTACACGAAGCCAATGCAGTTACAGGAAGGAATTGTGCCTATTCGCCGAGTTTAAATCTCCCTTTTGATCAAATACTTGAAGCGGCACATACTGCTAAGAAGTTAGGTGCAGGAGCGTTATTACTTTTACCTGGAATCTCCGGTTTTGATTCGATGCGCACATTGGCCGAAGATGATTCAATTTCGCTTCCAATACAAACTCACCCCGCTTTCTTGGGTTCATTTTTTTCTTCACCAACTAATGGTATTTCTCACGGAGTGATTTTGGGGACCATCGCCCGCTTGGCGGGTGCCGATATAACTATTTTTCCAAATACTGGTGGTCGCTTCTCGTTTGCTCCTGTGCAATGTCGAGAGATAAAAACAAAGGCGGTGGCAACCCTTGGAAACTTAAAGCCAATTTGGATTGCACCTGCCGGTGGAATGACTTTAGAGCGAATTCCAGAGATGCTTGAAACGTACGGAAGTGACATTGCGCTACTAATTGGTGGAGCCCTTAGCCGAGGTGATCTTAAATCCAATGCCAAAATTATGGCTGACACGGTATTTAACTTGGCATAGAAACTGATTGGATCGAGTGTGAACAACTTCCCAACCGCAATCCCCAACATAGAGCTCGTGCCAGCAGGGTGAATTTTCTCTTTATCTGGATTGAAAACAAGATATTTTAATCCAAAAATTGTCCAATTTGCCTCTGGATTGATTAACATTACAACCACGTGAAAACAGATCTAGGGGGTATTGTGTCAACGATCGTCTCAATGGGTGTTCATATTCTGGATGTACTTGGAAGACCAGTTTCTGAAATTCCACCCGGACAAAATATTTCCTTAATTGATGAAATTCGAATTACTGCTGCCGGAACATCTGCCGGAACATCGGTTGACTTGGCAAAGCTTGGCTGCAAAGTGGTTGCTATGGGTTCACTTGGCCAAGACGAAATGGGAAAGATACTTACGGGAATCATGAATCGATATGGTATTGATACCTCCCACATGTCCTACAAATCTGGTGTCCAAACCTCGGGAACTATGCTTCCTATTCGTCCAAATGGTGAAAGACCCGCCCTTCATGTTATGGGCGGAAATGCGACATTCTGTTTTGAAGATATAAATCAAGATGTTATTAAGCGCGCAGACTATGTGCACGTCGGAGGTTTCTATTTGATGCCTAAGTTTGATGGACCAGACACAGTGAAGACCTTGCAAGTTGCCAAGTCAGCCGGAGCGATAACAACCATGGATATCTTGGGAGTCAAGCAAGAAGCGATGGCAGAAAAGATTTTGCCCTCAATGCCCTACCTCGATTACTTCATGCCAAATCTTGAAGAAGGTGAAATGATCACTGGATTAAAAAATGAGCACGATATCGCGAAATACTTTTTAGATGGTGGCGCTAAAAATGTTGTAATCAAGATGGGCGCGCGCGGAAGCTTGTTAGTAAGTAGCAATGGCGACAAGTTAAGAGTTCCTGCATACAAAGTTCCAGTTGTTGACACAACTGGTTGCGGAGATGCATGGACTGGCGGCTTTATTGCTGGGCTTTCTAAAGGCCTCTCTGTTGAAGAATCGGCGCGGCTTGGAAGCGCTTGTGGTTCCTTGGTAGCAACAGGCCTTGGCTCAGATGCGGGCATAGTTGATTATGCGGCGACTCAGGAATTTATGGAGAAAACAGAGAAGTTGCCACTCGGCGATTAATTAAAAGACCTAAAGTAGTAACCCTAATCTGAAAGAGTGAAAGGCTGACTTGTGAAAAAACTTATAAATGATCCGTTCGACACCGTTCAAGAATTGTTTGAGGGTTTCGTATTGGCCAATGACCATTTAATTAAACAAGTGGGTCACCGTTCAATTGCTCGTATCGAATCACCAATTCCCGGCAAAGTTGGAATTGTTGTCGGTGGCGGGTCAGGCCACCTTCCCGCTTTCGCAGGATATGTTGGAAAGGGGATGGCGGACGGCGCAGCCTTTGGAAATATTTTTGCTTCACCCCCAGCAAAACCAGTCATCGAAGCAACCATCGCAGTCAATAGTGGTGCTGGAGTTATGTATACCTACGGCAATTACCAAGGTGACTGCATCAACTTTGATAAAGCCCAAGATCATTGCCGTGAATTAGGCATTTCCGTCCAGACGGTTGTCTTAAATGATGATGTTCTCTCGGCGCCAAAGGATCAAGCCCAAAAACGTCGCGGAATTGGCGGTCTTTTTTTGGTATGGCATGTAGCCGGTGCTAAAGCAGAACAGATGGCCTCTCTTGATGAAGTAGTTGCCGTTACCTTAAAAGCAAATGCCAATACTCGAACAGTTGGCGTAGGTCTGACTTCTTGCATCGTGCCAGCAAATGGAAAACCAACATTCTCGTTGCCTGACGATGAAATGGAAATTGGTCTTGGCATTCACGGAGAACCAGGAATCAAGCGCGTAAAAGTACGCCCGATAGATTCAGTAATTGATGAGATTGTGGAATCTATTCTTTTAGACCTTGATTACAAGGGCTCAGACGTGGCCGTCCTAGTTAATGGGCTTGGTGGATCACCCGCCGAAGAGCTTTTCTTGGTTTATCGCCGAGTAGCTCAAATCTGCAAGGCAAGCAATATAAATATTCGCTTCAAGCATGTTGGGGAACAAGTAACAGCTCTTGAAATGGCTGGAGTATCAGTTAGTTTGATGCGCCTTGATACTGAGATGCACGATCTAATTATAAATTCCGTTGTAGACACCTGCATGTACAAGAAATTTTAAGGAGTAATAAAATGTCAAATGTAACAGGAGCCTTAGTAGCAAAGTCACTTCTTCTGGTTGCAATTCGAGTCGAAGAAAATAAGGATTACCTCTGTGAGTTAGATGGCGAAGTTGGCGATGGCGATCATGGCGTTTCAATGACTATTGGTATGCGGGCAGTAACTCGGGCAGTTAATAAACTAAATGATTCGGTTACCCCTGAAGAAGCATTTGTCGCAGCAGCCGATGCTTACGCCGTTGAGGTTGGCGCAACCATTGGACCCCTGTACGAAGCCGCATTTCTCGCTGCCGCTGTATCAGCAGCAGGCAAGGCAAATCTAAATGCAATTGGTGATTGGGCTGAAGTTTATGAAGCAATGGCAATTGCTATTCAAGTTCTAGGTAAGGCAGAGCTTGGTGATAAGACTTTGCTAGATGCATTTTTCCCAGCAGTAGACCACATTAAAGAATTGGCAACGGGAAGCGGCGATTTGATCTCAGCTTTAGAATCAACAGCTAAGTGCGCGCTTGACTCAGCAATTTCAACTAGAAACTTAGTTCCACAAAAGGGACGTGCTGCTCGCCTCGGAGATCGCGCAATAGGTTACCAAGATGCTGGCGCAACTTCACTTGCAATTGTGCTGGCAGGCTTCGCTGAAGCCATTAAAGCCGGTTGATTATCGCTTAATTACTTGAATGCCACTGCCAGTTCACGGCAGAAATCTGGAATATCGGCAACAATACGGCCCCAAATTAAGTTGCCATCAGTAAATGCAGCTTTATCAACCCAGGTTCCACCTGCATTAACAAGATCATCTTTAATACCAAGTGAACCCGTGGTTGGTCGGCCCTTTACTAGATCTGCTGAAATTGCAAGTAGTCCGCCATGACAAATAATCCCAATTGGCTTGTTCTGCGCATTTACTTCTTTGATGAGTGAAATAACTTCTGGGTAGCGACGTAATTTATCTGGTGCCCAACCTCCTGCAAGGATCAAACCAGCAAGCTCTGATCCCTTCAACTCAGAGATTAAAACATCAATCGGGATCACCAACCCGTTCTTACCATTCACAGAACTCTTAGTAACACCGGCTGCAACAACCGTGTAACCAATCTCTTCCAAACGCATTTTGGGTACATAGAACTCAAGATCTTCTACACCCTCTGCAATCGGAATTGCTATTAAACCTTTGCTCATTACTTATCTTCCTTCTCGATTAATTCCAAATCACAAAGCAATTTTACTTTTGGGCTAGAGGATCCCACTTGATCAAATTCGTAATCTAACCAAGGGCCGATCAACTTAAGTGCCATCTCCGGCGCGATGACTCGAGCACCGAGTGAGATGATTTGGCAGTTGTTACTGACAACTGCACGCTCTAATGAATACGGATCGTGGGCAACAGTTGCGCGAATTCCATGTACTTTATTGGCTGCAATCGCCATTCCGATTCCAGTGCCACAAACCAGGAGACCACGATCGGCCTTGCCGGCAGCAATTGCCTTGGCAACACCAAAGCCAATATTTGGATAATCATTCCTATCGTCGGCCGATAAAACACCAAAGTCCAGTAGCTCAGAAACCTTCGGGTTACTGGCCAGTTCTTTTTTCAGAACCTCCTTTAATGGATAACCAATGAAGTCCGCGCCCACCATCACCCGAAACTTGCTCAATTTGACCCCCACTCTCGATTACCCATAGAAAGTCCGCCAAATATAGCACTGAGGACTTTAAAAGGGGTCTGCAGCTAAGAGGTAGAATAACTTAGGACCCCCAAGGCCAACCCTAAAGTTGTAGGACCACTTCGGATTATAACGAAAATAAACTGAAAAATTGGCAAAAAGCTGTTGACTCTGAGTCTAAACAAGCGAACAATCCCTACCAAGAACAATCCATAGTGGAGGTTCTTTTCAGTGAGGAGTTCTCTTGAACCACAACGAATCAAAGATTGATCGTCGTTCATTCCTTAAGGTTGGGGCAGTCGCTGCTGCAGTTGTTCCGCTTTCAGGATTAATGGCGTCAAACAATGTTGCCGAAGCTGCAGACAACCCACTATTGGGAAGTAATGCAACAAACATGAAGGGCAAGACACTTGACTTTGCTTATTCACGGATTGCAGGTTGGCCACCATCAGCAGCACCAGAAGCAATGTGGCCTGCATTCCAGGCATATGCTCAAAAGACTTACGGTTACACAGTAAACAAGATTACATTTGCCGAAGCCGGTTTCGGTGATCTGTTCCAGAAGATTGCACCGACTCTTGCTTCTAAGTCTCAACAATTTAACGTTATGATTGTTGACTCACAGTGGCTAGGAGCTCTTGCAGAACCAGGTTGGATTGTAAAAGCGGACGATGTCTTTAAGTTAAACCCAGATATGGACAAGAAGCCATATTCATCTTTAGTAACAAGTACTTACCAGGTTTACCCAGATGGTTCTGGAAAGCGTTGGGGATTCCCACAACAACCAGACGTACAAGCTGTATACCTACGTAAAGATATGTTAGATGATCCAAAAGAGCAGGCAGCATTCAAAGCCAAGTATGGCAAGAAGCTACCTGTAACTTATGCCGATTATGAAAACATCGAACAAAGCGAATTCGAAAAGGTAATCGAATTCTTCCACCGCCCATCTAAGGGTATGTACGGAACAACAATGATGTATGACAAGTCATATGACATGTTCTCGTGCGCTTACTATCCATTTGCTTATTCAACAGGTGGAAAGATCTGGGATCCAAAGAAGAATAACGTCTATGGAATCCTAAACTCAGCTGTTAACGCTAAGGCGATGGAACACTTCGTAGGTCTTAAGAAGTACCAGCCAGCTAACTTCGCAAAGACTGATATTGGCGGAGTTATCGACCTATTCACCAAGGGTAAAGTCTTCTCTGCCTACCAATGGTGCGCAGTAGGTCTTGCAATGAAGTCAGATCTTGTCCCAATCGAAAAGGTAATGGCAATTCCGCTACCTAAGTTCAAGGGCAAGATTATTGGCGCAATGGGCGGTCAGCCTTGGGTAATCAACGCTTACAACGATCCTGATCACATGCGCGTTGCAGTTGACTTCCTTAAGTGGTGGCTAACAAAGGAGGCTCAAGATCTATTCATCCTTCATAACGGTGGACTACCTTGGACAGCCGAAGGTTGCGCTAATCCTGCATATACAAACTTCGCACACTACGTAAAGCCATTCCTTTACATGCTAAAGGAAGGTCGTTCAATCGACTTCTGGCACTTACCTGAATACTCAGAAATGCTTGCAGTCCAGCAGGAGGCCTTTAATGGTTATGCAGCTGGAACAGTTAAGAGCGCAGCACACGCACTTGAGTATGCAGCTGCAAAACAACAGCAGATCCTCTTCAAGGCTGGTCGCACAAAGACTGCACCACCAAAGGGAACAGATGCAATGACTCTCTAAAAGAGTCAGCAGTAAAAGGAAAAAGTTAACATGGTATAAATGTTCTCCCAATCTCAGTAGTATGAGATTGGGAGAACACTCCTTTATTAGAGAATTATTGATAACGAGCAAACCGGGGGACAATTGGGCGTCAAATTTGCTTCGAAAGAGAGAGCAAAAAAAGCTAAATCCAAGTCCGGACAAAAGGGCGATAAATCATTTAGTCGGAAGTTGCTAATTCCAGTTTTAGCTTTTTTCGGATTCTTTAATATTGTTCCTACGCTTTGGATGCTTGGCCTTAGTTTTAATGATTACAAATTAATCTCTTCAAATGCTCCTCGCTACGTAGGGCTTTCTAACTATCAGAGTTTCCTAGCCGATCAGCAAGTTGCCCATGCAGTTAACCGCACGTTCGTATTCTTATTATTTGCCATTATCTTTCAAACAACTCTTGGAATATTGATTGGCGCCCTCTTTTGGCGCAACGATAAATTGCGTGGTCGGCGGTTGGCTCTAACTTTGCTTTTCACCCCTATGGTTGTTACACCTGTTGCTTCGGCGCTATTCTGGAAATTGATTTTGGATCCCAACTTTGGGGTTGGAAATTATTTCCTCCAGATTTTCGGAGTTCATAAGATTGATGTACTTACCTCATCGACTTTAGCCTTCCCAACTCTCTTGGTCGTTGATACGTGGATGTGGACGCCATTTATGGCGTTAATGACTTTGGCAGCCCTTGGCTCAGTTCCAAAAGCAGAACTCGAGGCGGCTTCTATTGATCGTTTGCCACTATTTACGGTTATTAAGACCGTAGTTTGGCCACACGCAAAATTTATTCTCATGCTTGGTATCTTGCTTCGATCGATCGATGCGTTTAAGACTATGGACTTAAGTTTGATCATGACTGACGGTGGCCCGGGTGATAAGACCGAACTCATTGCGCTCAGCCTTTACAGATATGCGTTTAAATCCTTCAACCTGGGTTATTCCTCCGCAATTTCAGTCTTCTTGTTGTTTATTGCCATTGCGCTTACTTCGATTTATCTATACGTGCTTAACCTCAAGACTCGAAAGGAGACATAGCCATGGCTGATGATTTCATGAAGCCACGGCGCAAGTCGGGGCCAATTAAATTAAGCACACTTAGTGCTTGGCTTGTCTCGCTGATCTTCTTCCTACCTATTGCGTGGATTATCGCCAGTGCGTTGAAGCCAAAGCAATACGTTTTGAATTTCCCACCCAAGTGGATTTTTATGCCAACGCTTTCAAACATTACTGACGCAATTTCCTACGGCAACACAGCGAAATATTTCTTAGATAGCGTTATCTACTCTTTCACAGCGGTTGCACTTGCGATTTTGGTTTCCTTCTTGGCCGCTTATTCCTTTTCTCGCTTTAAGCCAGCCGGAACTGATTTTCTTATGTTCTTGTTACTTTCTAGTCGCTTTGTGCCAGCAGCGGCATTAGTTATTCCATTCTTTCAACTCTTTAATCTGGTTCACCTACAGGATTCATTCGTGGGTCTGATTCTCTTCTATACGATGTTTTCCATCCCTTTCTCGGTTTGGATTTTAAAAGGCTTCATTGATGGCGTATCAACAAAATTTGATGAAACGGGATTTGTTTATGGGGCATCTCGCATGCACGTTATGTTCAAAATAATCCTTCCTCAGTTGCGCCCTGGGTTGGTTGCAGCATTTGTATTTAATATCATCTTTGTTTGGAATGAGTTCCTCTTTAACTTCCAATTAGGTGGAATACACACGTATGGAATTCCAGTTGGCCTCTTTACTTCCATAACCAAAGACGGTCACTTGGATTGGTCTTTTGTCGCATCAATCGGCACGGTATATGTTCTTCCACTTGCAATCACCATCTATGCATTCCAGAAGTATTTGTTAGTAGGCCTGACGTTTGGAACCGTCAGAGGAGAGGTATAAATAATGAAATCAAAATTGCCTTTCGCCAGCAAGTGGCAGCTGCGCAATATCTATATTTTGGGGTTTTCACTTATCCTAATGTCTCAAGGTTTCAACTATTCAGTTTACCGGTGGGGATTCTTCATTCTCTTTGCCTTTGTGCCAATCCAAATTGGTTTAGGCAATGTGAATCCAGAATGGGGCGCTTGGCGCACTATTCGTAAAACGATCTTAATCATTTTGATTGTTGGACTTATAATCGTATTTTCCATTTGGCTAGCGCCTGCGCTAGTCAACCTCGGCCGAACAAAGATGTAAGAAGGATTATTCATGTCTGAATTGGCATTTCAAGTTTCGGGACTTCACAAAGCTTACGGCTCGAAGGTCGTCCTAGATGATCTCTCGTTTAGCGTTAACACCAATGACTTCTCAGTAATTTGGGGAAAGCCCGGAAACGGTAAATCGGTTTTAGTACGTGCCATTATGGGGTTAGAGCGAATTGATGCGGGCCAAGTAATTGTTCGCGGTCAAGATGTAACTGAAATGAATGCTGGGTCACGAGATATCGGATATGTTCCTCAATCTTTCGCCCTATTCCCTCATTTCTCAGTTCGAGAAAATATTGAGTATCCAATGGACTTGATTAAAGCAAGCAAGGCCGAAAAAGCTCTTGCGGTAGACCGGGTGGCAGAGCTACTTCGCATTGAAGACTTACTGCACAAAAAGCCAACTGAATTATCTGGCGGACAAAAGCAACGTATTGCCATCGCGCGGGGTTTAGTAAAATCAACAGATGTTTATTTACTAGATGACCCACTGGTTGGTTTGGATTTCAAGTTACGCGAACGACTAATTGATGACTTACGCCGTACCCAAGAGGAGTTAAAGGTTGCCTTCATTTATGTAACTTCAGATCCTCTGGAAGCACTCTCATTAGCAAAAACTGTACTGGTTTTATCAAAAGGAAAAATTGTTCAACAAGGCGGGTTGACTGACGTTTACGATAACCCGCGAACTGTTCAGTCTATGAGCGCACTGGGTTTTCCAGAACCAAATTTCATTCCTGGGGCGCTATCAAGTGGAACGTTCACATCAGACATGTTCTCCGCCCCAGTAGCCGTTCAGGATAATGTTAGTGAGGCAATCGCGGGAATTCGTCCTGAAGGAATTGTCATCGGCGATAATGCAAAGGGAATCGCACTGGAGGCGAAAGTTGTTCTCGTAGAAAATCTTGGTTCAGAAAATGTCATCTATTTGAATGTTAAAGAGCAGATGTTGGTAACTGTCATCTCAAGAACGGATGAAGAAAATGTGGTATTAACCGAAGGAGCCAAGATCAAGATTTCAATATTGCCACAGGCAATTCAATTATTCCGAGCTGATACCGAAGTCAAGATTGAGGGAGGTCAGCGTCATGAATGATATTCACCTAAAAGGCTTACGAAAGCAATTTGGAAGTCTAGTTGCCTTGAATGATGTCACCTTCACCATTCCAAAGTCGTCAGTAACCGTTCTTTTAGGCCCATCGGGGTGTGGCAAGACAACAATGATGCGCATTATCGCTGGCTTAGAAGAACCAACATCAGGACAAGTCTTCTTTGATGACGTTGAAGCGACGAATGTTCCAACTCGTCGGCGTAATATTGGAATGGTTTTTCAGTACCCCGTTATTTACAAGGGAACCACAGTCCGCCGCAATCTAGAATTACCTCTTTTGTCAGAAAAATTAACCACTGCTGAAATTGCAAAGAGAGTTGATGAAGTAGCTGACATGCTAGGCATCACTGAGCACTTAAAGGCTCAAGTAGATGAATTGGATAACGGTACTCGTCAGAAGATTGCAGTTGGTCGAGAAGTTGCTCGCCAACCTAGAATCATTCTTTTTGATGAACCAATCACCAATATCGATATTACGGCAAAATTAGAGTTAAAACGCTCATTAAAAGAGCTTTTCTCAAGATTGAAACAGACAATTATTTATGTAACTCATGATCAAACCGAAGCAATGACTCTGGCTGATCAAATTGCGTTGATGAAAGATGGATCGATAGTGCAGTGTGATAGCCCAAGTGAGATATACAAGAATCCTAAGAGTGAATTTGCCGGTTGGTTCCTTGGTAATCCCGGAATGAATTTTGTAACTGATAAATTTATCATTGTCAATGGAGATGAAGTTGGTTCAGCTCTATTCTCACAGTCAATCTCTGTTGGATCGAAGTCCTCACTAGTTAAAACCTTAGGTGTCAGAGCTGAAGGAATTCAAGTAAGCAATATGCAGACCCCTGGTTCAGTTAATGCGAAGGTAATTAGTAAATCACTCGGCACTGGAGGCCAGTATCTTCTGAATCTTGCATATGGAGACTTAAGAGTGAAGGCTCGAGTTCCTCACTACCTTGGTCGTCAACTTGCTGATGATGTTTGGACGTCAGTCGCAAATGAAAACGTAATGTTTTTTGATAATGCGGGCGATGCCGTCTAAATTTTATTTTGGGACAAACACTAAGCGTGATTTAGACCGTCAGTCTCATATTGAGATCGTTAACTCCGCTATTGAACTTTCAAAATCTTATCCAGAAGTACAATTTTTTGTTTTGCCACCAGATCCTCTTTTTGGCGAACTAAAGGTTTTAGCGGCTGGTTCTAATGTTTGGATTGGTTCCCAAAATGTTACTTATACAACGGGACCAAATTTAACTGGGGAAGTCAGCGCCAGATTACTTTCAGAAATCGGCAGTGAGTTGGTCATGGCTGGCCACGCCGAGCGTAGAGGCCTAGGGGAAGATGGGCCACTTGTCGGTATGCAACTCCGTAAATTGAGTGATTACAAAATCAATACATTGCTTTGTATTGGCGAACCGGAAAAAACTGATGATCCGAAGGAGCGATTGCAAGTGTTCAAGGCCCAGTTAGAGCCGCTTGGGGCCATCCCAAAGAATCCACTAATAATTGCGTACGAGCCAGTTTGGTCAATTGGGCAAGATGGCGAAGCTGCCGACCCCGTTTATGTTGAGGAATCAATAAGACTAATTCGTTCAATTCTTATTGGACTAAACCGTAGTGGTACACCAATTCTCTATGGCGGATCGGTTCAGCAAGAGAACGCCGCATTTTATTCAGTGATATGTGATGGGCTTTTTGTTGGCCGTGCTGCCTGGGCAGAAAATGGATTAGAGACTGTATTTGAAGCCGGATTTAAATCAAGGAATAAGAGTTAATCTAATCCTGCAGGGCGACTGAGCCCTTCGGCTACTGAAGAATCAATAAAGTCTTCATACTCCAAACCAGATTCCAACCAAACCTTAGCAAAGTTTCCGTCTTTTCCTAAGTATGGATGATTTGTCGCGCCAAGGACCATGAGTTCATTTTCTTGGTTGATTACAAACTTTACCTGTAAATAGGCTGAAGACTTTGTAGCTTCAAAAACCTGCTCCGTGTAATCCTTAATCTTAGTAACAACTTCTTCAGTAAGGTCTGATGGAAATATATGTTCATAATTATCTGAATCCATGCGCGAAACATAATTTAGGAGGTCGGTTCCAACTGCTAGTTTTGTTTCCATAATAGATGAGATATAAACTTGACGCTGAGTGTCTTCCAATACGCAGCATTCAAAGTAACGCGATTTCTCTTGAAATTTTTCTACGATTACGCGAGCGTCAAAATTACGCGCTACTTCCATCGCGTTCTTGAAATCGACTGGATATTTAATCATGGTAATTCCAAGACCATTTGACCCTCTGGCCGGCTTAATAATCTGAGGAAACAAAATTGAAGCGGCACGAGTGGCCTGGGTAAATGGATCTCTTATCCAAAACTTATTTGGAATTACAATGTGGTATGGAGTCGGAATTTCTAGACCACGGAGTAGCATTTTCAACGTCGACTTATCTGAGCAAGTAGCGGATGAAATTGCATCCGAGCCAACGACTCTTATTCCGTGAGTTTCAAAAAAACCCTGCAAGCTTCCCTCAATGCCTGGAACTCCAGACATCGTGAGGAATGCAATTTCAATGTCATATATTTCCGCTGGAGCAGTTCTAGTGACTATAGCCCCGGTAATTGCAGAGGCGGTCTCATTTGTTAACTCAAATGGCCATGTTTCTAGAGTTTTTGTAAGTGCCGCTAAATTAGTAAATAGCACCCATTGACCTTCTAAGGTGATACCAAATGCACTTGCGACGTAATCTTTGCCCTTGAGCGTCGAGATTACGTCACCGGCTGCACGACAAGAACGGTGATTATCACTATTTCTGCCACCAAGTACTACCCCAACATGGAACTTATCAACTGACATGAAAACCCCTCGATTAATAACTTTCCTTGGTTCAAAGTCTCATTTTGAGAACAGAGCTGGAGTTTAGCAGTTACACATAAATTTTAATAGGCTTGTTAAAGCCTATAGACTTAGGTTCAGGACCTCTCCGCCAGTAAATTATTTGAAGGAGCATTGATGCTGCAGTACAAAGTAGCGGTCATCGGTGCGGGACCAGCCGGTTACTTCGCTGCTCAAGCGTTACAGAATCTACAAAACGAAGAGCGCACGTTTGCAATCGACATGATCGAGCGGTTACCAACATCA
>Ga0194037_1000987_pt1 | contig 21287 bp, 16 predicted proteins | sample JunL306m_MetaG_FD_148653 | JGI IMG/M metagenome (GOLD analysis project Ga0194037, IMG submission 148653) | Anoxic zone freshwater microbial communities from boreal shield lake in IISD Experimental Lakes Area, Ontario, Canada - Jun2016-L304-6m | ecosystem: Environmental > Aquatic > Freshwater >...
GCGGCCTTAAAAGTCACTGGCAAAAAAGTATCCTTCACCAATGGATGCTTTGATATTTTACACCAAGGACATTTATTTTCATTGAAACAAGCAGCAGACGAAGCCGATTATTTAATAGTAGGACTAAACAGTGATGCAAGTGTTAGAAAATTAAAGGGCCCATCAAGACCCATTAATAATACAGCCAGCAGGGCCATTGTGCTTGCTAATTTAATAGTAGTAGATGCAGTGGTTGTCTTTGAAGAAGAAACGCCTCTTGAATTAATAAAAGAATTATTACCCGATGTAATGGTAAAAGGTGGCGACTATACCATCGACCAAGTTGTAGGGGGTAAGGAAGTGATTGCGCATGGAGGAAAAGTAATCATTAACCCAATTGTGGAAGGTTTTTCAACCACGGGTCTGATTGAGAAAATGAAAGGCTAACTGAATTTTTAAATTATACAATTATGGAATTTCTACAGCAGCTTCAACTAGAAAAGAAAAACGAAGGAAGTTCAACAGGAACGGTTTGGCATCATAGCAAAGGAGAAATAATTCTTTCCTCCTCCCCTGTTGATAATAAAGAAATAGGAACTGTTATAAGTACAGATAAAGAAACTTATGAAAAAATAATTAAGACTGCCCAAGCTGCTTTTATAGAATGGAGAAATTGGCCAGCACCAAAAAGAGGAGAAATTGTGCGTCAAATGGGCGATGCATTAAGAAAAGATAAACAGGCTCTAGGCCAGTTGGTAAGTTATGAAATGGGAAAAAGTTTACAAGAAGGTTTAGGTGAAGTACAAGAAATGATTGACATATGCGATTTCGCAGTGGGCCTTTCAAGACAATTATACGGACTTACCATGCATAGCGAAAGACCTTCTCATAGAATGTATGAGCAATGGCATCCACTAGGTATTGTAGGTATTATATCTGCATTCAATTTCCCAGTGGCTGTTTGGAGTTGGAACGCTGCACTTGCTTGGGTATGTGGCAATGTTACAGTATGGAAGCCTAGTGAAAAAACGCCTTTATGTGGCAATGCTATTCAAAATATAATTGCAAAAGTATTTAAAGAAAATAAAGTACCTGAGGGCGTTAATAATTTAATACAAGGAGGACGTGAAGTGGGAGAATGGATTTCAAAAGATACCCGCATACCTTTAGTCTCTGCGACAGGATCTACCAAAATGGGTAAATTATTAAATACCGCAGTAGCAGAGCGTTTAGGTAAAACTATTTTAGAACTAGGCGGTAATAATGCAATCATTATTTCAGAACATGCCGACTTAGATATGTCATTAATTGGTGCAGTGTTTGGAGCCGTTGGAACAGCAGGCCAAAGATGTACTAGTACAAGACGATTAATTATACATGAAAAAGTATATGATAGTTTTGTGGCGAAATTGACCAAGGCTTATGGACAAATAAAAATTGGCGACCCATTAGATACAAAAAATCATATGGGGCCTTTAATTGACAAAGATGCAGTAAAAATGTATTTGAATTCTATTGAAGCTTGTAAAAAAGAAGGTGGTAAATTTTTAGTGGAAGGCGGAGTACTAGAAGGCAAGGGATATGAAAGTGGATGTTATGTAAAACCTTGTATTGCTGAAGCACTACCCCATTATGCCATTGTTCAACATGAAACATTTGCCCCTATTTTATATGTAATGAAGTATTCCAAATTAGAAGAAGCTATTGCCATTCAAAACGGAGTGCCTCAGGGATTGTCTTCTGCAATCATGACACTCAACATGAGAGAGTCTGAATTATTTTTATCACAAAGCGGAAGTGACTGCGGTATTGCCAATGTAAATATTGGAACTAGTGGTGCAGAAATTGGCGGTGCTTTTGGTGGTGAAAAAGAAACAGGAGGTGGTAGAGAAAGTGGATCTGACGCTTGGAAAGCCTATATGCGTAGACAAACCAATACAATTAATTGGAGCAACCATTTACCATTAGCCCAAGGCATACAATTTGATTTGTAAAAGCCTTCGTTCAACTTTAGTAATTAAAATAAAATTATTGAAGTATAATAATTGCTTAAAAACTTGAACGTACAATTTGAACTTACATTAAACGAATAAAAACAAAAATATGCCCAGACCCAGTGCAACAGAATATGCTCCTTATTATCAAACTTATATTAACTATACAAGTGGTAAAGACTATTCCATTTTAGTTCAACAATATAACGAAAGAATTATTGAATCTTGGAATGCGATTCCTTTAGAGAAAATAAATTTTGCTTATGCTGAAGACAAATGGACAATTAAGCAAATGTTTCAACATGTGATTGATACAGAAAGAATTTTTGCCTACAGGGCAGTAGCCATTGCTAGAAAAGAACCTAATCCCATTCCAGGCTTTGATGAAAATGAATATGCCAAAAGTGGAACAGCGGCCCATCGTAATTGGAAAGATATGTTAGCAGAATGGAAAATTCTAAGACAATCTACTAATATGTTGTTTAATTCATTTTCAGAAGAAGACTGGAAACAAAAAGGGATTGCAAGTGGAAACCCCATGTCAGTAAATGCATTGAGCTTTATTATTTTTGGACATGCCTTGCATCATTTGCATGTGCTGAAAGAGCGATACTTTATTTAAAATAATTATATTGTTATGAATTAATTTTATTTTTCCTTCAAAATTAATTTACAAAAAAAGCCCTCCGAATTTCGGAGGGCTTTTTTATATCTTATTAAAGATTCAAATAATGCTTAGTGGCAATTACTTTGTACCGTAAATATGAATAGCTAATTGAACTTCAGTATCTACCATTCCAATACCATAGTTGATACCGAAAAGAGTTCTATCGAAAGGAACGAATGCTTCAGCAAAGAAACCTTTATCATCTGCATTTCTAATTACAGCAGTAAAAGTAATAGGTGCTTTAATTCCTTTTAAGTTTAAGTCACCTTTAATAGTGGCTCTATCTGCTTTAGTATATTCTACAGAACTAATCGTAAAGCTAGCTTCACCAAATTTTGTAATATCGAAGAAATCGGCAGAAGACAAGTGACCTTGTAATTTCTCACCACCTCTGTCGTCTGTAACTTTTAAACCAGCAATATCAATTACAAAACTACCTCCTACTAACTTACCGCCATTCACTTGAACCGCGCCAGATTTGATAGGAAAATAACCAGTATGGTAATCGCTTTTTTTAGAACCCGTAAAGTCTACTTTACTTTTTTGAGCAGTAACTGTGAAAGTAACTGCATCCGCATTTTTCGCCTTAGGCGCAAAAGAAAACAATGAAATCGACGCTGCGATCACTGCAATAGAAAACATGATTTTTTTCATATATGATTTTTTGTTTAAATATTTTTCAAAATAGAGACTACTAAAATACATACTAATACCCTATTTCAAGAATGTAAAGATATAATTCAATGTTTAAACAACAAAATATATTTTTAGGGGGTATCTATGCCTATAATCTATTATCTTCGCCAAAATTTCTTACTATGAATTTGCATGAATACCAAGCTAAAGAATTACTTAAAAAGTACAATGTCCCTGTTCAAGAAGGGGTGGCCGTTGAAACAGTGGAAGCCGCAGTAGCAGCCTACAATAAAATTGCCACTGAAACGAATAACAAGTTTGCAGTGGTGAAAGCACAAATTCATGCAGGTGGTCGTGGTAAAGGAAAAATTGAAGGCACAGAACAAAGAGGTGTGGCCGTTGGAAAATCGGCTTTAGATATTGAAACATTTGCAAAGAATATATTAGGGGGAACTTTAGTGACTATTCAAACTGGCCCTGCTGGTAAATTAGTTTCTAAAATATTAATAGCACAAGATGTTTATTATGAAGGCCCTCAACCTACTAAAGAGTTTTACTTATCTATTTTATTAGATCGTACAAAAGGAATGAATGTGGTGATGTATAGCACTGAAGGTGGAATGGATATTGAAGAAGTAGCGCATAACACACCAGAAAAAATATTTAAAGAATGGGTACACCCAGGTGGTGGCTTACAAGGTTTTCAAGCAAGAAAAATTGCGTTCAATTTAGGCTTGAGCGGTGAGTCATTAAAAAACTGCGTAAAATTTGTAACGAATTTATACAATGCATATGTAGGTTTAGATTGCAGTATGTTAGAGATTAACCCATTATTCAAAACTTCTGATGACAGAATTATTGCAGTGGATTGTAAAATGAATGTGGATGATAATGCTTTAATGCGTCATCCCGATTTATTAGCAATGCGCGATGTATCGGAAGAAGATGCTACAGAAGTAGAAGCAGGTGAATACAATTTAAACTTTGTGAAATTAGATGGTAATGTAGGTTGTATGGTAAATGGTGCAGGACTTGCCATGGCTACAATGGACATGATTAAATTAAGTGGTGGCGAGCCGGCTAACTTCTTAGACGTAGGTGGTACTGCCAATGCAGCCACAGTAGAAGCAGGTTTTAGAATTATTATGAAAGACCCTAATGTAAAAGCTATTCTTATTAATATATTCGGTGGTATTGTTCGTTGTGACCGTGTAGCCGCTGGTGTCATTGAAGCCTTTAATAAATTAGGCAATATTAATATACCTATCATTGTTCGTTTACAAGGAACCAATGCAGTAGAAGCTAAGAAACTAATAGATGAGAGTGGATTGAAAGTGCAGTCTGCTATTCAATTAAGCGAGGCAGCAGCCTTGGTTAAGAAAGCCGTTGCTTAGGTTTTATAGATTTTTTATAAAATATAAAAATCTATAAAACCTCTCTGATGATTTTTAAAAACCCTTCCCGATTTATCGGGGAGGGTTTTTTGTTTGATAATTCTTCAGCCCTAATTCGAAGAATTTATGGGCCTTGAATTATCCTCTAATGATTTTTTTCTTTTATAGATTTTTTATAAAATATAAAAACTCTAATTCGAAGAATTTATGGCCACCTTCTCTACTTCTGTAAGGGCACTAAATAAATAAATATTCCCAGTGGCAAGTTCAATGCATTCAATGCGCTTGCGTCTTAATTTTATTTTTCTAAATATTCTGCCTTTAATTTCTTTGAAAAGGGCCCCGTCTGCAAGATGCGCCAAGGTTATTACACCCTCTTTTTGTGCTGGATTGTATTTTCGAAGCACTAATAACAAAGCCGTTTCGCCATTAGCTGTAGCTGCTGGATTTAATAAAGTTTTCTGTAAACTTTTTCGAATATCATCTGGAAAAATTTGCAACTGAATAAACTGAGTCAAGAGTTGACCATATATAACCTTCCATTCTTTACCATGCGCTTCCACCCTATTTCTATATTGTTCAAAACATAATAAATGTGCTAGCTCATGTAATAAAGTAATCAAAAATTCATACTTATTCAAATTCCCATTCACTGTAATCTTGTGATTAGCGCCCATGGCAGCATGTCTATAATCGCCTAATACCGATTTTCTTTCTCTGGTAACGGTTAAATGAACCTTGTAATGATTAATAAGCTCCACCACAGGCTCGAAGGCTCCTTCTGGCAAGTAAGCATTTAATGCATGTAAAGGATGTTCAACTTTTGCCAAAATAAATATGGATTAAAACAGGAAATTATTTTTTGATTATTTTTTTTGCGTCGCCAATCTAATTTCTAACCAAGTATAGGCTAAATATAATACCATACTAGTTAATAAAGTTGGATAACCCACTGGCTCTTTAGCTTGTTTTACATAGGTTAAGGCAGCACCCGCGAAAACAATTAATTTAAACAGCGTTCCCATCATCACCGATCTAATAATAGCATTGGGATTGGTTTCATCCACTTTTTTAAGTCTGATATAATTTAAATACGCCATGGCAAACAACATCATATTCACCGTTAATACAAAATTCACTTTAATAGGAAGTATAATTCCATTGAATAAAATAGTTTGACCCGCTACCAAGACAATCATAAATAATAAAAAGGCAGTAAGATTCTTTTTTATAAACATAAATTATATTTTATTAAATAGTGATAGTAGTAAAATTAGATATAGTTAAAATCGGTTTTTTATAGTTTACTTATTTATTCTTTTGGGTATCTCTCACCACTAGTATAAGTGTAGATAAAATAAACAGGGAAGGTAAAATCCAAGCTGCTATATTATGCCAATTAAAATAAGCGTCAGCCTTCTTACCTAAATACAATGTAATTAATAAACCTGCTATTATTTGAGTGCCTAAGCCTGCATATCTTGCCAAGCTAAAAACTGGCTTATCGGATGGCTTATTAGGTGAAGAGGGCATTACCATTAATCAAAAGATTGTTTACTTTCTGGTAATACCAAGGGCAAAGTGTCTAATTGCTTTGGATTCCCTTCAGACAACACCTTTTTAATACCTTCTAGATATTGTTCTTTATAATGTATTGATTGTTCCAAAGAATCGGTTCTTATTTTTAAAAGCTGCAAGGCCGTTCTGCTTTCTTTGGTACCATATCCAGGAATATAATATTTAAGAGGCGTAAAAGCAATTAAGGCAATAGTCATTCCAACAAGTAATATAAACGTAATACTAAATCCAATATAGACCGATTTTCTAGACAATCTGAACGCTACTACTTCATCAAAAGTGTCGTCGTTCATGACCACTAATCGGTAAGTATTACTCGTTCTTTTGAAAGTGTTATTGATATCTAATTTAGGCATAATCTAGTGTGCTAGTTAAAGATACAACCTATTCTATTTTTTTAAGAGAATAATAGGAAATAAATGTATTTTTAAGCCGATTTTAACCCTTTTATGCAGCAGAGAAAAGCCCCTTATAAATATTACATTAATTGGTTTTGGGCCATCTGCATCCTATGCCAAATTTGTATACAGGCTACTGCGCAAAATATTACTATAAAAACTAAAGATAGCACACAGAAAAAAACAGATACGACTAAGTCTTTACTAGATATTAACAATAACAAGCTTATAAAAAAAGCCAATAGTATTCTAGATAGCAATCAAAAAAAACTTAACAGCTTTATAGTAGACAAAGTAAATAAAGTAAAGGGTGCCGCCAATGAGCAAGCCAATAAAGCAGTGAGTAAAATTGCCCCTCTCGAAATTGAAAAGCCACTACCCTACGAACGCCTGCTTAAAACAAAATATACTTTAGGCCGAAGAGCATACCAAAATACAGTTTCTCAGTTTAATTTTTTATTCAATGCAGAAGAGGAATTGAATGAAAATATATTAAAAGCTAGAAATGAATATGTGGATGACTTTACTTCCTTAATTAGTTTTTATGACTACGATGCAAGTACTATTGCTAAACATAGTATTGATTCCATAATTTATAGATGTAATGCCAATATTGTTTTGCATGATTTAAGAAGCAATTGGGTGGACGACGCCTATTTACTTTTGGCCAAGGCCTATTTATTTCATAAGAATTATGATACAGCTGGTAGTATTCTACAATTTATAAATTATTCTTTCGACGATAAAGAAAATGGAATGGACTTGCCTATTGGTAGTAATTTGAGAAACACCAAAGGAAGGTTTAGTATTGCGACAGCAGAGAATAACCGCTTTTTTGAGAACTTAAATGTGCGTAATGAAAGCATGATATGGCAGGCCAGGAATTATTTTGAAAAAGAAGAATTAAATGAAGGCATTAGTTTATTGCAATTATTGGAAACAGATGCCGTCTTCCCTAAAAGATTATTTCCCTTTTTAAACGAACAACTTGCCTATGGCTATTATTTAATGGAGATATATGATAAAGCAGCAGCTGCCCTTGAAAAAGGTATAGAGCATGCTCCAGACTTAGCAGCTAAAACAAGATGGTACTATTTACTTGGCCAACTATGGCAAAAAGCAGATAATGGGGATAAAGCCTATACTTGGTATAAGAAGGCCAACCAATATGCTGTAAACCCTATCATTGGAGTGTATGCAAAAATTAACATGATAAGCATAGATTCAAAAAATGGCAACCATGCCTGGGAAGAATTAGCTTACTCACTTGAAAAAATGATTAAAAGAGATAAGTATAAACCTTATGCTGATATCATTTACTTTGAAATGGCAAAACTAGCCATACAAAATAATGGTTATGCCAAGGCCAATGAATGGCTTATACAATCTATCAAGAAAAATACAAGTAATATAAAGCAAAAAAATAAAGCCTTTGAACTATTAGGAAATATTAACTATTTAAATAACCAATTTGACCTAGCTACAATGGCCTACGATAGTTTACATGTTACGCTTAAAACCAATCCTAATTACGAAACTATACAAGCCAGAAAAAAATGGTTAAGTACAATTAGTACCAACGACAAAATATTAAAAGTAGAAGACAGTTTACAATATATTTATAAACTTGATGCACCTGATCAAGAAAAAGCATTTAAAGGCTGGCAAAAAAGAATAAAAATTGAAAGCGAGAATTTAAAAAATATTTTCACAGACAAAACTGCTAAACTAAATACCAATTCATTTGAAACTAGCAGTATAGATAATTTCAGTACAAATAGTAATGCAACCAATAGTGATTTTTACTTTGACAATAAACAGGTGGTGAATCAAGGCAAACAAAATTTTACACAAAAATGGGGCGATAGACCTAATACAGACGGATGGAGAAGAAAAACAAATCTCCTTTCAATGCTTACTAATAATAGCAGTACTACCAACAATCAAAGCCAACCTGCTACTGCAGCTCAAAGCATAGCAGGCTCAAAAGATGCTGCACAAAAAACAGGCATTACAAAAGAAGCCGCAGCTACTACTTATGAAATGATTAGCAGTCCCAGCTCTTTATTAAAATCAAAACAGAACTGGAATAAAGCGGCCTTAGCAAATGCCCAAACCTTCTTATTGCAATTAAACGATTTTGAAAAAGCCTACCCTCTTTATATAAAAATTATAGCTAATGAATTAGACAGCAGCATTACTGAAAGAGCCATGCTGGATTTAGCAAGCCAATATTTACATGATAATTTGAACGAGAGGTCGGATAGCATTATAAAAATAGTGGAAGCTATATTCCCCAATGGATTTTATGTTACTAAGAAAAAGGAAGGTGGTACAAAGAAGAAAAAAGAAGCCGATGTAGTAAATGATTATAAAGAAGCTTATTTTTTATCACAAATTGGCAATTGGGAAACTATTGCAGCATTAGCTCCCCAATTAAATACCGATCTTAGAAGAACTAAGTGGTATACTCCCTTCAAATTTATCCAAGTAAAAATGTATGCCCAACAAAGAATGGACAGCAATGCGATAGTTTTATTAGACTCCATTATTTTGCAAAACACCAATGAAAAAATAAGAGATAAGGCTAAAAATATTATAGAGGAATTAAAAAACAGAAAAGAAACCGAATCTTATTTAAATAATTTAGTGCTTAGTAAGGAAATTATAGACCCTGTAAATGATAACAATAATATAGCAAGCCCTGTAACTAATACTAGCGCTTTAGATGCAGCAGCCGGTTTACAAAAAAATATAAATACACCTGTAAAGAAAGATAGCCTTTCCGCTAAAACAAATACAGCCGCCCCTATTATTCCAGCCATTGCCTTTACTAACGACAGTACCGAGCCACATTATATAGCCCTAGCCACCCAGAAGGTAAGTGCAGCCTTTGTGAAGGAAATGCAAACAGCCTTTACTTATTTGAATAATGATGAATTTATAAAACAAAAATTAAATGTAACTTACATACAGTTTAATGAGAATAGCTACATTGTTTGGATTGGACCTTTTGAAAACAACCTAACTGCCAAAACTTATATCAATAAAGTAAAGCCTAGGTTAAGTATTGAAATTATTTCTTTTGTGCCCTCAAAACAATATGAAATTTACTTATTAAGCAAATCGAATATACTGCTTATAAAAGACGAGGCCGATTTAAAACAATATAAGCAGTATATGTTTAAAAATATTTATAAACCTTAATTAAAAATAGTAGTGAGTCAAGATTCAAATAAACCTAAGAATTGGGTACGCCTTTTTTGGAAATACTATTTTATTTCTGCGGGTGTATTTTTATTATTTATTTTAATGCTCAATTGGGGTTGGATTGGCGATATGCCCGACTTAAATGATATTGAAAACCCAACGGCTTCTTTAGCCAGTCAGGTTTATGCGCAGGATGGCACACCCATGGGAAAGTTTTATTTAGAAGACCGTATTTCTGTTAAGTATAGAGACATTAGCCCCTACTTATTGCAAGCCTTGGTAGCCACTGAAGATAAAAGATTTTATGACCACTATGGTGTTGACGGAGAAGGTTTAATTAGAGCAGTAGCCTTTTTGGGAAGCCAAGGCGGTGCCTCTACTATTACCATGCAAACTGCGAAAAATTTATTTACCGATAACTGGAGTACCAAAAACAAAATACTGCGTGTTGTTCAAAAAATTAAGGAAAGTATTATTGCCATTAAACTAGAACGCAATTTTACCAAGCAAGAAATAATTACGCTTTATTTAAACACAGTTCCTTTTAGTGAGAATGTATTTGGAGTAAGTAATGCTTCTAGAACTTTCTTCCAAAAAGAACCAGACCGCTTAACCGTGGAAGAGGCCGCCTTACTTATTGGTATGATTAACGCCCCTACCAAATACAACCCTAATAGAAATCCTAAATTGGCTTTAGAAAGAAGAAACTTGGTATTAAGTAGAATGGCAGGACAAAAATATATTAGTCCAGACCAAGCAGCCGAACTAAAAAGTTTACCTATTGCCACTAATTTTAAAAAGCTAGACCAAAACAATGGCCTTGGCCCCTATTTTAGAATGACTTTAGGGGAGTACATGAAAAAATGGTGTAAAGAACATAAAAAAAATAATGGAGACGCCTACGACTTATATAGAGATGGTTTAAAAATTTATACAACCATTAACCCTAGAATGCAATTGTATGCAGAGGAAGCGGTGGCAAGACATATGTCTTATTTACAAAAAGAATTTAACCAACAAAGCAATATTAAATCGGGCACTATTTGGAAAGAGTTCAGTGCTCAATTAGAGTTAGCAGTAAAGCAAACCGACAGATGGAAGAATTTGAAGAAAGAGGATATGGAAGATGAACAAATTAGAAAAACTTTCAACGAGCCCTTACCCATGCGTGTTTTTGCATGGAATAAAAACCGATTCATTGATACCATCATGACCCCTTATGATTCTTTAAAGTATCATAAGCAAATTTTACAAACAGGTTTCTTAGCTGTGGACCCTTTCACTGGCGAAGTAAAAGCCTGGGTGGGTGGTGTAGATTTTAAAACATTCAAATACGACCACGTTAATATTAATACGAAAAGACAAGTAGGTTCTACCATTAAACCTCTTTTGTATTCTTTAGCTATTGAAGAGGCAGGCTTTACACCCAATACCATTGTACAAGATCAACAACAAAATTTTGATGGCTATGGTATGGTACCCAATACACCTAAAACATGTACTGGCCAGTCAATTCCAATGGCACAAGCATTAGCAGAGTCAAGAAACTGTTCTTCTGCTTATATCATGAAACAAATTAATGGCAAAAGCAATGAGGCTGCTAAACAGTTTGTAGAATATTTAAAGAAGTGTAATATCAAATCCGATTTACAGCCCTATCCTTCTATTGCCTTAGGTGCTGTTGAAATTTCATTATACGAAATGGTGCAAGCTTATACTATGTTCCCAGGAGCAGGTTACAATGCACAGCCTTTCTTTATTAATAGAATTGAAGACAAGAATGGCAATGTATTAGAAAGTTATTCTCCTCAAAGAAGAAAAGTAATTAATGAGGTAACTGCTTATTCTGTTGTAAGTATGATGCAAGGAGTAATTCAAAAAGGAACAGGAAGAAGTATGTATTCTTATGCAGTCCCTACACAATCTATTGCCGGAAAAACTGGTACCACCAATGATAATAGCGACTTATGGTTTATGGGTTATACCCCACAACTATTAGCAGGCGCTTGGGTAGGTTGCGACGACCGCTACATAAGATTCTCCGATAACTATTTTGGACAAGGCGCACATGCTTCCTTACCCATTTGGGCTTATTTTATGAGCAAGGTGGCTGCAGATCCTGCATGTAATCTAGACCCTAACGCCAATTTTGAAAGGCCTTCTAGTATGTTAAATGACTTTAATGTAGACTTTGTTTCAAAAGATAGCACTGGACTTGAAAACATAAATGCTATTGAAAATACGGAAGACATTAAAGCAGAATCGGATTATACCCTACCCGATGTTGAAAAAGCAGTTCCTGTTAAAAATATGCTGCCTGTAAAAAGCATCCCAACGAAGGATAATAAAAAATCAAAGGCGAATAAAGAAGCTGCCAAACCAAAAGCACTCTTCCCTCCTAAGAAGAATTAACGCGGGTTTTTCAAGGAATAAAAAATAGAGAAATGATGGTAAAGATTTCTTTGAAAAAAGGCATTCCCATATTGTATAGTTACTCGAGGTAGTTTTAAACCAAGGCCTGCACTAAAACCATTAAACCAGTTTTGTTGGTTTTGAATATTTAAATCGAAGCGTCGAATAAAATTATAGCCAAAATCAAGATTTACTTGTTCACCTATATTCGCTTCTGCACCCAAAATTATGTGATTAAAAATATCTTGCACAGACGAAGGCGCCTTATACCCTTCCTGGTTATAAAAGCTAGGATCATAGAGTGTATTATTCCAAATAGAAAGTCTTTGAGCTGTTAGAGAAAATTGAATGGGTGCGTTTTCTAATTTTTTAGAAACCCCCATAATAATATTTAAAGGCAGTCTTTCTTTTTCTGTATATGATTTAATCTGCGCTCCTACATTATTGGCAAGTATACTGGCACGTAGTAATCTGCTGGAAGATGTATAGGCCATAGATAAATCCATGGCTACACCAGTAGATTGATAGATTCCATAATTAGATTGAATAAGTTTTAAAGTTGCCCCTAGAATTAAATTCTCTTTAAAAATGGAAGCTATTGAAACCTGGGCTACATAATCATTGGCTAAAAAATTACCCAAATCATTACCTGAAACATCGGTCATTTTAATATTACCATAGCCCATATAATGAATACCCCAACCAAGCACCCATTTTTTTTTGGGTATATAATTGGCTCCACTAAAATCGTATTGTTGAATATTAGCAAAATAAGACTTCACACTTAAGTGAAGCATTTTATCCATGGAAGGATCTAGTAAAGCTGGGTTATACATAGCTAGTCCTAAATCGGATCCCAGACTACTTATATTAATACCGCCTAAGGAAGTTGCTTTAGCGCTATAAGGCAAGGTTAAAAAATGATACACTTCGTCAGCATTAGACTGCTGTGCGCGCAAAGTATTGGTGCTTACAAAAAATGTAATGAAAACAATAATGAATACACTGTAACTTGATTGTAGGACCACCCTTCTCATAGAACAAAGCTAGGGATTTAAACCAATGCTAAATCAAGTACTTGCTGCATATTTTTTACATAATGAAACTGCAAACCTTTAATAAAACTATGGTCAATTTCATTAATGTCTTTTTCATTTTGCCAGCAAAGTATAATTTCTTTCATACCTGCTCTTTTTGCCGCTAATATTTTTTCTTTGATTCCACCTACAGGAAGTACCTGACCACGAAGTGTTATTTCACCTGTCATGGCTAAATAAGGTTTTACTTTTCTACCTGTAAATGCTGAAGTAAGTGCGGTAAGCATGGTAATACCAGCACTAGGACCATCCTTAGGCACAGCCCCTTCAGGTACATGCACATGAATAGCCTTTGTGGTAAACAAGCTTGGGTCTACTCCAATTTTCTTGGCATGGCTTTGTAAATAAGTAAGGGCAGTGTCTACACTTTCTTTCATTACATTTCCAAGGTTACCTGTTAATTTTAATCCTCCTTTACCTTCTGCAAGTAAAACTTCTATAAATAAAATGTCTCCTCCTACATAAGTCCAGGCCAAACCCACTGCCACCCCTGGCATATTCACTGTCTTATAAATTTCATTGCTATACCTAGCCTGTCCTAAAATTTTATGTAAATCGGTCTTAGTAACGGTTGGTTTCACTTTATGTTTATAAGCTAGTTCCTTGGCTTGATAACGCATAATAGAAGCAAGTTGTCTGTCTAGTTCACGCACTCCACTTTCTCTTGTATAGTCTTCAATCACTTTTTCTAAAACATTGTCAAGCACCTTGAAATTAATTTTATCTAAGCCATGGGCTTGTCTTTGCTTAGGCAGTAAATGTCTTTTCGCAATTTCAATTTTTTCTTCTACTGCATAACCACTTAAATCAATAATTTCTAAACGGTCTCTTAAAGCGGGTTGAATACGGCTAATATCGTTGGCTGTTGCAATAAATAAGGTTTTACTTAAATCATATTCCGATTCTAAGTAGTTGTCATAAAAACTATGGTTCTGTTCTGGATCTAATACTTCTAATAAAGCAGAGGATGGATCGCCTCTATGGTCGCTGCCTATTTTATCTATCTCATCCAATATCATGACCGGGTTAGAAGTTTTTACTTTACGCAAACTTTGTATAATTCTACCTGGCATAGCACCTATATAGGTTTTACGGTGGCCTCTAATTTCACTTTCATCATGCAAGCCTCCAAGGCTTACTCTAATATATTTTCTACCAATGGCATGTGCAATCGATTTTCCTAAAGATGTTTTACCAATACCTGGAGGGCCTAAGAAACATAGAATAGGGCTTTTCATATCGCCTTTAATTTTAAGCACAGCTAAGTACTCTAAAATTCTATTTTTAATTTTGCCCATACCATAATGGTCGGCGTCTAATACTTTTTTAGCGTTCTTTAAATCATAGTTGTCTGCTGTATATTCTTCCCAAGGCAGGTCTAATAATAAGTCTAAATGATTATACACCACGGAATAGTCTGGCGTGCTAGGATGCATACGCTCCAATTTCTCCAAACCATTTTGAAATAATTTTTTAGCGGCTTCTGGCCACTTCTTCCCTTCCGCCTTCTTTTTCATCTCCGCCACTTCTCGCTCATTAGGGTCTCCGCCTAATTCATCCTTAATACTTTTTAATTGTTGTTGTAAAAAGTAATCGCGTTGTTGTTTGTCTATTTCAGTGCGCGTTTTATTGGCTACTTTATTTTTTAACTCAACAAATTGTAATTCTTGTTGTAAAAACTGAATTAATTTTTCTGCCCTAAGTGTGATATTGTGTTGTTCTAATAAGGCTTGCTTATCGTTTACATCTACACTTAAATTACTACTTACAAAATTGATTAAAAATAAAGGGCTTTCAATATTTTTTAAAATCATAGCCGCCTCCGATGGAAAATTAGGAGACAACTGAATAATTTGAGTGGCTAAATCTTTTATATTAGATAGGTAGGCTTGAAAATCCTGGTTCTCTTTATCTACTTTATCTTCTACTAATACTTTCACACTGGCTTTGAAAAAAGGATCTTCTTCTTTCATCTCCAATAATTCAAAACGCTTTTTACCTTGAATAATAATAGTGGTACCGCCGTCTTGCATCTTAATCATTTTAATGATTTTTGCAACAGTACCTATTTGACATAAATCGGCAGGTGTAGGGTCTTCAATATTGCCATCCTTTTGAGAGACCACCCCAATTAATTTATCCTTATTGTAAGAAGCTTTAACAGCTTGAATGCTTTTATCTCTACCCACCGTAATGGGAATAACTACGCCTGGAAATAATACAGTATTACGCAATGGCAGAATGGGCAATAAAGAATCTATTACCATTTCTGGCTCATTCTCTTCCCCCTGCTCATTAAATGAAAATAAAGGTATAAACTCGTTATCTTCTTCCCCCTTAAACAAAAACGTCTTATCCACTCTGGTACAATTTAAATTAAAGTCAAAATGACATATACAGTTAGCAATATCATTACTAGGCTAAGGTATACCCTTATAAGGCAATATTGATGCCAAACTAAAATGGCTTATAAAAAAAATCCTCCCCAATATTATTGGGAAGGACCTTCTTGCAAGAAGTTGTTTATAAACTTCTAAATTACTTTGCTTTAACTGTAGTATCAGTTGTTGCAGCAGCAGCAGCAGTATCAACTGTAGCAGCTTTTGCAGTATCAACTGTAGCAGCAGCAGTATCAGTTTTTGCTTCTGTAGAAGCACCACCACATGCAGCTAATGCAGCGATAGCGAAGATTGCGATAACTTTTTTCATTTTTGGTTTTTTTTAAGTTTAGTATCAAAAATACGAGGGCGAAGATAGCCATACCCTTCAATTTTGCCAAATTTTGACATTATTTTTTTCACTAAACTAATAAACAGATTAAATTCTACTTCTTCCTAAAATAGACCCTAATAGGCACCCCTGTAAACTTGAAATTCGCTCTTAATTGATTTTCAAGGTAGTTACGATAAGGTACTTTAATATCATCTGGGAAATTGGTAAAAAAGGCAAAGCTAGGCACCCTGGTGGGTAGCTGGGATACGAACTTAATCTTAATCACATGGCCTCTTACAACAGGGGCTTGGTATTTAAGAATTGCCTTCAACATAATATCGTTTAACTTAGAAGTAGCCACTTTACGGTGCTTATTTTCATATACTTCCAAGGCAAGTTCAATGGCCTTAAATATTCTAGTTTTTTCAATAGCTGAAATGAATAAAACAGGCACATCGGTAAAAGGCGCCAGTTTGTCTTTGACTACTTTCTCGTAGTCACGAGCGGTATTGGTTTCTTTATCTATTAAATCCCATTTGTTTATTAAAACAACTATACCCTTACCCTTCTTAGATGCAAGGCTAAATATACTTAAGTCCTGAGCCGTAACACCTTTAGTAGCGTCAACTACTAGTAAACAAACATCGGCCTCGTCCATAGCCTTAATGGCTCTGATAATAGAATAAAATTCGAGATCATCTTTCTCCTTATTCTTACGTCTAATACCTGCTGTATCAATTAGAATAAATTCCTTTTGGAACATGGTATAATGTGTATGAATAGTATCGCGGGTAGTACCTGCAATATCACTCACAATAGTTCTATCCTGACCAATCATGGCATTCAATAAACTAGACTTACCTACATTGGGTTGACCCATGATGGCAATTTTAGGAATAGCTATTTCTTCTTCTGTACCTTCTGCTATTTCTTCATCGTCGTTGCTTACTTCTTTATCTTTTATATCGTTGGTAACGGCGTCTAAAAGTTCACCCGTTCCACTACCTGAGATTGAACTTACAAAATAGTTATGCTCAAAGCCCATTCCGTAAAACTCGGTTCCTTCTAAAGCACGTGTTGAATTATCTACCTTATTCACGCATACATAAACAGGCTTAGTACTTCTTCTAAGCATATCGGCCATAGAAGCGTCTAAGTCGGTTAAACCTACCGCAGCATCTACCATAAAAATGATAGAGTTAGCTTCATCTATGGCAATTTTAACCTGCTTGCGAATCTCGGTTTCAAACATATCACGAGAGTCGGGTACAAAACCGCCCGTATCAATTACGTTAAAGGTTTTACCCGCCCATTCAGTTACCCCGTATTGACGGTCTCTGGTAACACCGCTTATATCGTCCACGATGGCTTTTCGCTCCTCTAAGAAACGATTAAACAAAGTGCTTTTTCCTACGTTTGGCCTTCCCACAATAGCCACTGTATAGCTCATAATAATGTATATTTAATATTCAATTATACTATTTTAATTAATTCATTATCAATATATTAGATAAATATTAATAACCCAATTACTTAGTATCCAAATTCTTTTAATTTTGTCTCATTGTCTCTCCACTTAGGCTTCACTTTCACAAACAATTCCAGGTACACTTTAGAGCCTATAAAATCCTCAATATCCTTTCTTGCTAAAGTACCAATTTCCTTAATCATCTTTCCCTTCTCCCCAATAATTATGGCCTTTTGGGTTTCTCTATTTACTATAATGTCGGCCTGTATCTTAATTAATAAAGGCTGCTGCTTAAATGAATTTACTAGCACAGCTGTATGGTAAGGAATCTCCTCTCCAAATAGCTGGTATATCTTCTCCCGAATTAATTCACTTACAAAGAACTTAGTGGGTAAATCACTTAAATCGTCCTCGCTATAGAAAGGAACTCCTTCAGGAATCATTTCAATAACAAGTTTCAATAACCTCTCTATATCGCTCTTATTCAACGCACTAACTGAAATAGTTTTCGTACAGTAAGGCTTGTCCTTGAAAAAGGCAACTGCCTCTTTTACCTGGGTGCCTACTGCCAAATCGGACTTATTTAAGACCACCACACAGGGCACTTTTAGCTTTAAAGAAGAAAATAATTCATCCAATTCCTTGATATCGTCACGCATATCCACCATCAATAAAGCTACATCGGCATCTTCCAAGGCTGACTTCACCGCCCCCATCATTTTCTCATGCAGCTTGTACTTAGGGTCGATGATACCGGGTGTGTCTGAAAAGATAATTTGGTACTCGTTTTCCTTGTTTAAAAAGGCCTTAATACGGTGACGAGTAGTTTGTACTTTGGAAGAGACAATAGCCATTTTCTCGCCCATAATGGCGTTCAGTAAAGTGCTTTTACCGGCATTTGGTCTTCCAAATATGTTTACAAACCCTGCTTTCATTCAATAATGATGATTTACGCTTTAATTTTCCGCTTTACTATGCAAACTTACTACAAAAAAAATCCGCTCTCGATAGGAATCGGGAGCGGGATGATGTTGCGAGGGAAGGGATCGAACCTCCGACCTTCGGGTTATGAGCCCGACGAGCTACCGCTGCTCTACCTCGCGATGTTTGGACGGCAAAGTTACGCCAATATTAATTCCTAACCAAGTTTATTGGGGTGGATATGGAATTAGCGCAGAATGAACTAATTTTTTAAGTAAATTGAACTGTTATTTAACGATTCAATTAAAGCAATCAATTATGCCATCATCAAATCATTTTGACGCCATTGTGGTAGGTTCTGGAATTTCAGGAGGCTGGGCCGCAAAAGAGCTATGTGAAAAAGGACTTAAAACTTTAGTGCTTGAAAGAGGACGCAATGTTGAACATATAAAAGACTATCAAGGCACCGAAAAAGAACCTTGGGAATTAGAACATCGCAATTCGATTACGCAAGACGATAAAAAAAATTCACCTATTCAAAGTAAATGCTACGCATACGACGAGGTATCAAAAAAATTCTTCGTCAACGATGTAGAAAACCCATATGTAGCTGCTAAACCTTTTGATTGGATTAGAGGTAATCATGTGGGAGGACGTTCCTTAATGTGGGGAAGACAATCTTATAGGTGGAGCGATTTAGATTTTGAAGCCAATGCAAAAGATGGTTATGGCACCGATTGGCCTATTAGGTATAATGACCTTGCATCTTGGTACAGTTATGTAGAAAAATTTGCAGGCATTAGTGGAAATAGAGATGGCGTATTTAATTTACCCGATGGAGAATTTCAGCCACCGATGGAAATGAATGTGGTAGAAAAAATGGTAGCCCAAAATCTTAAAACAAAAATGGGCAGGCCCATGATTATTGGAAGGTCGGCTAACCACACTGCAAAAATTGGTACTAGAGGCCCTTGTCAATTTAGAAATAAATGTCATCAAGGCTGTCCCTTTGGTGGATACTTTAGTTCTAACGCTGCTACCCTTCCAGCTGCTGCTGCAACGGGTAATTTAACTTTAAGACCCGACGCTATTACTACAGAAATTTTATACGATAAAGAAACAGGCCGCGCCAAAGGAGTGCGCATATTAGATGCCAATACTAATTTAACGGAAGAATACTTTGCAAAAATAGTTTTCTTAAACGCTTCTACTTTAGGTACTGCACATATTTTATTAAGTTCTGTTTCAGAAGTATTTCCAAATGGATTTGGCAATAGTAGTTTACAAGTAGGCCATAACTTAATGGATCATCATTATGGAGTGGGTGCTTATGGCGACTATGATGGATTTCAAGACGTATACACTTATGGTCGCAGACCTAATGGTATTTATATTCCAAGATTTAGAAACTTAGATGGAGGATCTTCTGCAGGTTATTTAAGAGGATTTGGTTATCAAGGGGGCGCTTCAAGAAATTCTGGCGAAAAAAATGGAATTGGTGTAGAATTAAAACAAAGTGTTACAGAACCTGGTAAATGGAGCATTGGCTGGGGCTCATGGGGTGAACATTTGCCTTATTATGAAAACAAAGTAACACTTGATAAAAATAAAAAAGATAAATGGGGACTACCTGCTTTAAATATTGATTGCGAGTTTAAAGAAAATGAAAAAAAGATGCGCATTGATATGAGAAACAGTGGCGCTGAAATGTTAGAAGCTGCAGGTATTAAAAATGTAGGTTCTTATGACAATATGCCTGCGCCTGGTTTTTGTATTCATGAAATGGGCACAGCGCGTATGGGTAAAGATCCTAAAACATCGGTATTAAATAAATGGAATCAAATGCATGAAGCCAAAAATGTATTTATAACGGATGGTTCTGCCATGGCTTCTTCTGCCTGTCAAAACCCATCATTAACATATATGGCATTAACAGCTAGAGCTGCCGACTTTGCTGTAAGTGAATTAAAAAAAGGAAACTTATAAGGTTTCCTTTTTTATGCTTACTTTATTTTTATACTTACTATATTGTATACTTACAATTTATTAACGCTGTTAATTCCTGCTATTAATTTCTGCGTCTAATATTAGAAGCTCCTGATGTGGTCGATTCTTTTACATTCGGATTACCTCTATAATTAATATCGCTAGCACCACTAGAACTGGCTCTTAAAATTTCTGTAACATTTGCATTTACATGACTTGCACCCGATGCATGTAAAATGGCACCCTTTGCCATTAAATTATATAATTTGGCATCGCTAGCACCTGATACTTCTACTGCTAAATCATCTACGGTTCCAGTTAATTCAATGTTTGATGCACCACTTCCATCAATATCAATACTTGTTGCATTTACTTCACCTTTATAATCTGAGGCGCCAGTTAATTGATACAATAAAACACCCGCCTTTATATTCCCACGAAAATCAGAAGCACCCGATAATTTTATTCTCATTTTAGGTGACTCAATGGTATTTACTAAATGTACATTACTTGCGCCTGAAGCTGTTAATGCATCAATATCCTTAATACTTACATAGGCCTTAGTTTTATAATTGCCCCATTTTTTCCAACTAAACCAAGTTCCTTTATCACCTAATCTTATAATTAAAGTACCGCCAACTACTTCGGTAACAATATGATCTCTGATCTCATCATTACTTGCACTTACTGCTACTTCATTTTTATTGGATTGGGTTAAATACAAGTCAATAGCGCTTGACACACTAATGGCTGTAAAACTGCTTACTTTTCTTAGCTGCGCATTTTCGTCATATACAATAGAAGTTTTCTCCTGGGCATTCAATGCAAAGCCCGC
>Ga0194037_1000988_pt1 | contig 21285 bp, 21 predicted proteins | sample JunL306m_MetaG_FD_148653 | JGI IMG/M metagenome (GOLD analysis project Ga0194037, IMG submission 148653) | Anoxic zone freshwater microbial communities from boreal shield lake in IISD Experimental Lakes Area, Ontario, Canada - Jun2016-L304-6m | ecosystem: Environmental > Aquatic > Freshwater >...
AGGAATTTCTTTTTGTCTGCCTGATGCCAAATTGGCGATTGAAAGTGCTTGCTCATCACTAGATGCTGGAATTGCTTTCAGGTTGAGGCTTGACCTGGCTCCGAACGGCAATCTTTCGGTTTCCACGGGAGCGCTCGATGCTCTCAATGAGCCCGTCAAAATATTTTGGGCAAAAGATATTCTGTCTGGCGAAGTGGGAATGTTTTCTGGTGATGCCTTATTGCGCCACAAGATTAGCAATCGCAGTCTTTATGATTTAGCTTGGAAAACAGCTGATAGCTTAGGTGGTTTTGATGCTCTATTTACCAATGAACAGGGCTTTGTTACTGAAGGTGGAAGAACTAGCATTTTTGTTAAACCTCAAGGCAGCTCTGAATGGCTAACTCCGCCTCTTTCAGCAGGCTTATTGCCTGGGGTGATGCGGGCAACGCTCCTTGCAGACCCAAAACTAAATGCCCGCGAGGCTAACCTGACTATTAATGATGTTTCAATGGCAGATGAGATTATTCTTACTAATGCCCTGCGTGGCGCCATTAAAGCCCATTTCTAGAAAGCTGTCATGAAGTATTGTCCAAACTGCGCATCTCTGCTGACAATCAAGATTCCGGCCGATGATTCTCGCGAACGCCATGTTTGTGAAGCCTGTGGCAGCATTCATTACCAAAATCCCCGCAATGTCGTCGGTAGTATTCCCGTCTATGAAAAACAAGTCTTACTCTGTCGTCGCGCTATTGAGCCACGCCATGGCTACTGGACCCTACCTGCAGGCTTTATGGAGCTTGGCGAAACTACGAGCCACGGGGCTGCTAGAGAAACCCTCGAAGAGGCAGGTGCTCACGTTGAAATGGGTCCGCTCTACTCCTTATTAAATGTTCCTCATGCACAACAGGTGCATCTGTTTTACTTGGCCAAAATGAACACTCCTGATTTTTGTGCTGGGGAAGAAAGCCTTGAGGTTGCTCTTTTTCATGAACATGAAATCCCTTGGGCAGAATTAGCTTTTCCAACTGTGAAGCAAACGCTGGAATGGTTCTTTGCTGATCGCGCTGCAGGTATTTTTGAGGATGGTAAAGAGTTTCAGGTACGCAGTCGTGATGTACTACCATCCGAGAGAATTTAGTACCTGATATGGGTCAAGGCATGAGTCAGATCGCTTGGCTAGGACCACAGGATTCCTTTCCGAACCCACTGCTTGAACCCGATCCTGATCCCAGTGTTCCTGGACTCATTGCAGTAAGCGAACGTATTTATCCCGGACAACTATCTCAGGCTTACCAACTGGGTATCTTTCCTTGGTACTCTGATAATCAACCCGTCTTATGGTGGTCACCAGACCCCCGCATGGTTCTCAAGCCTACAGAATTTAAATGCAGTGACTCTCTGAAAAAAAATATTCGTCTTTTTTGCCAAGATGCTCATTCGCAAATTTTGGTAAATGCAGATTTTGGTTCTGTGATTCGTTCCTGCGCTACTAGTACACGCAAAGATCAAGATGGCACATGGATCACTCATGAGATCGTAGATGCATACACTGCACTTCATGAGCAAGGTCATGCGCATAGCATCGCAGTCACTGAAGAAGGTCACATCATTGGTGGTCTTTACTGCGTATCGTTTGGCGGCATGGTTTTTGGAGAGTCGATGTTTAGCCGTAAGCCAGGCGCATCGAAGATTGCCCTAGCCGCCTTAAGCGCCTGGTGCCTTCACAATGGAATTGCCATGATTGATTGCCAGCAAGAGACGGCACACCTTCATTCTCTGGGTGCGGCACCCCTCTCTAGGCAGGAGTTTCTGGAACAACTGCAGATATCCTTAAATCAAACTAAGATTGAACCATCTTGGACTTTTGATAAAACGATTTTGACCCACTGGCTATGACCCGGCTCAAAGAACTTCCGCTCACCGCATTGCAGTTTTATGCAACGGCGCCCTACCCCTGCTCTTATTTACCGAATCGCATGGCGCGTTCACAAGTCGCCACGCCCTCCCATTTAATTCATGCCGATACTTATAGCGAGCTTTTGAATGCTGGCTTTCGTCGCAGTGGGCTGTACACCTATCGTCCTTATTGCGATGAATGTAGGGCCTGTATTGCCACCCGCATTCTGGTGAATCAATTTACACCTTCTCGTAGTCAACGTCGCGCCTGGAAAAAACACGTTAGCTTAGAGGTATCTGTTCTGAACTTGGGCTATCAAGATGAGCACTATCAGCTATATCAGCGCTATCAAAATGAAAGACATGCTGGTGGAGAAATGGATAGCGATGATCAAGACCAATACATGCAGTTCCTATTGCAGAGTCGTGTGAACTCACGCATTGTGGAGTTCCGGGATGGCCCGCATGATTCGCATCCAGGGCGGCTACGCATGGTCAGCATGATTGATATTTTGGATCAGGGCATTTCTTCGGTGTATACCTTCTTTGATACCTCGGTACCTGCCTCTAGCTACGGTAGTTACAGCATCCTGTGGCAAATTGAGCAAGCCAAAATACTGGGGCTTCCTTACCTCTACCTAGGCTACTACATTCAAGAGAGTGAAAAAATGTCCTATAAGGCTAAGTATCAGCCTCTGGAAGGTTTGATTGATGATCATTGGCAGCCTTTGCCTAGCTTGGCTGGGTCATAATATCTACCCATGATCGACCGTTATTCTCTTTTGCGTCCCTGGCTCTTTTGCTTAGATCCCGAACAAGCCCATAACCTCACTCTCAGTAATTTAGATCGTGCAGAGCGCTGGGGTTTACTTGAGCGTCTGATTAGTAAACCGGTAGCTGATCCTCATACACTTTGTGGCATCACCTTTGCGAACCGGGTAGGTTTGGCTGCTGGCCTAGATAAAGACGGTAAGCATATTGATGCGCTTGCTGCTCTTGGGTTCGGCTTTCTAGAAATTGGCACAGTCACCCCCCGTGCGCAAGCAGGCAATCCCAAACCACGGATGTTTAGATTGTCTGAAGCGCAGGCCATCATTAATCGCATGGGTTTTAATAATGATGGTGTTGATGCTTGCGTTGCTCGGGTACGCCGCTCACGCTTTTGGCAACAAGGTGGCGTCCTTGGCATGAATATCGGCAAGAATGCCAACACGCCCATTGAAGACGCCGCCAGCGATTACATTTTGGCAATGGAGGCCGTTTATGAAATCGCCACCTACATTACCGTAAACATCTCCTCTCCTAATACTCAAAATCTCCGTGATCTACACGGTGAAGACATGTTGCGCTCATTGTTAAGCAGTCTAGACGAAGCCAGAAAACGTTTGAGTGATCGCTATGGTGTCCGTAAGCCACTCTTCTTAAAAATTGCACCTGACTTAGAAACTACTGACATTGATTTGATTGCAGATCTATCAATGGAGTTTGGTATCGATGCCATCATCGCGACTAATACAACCATTGCTCGTGACTTAGTGCAAGGCATGCAGCATAGTCATGAAGCGGGTGGATTATCGGGCGCTCCAGTACGCGCGCTTTCTACTCAAGTGATCAAAACACTCAAGGCAAGATTAGGAAATAATCTACCCATCATCGGCGTTGGCGGTATTTTGTCGGGAGCCGATGCCAAAGAAAAAATCATGGCCGGTGCCAGCTTGGTACAGATCTATAGCGGACTCATCTACAGAGGTCCAGATCTCGTGAATGAGTGCGCTAAAGCCCTCAGAAGGCCCTAGAATCAACCCAAAAATGGGGTTTTAGCAGTCTGGCCATCTATAAAATAGCATTTCACAATATGCAATCGCATCTGAAATCGCTACAATAGACTTTATGAGCGCTACTAAAACTGTCAAAAATGCTAGAAGTACCGGGGAAGTTGCTAAAACAGCCATCCAGGTAGTGGAGCGCATGATGAATCTGCTCGATGCCTTAGCTGAGCAAGAAGAATCCAGTAGCCTCAAAAATTTAGCTGAACAAACTGGCCTGCACCCCTCTACTGCCCACCGCATTCTGAATGATATGGTTGCCTGCCGTTTAGTGGAGCGTGGCGATGGGGGTACTTATCGTCTTGGCTTAAAACTCTTAGAGCTAGGTAACTTAGTTAAAGCACGGCTCTCCGTGCGCGAGGCGGCTCAAGTTCCCATGCGTACTCTGCATAAACTTACTGGTGAAACTGTCAACCTATCAGTGCGCCAAGGTGATGAGATCGTTTACATCGATCGTGCCTATAGCGAACGCTCTGGCATGCAAGTCGTTCGTGCCATTGGTGGACGTGCCCCGCTTCATCTCACCTCAGTAGGTAAATTATTTTTATCAAGTGATGATGCCGGCCAAGTTCGCGCCTACGTCACTCGTACTGGCCTCTCAGGACATACACGCAATAGCATTACTGATCTCAATAAATTAGAGGCTGCTCTGAATCAAGTTCGAAAAGAAGGTAATGCCCGTGATGACGAAGAGCTAGAGCTAGGCGTGAGCTGTTTTGCTGCAGCTATTTTGGATGACACCGGAAAATTAGTTGCAGGCCTATCACTGAGCTCACCAACAGATCGCATGCAAGCAGACTGGCTTAAATCCTTGCAGGATACTGCCCTACAGATTTCTAAAGGGTTAGGCTACAAACCCAAAACAACTGAGCCAGGTACATCAGCCTAGCTTACCCATTACATGATGCGACGAATAGGTTGCGTCCCTAGAGGCATACGCTCATACCAGTCGCGGACTCGTACTGCATCAGCAAAACGAGATTGGGTCCCTACAGAATCTAAGAAGACTAATAGCAAAGGTGTGTTATTGACCCTAGCTTGCATTACTAAGCACTTACCTGCTGCATTAATGAACCCCGTTTTTTGCAAGCCGATATTCATATCGCCTGAACGCACTAAACGATTGGTATTTAAGAACTTCTGTGGGCGATTGCCAATCATCATGGTTAAGTCTGGCCAAGTTGAAAATTCACGGATCATTTTGTACTGATATGCAGCGTTCAACATGCGGGCTAAGTCTTCAGCAGAGGCCACGTTCTCACTCATTAAACCAGTAGGATCAGCAAAGTGAGAATGTTCCATTCCGAGTTCTCTAGCCTTACGGTTCATAGTATCCACAAAGGCAGAAATACCGCCGGGATAGTTTCTACCTAAGGTATATGCAGCACGGTTTTCAGAGGACATCAAGGCAAGCAATAAGGCTTCCTCACGGGTCATCACCGTACCACCAGCAAGACGAGATTTAGCATAAATACGAACATCATCAGCATTAATCACAATAGTTTCATCCAAAGGCAACTTAGAATCTAAAACAACCATCGCAGTCATCAGCTTGGTAATGGAGGCGATAGGCAAACTCACTGAGGAATTTTTTTCAAAATACACTTCTTTGGTGTCTTGATTAACAACCATTGCTACGCTCGACTTCAGACTTAATTCATCATGTTGACCACGCAAACCAAGGGCGGTAGCAAATGATGGGTGGGAAGGAGCAGCCGGTTCAGATGAGCGCGTTACTGTCACACGAACAGTTTTTGGCTTTTTGGGAGATTTAGCAATCTTGACAGTTACCTTATTAGCCTTGATTTGCCCATCTTTATCTTTGGCAGCTGCGATGGCTGACGCATTCAGAGAAGCGCCACAGGCAAAGACCAGAGTCAAGATCAAGATTGAAAATCGATTCAAACGCATCCCTAAAAACCTTCCAAAACTTTTAACATATGGAATGATAATTACTTTCACAGCTTATGATGGATTTATTAGCCCCATCTTGGGCATTTGATAGCGCCCTACTCAGCAATGGTTGCTACCGTATTGACTTGGCGGGCATTTACCAATACCACCCCCGTCATAGTCAAACCTAGTCCTAGCGCCATCAGTACCGTAAAGGGCTCACCAAATAAGAACCAAGCCATCAGTGCCGTAGTTGGAGGTGTCAGGTAAAGAAAGCTTGTAACCTTCGTTGCTGCACCCTTGCGAATCATCATGAATAGCAAACTAATTGAGCCAATGGATAGCGGGAATATCGCCCATAACAAGGCACCAATCACTGATGCGTTCCAGACCATCACCCCTGTCTCGAAGAAATACATGAAAATAAAGCAAAGCACTGCTGAAACACCAAACTGAATTGAGGAGCCTGCCCGCAGATCAAATACCGGACAATATTTTTTCTGATACAGCGTTCCAAAAGTAATTGAGAGTAATGCGATAAAGGCCAAGACATAGCTCACAAATGGAATATGGACGAAAGTTATTTTCTCCAACACCACTAAAGCAACACCTGCAAAGCCAAACCCTAAACCAATCCACTGACGTGGCGAAACTTGTTCTGATATCCATGCAGCAAACCAAGCGGTCACAATGGGTTGCAGGCCAACAATAATGGCTGCTAAACCTGCCCCCATACCTAAATGAATAGCAAAGTAAACGCCGAGTAAATAGCCAAACTGCAGCAAGCTGCCAGCAACAGCAATATGCTTAGTCTGCGACCAACTTGGCCACGTAATACGCCAGATTAGACTTAGTGCGGCCATAGCTGCGAGAACACCAATACATCGCCAAAATAAGAAGGTAGCTGGCTCGACATAAGGCATCGCTAGTCGAGCAATCACAAAGCCCGTACTCCATATCAGCACAAATATCGGGGCAATTGCGTTATCTAGGCTGAGTTTCATGGGTAACTTACTGAAAATATGGCAATTTTTGATTGAATCATTGATTTTAGGCTCTTTTTGATACCGCCCACAGGCCTTGAATTCGAGTCCTTAAAAGATTCTTCATGCCGCGAGGCAGTATATAAGCTGTAAAGTACTTAAAGAGAGACTACAGTAGCTATTGGGCCAAAAGAACGAAAGCCTAAATGATCCAAAAGGGGATTGCAATGAACTTAACACCAGAACAACTTGTGGCGGCACAAAAAGCCAATTTAGAAACTTTGAGTAGTTTGACTAACCAAGCACTCCAAAGCATAGAAAAATTAGTTGAGCTCAATATGCATATTGCAAAACAAAGTTTGAGCGATAGTATGACGAGTGCAAAGAAGGCTTTAGAAATCAAAGACATTCAACAGCTCCTCGCCCACCAAGCTGAAACAGTCCAGCCCATGGCCGAAAAGATTATGGCTTACAGTCGTCACCTATATGACTTGGCCCACGAAACTCAAAACAACTTCACCCAATCTGCTGAAAAAGAACTTCAAGCAGGTCAAAAAAAGATCAATGCATTAGTAGAAGAGTGGACGCAGAATGCGCCTGCCGGTTCAGATGCCGCAGTTCAGGCCATGAAGCAAGCTATCGCCTCCGCTAATAATGTATATGAAAGCAGCCAAAAGGCGATCAAGTATGCCGTTCAAGTTGCACAAACTAATCTCAACAGCGCTACTGATACCGTCATGAAGGCTGCTGATACCGCTAGCAAAGCAGCCAAAAAGAAATAGCTAAAAATCTATTCTGCAGTAGCTCCAGACTGCTTCACTAACAGCTCCCAGTAAGGGATCTCCTTTTTGACAAACGCAGCAAATTGCTCGGGAGTTTGTTCGCTATTTAAAGAGCCCATCTTCAATAAGCTCTCTGCAACCTCACTCGATGCCAGCGTTTTATTAATCTCTTTGTTTAACTGATTGACCAGTGCTGTTGGTGTTTTGGCTGGAACAAATATACCGTACCAGTTTTCCACAACGAATTTAGGATACCCAAGTTCCTTCATAGTAGGAACATCTGGCAAATTTTTTGCTCGCACCGCTCCAGTAGTTGCAAGCGCTCTCACTTTACCGCTATTTAAGTGAGGAACCATTGCACTAGTAGCCTCAAATGCCATTGGCACTTGACCAGCCAATACATCGGTAATTGCGGGCCCAGACCCTCTGTAGGGAATGTGAGTCATATCTAGCTTTTGTTCTAGCTTAAGCAGCTCGCCAAGCAGATGGTGAGTACTTCCGCTTCCAGGGGAAGCAAAACTAAATTTACCCGGCTCTTTCTTAATCAAAGCGATTAACTCTGCGACGGAGTTTGCAGGAACCGATGAATTAACATAGAGCACCATTGGTACAGCAGCAACCTCAGCAACTGGTCTCAAGCTGGTAATAGGGTCATTGCGAAGTTTGTACAGGTTTCGGTTGATCACAACCCCTGTACTGTTTCCAAGTAGTAAGGTGCAGCCATCACCAGCTGCACTACTCACAAATTCGGTTCCAATATTGCCGCTAGCACCTGTCTTATTTTCAACAATCACACTGACATTTAATTGCTTAGAAAGTCCTGGCACCAGCATTCTTGCAAGAACATCACTCGCTCCACCAGGAGGATAAGGAGAGATGATTTTGATTACAGGGCATGGGTACTGGGCGTATGCCAATTGAGTGCTCAATCCAAAACAGATCAAGCAAAGGATTTTCGAAATCATTCTTGGGGTATATATCAAATTCATATCGGCGCCTAACTTTTCAACATTTGCTCGTAGTTAAATTGCTTATCCACATCAATAATCGACTGCCCTGCTCTTAGCGCTTCAACCATTGCCAGCTCTTTGGCAGCAATGCTATCTGCTGCGTCTAGCACCTCCTTAAGCTTGGCCACAGGAATTGCTACCACTCCATTCACGTCAGCAACAATCACATCACCAGGCAATACTGAAATGTTTCCAATTCTAACGGGGATGTTCCAAGCCTCTTGAACGATGCGGCCTCGAGCGGTGATAGGAACTGTGCCTCTGGCGTGAACAGGAAAGCCAAACTCTTCGCAGGTATCTACATCACGAACTGCGCCATCAACCACAACACCAGAAATTTTCTTCTGCAAGGCTCCCATCGAGAGAATCTCACCCCAACAGTTATTGTTCAGATCCCCACGGTTATCAATCACAATCACATCGCCAGGGGAGGCAGAAAATATTGCATCAACCCCAAGATGGGCCTTACTTTGAACAGCACCTGCGGCAATCATGCGGATGGTAATTGCCCTACCAATCACTTTAGTCTTACCCCACTGCGGAACAATGCCGATCACAGCAGCTGTAATGCCTAACTTATCAAGAGCATCGCTCAAATTTGAGGTGGCTAATTTTTCTAGCCTGCCTCTATAAAGTTGATCAAACTCTTCAGACGTCATCATATCCTCGCTTACCTTGGAATTCTGTTATTAATTCTGGAAAATACCTTACGTGCATTGCCTTCAAAAATCATGGATTTCTCTTCATTACTGAGGCCATCAACTGCATTAAGATAGCGACGCGTATCATCAAAATAAAATCCAGTATCAGGATCAATATCCTTTACTGCTCCAAAGGTTTCTGATGCAAAGAGAATATTCTTAGTCGGAATCACCTCGGTAAGCAGATTGATTCCTGGCTGGTGATAAACACAAGTATCGAAATAAATATTATTTAGTAATTTCTGATTAATGTCGGGGATATTCATATCCTTCGCAAGCCCTCTAAATCGACCCCAGTGATAAGGGACTGCCCCACCACCATGGGGGATTAAGAAACGCAAGGCTGGAAACTGCGCAAACAAATCAGAGGTCAAGCATTGCATGAAAGCGGTTGTATCAGCATTTAAATAATGCGCGCCAGTAGTATGAAAACAATCATTACAACTGGTACTCACATGAATCATAGCTGGCACATCTAAGGCAATCATCTCCTCATAGATTGGATGCCAATAGGGGTTACTGAGTGGCGGATCTTTCCAATAGCCGCCAGAAGGATCTGGATTCAAATTAATACCCACAAATCCATATTCATTTATGCATTTGCGCATCTCAGGCAAGCAGGTGCTGATATCCACACCAGGCGACTGTGGCAGCATTGCGGCGCCAACAAAATGCTTCGGAAAAAGTTGAGTCACTCGGTAGCATAGCTCGTTGCAAAGGGCTGCCCAAGTTGCTGAGGTGTTAAAGTCGCCAATATGATGAGTCATAAAACTGGCCTGTGGGGAGAAGATGGTGACATCAATACCCCGCTCTTTCATTCTAGCCAATTGATTTTCTTCAATAGACTCTCGAATTTCATCATCACTAATTTTTAAATCAGATACCTTAGGGCCTAACTCTGGTGTATTTAAGTTCGCAACCTGGGCATCGCGCCAAGCCTTTAGGGCTTTTGGCGCTGTTGTATAGTGGCCATGGCAATCAATAATCATCTATTCTTTCCTTTTTGGCGGTAATAGGTATTTAATTTGGCGCTAAACCTTGGATACCTGAACGCTGAATAAATAAATTCAGCTTACCAGTGGAGATCATTTGATCTACAAAATTATTCAAGTACTGGGCTGAGCCTTGGCGCTCGATTGGGGTGCCTAAGGCAAGGTTCTCATACCCACTTACTTCGGGCAACACTCTTGATCCCGGAATTGAGGAGGCCATCTCAAACAGAATTGCTTTATTGGATGAGAAACCATCAATCTCACCCGTTTTTAGTAAGGCAATCGCTTGTTTAGTGGAGCTTGTCTGGACTAAGCTTGCATTAGGAATAAGGGTTGGGAGCTCTGCTTGTGAATTACTGCCAACGCTATAACCAATTTTGACCTGACGCCGATTGATCTCTGTGAGTAAGCGAACATTACTGTGCGGGCTGATCAAAAATCCTTTTTCAATCCTAATGACTGTTTTTGAAAATTGAATATATTTAGCCCGATCTGGGCTTGCATTGGTAAAGACTAGATCAATCTCATTGTTCTTTACCGCAGAAAGCACATCTGCGTTTTTCTCAAACACTACTGGGGAGTACTGAATGCCTAATTGAGCAGCAAGACTCTGCCCCAGCTCGTATCCAATGCCGCGCGTTTGATTTGAGCCCTCCGCTGGCAGAATGGAAGTTGGGCTACCCTGATACAAGCCCATTCGCAAACCGCCCTTTGGAGCAAAGACATCAGCGGGCGTACTGGCACATGCTATTAGCGCTAGGCAGAATAACGATGAAAGGATTCGCTTACAGTTAAGTCCAAATTTCATTGTTCTGATCTAATTTAGTCTGGTTGAATATTAGCTTCACGGACTAATTTCTCGTAACGCCTGCGCTCTGAATTCAAATACGCAGCCGCTTGAGCGCTAGTTCCAGGACTTACCTCTCCACCAACAGAGCCCAGTCGCTCAACCATCTCTTTAGACTGCAAGGCTTTTTCCACTTGGGCATGAAGTGTCTTCACAATAGATGCCGGGGTCTTAGCGGGTGCAATTAAGCTGTACCACACGGAAGCTTCAAACCCTGGAAAGCCAGATTCTGCAACCGTGGGTATCTCGGGAAATATGGGGGAACGCTTTGCGCTCATAACGGCAACAATCTTTAGTTTGCCACTTTTAACGTGCGGAGCTACTTCCAACATATTCATCGTAACCAAATCCAACTGCCCCCCAATAAGATCTGTAATCGCAGGCGCTCCACCTTTATAGGGAATGTGTTTTAAAGAAATTCCAGATGCCTGCTCAAAAAATTTCATGGCCATATGTGGCGTTGATCCATTGCCAGGGGTTCCATAGGTAATAAAATCAGGATAAACCTTTGCAGCTTTGATCAAATCAGATAGTTTTTGATACTTACTTTCAGCATTAGTCGCGATAACTACTGGCACGCGACCAATCATGGCAATTGGCGTAATCTCTTTATCGATATCAAAGGGTTGTGGCTTATACAAAGACATATTTGCCGCCAATGCGTTAGCAGCAACCATCAAGGTGTAACCGTCAGGCGAGCTATCAATCAATTGCTTGACAGCGATATTTGTTCCAGCTCCTGGCTTGTTTTCAATTACTATTGGCTGGCCCAGAGAGGCTGAGAGGCTTTGACCTAATGTTCTAGCAACTAGATCCACTGCGCCACCGGGGGCATACCCAATTAAAACCTTAATGGGTTTATATGGATAATCTTGAGCCATCAGACTGCCAGCAAGCAGAAAATTTGCTACGAGCAATAAAATCAATGGGATTTTTTTCATGAAAATTATTCTCTTGGAGCGCCCGACATTTTCACAATGCCTTCATAACGCTTGATCTCAGATTGTGAGAACTTTGTAAAATCGGCTACTGAACCTCCATCAACCTGGGCGCCAATTCCTTGAAGGCTTTTACGAACTTCAGGATCCTTTAAAACTTTATTGAATGCAGCATTGAGTTTCTCAGTAATATCCTTTGGTGCGCCAGCAGGCAACATCACGCCATACCAAGCATTCGCAACCATGGGTACTCCAACTTCTTTCATTGTTGGCACATTAGGCAATTCAGGAATGCGCTTGTCTGCTGCTATTCCTAAGGCTTTTAATTTACCAGCCTTGATATTGTTAAGCGATCCAGTATCGAGCATCATATCAATGTGACCAGCCATCAAATCTAAGGCTGCGGGACCGCTACCCTTATATGGGACATGGCGAATATCTAAGCCTGTAACGGTTTTAAATTGTGCTCCGGCCAAATGTTGAGAAGCACCAATGCCTGCAGAGCCATAGGTAAATTTTCCAGGGTTCTGTTTAGCATCAGAAATTAAGTCTTTCATACTGTTCCAAGGTGAGGCTTCAGGCACAACCATAATGTTTGGAATGGTGCATACCAAAACTACTGGGGTGAAATCTTTAGCGGCATCAAAGCCTTGATTTGCAAACAAATGAGGGCCAGCCGCATTAGTTGAGCTAGTGGCCATCAAAATAGAATAGCCATCTGGCTTGTCTTGCACAAAGGCTTGCGTACCTATATTGCCGCCAGCCCCGCCCTTGTTTTCAACAAAAATAGAAACGCCAAGCTCTTTGGTTAGCGGTATCGCTAAGATGCGGGCAACTTGATCTGTTGCTCCACCTGGCGGCCAGGGCACTAGAAATTTGATTGATTTATCAGGATATGCAGCAACTGTATTAAGCGCAACCGCACTTAATAGGATCGCGAACATCAATCGCAGCTTCATAAGACACCTTTTTCCTTCAAGCTTACGTCTACCCATGCATCATCGTATTTGCCGTCAATAATGGATTGAATTGTTTTGCGCTCTGTAATCTCTTTTTCCTTACCTAATCGAGCAGCCTCTAATACCAACTCAGGAGATAAAGCAATGATCCCGTCGCTATCACCCAAAATTACATCGCCTGGATGAATCACCATCCCTCCTATGGAAACGGGTACATTAATACTACCTGGACCATCCTTATAGGGACCACGCATATTGACACCGCGCGCCCAGCACGGAAAGCGATGTCTTTCAAAAGCCTCAACATCACGAATCGCTGCATCAAAGACTGCGCCAACAGCGCCCTTTGATTTAGCAACGGTCATCATGATTTCACCAAACAAGGCTCGAGAGATATCACCTCACCATCAACCACCAGCACATCCCCAGGTTGCAGAATTTGTAGCGCCTTATGAATCATCAGATTATCACCAGCCCTAACGCTCACTGTGACAGCATTGCCACATACGCTAACCGGCGACTTATTCACTGGCAATATATTGACTGCTCCAATAGTCCTACCTAAAACATCACTGACAACCGAGGTTGCTAATCCTGTCAGGGCAGATATCCCCTCCTTGAAAGCCTCTTTTCTTGGATTAATTTCATAGCCATTATTCATTCTGCTGTCCTCTTGTATTTTTAATCTACAGTTGCACCTGTGCGCTTAACCAAAGACTCCCAATATGGAATCTCCTTGTTAATAAATTGCGTAAATTGCTCCGATGTCCCTGCCACATCACTTGAACCCATCTTGCTTAGGCTGGCTGCAACTTCTGGCTCCTTCATGACAGCATTCACTGCCTTATTCAATCTTGCAATCAGAACTGATGGTGTTTTAGCCGCAACAAAAATTCCATACCAATTCTCTATAACAAAACTCGAATGCCCAAGCTCCTTCATGGTTGGAATATTGGGAAAGTTTTTAGGTCTTACTGCGCCTGTTGTTGCTAATGCACGAATACGCCCCGATGTCATCTGTGCGGAAATAGCCGTTGTTGTCTCAAATGCAATCGGTACTTGGCCAGCCAGAACATCAGCCATTGCTGGTCCCTGCCCTCTATAGGGAATATGCGTCATATCTAGTTGCTTTTCAAGCTTGAGCATTTCTGCCATCAGATGCTGTGGACTGCCACTACCACCAGATGCATAGCTGTATTTACCGGGATTATTTTTAATAAGCTCAACTAGCTCACCAACAGTATTTGCAGGTACTGAGACGTTCACATAAAGAACCAGGGGTACTGAAGCCACTTCTGCAACTGCCGCCAAGTCTTTGGAAGGATTTATTTTTAACTTATACAAATTTTGATTGATCACTATGCCAGTATTATTTCCTAGCAATAGAGTACAACCATCAGAAGCTGAGTTAGCGACATATTCGGTCCCAATATTACTGCTTGCTCCACCCTTGTTTTCTACTACAACATTTGTACCGAGTTGCTTAGCTAAACCTGGTGCCAGCATTCTGGCCAAAATATCTGTTGTACCTCCAGGTGGGTATGGTGAAACAAACTTTACCACTGCACATGGGTAAGCGCTTTGTGCCAAAACGGCCTCACAGCATAGCGCCAAGCAGGCGATGGCCGCCAGCAATAGCTGTTTTTTCATGATTTGTTGCCTCCATTTTCTTGCGCACCTTATCAACACATGCGCTAAGATCTGTTCTTTGTAAAAATATACCTTACTCTGGCAACTATCTGTCAGATTATCTAAATAATCCCTAAATGACCAATATTGTTGATCGAGAGATGTTGCTAAAATCTGCCCGGTCTTTTGAGGGCAAGAGCAAGTGCGCTACTTGCGAATCTCTATCGTGTGCTGGCTGGGAGAGCATCCCTGGTGGCTTCATCACAAACACTCTAGAGTCTATAGGAACCCTAAGAGTCGAAGATGCTCCAGAAAATTGGGAAGAACATCACCCCAAGGGAACCAATATGTGGTCCAAGGATGCTCCAATCTCTATATCTTTTCACCCTTATAACAAGTCTGATGTCTATGAATGTAGAAATTGTGGATGTAAGTACCTGCGTTACACAGAATGTGGTGGATATTATGTAGATGAACGTATTCGCGAACTCAATTCGGATCTCATTTCATTTGACTGATATTCATTTGCAATGAAAATTCAAAAGCCCTGATCTCTCAGGGCTTTTTCTTTTGTAGCAGCTTAGAAGATATCTTCTTACTTAAGGCTTCTTCTTCACCGGTGGTAAATCCGTGCAATGGCCATGTGCGGCTTCTGCAGCCAGGCCTACTGATTCACCCAAGGTTGGATGAGGGTGGATAGTCTTGCCAATATCTACAGCATCAGCGCCCATTTCAATTGCTAGGCAAACCTCACCAATGAGATCACCAGCATGAGTGCCAACTATACCGCCACCAATAATGCGATGGGTCGTTGCATCAAAGATCAGCTTTGTGAAACCTTCATCACGGCCATTGGCAATTGCGCGTCCGCTAGCAGCCCAGGGGAATAAGCCTTTTTCATAAGCAATACCCTGTGCTTTGCATTGCTCTTCAGTCAAGCCAGCCCAAGCCACTTCTGGGTCAGTATAGGCAACTGATGGAATCTGCTTTGCATCGAAGTATGACTTCTGGCCAGCTGCAACTTCAGCCGCAACATGACCTTCATGCACTGCCTTATGAGCCAACATCGGTTGACCAATAATATCGCCAATCGCAAAGATGTTTTGCACATTGGTGCGCATTTGTTTATCAACTGGAATAAAGCCACGCTCATCTACTTGAACACCCGCTTTACCTGCATCAATCTTCTTACCATTGGGTGTGCGCCCTACAGCAACTAACACTAAGTCATAGGTTTGTGGTTCTGCAGGTGCGTTCTCACCTTCAAAAGTCACCTGGATACCATCGGGCTTCACTTGTGCTTTAGCGGCACGAGTCTTAAGCATGACTTTTTCAAAACGTCCGGCATTGAATTTCTCCCAGACCTTTTCAAGATCACGATCAGCACCAGCCATCAGGCCATCCATCATCTCAGCAATATCAATGCGTGAGCCCAGTGTGCTGTAAACCGTAGCCATCTCTAAACCAATGATGCCGCCACCAATCACGAGCATTCTTTTTGGGATGCTCGTTAGTAATAAAGCGCCAGTGCTATCTACTATGCGAGGGTCTTCTGGCAAGAATGGTAATTTAACAGGCTGACTACCAGCCGCAATAATCGCCTTCTGAAAGCGCACCACTTCTTTTTGGCCGTTCAGGTCTTGACCAGCACCGCTAGTCATTTCAACTTCAATGTGATTAGCATCCAAGAAGCGACCTAAGCCCCGCACTGTTTTAACTTTACGTGCTTTGGCCATACCAGCTAAACCACCAGTTAACTTAGCAATCACAGAATCTTTATAGCCCCGCAATTGATCGATCTCGATCTTTGGTGCGCCAAATGTAATGCCATGCTTAGACATGGTTTTGACTTCGTCCATGACTGAAGTGGTATGCAGCAATGCTTTCGATGGAATACAACCTACGTTAAGACATACGCCGCCTAAGGTTGAGTAGCGCTCAACTAAAACAGTATTCATGCCTAAGTCAGCACTACGGAATGCCGCACTATAACCACCAGGGCCAGCACCAAGTACTAACACTTCACACTCGTGATCTACTTTGCCGCTGTATTGACCAGCTACTGGAGCTGGTATTGCTGGGGTTGGAGCTTTTGCTAGTGCAGGTGCTGCAGTAGCTTGCACTGCGGGTGCAGCGCTGCTTGCTTCAATTTCAGCAATAACAGTACCTTTGCTAATCTTGTCGCCTAGCTTTACTGCAATACTAATAATCGTTCCAGCTGCATCTGCCGGAATCTCCATGGTTGCTTTATCAGACTCAAGCACTAATAAAGGCTGCTCTTTTTCAACCACATCACCAACCTTTACCAGCACTTCAATCACTGGCACATCAGAATAGTCGCCAATATCTGGGACAAGGATCATTTGCTTAGCCATCGATCCCCCCTTATAGCGTAGCGCGACGGAAGTCGGCTAAGAGTTGCGCGATATATAAATTGAAACGTGTAGCCAATGCACCGTCAATCACGCGATGATCTGCAGAAAGAGACAGTGGGCAGATGAGACGTGGTACAAATTGCTTACCATCCCACACTGGTTTCATAGCAGCTTTGCTCACACCCAAAATGGCGACCTCTGGAGCATTCACAATAGGTGAGAAGTAAGTCCCACCAATGCCACCCAAAGAAGAAATCGTAAAGCTGGCACCCTGCATTTGATCTGGCTTCAATTTACCATCACGAGCTAATGCTGCTAACTCAGAAGTTTCTTTGGCAATTTCGAAGATGCCTTTCTTATCCACATTTTTGATCACGGGCACTACTAAGCCAGTTGGTGTATCTGCAGCAAAACCGATATTGAAGTACTTCTTCAAAATTAAATCGTCACCGTCGAGCGAGCTATTAAACTCTGGGTGTTTCTTTAAGGCAGCTACAGCAGCTTTCATCAAGAAAGCGAGCATCGTAATCTTGACGCCCTTCTTCTCATTATCTTTATTCGTCTCTACGCGGAATGCTTCTAAGTCCGTCACATCTGCATCTTCGTGATAGGTCACCGCTGGGATCATGACCCAGTTACGGCCAAGATTAGCCGCAGTCATCTTCTTAATGCGATTTAATGGCTGACGCTCAATCTCACCAAACTTCGCGAAATCGACTTTTGGCCAAGGAATTAGATTCAGGCCACCCAAGCTTCCGCCACTTGATGCTGCTGGGCTGCCAGCACCACCACTCATTGCTGCCTTGACAAAGGCTTGTACGTCCTCTTGTGTAATGCGACCCTTTGGACCAGATCCTTTGACCTGGTGAACAGTCACGCCCAGTTCACGGGCAAATTTACGCACCGATGGACTTGCATGACTCAATGATGCGTCTACTACTGGGGCTGGATTCGAAATTGGAGGAGGTGCTGGAGCGCGAACAACTGGTGGCTCAACTGCTGCAGGCTTGCTTACCGGTGCCGTTGGTGCAACTGGAGCTGCTGCTGGAGCAGCTACAGATCCAGATGAATCAGCTTGAAGAATTAATACCACCGATCCTTGGGAAAGATTGTCACCAATCTTCACTTTGACTTCTTTCACAACGCCTGAGTAAGATGAAGGAACATCCATCGTGGCTTTATCAGACTCAAGCACAACGATAGATTGCTCTTTCTCAACTCGGTCGCCGGCTTTGACTAAGACCTCAATTACCGGCACATCTTTGTAGTCGCCGATATCTGGGACTTTAATTTCGATTGGAGCGCTACCTGATGCAGGCGGGCTTGCCGGTGCTGGTGTTGCAGCGCTTGCCTGAGCAGGAGCAGCCGTTGTTGCTGAGCCCTCTTCCAAGGTGATCACAACTGAACCTTGGGAAAGATTGTCACCAATCTTCACTTTGACTTCTTTCACAACACCAGAGTGTGATGAAGGAACATCCATCGTGGCCTTATCAGACTCAAGCACAACGATAGATTGCTCTTTCTCAATCTGATCGCCTGCTTTGACCAAGACCTCAATTACTGGAATATCTTTGTAGTCGCCGATATCTGGGACTTTAATGTCGATTATTTGACTCATGAATTCTTCTCTTTTAAACCGTCATCGGGTTTGGTTTAGCAGCATCAATGCCATACTTCTGAATGGCCTGCGCAAGTTTTTGACGATCCATCTGGCCTGCATCTACCAGAGATCTCAAGGCAGTTATTACTACCCAACGACGATCAACCTCGAAGAAGTCACGGAGTTTTTCACGGGTATCAGAACGACCGAAGCCATCTGTACCTAATACTTCATAGCGACGACCCATGTGCTGAATCGCTGGACGAATCTGCTCAGCGAACAAACGGACATAGTCAGTAGCTGCAACGATTGGGCCTGAAGTATCTTTGAGGCAGTTCTCAATGTGAGAAAGTGATGGTGCAACTGTTGGGTTCAAGAGATTGGCGCGATGCACTGCGTTCCAATCACGACCGAGCTCAGTAAAGCTTGGGCAACCCCACAAATCAGAGGCAACGCCCCAGTCTTTGTGAAGCATTTCTGCTGCTTCAATCACTTCACGAAAGATAGTTCCTGAGCCGAGAAGTTGAACACGTAACTTAGCCTTGTCATCGCCAACAGACTTGAGTTTATACATGCCTTTGATGATGTCTTTTTCAGCACCCTTTGGCATTGCTGGATGAGTGTAGTTTTCATTCATCAAAGTGATGTAGTAATACACGTCTTCCTGAACTTCCAACATACGGCGCATACCATCTTGAATCACTACCGCTAATTCAAATGCAAAGGTTGGGTCGTAGCTAATACAGTTTGGTACTGCGCTACTCCAAAGGTGGCTATGACCATCTTCGTGTTGCAAGCCTTCGCCATTCAGCGTCGTTCTACCAGCAGTGCCGCCGAGCAAGAAACCGCGGCTACGCATATCGCCTGCTGCCCAAGCCAAGTCACCAATGCGCTGGAAACCAAACATGGAGTAAAAAATGTAGAAAGGCAGCATCGGTACACCATGGGTTGAGTACGAAGTTGCAGCTGCAATCCAATCGCACATACCACCCGCTTCATTAATACCCTCTTGCAGAATCTGACCGGTCTTATCCTCTTTATAAAACATTAATTGATCATGGTCTTCTGGGGTGTAGAGCTGACCTAATTGATTCCAAATGCCCATCTGACGGAACATGCCTTCCATACCAAAGGTACGAGATTCATCAGGAACAATCGGCACGACCCTTTTGCCTAGCACCTTGTCGCGCACAACAGTGTTGAGCAAGCGCACAAATGCCATCGTTGTTGAAATCTCACGACCTTCCGCAGTTGCTTCAAGCAGCGGAGCAAATACATCCAATGTAGGAACAGGTAAACTTTCTGCCTTAGTGCGACGCTGTGGCAAATAGCCGCCCAACTCTTGGCGGCGCGCCTTCATATACTCTAGCTCAGGGCTGCCTTCAGCAAAACTCACCAAAGGCATGTCATCGAGATCCTCATTTTTTACTGGAATCTCAAAACGATCACGAAAACGACGTACATCGTCATCGTTCATCTTCTTGGCTTGGTGAGCAATATTCATCGCCTCACCAGAGCCGCCCATGCCATAACCTTTAATGGTATGAGCCAAAATCACTGTTGGCTGATCCTTGTGATTTACCGCCGCATGAAATGCTGCATATACCTTATGAGGATCATGGCCGCCACGATTCAATTGCCAAATCTCATCATCACTCCAATCGCTCACTAAAGCTTTTAATTCTGGAGTATTGAAAACAGTCTCACGAACATAACCACCGTTCTTAGACTTCATAGTCTGATACTGACCATCAACGATCTGGCCCAGGCGCTGCATCAAGATCCCTTTTTTGTCACGGGCAAATAGCGCATCCCACTGACCACCCCACACTACCTTGATCACATTCCAACCGGCACCGCGGAACTCAGCCTCGAGTTCTTGAATGATGCTGCCGTTACCACGCACTGGTCCATCTAAACGTTGCAAGTTACAGTTCACTACAAAAATCAGGTTATCGAGTTTTTCACGACCGGCCATACCAATAGCACCTAAGGATTCTGGCTCGTCGGTCTCACCATCACCTAAGAATGCCCAAACCTTACGACCTTCATGCTTAATAAAACCACGGTCTTGCATGTAACGCATGAAGCGGGCTTGATAAATTGCCATAATTGGGCCAAGGCCCATAGATACGGTTGGGAATTGCCAGAAGTCTGGCATTAACCATGGATGCGGATAACTAGAAATACCTTTGCCGCCAACCTCTTGACGGAAGTTATTAAGCTGCTCATCTGAGAGACGGCCCAACATATAGGCGCGTGCATATACACCTGGGGCCGAGTGGCCTTGAACAAAAATGAGATCGCCGCCATGCTCTGGCGATGGCGCATGCCAAAAATGATTAAAGCCTACGTCATACAAAGTTGCGGCTGACTGGAAAGAAGAAATATGGCCACCAACGTTGGTATCTTTGTTAGCGCGAAGAACCATCGCCATCGCGTTCCATCGTGTGTATGAACGAATGCGGTGCTCGACATTCTGATCACCTGGTAAACGCGCTTGATTCTCAACGGGAATCGTATTGATATAGGGAGTCTCTGCATGAAATGGCTGGACAACACCATTAACCCTGGCATGAGAAATTTGCTGATCAATTAAATAGGCAGCACGCTCAGGACCTTCATTGTGAATAACCCCATCGAGTGCCTGTAACCATTCTTGAGTTTCTCCAGGATCTGCGTCCTGGGAATTCTGCTTACCTAATACCTGCTCTGGAACTGCCGCCATGTCTTGTCTCCGATGAGTACTGCGTAATTAATTACTTACTGTATAGCTAATATTTTATGAAGGTATATGGGTGTAAACAAGCAATTTTCCACATAATGATAGTATTTCTCATAATGTGGTATTATATTGCAGTGCAAATAAGAT
>Ga0194037_1000989_pt1 | contig 21258 bp, 16 predicted proteins | sample JunL306m_MetaG_FD_148653 | JGI IMG/M metagenome (GOLD analysis project Ga0194037, IMG submission 148653) | Anoxic zone freshwater microbial communities from boreal shield lake in IISD Experimental Lakes Area, Ontario, Canada - Jun2016-L304-6m | ecosystem: Environmental > Aquatic > Freshwater >...
CTGACCGCCAACTGCAGTTCGGAAAGTTTTTTGGAAAACGCTTCGTCGCAGCCGATCGTTACGCGGGAACCGCAGCTCGGCTGTGAACCGAACGGGAGAAACGGTTTCTGCGGGTCGAGCGCGCCGATGTCATTTTCAAGGCTGAGTGCTGTGATGTGTGCGACCTCGACCGTGATGGCGGCTTTAAGCAGTGTCAGGCGTTTCAGCTGGTTGTAGCCAATACTGCTGCAGTTCTCCTTCAGCAGCAGCTTCAGCTCCGGTGCTGCACTCTGGCAGGCAGAGCCATGCAGCTTGGGATCACAATTAATGATCCTTTTTTCCGCTGCGGGAATGGTAAAGGCAAGCGTCATGACCGTGGTACGGCCACTGTCTGATGACAGCTGTACAGAAATTGGGAGCGGTCCCAGCCACCCCTGTTCTGCGGTGATAAACGCGGCCAAGGCTTCGCTGAGGGCCTGCGGTGTGACGGTTGTGTCATCGAAACGGGCCAGCGTCAGGGTAACAGAGACAGTGCGGGTTCCTTCCTGCATGCGCAGAACCGGTGCTGCCAGTGCAAAGCCGGTCTCAGCCACCTGCAGTCCGTTGTGACCTAAGCCGTGCCAGTCCGTTGTGTCCCCGCTGAAGGCACCCCCCCGGCCGTCGGCAGAGTCGGCAACTGTTGCCTGCAGCACCCGGCCGTGGCCGCCGGAATCAACGAACAGTGAGCGCAGCGAATCGATTTTGGCACAGTTGATCACTGTCGTGCGTGTTGCAGCGTAGATCAGTTCATTACCGGCGGCATCCTTTCCGGCTGAAAAGAGCCGTTCCGCCGCGATCGCCAGCGGCCCAGCATTTTTTTTCAGCTCCAGCAGCAGATGAGCCTTATCGGGCAGCGGCGCTTTGCGGGCCAGTCGCAGCACCTTCTGATAGTAGAAATCGAGATGGCGTCCGGTGATCCGGTTGATGACCTCCTGCGGAATCTTGTACAGTTCCAGAAATGCGAGCAGCAGTGCCAGGTGCGGTTGGCTATCTCCGGAGTCGCTCTCCAGCGCCTTATTAAGAGCGGCGTCATCAGGGAAGAATGTTGACCAGTCGCCATCCGGCGGACTGCCATCAACACTGTCAGCGCCGAAAAAGCTGATGCCCGCAGCCAACGTGCGGATAAAGCGTGCCAGATCGGTGCTGCTCCGTTCATCAAGATCGGCGTAATGAACATCCAGCTCTGCGGACCTGCGCCCGCTCTGCCTCTGACCGAGCTGGAAGATCATATTCTGGATGATGTCATGTTCAGCCATACTGGTCTACCTTCAGTGCGGGGTGACCGCGACGCTGCTGCGCTGTTCGTTGCCGTCCGAGATATAGAACGGGTAGACGAGGTTGTAGCGTGAGTTGGTGCCGCGCACCTCGTAATCCACATTGATAGCAATTTTTCCTTCGTATTCGGCAGATGCGTCAAGTTCCAGCGCCCGCAGATTTATTCTCGGCTCATAGATCAGGATGGCCGTTTTTACACGATCCTGCAGGAATGTCTTCATGGTGGTACTGAGCGGTTCAAACAGCATCTCGTGCATGTCGAGTCCATACTCGGGGTGCAGGAAACGCTCGCCCATTGCGGTGCCGAGCAGGATGATCAGGCTGGCGCGGATATCGTCCTCATCCGAGGTCATGCGAACCTGACCGGTTGCACGGATGAATTCAGGTGGAAAGCTCCAGCCGGTGCCGAGAAATGAAGTCGTCATACTGTCTGATCTGCTGTCAGTCATGGAAATACCTGTCTCCTTCCTCCCGCTTCCAGGGAGGGATTTTTCTCCTCCACCCAACGGGGGGAGGTGGGGAGGGGGGCTTTAGTTGATCTGTACCGTTGCTTCACCGACCGCCGCCATTGCGCCGCAGATGCAGGCATCCGTTGTCCGCAGTGCCGGCTGTCCACCGATCAGAACGGAACTGCTGCCTACCGGAAAAATGCTGACGGTCGGCTGATGCCCGTTGGGGGGCAGTGAGCAGATGTGGGTATCACCTACAACAGCGGCCGGTTGACCGCTGATCATCACGCTCGTTACTCCCGGCCCGATGATCGTGCCGCCATGCGTACTGACATCTCCAACCCGTGCTGCAGCCGGCATACAATTCCTTTCAGCCTAAAAGCGACTGTCCAATAACACGGAGATTTGGAGAACACAGAGAAATCAAAGGCTTGAGGAATCAAATAACAAGAACTTAAAGGTGAAAAATAAAGTTCATTATTCCAACTTCAACACTAAGATTTAACTCCGTGTCCTCCTTTTCTCCGTGTTTAAAATACTTTTTCCTTTTAGTTCAGTTGCACCAGGCTGCCTCTGATGCTCGTCACGCCGCTGCTGGAAACTTCGGCCCCGGTGGTCCCTTCCAGACGCATCTGACCTGATGCTGAGACGATCATGGTGCCGCTTGCTGACAGATTCAGTCCGGCTGCGGCTTTCAGGGTCAGTGCCGCGCTGCTTTCAATCAGAATGCCGGCTGGCGTCATCTCCAGTTTGTTGCCGTTCTGATCGACAATTGTGATACCCGACCCTTCTTCGTTGAGCGTGACGCTGTTGCCGGCCGGTGTTTCCAGGCGCATGACCTTTGTATCGTCGTTGAAAGAAATTTTCATCCCGGAACGGCTCTGGTACAGTTTTTCATGATTATCATCCGAACCCTGCAGCGGCGCCGGTTTGGCACTGCTGTGCAGCATGCCGAGCACCACCGCCTGACGCGGATCGTCATTTAAAAACCCCAGCAGCACTTCGTCTCCTATCTCCGGCCGGAAGAAGAAGCCGCGCCCGTCACCGGCGTCAAGCGAGGCAATGCGTGCCCAGTTTCCATCTCCCTGCGGATCCACCAGCGGCATGCGTACCCGCACCCGGTATTCTCCGAGCGGATCTTCATTGCCGGTGACCACTCCGATCTGCAGACCGTTGACGCCGGGCAGCAGGGCGGCGGCTTTCGGTGCCGAAACCGGCTGCTGCTCCCCCAGCCAGCTGTCGAGGTTGCCGTATTGCAGATGGGTTTTCCACCCCTGCACCAGATCAAAATCATGGCGGACCGCAGTGATAAAAACATCGCCGCTGAAGCGTTCACCGATACCCCCCAGCGTCACGGTGTCGCCCGGTTTGATTGATGCGATTCCTTCGCACTTGACCCGCCCGTTGACCCTGCTCATCTGCGATTTGAGCCACTGGGCATCGGCCCAGGTCTGTGCCTCGTCTCCGGTCACGGCCGCATGCTGCAGGTGATAGTGATCCAGTCCCGCCACTGCCGCCAGTTCCTGCGACCCCAGATTGCCGGGTGAACTTATGCCGGGATCGGCGGCCTCTTTCTCGATAACCTCTTGCTCGGCAGCATCCCAGCTGGCAGCCGTTACGGCGCTGTACTGCCGGCGTGCATCGATGCGGGCATCCATTTCGAGTATCGTGGCACCAAACTGCAATCGGCAGATCGGCGCGGCGCCGATGCGGGGTGCCTGCACCAGAACGGTGTCAGTGGCGGTGATGACCAGTCTGCCGTTCGCTTCGGCCCGCATCAGCAGAAAATCCCAATCGCTGCAGTTGTACTGTACCTGATGCCGGTGTGTCACCGTGGTCATCTCCACATCCGCTTCAAGGGCGGCGTTCTGCAGCAGCGAGCTGATAATGTCACTGTCTTTCTGATCGAAGAAGTAGGCGTTTTTGGGGCCGATCGTCAGCGCGAAGGCTTTGTGGCGGCATTCCACCACCAGTTGCGGTGCGGAGTACTCACGCAGTTTCAGGTTCTGGCGAATGACGACCCCTTTGAACATTGTTTCGGGGGCATCGACGTCACCGGCCAGTACTTCGATCTCCCGCCCCGGGAGAAACGTTGCAGCATTGCTGAGCGTGAAATCTCCTGCTGCGGCATCACCGTCCAGATAGACCAGCCGAGCCGAGGAGATCCTGTTGACCTCATTGGTGACAGTGACCGCCATCAGCTGTTGTTCCCGCGCCAGCGCGACTCCATCAACCTTGACGATGAATTCGCGGTGCGCGGCTGGTATCGGGAGCGAGCGTTCTTCGGAAATGGCTATTTCTCCAATGGCGGAAAGATGATGCTGGCGCCGGGTGTCAGGTTGCGGAAATCGTTCAAATGATTTGCGTCAGCCACCGCCAGGTAATAGGACGGATCGTTGTAGATCTCCTGGCAGAGGGCCGGCAGGGTGTCACCGGCCATGACTCTGCGGACGTGGGTCAGGTCGGGTGATTCATCCTGCGACAGGGCTACGCGGGTCTGGTCATCCGAATTGTCGGTGAAGGTGGCGCTGATGACCGCCCGCAGCGGCACGCCATCCGGTTTGAAGAGCTTGTAGACGATCGAGGCGCTTTTCAGGACGCAGCGCTTTACCTGCAGGGTGCCCCAGACGACTTTGAGATAGTTCGGCCGGTGAATGCTGCCGTTGTAGCCGGTCACGGTCTGGAACTGCTGCACCTGCTGCTGGACATCGACCGTTCTGCCGCCGGCCCCGGTGCCGTCGATAAAGAAATTCAGCGACATGTCGCCCGGTTTCATCTTCTTGAAGTTCATGCGGCTGTTGGTCGTTCCCGCCCCCTGGGCGCTGTCGTACTCCATTTCATAGGAGAGTGTGATTTCGCCGGGGTTGATGAAGGCGGTGAACTCCGCCACCGGTTGTCCGGCATAGCGGGGTGATTCGTAGGCTTTGATCAGCAGTTTTTCTAAAGTTCCCCGATCGCTCATAGGTCAGCGCTCCCCCTTCTGCTGGAGGATTTCAAGCACCCGTTCGACGCACTCGGTGATGATGGACTGTTTGTCCTCGAGCGCTGACGGCGCGGAAACGGTGCCGCCCGAGGCCTGGTTGGAAACTTCAACCGAAATTATGACTTCATTGATAATGACCGGCATCGGCTCAGGACCTGTCCAGCGTGAAATATTGATAAAACAGCTGCAGCGTTTCAATCGAGACCGTATTTTGTGAAGCGTTCAGATCGCTGACCGACCATCTGGTGGGGTAGGCGTTGACCAGATGCCAGGTTAAAAGCGGCTGATGCTGATCATTAAGCAGTGCTACGTCGATGTTTCTGGGCTGGATGCGGAACTCTTCGATACACTCCCTGATCCAGGTGATGATCTCGGAATTCGGCAGCAGACCCCGTTTCAGGACCAGTTCGGGATATCTGGCACAGGTCGGGTATTTCTGGACAAAGCGGTTTTCGCCCCCTTCGGCAACCTCTTCGGTTCCCATCTCCATCGACAGTCCGCTCACCTCGCTGAAGCGGACATCCTGGCTGTTGGGGGGCAGACCCAGCACCTCGACCCTGAAATGAAAACTGACCGGCGGATAGTAGTGCGCCATCAGTCGTTCTGCAGGTCAAGCCCTTCATGCGCGATTTCAATCGTCTCGATCGCGACTTCATTGGCCGATGCTTTCAGCTGCGGACCTTCCACTTTGACCGGAAATGCATTGTGGATTTTCCAGACCATGACCGGTTCATGATTCTCATTCAGCAGGCTGATGACGAGATCACGCCGTTCTACGGTGTTAAGCTTGACGGTGCTGAGCCATCTGAAAAACTCGTTGTCACTTTTCACAACGCCTCGTTTCAGCGTGACGTTGCTGAATTTGCGCAGCCCCGGCATTTTTATCGACGAATACTCCGGGGAGGAACCGTCCCGGTATTCGATGGCTTGATTTTCCTGGGTCAGTCCGGTGACTTCCGAAAAACCGATGCGTGTACCGCCCCATTCGACGGCGAAATGAAATGTTGGGAGAGGATAGTTTGTCGCCATGGTGTCATCCTTTTATATCGTTATTTGGAATCAGGACGTCTGCAGTTTGTGCGAAAATTTGAGGATGATGAATTCGGCCGGCCGTACGGCTGCCATACCGATCTCGACATTCATCCTCCCCTCCAGAATATCCTGGGAGTTCATCGTGGTGCCGAGTCCGCATCTGACGAAAAACGCTTCTTTGGTGGTGGCTCCGGCCAGGGCCCCTTCACGCCACTTCTGCGTCAGATAGTTTTCGATCATGCCGCGCACCTTGACCCAGGTGTTGGCGTCGTTGGGCTCGAAAACCGCCCAGTAGGTTGATTTTTTGATCGACTCCTCCACCATGTTGAAGAAACGGCGCACCGGCACGTAGCGCCATTCGTTGTCGTTGCCGGCCAGCGTGCGCGCACCCCAGACCAGGGTGCCTTTGCCCGTGAACGAGCGGATGGCGTTGATCGATTTCCCCGTACCGGCATCCACGTTCATGCCATCCTGTTTGAGGTTGTCGAGTTTGACAACCGGTCCGATGACGCCGGCCAGACTGACGTTGGCCGGAGCTTTCCAGACGCCGCGATTGCTGTCGGTGGCGGCGTAAATCCCCGCCACGGCCCCGCTGGGGGGCAGGATGACGAAATGCGCCTTGAGCGTATTTTTGACAAAATTATACAGAGCCGTATCGCTGCTCTTGAAGGATGCCAGATTGGCCGTCGGGTTGCTTGCGTAGGTCACATCCACATTTGATTCATCACTGTTGACCCAAAAATTCATCGTACTCTTCACAAACGGGTAATAGACCGCGCCATACTTCAGGTAGCTGGTTCCAAAATAGCCACGGTTATCGCTGATCGCAGTGCTATCCAGCTCGATTGCACCGTCGCGCAGGTCGAAGATGCCGAAACGGTCGCCGAGGGTGCCGCACTGCAGCAGCACAGCCTGAACGAGCGTCGTATAATCGGCCGTGGTAAGCTGCACCGCCTCCGGAATGACGATCAGCGTCGGTTCATCTTCCATCTTTACGGCATCCAGTCCGTCCTGCAGGCCGTACATGGTGGCCGGGTCGCTGGAGGCATCGCCGTTCAGATCAATGACTGCCGTCGGTTGATAGGTGCCGACCGAGACGATGTAGCATTGGCCGCCGCCATTTTCGAAGAACATCTTGACACTGAAGTAGAGCAGATAGCTCACCGCCGGCTCACTGAAGGAGCTGACCGTGAAGCCACCCTGATCGTCATCAGCGACGGTTACGGCAATGGTGTCATCTTCAGGGATGCCGTAGTAGCTCTCAAAGTCCTTCAGTGAATAGATCTTGGTCGGCTTGAGAATCAGGTCATGGTCGGCATTTTTCCGGGCACGTTCGCTGTACCCGATAAAGGCCGGAATGGCCGTCTCAACTTCCGCCACCGAAGGGGGGAATACGGAAATCTCTTCCACATACACATCTGGTGTTTTGTACGTTGGCATAAGCTTCCTTCCTTTACGGCTTGGATATATGAATGATGACATCCCCACTGGCGCAGTCTGCTCCGGCCTGGGGCAGGTGTTTGATGAGGATGTCGCCATTCGTGCTCAACTGGATTTTTGAACGGGCTTTCTCCTGTCTCGGTTCAGCGCTCTGCGATTTGAAAAGAACGACTTTTTCACCCGCTTTCGTTGCGAGCGTTGTCGGCTTGATTTCATCTTTTGTGAAAGAGGTCGCGGGCACCCTGGTAAAGTGAATCCGCGAACGCCCATCCTCTGTGTAGCCATTGTCGGCGAGTGACAGATGGTTGAATTCGGCAGCGCTGTAGTTGCTGGCCACCACGTAATATTTCAGTACCTCTTTTTTGGGGTTGAACCTGATCGTGAACGCCGGTGCTGCGGAGTAAAAGCTGCTGCCGATAGTGAGTTCAACAATACCGAACAGACTGCACTGCTGCATCTCCGATTCCAGGTAGTCGCCGGTCATTACCACGCTGTGCGGTGGGTCCAGACTATCCTCCGCTGAACTGTTCCGGTAGAGCGGTGTCGGGACGGTAAAATCGGTAATGTTGCAGAAGAGCGGGTTTACCAGTTTCATTCCGAAGCGGAGCTTCGTGCCGGCCAGGAGGACCAGCGCCGCGCCGGCAGGGTCAGCCTCATAGAGCAGGTGCAGTCTGGCGTCACGCATTTTCGCGATCAGTCTGCCGTTCCGGAGTTTGCCGGCAGTCTCGGTCGGCACGATAAAGGTGAAATCACGGCAATCGGCGCTGTAATAGTCATGTGCGACAGCCAGGGTGAATAATGTGCGGAAGGTTGTTATCATCGGCTCTGAATGGTCGTTCTGATCGTGGTTATCGGCGACTGAACCGCCGTGTTAGTCGTATCCTGCAGTGTCACCATTCTCACTCTGTAGACTACCGACGGCAGCTGTTTGCCGCCGATGAAGGCCCACATCTGATTCAGTTGCTCAAAATTGAGTGAGAGTAATTCAACGCTCAGTTTTCCGATTGAAGGGGACAGGGCAGGGTGCGTATCGGAGCTGAAGAGCGGATGCGAATGGAAAAATGTCAGTACATACGAAATGTACTTGAGGGCCTGGTCATAGTGCGTGAAGTTGGCGGCAAAGAGTATCTGCAGGTTGAGTCTCAGTTCCGGCGGGCGGACAACGTGCTGCCCGTTAACGGTTGAATAATCGGGAAGATGGGATTTCAGGAGCCGCTCTTCTTCAATGGAAATGATCGAGCAGCTGATGCTGTCGATATCGAAGGCGAATTTGCCGGCCTCATCGACAACCCGGCTGAGGGATGCCTTGACCGAATCCGAAGCGGTCCGGGTCAGCAGATAGGTGTTAAGTTCATCGATAAGAAAGGTGAGTGCGAGATCGAGCATTTTGTCCTGGAAGTTTTCTGGTTTGAACCATCAGTAAAAAACCGTTGGAAGAATCCTGAGCACCTGAATCAAAACAAAAAAACCGAATTGCTGTGGTACAGCCTGTTCGGTGGCTGTGCCCGGCAATCCGGCCAACTTAGTATAAAAACAACCCAAGTTCCGTGACTTTCCGTCCCCTGATCACTCAAGGTTTGGCGTTAATATGTTTGTATCATACCAAAACGATGAAGTACGTCAAGCAAAATTTAATTTAAAAATAAAACATTATTTTTAAGTAGATTCAGTCTGCATTTATAATGAATCTGTTGACGTTACCATGACACTGTCGCCCGCTTTTACAACACCTTCCCGCAAGACCTTTACAAAGATACCCTCTTTCGGCATGACGCAGTCACCAGCCTGGTCATAGATAGCACAGCGGGTGTGACACTCCTTGCCGATCTGGGTCACTTCAACCAGAGATTCTCCCAGTCTGAGGAGGGTTCCGATTGGCAGGGAAGGGAGGTCAAGCCCGGAGGTTGTGATATTTTCAGCAAAATCCCCCGCCGTTACATCAAGGCCGAGGCGCTGCATCTTTTCAATGCTTTCCATCGCAAGCAGACTCACCTGACGATGCCACTCTCCGGCGTGTGCATCGCCGACGATACCGTGATTGGGCAGCAACTGGACGGATGCCACCGGTTTCTTTCGCTCGCCCTTGTTCTCACTGATGCAGACCGCTATAACTTTTCCCGTCATGTTTGTAATCTCCGTAGAACTCGGTTCAATAAAAATAAAATAGTCACTCGTAATAATAGGACCCCCTCTTTTTGTCAATTTATCATTTTCAGGAAGAACCTGATGCAATGACTGGACATGGCGCGGTTCCATTTTGAGGATCGCTTCGTCCTGATCGTTTATTACCAGATGACGGTCCAGGAAAATCGGCGTAAGCAGAACTGACTGCCGACAAACAGACAGCTTTTCCGGTCGACACCTCAAAACGACCCTCATTATCTTATGGTTCTGCCATATGTTGTGGTCAATCAATAAGAAAAACCCCATCATTTTTTCTCTTATGGCAACCTAATTACCTGTAATTAAACTGTTTATGTGGGCACGTGTGTCACTCTTGGCATTTGGCAGGTTACTTGCTCTGATTAGGTATATAGCAGGAGTAACTACTACGCATCACCCAAGGAGAACATCATGAGAATGAGAAACCGTTTGGCACAATTATTTGCACTGCTTCTACTCGCAACGGCCGCTGTTACAGCCGGCTGCGCTACGACCGGCATGGATCGATCGGCCAAGGCATCCAACTCGATCAAAGATGTAGACAGCGAGATCAGAAAAATGATTGTTCAGATAGATATCACGGCCGCATCGCTTGAATCTGTCGTATCTCCGGGACAACCTGATTTGAAAAAAGCCTTTGATAAGTATTCGGACAATCTTTCCGACCTTGAGAAAGAGGGTAAGAAAGTTACCAAACATACGGATGAAATGAAGGAACGTAGCACTAAATATTTCGGAGAATGGGAAAAAGAAGGTGACTCCTTTACAAATGCCGAGATTCGTGAACTCAGTGCCGAACGCCGCACCCGACTGGCTGAGATCTACGCCCGTGTACCTGCAGCAGCAGCTGGAATAAATGGTACCTATCACGCCTACCTGACTGATCTGAAGGAAATTCAGAAATATCTGTCTACTGACCTGACGCCGAAAGGATTCGCAGGAATAAATCCTGTTGCTATTAAATCAGTTCAGGACCTTGCTTCGTTAAAAGAGTCTTTAAAGCCGGTCATTGCCGCCCTGGATGAAATCAAGGCCGAGTTGTACAGCGGGAAAAAATAGCGGACAACGGTAGATCAAGGAGTAAATTATGTTATGGACAATCTGCATGGTCCTGATAATACTGTGGTTGTTAGGTATGGTTACGTCATATACGATGGGCGGCCTGATTCATATTCTGCTCGTCATCGCGATAATTGTTGTGCTGCTGCGCGTCATTCAGGGTCGGCGGGTTTTGTAACAAACTCAACCTGACATGGGGCGATTCACTCAAAAGGGCACATGCTTATGTGCCCTTTTGTATGGAAAAACAGAGCGTGAAAGGAATAATCATGGGGTTAAGGAAAACAGACAGTCCGGGGGCTCTTCTGGCAACGATCATTTTTTCCGTCATCCTCCTGGGGGCCGGCGGGGCGACGCACGGAATCGCGTTTGCCGAACAGGATTTCGAAACTTCTGTTCAAGAAGAACGCAAAGCTGCATCGGCTTCAGGCGAAGTTGATGCATATCGTTCTCCGCTGGCCGGAGAAGCATTTCATTCAGTTTTTATGGGATCATCGATCGTTATTCCGGCTATGGATCGTGGTCATGTGAGCGCCCTGACGCTGGGTGGTGGCCTGTACACTCCCAAGCAGGGAAACAGCTCAATCACTCCGATCGTGAATTTTTTTCTGAAGCGGGTCTGGGAAGAGTCAAGAACCCGCAACGTTATCAGTCTTTTCGTCAATGATCTGGAGTACGACAGAAGTTTCGGGAACCTTGAGCTTGTCACACGTTTCGAAAACAATACTGTTCCTGTCGGACAAAAAGAGGTTGTTAACAATAAGGAGATCACATCGTCTGATACGATCTGGGGAACGGTGGTTGCTTCTCTGGGGCCCGGTTTACGCTACAAGGTGGCACCCTTTCAGGTTGATAACGATCTGAGGCTGCAACTGCTCGGCAAGGTCGGGTACTTCTATGCCAAGCGGACTGACGACACCGCTCCGAACTTGGTGCTGCCGCCCGAAACCATGTTGTACGGCGTGAAGCTGCGCGGGAGGTATGACGGGATGCGCAGAAATCTTCTGGAGCTCCCTCATACCGGAATGGCGGCCGGATTTGATCTGGATTATTTGCACCGTGCCAGGTGGGATAACTTTGGAACCGTTCCGGAGGCTCCTTTTTCAAAAACGGCTACGCAGAACTATCTTCAGGCTGCTGGTTATCTGATGTCCGCCGGTGGGATTCCGGGCTTGTCGGAGAAGAACCGGATGCTTTTCTCCCTCCACGGCGGCGTTACCCCCGGCAGGAGCTCCGACCGTTACAATGCCATATCGATCGGAGGCGGTCCTCTGACGGGCGAATCGGATGATCTCTGCCGCCCGAATTATCCCGGCACTATGTTCAACCAGGTGTATGTATCCAATTATGCTCTGGCGGCCCTGGAATACCGACGCGAACTGGCCTTCTTTCTCTATCTTCACCTGCGCGAGACACTCATCTGGGCTGACCGTGCTGCAGTGACGGATAACAACCGGTTTCTGTTCAAAAGTACAACCGGAGCAGCAACAACCATCGGCCTGGATACCGGGTTTTTCTGGAATTCAGCGTTATATCTCGGTTATTCATGGGATTCAGGTTTTGTACGCAACGGCAAATCCGGCAGCGGTATGATACTGGTCTGGAACAAATCGTTTTAATCGCCTCTGCCTATTTAAACTCCATTTTGTAATAAAGGTCTGCACCGCTCTCGCCGCTGCCGGTCTGGGTTTCGATCTGCCACTGTTTGAAAAAATCATAGCGCAAGCGGAACAGGTTGCTGCCGGTAAACAACGACTTGCCGTAGCTGATATAGAGCTGCGGTGTCAGAAATTTACCGACCGTCAGCACGGTTTCGGTGATGCCGGGTTGCTGCTCAGCCGGTATGGTTCCGGGAGCGGTCACCTGAAGCGGCGTGTATCCCATGGAACCACTGCCCGCGCCGACGCCCCCCTGAATCTCAAGTGTACTCAATCCAAACCGATTTTTTATCTTCTCCTGTAACTGCGCTGCCTGTCCGGACGTAAGCAGCGCCCCGGCGGCTTGGGTCAAGAGCGTCGTCTGCTGGCCGCTACTGCCGAGAGGGTGCCCGAGAACGATATATGCCAGAACGTCAACGTCCGGCATGGCCGGCTCGGAGTAGAGTCTGGTGACCGGTCTCTGCAGAGTACCTGATACAATTACCCCGGCCCGGACGGTGCCAATGGTGCGTAGTGCCAGGACATCCAGGCTGGGGCGGTCAATCGTGCCTCCGGCGAAGAAGAGTCGTCCCCGTACGATTTCAAGATTGACGCCGTAGGTTCGGTAGCGCCCTTTGACCACGTTGATCTCCCCGGTGCTGGTAATCCGGTCGAGTGCGCTGAATGAAAGATCTACGCCCCCCCCCAATTGGGCGTCAATTCCGGAGGTTTTGACAAATACCTTGTCTCCAAGCAGGATTCTGACCTTGACGTCCAGCGCCGGTGCGGAGCTCTTTACAACGGTTACACTCTGACCTTCGCGAATGACATCACTGCTAGGTGTGACCGCCGAACGGGATGATGTTCCGACGATGCGCAATTCAGGCAGCACCACATCGCCGCGCACGGTCAGTTTCTGCGGAGTTCCTTCAAAACTGAGCTTCGGCGCTGATAAAAGCAGAAGTTCGGGAAAAAAGACGGACTGAAAATTTTCCCCGTTCAGAGTGCCCTGATAGCGTGCAACCTGCCATCTGTCCAGCGTAATCTGAGCCGAACCTTCAATATGCCCCGAACCGAAGAGAGCCCGGAAAGAATCTATCCGGATCAGGTCTTTTTCGAGGCGTGCCGCCAGCTGGACCTCCCTGAGATGAATGCCGGCTGTGGGCAGGTAGGCACCGGCCTTGCTCAACTGCAGCTTCCCACCGATCTGCGGAGCTTCCCAGCTTCCTGAAATAGCCAGTTCTGCCGCAACGTCTCCGGAACTTTCCTGCACCAACCCCGGGAACAGCGTGGTAATTATTCCTTTCTCCTGAACCGTGGCAACCAGTGTTCCCCGCAGCAGACCCTTCTGATTGATGACCAACGGGAAACGGGCCGCCAACGGCAGCTGAAATGTTCCCCGGGCCTGACCGTAGCGGGTCATCACCAGGTCAAGATTCCCGGAGAGCGCCTCTCCGCGCCAGGCCCATGTGGCCTGAGCCGAGGTAAAATCAAGCTTCAGTTCTCCCTCAGGCCGTTGCTGCTGCACCGTTCCCACCGGCAGCTGCGCCGTCCCCACCAGCTCGAATCGTTGTCCCGGCAGTAATTTCCCCGAAGCCCGGCCACTGATGCGTCCCATAAGCTGTGTATCAGTCGTCAACCACGCTTTGAGCAGTGCCAGGTCGATGTTACTCAATTCCACCGTCAGATCTCCTTTCTCCGGCAGTGCCAGACGGAGCGGTGACGCGGAGCGAAACGAACCTTTTACTCTGCCGTTATCAGCCATCGTGAGATCAATGCCCAACTGAGAACCTTGCCGGGTACCGTCAAAGGTCAGCATGCTCTGGCGAACCGTCACACTACCAGACGGTCCACTGAAAGACCCGCTGGCGCTGGCACTGCCGGTCATTGTCAGCTGTGAGCCGGGCAGAATTCCGATCCTGATCTTTCCGCTGCTTGTTCCGGTAAGGCGTGCATCTTTCAGCCAAGGAGTGACCCGATTCATATTGAGAGCGGACCAGTCTGCCGTGATCTTGCCGAGCATCGGATTCATGTTCATATCAACCGCAGCGGTCAGGCGTTCCGACGCTCCGGCAGCCAGGGCCAGCGGAGCCAGAGTAACACGCGTTGAGCTGGCGGAGAATGCGGTCGGAGCCGACATGTTCCAGGCCCCGCTGTGGTCGCTGCCGGCCAGGCGTGTGATAGATCCTTTCCAGATTCCGTTGTTGTACCCTGCCACCAGGGTTGCGCGGGCATCGTTGCTGCCTGAACGAATAACAGTCTTTACCGTGTGCTGCGGCAAAGTTCCGTCCACCTCCAGTGTCACACCGCTCAGCTTGTAGGCGTCATAGACCACATTCTGCAGATCAGCGTTGACATGCAGCGGGTAACCGGCTCCCTGTTCAAGACGGGCATTCAGATTGGCCGTTGCTATGCGTATACCGGCGTACGCCAGTCTGCTGCCGGAGCCGGTCAAAACACCGGTCAACTGCCGGTCTTTCCAGCGCAGCCACCCGTCAGCCAGAAGTTTTCCGGTTGATCCGGGCATCAGGCGCGAAAAATCTGTGATGTGTGCGGCCAGGGCTATGCGCTGTTTTAGATCTCCCGAAGCGTGTAGGTCAAAACCTTTGCCCTGCAATACCAGGCGGGAGAGCAGTACGCTGCTGTTGGCAAAGTCCGCCTGCACTTTGCCGGTCAATGCCTGTCCATGCAGGCGGCTTTCCAGAAGTGACGCGCGAACGGTACCTGCGAGCGCTGCCGTTTCACTCCAGTTCAGTTTTCCGTCAGCCGTGAAGTTGGCAACACCCTTCCAGGCCGGGTCAAGCCGGGCCGGATTCAAATTTTTACCACGTAAAACCGCCCGTAGCGCAGTACCGGTAAGCCAGGTAAGATCCATATTTCCGGTCAGCGAACCATCAAGCAGTGTGGCATTAAACGGGGCCAGCTTCACCCCGTCACGTGTGCCGCTATACGTTGCCACAGCGGTTGCCGCCTGCCATCCTCTGGACCGGTTGGCCAGCTTGAAATCACCGCGATAGCTGTCCAGTGTGCCGGCAAACGTCAGGGTGCCGGAGAGATCGGTCGGCACATTCAGTTCGGGTGCCAGGTCGAGCCCGGCTACCGTGATGTTCACGTTCATCAGCGATTCCCCGCTTGTGAAGGCCAGAGATCCATCGGCTGTGAGTGTCCCTTTCTTCCCGCTTCTGTTCAGCTGCAGCTTGCGCAGGTTAAGTGCGTGTGGTGCCATACCCAGCTCACCCTGCAGCTCCAGCAGTTTGCGGTTGCCCAAGCTTCCGCTCACCGAAACCTTCCCGACAAACTGCTCGGGCCCTTGTGCCTGGCGAATCTGCAGTGAAAAGCGGTCCATTTCCGCAACCGGCTTTTTCAGGATAATTGTGAGATCAGATGTAAATGATGGTTGGTTGAAGCCTGCCGCGAGGTTTCCGGTCGCCTGGCCGTCAGGAGTGATCAGTTTGAGCTCATTGACCGAGAGCAGGCCATCCTGCCAGGTGACAGAACCTGCCAGTGAGTTCACGAGCAGCGCTTGCTGCTGCAGGCGGCGATAGCTGATGTTGGAAATCTGCAGGCGGGCGATGGTTACATCGAGCAGCTGTGCATTGCCGGACAGCTTCGGCCAGGCCAGGTTCAGCGGCGTGTTATCAGGGGGGGTATTGTCCTGAATATTTAGATCCGTGACGGTTAACTGCTGGATTCCAACCGTGCCGGTCATCACAAGGAGCGGCTTCCAGCGCAGATCCAGCGTGCCAAGCTCTATGTTGAGCTGTCCAAGTCCGGTCTGCACGCCGCTGAGCTGCAGATGATCGCAGAGGCTCCCGTCGATCTTGTGCGCGGAAAAGCTGATGCCACTCAACGGCAGTGCCGATGTCAGCAGCCATCGGGCGCCATCGGTTGTGGTACTGATCCAGAACAGGGCTGCCATTGCGGCTAGAGCAACGGACGTCGCCAGCGTCGCAATGAGGTTTTTAATAGTCAGCAGCTTCATAGCTCGAACCTCAAGGATTTTATGTAGGAGCGCCTTGAAGGCGCGCTTGCTGCGATATCCAACAAAATTGACTATTGCAGCAATCGCGGCATTATGCCGCTCCTACGTATTTTTTACAGCTCTAACCCCACCGTGAAGTGGAAATGGATGGATGGATTATCAGTCGCCAGGGGCCATGCCAGAGAAAGATTCAAGGCTCCGACCGGGGTGTAGTAGTGCAGGCCAACACCGGCTCCCTGTGCCAGCTGAAGAGCTGAAATCGAGTTGAAGGTGTTTCCGGCATCATAAAAGAGAGAAACACCCCAATCTTTAAAGAAAGCCCGTTCCAGTTCGATACTGCCGGTAAAAAGTTGCCTGCCACCCATGATCCGGCCATCGGCATCCCGTGGGCCGAGCGATTTATAGGAATAACCGCGTACACTCTGGTCACCGCCGGCGAAGAAGCGTAGGGAAGGTGGGATGTCACTCAGATGGTCGTTAAGCACGGTTGTTCCGGCCTGTGCACGTGTGTGCAGGGAGAGGCGCCAGGGGAGCGGTTGCAGATAACTCCCTTCAGCCAGAAACTGGACCAGAGCAGTATCCGAGCCGAGAAATTGATGAGTACCGCGCAGCTCAAGGGCGTAGCGGAAACCGCGTCGCGGGCGAATCGGATTTTCGTAGCGGTCTTCGGAAAAACGGAGGCCGGGCAGCAGCAGGCGCGCGGTGGAGGTCTCTGAACTGACGGTATAATCTTCATACTGGGCTTTTACATAGGCTGTTGCCAGTCTGCCTGTGCCGAAACTGCGGTTACGATCCAGTTCCAGGGCCAGAATCCGGCTGTTGTAGCTGGAGGTGTCCTCCTGTTGCAGATTCAGCTGCAGTGTCGTGGACGTCCTGACATCCAGCGGGCTGGGGAGGATATACCCGGTGACCAGCCCCTGAAGCCGCTCGGCAATGAACAGGTTGGAGTACAGTTCGTGCCCCAGGTTAAACATATTAAGATCGCGGTAACGGGCGGTGAAACGGGCGCCGGTATCGGTGCCGTAGCCGACACCGGGGCGCAGGCTTCTGCTCGGTCCGGATTGCAGTTGAATGGTTACCGGGACCCTGAATTCTTCACTGTCCTTTTTTTCCGGTACGATCAGCACCTCTTTGAAGCGCTCGGAATTTGAAAAGTTACGCTGAGTTTCGCCAAGGCGCGGGTAGGAAAAAATTTCGCCGGAGCGGTAGGTTAGATGGCGTCGCAGGAAAACATCCGGATATTCGGGTGCCCCTGCAATTCTGGAAGTACCAAAATAATAGAGTGCTCCCGTTTCCAGAGCCAGTTCAATACCGGCGGTTGTGGCGGGTGCGTCGATGCGGATTTCGTGCCGTGTAAACTCTGCATCCAGATAACCCAGATCGCGGGCCCGTTGTACAAGCTGATCCTTGGCCTCTTCATAGCTCTTATGCAGCAGAACGTCCCCTTTTTTCAGCGGAAAAACAGTCGCCAACCTGAGCAGGCGCTTCTCTTCACTGCCCGGGCCGTGCAGTATCACCGTGACTGCGCTCAGACGTACCGGTTCTCCCGGCTGTATCCTGACCAGCAGTCGAAAGCGCTCAGCGACCGGTTCGACCGTAACCGTGACCTGTGGATTATAATAGCCAAACGGTTCCAGTGCGCTTTTGGTTTTCTGCTTAGCCTGTTTAGCGAAACGCTCCAGCCAGAGCCGGTCAACTGCTCCATCGCGTTCCAAGCCGCTCGGGAGCACCAGCGACCCCTGCACATTTTTAAGCAGATCCCCCTCGACACCGCTGACAACCGTCTCGACCGACTCTGTGGCGTAGAGCGGTACTGCCAGGGTAACGCAGAACATAAGCAGAGTTAGAAATGAGCAGGCGGATGTTCTGTATGGTATGGAAGGAGTGAGGCACATTAAACCTAAAACCGGCAGTTCAATATCACGGAGCGACGGAGAACACTGAGAAATAAAATGCTTAAGTACTAAAACAAAAATACTTTTTTGGTGAAGCATAATGCTCCTCGTTCTGTCTGTAACCATCCTGTTTTACTCCGTGTTCTCCGCTTCTCCGTGTTTCAATTTTTTTTATAGGTTTATTCCGGTATTCCCATTCTGACCAGAACCTGATGCTTGATCAATCCGCGTTCCAGCACAATACCTTCACCAACCATGCGCTGGCCATCCATTTCCACCCAGGCAACACCCTTCTGGCAACTGTCGGGATTCTCAACCTCGATCGCGTAGAGCGCTTCTCCGTGCCGATAGGTGATACTGAAACCGGGCCAGGCAGCCGGAATAACCGGATTTATCCGCATCTGTCCAGACCGGATCTGGAGTCCGAGTAGTTCCTCGATCCAGGCGCGGTACATCCAGGCTGCCGATCCGGTATACCAGGACCAACCACCATGCCCGACGCGACCGGTCAGACGGTACACATCGGCTGCAACCACGTACGGTTCAATACCGTACTTCCAGACAGCTTCGGCATCGCGGGCATGCTCGATCGGATTGAGCATGCGCAGCAGCTGTACCGCTCGGTCGCCGTCACCGCTGCGGGCCATGGCCATGGCCATCCAGAGGGCGGCGTGAGTGTACTGACCGCCGTTCTCCCGAACACCGGGCGGATAACCCTTGATATAACCGGGCGAGGGGTTGGAGGTTTCGAATGGTGGCTCGAAGAGCAGCACCACACCTTCTTCGTGGAGGACAAGATGCTGCCAGGCCGACTCCAGTGCTTGTGCGGCCCGGATCGGGTCGGCGGAGCCCGAAAGCCAGGCCCACGATTGCGGCAGCGAATCAATGCGGGCCTCTCGGTTGGCTGATGAGCCGAGCGGAGTGCCGTCATCAAAGGTCCCGCGCAGATACCACTGGCCGTCCCAGGCGGCCAGTTCGACCCGCTGCTGCAAAGCGGCTCGCTCCTCGCGGTAGCTCAGCCCCAGTTCCGGCTGTGAAAGAAGGTCCGAGAGTTCGGCCATCCCTTGCAGCAGCTCACAGAGAAACCACCCCAGCCAGACACTCTCACCTTTGCCTCCAGCCCCCACCAGATTCATGCCGTCGTTCCAGTCTCCGGTACCGATCAACGGCAATCCGTGAGGTCCAACCGTCAGGCCGCGAGCGGTGGCGCGCCGGCAATGCTCAAAGAGTGTGCCGCGTTCAAAAGTCACCTCCGGCGTCATAAAAACTTCGTGCTGGTTGTCGGCCAGCAGTGGGGCGCTTAGGAAGGGAACCTCTGCCTGCAGGATGGCCACGTCACCGGTTGTCCGGACGTACTGGGCAACCACGTAGGGGAGCCAAAGCAGATCATCGCTGATCCGTGAACGGATCCCGGCTCCGCCGGGGGGATGCCACCAGTGTTGAACATCCCCCTCGGTGAATTGTCGGCTGGCGGCCAGCATAATTTGCTCGCGTGCCAGTTCCGGCCTGGTGTAGAGGAGGGCCAGCACGTCCTGCAGCTGGTCGCGAAAACCGTAGGCACCGCCAGACTGGTAAAAGGCGGAGCGTCCCCAGATGCGGCAGCTGAGGGACTGGTACTGCAGCCAGCGGTTGATCAGAAGATCGGCGGCCAGGTCGGGGGTGTGTACTTCGATTGTTCCGAGCAGCTCATCCCACCAGGCTCTGGTCCGGTCAAAAACTTTTTCAAAGGAACGATCTTCCTGGTAAGCGAGTACCAATTGGCTGGCCTCCGCTTCGGAAGCTGCCTGACCCAGCATGCAGATGATGTCACGCTTTTCGCCAGGAGAAAGTTCAATGAAAACTCTCAGGACTGCACAGGGATCCAACCCGGATCCGCTCCGTTCTGACAGCCTGGTCTGCTCCATGGCGATCGGATTTACCAGTGAGCGGTTACGGCCGATGAAGGCGCTGCGGTCGCCGCTGTAGGAGTCGGCCGGAGGGGTCATGGCCACAAAAGCGACCCGCTCACCGTAGTCGGGATGGTAGTGGTTGCGTGCCAGCAGAGTTCGAACGTCCTGATCCCAGCTGGTGATGACATGCATCTGTGAGGTTTCGCGGTTTTCGCCGAGCGTCAGTTCGACATAGTACGTCAGCGAGAGCCTGCGTCTGCGGGAGGAAGTGTTTCGAAGTTTCAATCGCTGCAGTTTAAGCGGCTGTCCGCCGTTTTCATCCACAGGTACGAAGACGGTCAGTTCCTGCTCGATGCCGTTACTGTTATGCTCAAAAACCGTATAGCCGGCTCCATGCCGGGCGCGATAGGCGCTCTCCTGTTCCCGGATCGGTGCTGCAGTCGGAGACCAGAACATACCGCTTTCTTCGTCGCGTATATAGAGCGCCTCCGAAGCCGGATCAAGGACCGGATCGTTGGACCAACCGGTCAGACGGTTGCGCTGGCTGTTGCCATACCAGCTGAATCCGGAGCCGGTTTCACTGACCATAGTCCCGAAGTGCGGGTTGGCGATGATATTAACCCAGGGGGCCGGAGTATTGGTTCCGGTGCTCAGGTAGATCGCGTACTCCCTGCCATCCTGAGTAAAGCCACCCAGACTGTTGAAATAGGTAAGCTCCATGAACGGCAGCGGAGCCGATGGTTCGCGCGCGGCAGTTTTTTTGACCAGTTTATCCAGCAGTTGTGGGGGGTCTGTGGCCACTCCCAGTTGCTGCGGCAGGGTGCCGCGTGCTGCTACCAGCACGACACTGGCGGCCGCCTTGAGTAGATTCAGGTCCGCTTCCGGAATCTGGGCTGCGCCTTTCAGGAAAATTCCTCCTGCCCGATCTGTTGCTGCAGAGACAGTGTGTGCCTGGATCAGCTGTTCCAGACGTTCATGTAGCGGTCGTTCATAACTGATGGCTTCTTCATTGAGGATCACCAGATCGGTAGACAGGCCGTGCATCCTCCAATAGGTATGAGCCTGCAGCAGCTGGCGAACCAGACTGATTTCGCGCCCCTTGCCGATTGTGACCAGCACGATCGGCAGGTCGCCGGATATGGCATAGGGCCACAACCCTGACTGTCCTTTGCGGTTGTTATCAAGTCGCTCGGTCGGCGCTCGCAGCAGATGATTGGGAAACAACAGGTGACTTGCCAGTTGCTGAAATCGGCGCGCTTCGTCAGGCTGGATATGCAGTAGTTGCAACTGCTGCTGGGCCGAACCCCAGGCAAAATCCAGAGCCCGTTCGGAAGCGTGTGGATCGCGGTATTTATCCATCAGCACCAGGACCTGCTCTCGGGAAACGCCGGCTGCCAGCAGCAGAGAAAGCTGGACTCGTTGTCCCGGTTTCAGAA
>Ga0194037_1000990_pt1 | contig 21245 bp, 6 predicted proteins | sample JunL306m_MetaG_FD_148653 | JGI IMG/M metagenome (GOLD analysis project Ga0194037, IMG submission 148653) | Anoxic zone freshwater microbial communities from boreal shield lake in IISD Experimental Lakes Area, Ontario, Canada - Jun2016-L304-6m | ecosystem: Environmental > Aquatic > Freshwater >...
GGAGCCCCAGGCCAAGGCAATTATGCAGCGGCAAATGCCTTCCAAGATGCCTTAGCGCACTATCGTAGAATGCAGGGCTTAACGGCACTGAGTATTAATTGGGGGCCTTGGGGAGAAGTTGGGATGGCTGCTCGTTTATCTTTAACGGTTGAGCATCATTGGCAGGGACAAGGTATAGAGACGATAGAACCTCAACTAGCATTGAGTAATCTAAAACAATTATTGAGTGTAGATGTTGCTCAACTTGCGTTAGTTAAGGTGAATTGGCCTTTGTATAGTCGGCATTATTCAATAGCATTTATTAATAATTTGATTCAAGAGCAAGCGCTGCTGATTAAACCTCAACTTGATTTTATGGCGCAGTTGAATGTGTTGTCGGTTGAGCAACGACGAGATTATATTAATGAATGGCTGAGTGAATTGGTTTGTTTGGTATTAGCATTACCTAAATCCACATCAATAGAGCCTAGACAACGTTTATTTGATTTCGGATTGGATTCATTAATGGCTGTTGAGTTAAAGAACAGGATAGATCATGCAACAGGCAAAAAAATGAGATCGACTTTGATTTTTGATTATCCAACGTTGGAGACATTAGGCAATCATTTGCTTGAACAGTTGTGGTCGATCGAAGATAAAAAACAAGCTCAGCCTGAAGAGTTAGCAAAATCGGATTTATTTGAGCTTAGTGGTTTTTTAGATGCGTTGGAAAATATTTCTGATGATGAAATTACACAACAATTAATGAATTAGGAACTTTTATGATGCCAGATGTTTGTGAAACACGCGAAGGATCTTTACAGAAAAAAATTGTTAATATAATGAAACAAGGCGGTTACTGGGACGTTATCATGGAGGGTGATGATTCATTAGCTAGAGTTAAAGTTTTTTTAAAAACCTTGGCTGGCGAAATACCTCCTGTTGTTAATGACATGCAAAAACCCAATGTATTACCGATTTTTCCGGGACTTAATTATCAACCAGTACATGATAAAGCTAATTATCCTTGGGTTACACAGCTTGAGCAAGTCCATGAAGTTATTCGGAATGAAATTTTAAATATACCGCCCGAATGCGATTTTTTGGGTTATGAAGGAGGATTAGCCGCAGAAAACATGTGGTCAGTTGTTCCTATGTATTATATGGGAACTCCTATCCATTATTTTCAAAAGTATTTTCCGAAAACTCTTGAAATTGTAAATAAGTTACCTGGGCATTGTTTTGATTATCCTTGGGGAGATTGTTTGTTTTCACGCCAAGCAGCAGGTTCACATTTGATAGCTCATTGCAGTGTTGACTCGTTTAGATTGCGTGTCCATTTAGGTTTAGATGTACCTGATAATTGTCAGATGCGGGTTAAAAACGAATTGTTGAATTGGCACAACGGAGAAGTTTTAATTTTTGAAGATTCATTCGAACATGAGGTCTGGAATCGTAGCGATAAATCTCGCATTGTCTTGATTATCGATTTTTGGCATCCCGATTTAACGCTTGTTGAGAAACAAGCCTTGATGGCTGGCTTTAGAAAGTATGAAATGCGAGCATTAATGAGCGTGTTTCGATTGGGCGATCATCGTGATCGTTTTGAGCAGATGTTATTGACTGCATTTAAAGAAGAAGATGCTGATTTAGATTTGGCGCATTATTGGCCAAAAGCTGATAGTTTAGCTTCATTAATATAGGGAATATTAATTCTGATGGCAGAAGATACTTTATCGCAAAGAATGTCCCAGCTTTCTGTAGCTAAGCTAGCCTTACTTGCAGAACAATTAGCTGATCAGAGAGAAATTATACAGGCTGAACCCATTGCAATTGTGGGTTTTGGTGTTCGTTTTCCTGGTGGGATCAATACCTCCGAGCAATATTTTCAAGCTTTGATTGAAGGCCTTGATGCAATGACGGAAGTACCGGCAGATCATTGGGATCATCTAAGGTATTCAACAAAAGAGCCCAGTCAACCAGGAAAAATCACTAATTCCGAGGGTGGTTATTTAAAAAATGTTTATGATTTTGATCCCGAGTTTTTTGGAATTTCGCCGCGAGAGGCTTTGTCGTTAGATCCTCAGCAGCGTTTATTGTTGGAAGTTGCTTGGGAAGCAATAGAAAATGCTGGGTTATCAGCAGAACAACTATTTAATAGTCAGTCAGGTGTTTTTGTAGGCATAGGAGCCTATGATCATGGTTTGCGGCTTTTTGGCGCAGACGATGTAACTGCGATAGACGCTTATTATGGCAGTGGTAATGCTTTGAGTGCGGCTGCTGGTCGTTTATCCTATTTTTTGGGTTTCACTGGCCCCAGTATGGCGGTTGATACCGCCTGCTCATCTTCGTTAACGGCAGTGCATTTGGCTTGCCAAAGTCTTAAACAACGTGAATGTCGCTTAGCTTTAGCGGGTGGCGTTAATTTAATGTTAGCGCCTGCATTAAGTATTAATTTTTCCCAAGCGGGCATGTTGTCTAACGATGGCCGATGCAAGACCTTTGATGCGACGGCAAATGGCTATGTGCGTGGCGAAGGTTGTGGCATGGTGGTCTTAAAGCGCTTGAGTGATGCTATCGCAGATAGAGATACTGTCTTGGCGGTGATCAGAGGCTCAGCAGTAAATCAAGACGGCCCCAGCGGCGGGTTGACAGTACCGAACGGAATATCTCAACAAGCGGTCATTGAACAAGCCTTGGCCAATGCAAAAGTCAGTCCAGAACTGATTGATTATGTTGAAGCGCATGGTACAGGCACGCCCTTGGGCGATCCTATTGAAGTAAATGCCTTGGCCGCTGTATTTGGAGCCAGCCATAGTTCAGAGAAGCCGTTAGCGATAGGGTCAGTGAAGACGAATATTGGCCATCTTGAATCGGCAGCGGGTATAGCGGGCTTAATTAAACTGGTTTTAGCCTTACAGCATCAGCAAATTCCAAAGCAGCTTCATTATCAAACCCCTAACCCTCATATCGATTGGGACAATTTACCGATTAAAGTTGTCGATACCGTTAAACCTTGGCCGCGCGGTGAGAAACGCCGTTTAGCAGGTGTCAGCGCCTTTGGTTTTAGTGGCACTAATGCCCATATTATCATTGAAGAAAGCCCTATTCTGAACGTTGAAGAAACGTTATCAGAACCGTGCTATTTATTAGCGCTATCGGCAAAAAGCGAGACAGCTCTTAATGCTTTAAAACAGCGTTATTTAGATTATTTAACAGCTCATCCTAATGTTGATATAGCTTCAGTCTGTTATACAGCGGCGGTTGGTCGTCAACATTTCAATGTTCGTTATGCACTATTGGCTGCAAATGTTGAACAAGTTCGGCAAGGTCTATCTGGAGCAGAGCTAAGCGCATCGTGGGCGACTAGTCCCTTGCAAGACATGAGTCAGCGCTATATTCAGGGTGAAAAAATAGATTGGTCAGTGGTTTATCAGGGCCGAAAACTTCCTAAGCTAGCCTTGCCAACGTATCCATTTCAGCGCCAGCGCTATTGGTTGGCGGCTAATGCAACGGCAAACCGAAGCTTCAAGTCAGGTCATCCGCTGTTAGGTAGCAAAATTCCATCAGCATTACGTACCCTCCAGTACCAAAGTCTGCTCAGCCCAGAGCAACCAAGATGGTTGGCTGATCATCGCTTACCACCCAATATCGTATTCCCCGCTACCGGTTATATTGAACTGGCTTTGGCCGCAGGCAAACAGTTGTTACAAAGTGAACAGCTCAGTGTTCAAAATCTTAATATTAAAACGGCGTTATTGGTAGATAGCCGTATCAGCGTGCAAACCCTATTAGAAGCAATTGAGGGCGGTTATCGCTTTAGCATAGCCAGTTGTCCGGAAAATAAGCTGGCTGAAGGTCAATGGCTAGAGCATGCTGATGGCGAGATCAAACTTGATGTGGCTAACGATGTTGCAAACAGCAAACCAGAGATCAAAACAACCTTTTCGGCCATCGATACCGTTGCCTCGGATATTCCAGTCTTTTATGAACGTTTTCGTGAACAAGGTTTAGATTACGGCCCCAGTTTTCAAGGCATCCGCACTTTCAGCGTACAAGACAATGTCGTTACCGGACTCATTTCGCTGGCAGACATCGATGGATACGAAGCGAGTCAGTACCTATTACATCCAGCTTTATTGGACAGTTGCTTGCAACTGCTTAAAGCGACCTTGACTAAGGACAATCAACAGCGCTATTTGCCGGTTGCCTTGGATCAGCTCAGACTTTATAAGAGTGGCGTTGATGCCGTCTACTGTCAAGCTACCTTGACCCGTACCGATGATTATTTTACAGCAGATTTTAGCTTGTATAATCGTGAAGGCTTAGCAGTAGCCGATCTTAATCGAGTACTGTTACGCCCTGTTAGTGCTGAACAACTGCGTAGTCAAAGCGAACGCCCATTGGACAGCTACGGTATTATTTGGCAACAACTCAGCAATGAGTCCGGACTATCCGTTTCGGGTCAACAACGTTGCTTGATATTTATTGATCCCTGCGCCTTAGCCGATCAACTTAAAGAGCACTTACCAAACAGTGTATTCATCAGTAGAGCGAGTCACTATAGCCGTGTAGATGAACAGCATTACCACATCGATCCGGAAAACCCTCAGCATTACCAGCAATTGCTCACAGAGTGTCCTGATATGACAGGCATCGTCCATGCCTGGAGTATCGGATTGATCGAAGTCGAAGGAGATATAACCGCGACCCAGCAACAAAGCTGTGGTAGTGTTTTGTTAATAGTTCAGGCCTTGGTAAACAGCAAACAAGCACTGACCTTGACCTTGATTACCCGAGGTGCACAAGCGGTTTATCATGAGAATGTTGTACAAACTCAGCTTAATGTATTGCAAGCGCCATTATTGGGTATGTCTAAAGTTATCGCACTAGAACACCCTGAATTAAATTGTCTGCGTATCGACTTAGATCCTGAAGACAACTCAACAGATGAAGCAAAACAAATCATCCAAGAATTAACTCGGAAAGTTGAAGACTCAATAGCTGAAGACCAAATGGCTTATCGAGTAGGTCTACGTTATGTTCCAAGGCTAGAAAAGCGCAAGCAAGTTGAAGTTAAGCAGCAACGGCGTTTACAGTTGCAAGATTACGGCATCGACCAATTGCAACTGAAAGCAAGCAAAATTTCAGAGCCAAAAGCCGGTCAGTTGCAAATTAATGTGACCGCGAGTGGGCTTAACTTTAAAGACGTTTTACATGCCTTGGGTATGCTTAAATATCCAAGTGACCAAGCCGATATCCCCTTCGGTTTTGAATGCGCAGGTATTGTCGCTAAGGTGGGTAATGAAGGGAGTCGCTTTAAACTTGGTGACCGAGTCATGGCGGTATTAACGCCAGGCAGTATGGCCGACACGGTTAATGTTGATGAACGTTATGTAATAAAAACCCCAGAACAACTGAGCGATACAGAAGCTGCAGCGCTGCCTTTGGCCTATCTGACAGCCAGTTACGGGCTTGAACACTTGGCTAAGCTTAAAGCGGGCGAAAGCATCTTAATACATGCCGCCGCAGGGGGGGTGGGTCAAGCAGCAATACAAATTGCTCAACATCATGGTTTAGAAATTTACGCCACTGCTCATCCAGACAAATGGCCGTTACTGCAAAGCCAAGGTATTAAGCATCTTTACCATTCACGGCAAGCCAATTATGCCGAGCGTATCTTAGAGAGTCGATTAGGCAAAGGCGTTGATATTATCCTAAACAGCTTAACAGGAGATTTCATAGGCGAAAACATCCGTTGTTTGGCGTTGAATGGCCGCTACATAGAAATTGGCAAACTGGGTATTCTTACGCCAGAACAGATGCAGGAACAAAGGCCTGATTGCGATTATCACGTCTTTGATCTTGGTGAAGTTGGTCAGCAGCAGCCAGAACTTATACAAGAATTATTTGAAAGTTTAGGTGAACAACTGAAACAACAGCACTTAAAAGCCTTGCCGATGCATATTTATCCCTTGGAAAGTGCAGCAGAAGCGTTCCAGTGTATGCTACAGGCCAAGCACCAAGGAAAAATAGTCCTTAAACACCGTTTAGGACAGATCTTACCGCAACGAAGTTATTTAATTACCGGAGGCTTAGGTGGGCTGGGACTTAAACTTGCAGAATGGTTAATAGCGGAAGGTGCAACCCATATTGTACTGAACAGTTTAAACGCAGCAAATGAACAGATACAACAGCAATTAACAGCCTTACAACAAAGCGCCCAGGTTGAAGTTGTTTTAGCTGACATCAGTGTGGAACAAGATGTTCAGCGTTTATTTAAGCAACTACAAGAGATGAGCGTGCCCTTAGCAGGCATTATTCATGCAGCAGGGCGATTAGATGATGGCATGTTACAGCAACTTGATTGGGGACGATTTACCGAGGTACTTAAACCCAAAGTCAATGGCAGTTGGTATTTGCATCACTATAGTCAAGCCCATGCATTAGATTTCTTTATAGAATTTTCGTCAGCGACAGCCTTATTAGGAGCCCCAGGCCAAGGCAATTATGCAGCGGCAAATGCCTTCCAAGATGCCTTAGCGCACTATCGTAGAATGCAGGGCTTAACGGCACTGAGTATTAATTGGGGGCCTTGGGGAGAAGTTGGGATGCTTAAAGGTTTGCAAGCTCAAGATCAGCAACGGGTATTGAAACTCGGTTGGCAACAAATTAAACCACAACAAGGTCTAGCTTTATTAAGCGGATTAATGACTCAAACTTGTATTCAATCAGGTGTTTTGGATCTTAATTGGACGAAGTATTGGCAGCAATCTTTAACAGCGATTACTCCAGCATTTTTATTAGGTTTGAAAGAACATATAGCTGCCCCAACAGCATCGGTTACTAAGAGTCTCGGTTTTATAGAACAATTGGAGGGATTGAGCTTATTGGAACGTAAATCAGTGTTGCAAAATTATCTTCACGATAAAGTATCGATAGTTTTGGGCATAAGTTCAGGCATCGAAAAACGCCGACGCTTGTTTGATTTAGGTTTAGATTCTTTAATGTCGGTAGAACTAAAAAATCGTTTAGAAGCTGATTTAAGAAAATCTTTGTCTTCTACATTGGTTTTTGATTATCCGACTTTAGAAGATTTACATGAACATATCGTAACTGATATTTTGCCGGAATGGTTTGTTGAAGAAATAACGCCATTTACGGATGACGTTGATATAGCCGAACTTTTGGCCCGCGAATTAGCGGATTTAAGTGCTAGCAGAGAATAATTTACCCGTGACTGATAAATCTTCCCTATTGATGCAAAATGCTTTGCGTGAGATTCAAAACTTGCGAGCTAAAGTAAGTCATCTCGAAAAAACGAATAACGAACCGATTGCTGTGATAGGCATGGGGTGTCATTTCCCCGGTGGAGCTGAAAACCCAGAGAAGTTTTGGCAATTATTGGTAAATGGAATAGATGCGGTGACCGAAGTTCCAGTTATGCGTTGGTCTAGTGATTTATATTATGATGCTGACCCAGATGCTTCAGGTAAGATTCATACTCGTTTTGGTGGTTTTTTGCAGGCGGGTATCGATGAATTTGATCCGCAATTTTTCGGTATGACACCGCGCGAAGCCATAAGCTTAGAACCTCAGCAGCGTTTGTTGATGGAAACAACTTGGCAGGCTTTGGAAAACGCCAATATTGCTACTGACAGTTTATTTAAAAGTAAAACCGGTGTTTATATAGGCATGGCTGCTGGGGATTATGCCCACAAGGTATTAAATTCTGACCCCAGTTATCTTGATGCTTATTATGAAACCGGCAATGCACTAAGTGTTGCGGCTGGACGTTTGTCATATTTATTGGGTTTGACCGGCCCTGGCATGGTGGTTGATACCGCATGTTCATCATCATTGGTTGCTTTACATTTGGCTTGTCAGGCCTTGCGATCTGGGGAATGCGACCAGGCTATCGTCGGAGGCGTAAATGTTATGGTAACGCCGAGCAATAGTATTGCCTTTTCGACTGCTCATATGTTGTCGGCAGACGGACGCTGCAAAACTTTTGCTGCCAGTGCTGACGGTTATGGTCGAGGAGAAGGTTGCGGTATTGTGATTTTAAAGCGATTGCAAACGGCCATTGAAGATAAAGATAATGTGTTGGCGTTGATACGTGGTAGCGCAGTCAATCAGGATGGTGCCAGTGGTGGATTGACCGTACCTAATGGCGTTTCTCAGCAAGCTGTTATTAAACAAGCTTTAAAAAATTCTGGCATTAAGCCCGAGCAAGTATCTTATATCGAAGCGCATGGTACTGGAACCAAACTTGGCGATCCAATAGAAATCAATGCTCTAACAGAGGTTTTTTCTAAGTCAGCTGATCTCCGGCAATCACCATTATGGGTGGGATCGGTTAAAACTAACTTTGGTCATTTGGAGGCTGCGGCTGGTATCGCAGGGTTGATCAAAACAATATTAGCTTTACAGCATGGTTGCTTACCTAAGCATTTACATTTTGATCAAGCCAGTCCTCAAATAGATTGGCAACGTGGCCCGATTCGTGTCACAGAACAGAATACTGATTGGCATCAACAAAACGGGAACTGCATTGCTGGCATTAGTTCTTTTGGCTTTAGTGGTACGAATGCACATGTGATAGTCGAACAATATACAGCGCCCGAAGTAATAGTTTCAGAGCCCGAAAGTGCACCTTATTTGCTATTAATATCTGCTAAAAACGAAGCAGCATTAAAAGATTTGTGTGTTGATTATCGATTGTTCTTACAAACTGTTCCATCGTTGTCCAATTTGTCGAAGGCATCGGCAATTGGCAGATGTCACCAAGAAAAACGACTAGCAGTCGTTGGCGATAATCATGAACAATTGCAACAAGCTTTGCAAGATTCCGTGAAATTAACGGAAACTACCAATACCGATATCGTGTTTTTATTTACGGGACAAGGTGCGCAGTATGTTGGCATGGGGCGTGAGCTTTATGACTCTCAACCGGTATTTGCCAGAGCTTTGGATCAATGCGATCACTATTGTAAAGAATATTTTCAGTATTCTTTACTGGATCTGTTGTATACAAATACAGATAACACAAGTCTGATTAATCAAACGGCATACACGCAACCCGCTTTGTTTGCTGTTGAATACGCTTTAGCTCAGCTTTGGTTATCATGGGGTATTACACCAAGTGCAGTTGCCGGACACAGCATCGGAGAATATGTTGCAGCTTGTATTGCCGGAGTTTTTTCTTGGGAAGACGGCTTAAAATTGGCGACTGCACGTGGTCGTTTAATGCAGAGTTTGCCTGAGAATGGAGCTATGGCAGCCGTTTTTTGTGCTGCCGAGCAGTTGATTCCTTTGTTGTCGTCAGAGCTAGAGATTGCCGCTTATAACTCTCCAAGTTTACAAGTTATCTCGGGAACTAAAGAGGCTGTGCACCTAGCATGTCAAAATTTACAAGCTTTGGGTATCAATACTCAACCATTGCAAGTCTCCCATGCCTTTCATTCAAAATTGATGGAGCCTATTCTTGACGATTTTGAACAGATAGCCGCTGAAGTACTTTATCGTAAACCTTCGATACCTTTATATACCAATATAAATGGCGGCCAATTATCGCAAATTGACGCATCACATTGGCGCAGGCATTTACGTGGTGCGGTTTGCTATGAGCAAACAATCACAACTTTATTGGATTTGGGTTATCAGTTATTTTTGGAGTGCGGTCCTCATTCTGTATTGTCTGGATTAGGCAAGCAATGCAGTATTGGAAAAAAATCGCATTGGATTGCCTCAATGCACAAAGGTCGTAGCGACAAACAACAGATTAGCATAGCCTTAGCTGAGCTTTATAGGGTTAATGTTGATCTTGATTGGTCTGCTGTTTATCAGCATCCTGCTAAGCCATGTATTGTGTTGCCCAATTATCCTTTCCAACGAAAATCTTATTGGTTGGTTGACTTACCTATGATCAAATCGCCAGCTATTATTTCTTCAGTCCCTAGGGAAACAAAAATGTCCGATCAAAAAACTGAGCTCGTTATTGCAGTAAAACAATTACTTAAAGATATTACCAGTATTCCTGTTAATGAAATCAACGGGGAACAGAATTTCTTGGCAATGGGCTTAGATTCTTTGTTAATCGTGCAATTGCAGCAAGCTTTAGAGCGTCGGTATAGTGTTAATATTGCGATTAATGAGTTTTATCAAACTGTTGATACAGTCACAAAAATAGTTGATTATCTAATTCAAGTTTTACCTGCCCCTGCTGAACCAGTAACGATGGCAACTGCTCCGGTCATTGCATCTAGCGGTTTAAATAAGTCATTTCATGCTGAAGCAAACTCCACAACTGTGGAACGCATTATGGATAGGCAAATGCAAGAAATGTCTGCTTTGTTTGCTAATCAATTGCAAGTTTTACAAGGTTTGCAAATAGAACAATCTAGCCCTCAAATAACCACTCAAACAGCCATAGAGACAATCCAGGCACAGCCTAAAGCAGTGATTGCTGGATTATATAAAGAAATTCAAACTCAAAAAAATGCTCAATGGAGCACTGATAAACAAGCTTATATTGATCAATTTGCGCAACGATTTAACAATAGAACTAAGTCTTCTAAAGAGAAAGCGGGCGCCTATAAGAAAGTTTTGGCTCACAATCGCAATGTGGCATTTCGTCCTGAATGGAAAGAACTCGTATATCAAATTAGTTTTCAATCGGCTTGTGGAGCCATAACGAAGGATATAGACGGTAACGAATACGTCGATATTACAATGGGTTTTGGTGTTAATTTATTTGGGCATAATCCAGAGTTTATTAAACAGGCGGTCTTAACTGAGTTACAGCAAGATGGTTTAGCGATTGGGCCAATATCACGTTTGACTGGTGAAGTTGCCACATTGATGACCGAATTAACTGGATTGGAGCGGGTCTCTTTTTTTAATACAGGCTCTGAAGCGGTAATGGTGGCATTGCGTATTGCTAGAGGCGTTACCGGCAGAGATAAGATTGTAGTCTTTAGTGGTTCTTATCATGGTAGTTTTGATGGTGTATTAGCGACTGGTTGGTGTGATGTTGAAGGAACGGCATCAAGCTTTCCGTTGGCGCCGGGTACCGTGCAAAACTTTGTTAATGATGTCATTGTCTTGAAGTATGGTGATGATGAATCACTGAAGATTATTGAGCGATTGGGGGATACGTTGGCGGCAGTGTTGGTTGAGCCAGTACAAAGCCGAAATCCAACTTTACAGCCGCGAGCGTTTTTACAAGAATTACGTAAACTGACAACACAAAGCGGTAGTGCTCTAATTTTTGATGAGATGATTACTGGTTTTCGTTTGCATCAAGGCGGCGCTCAAGCTTGGTATGGGGTGCAAGCTGATTTGGCTACTTATGGAAAGATATTAGGTGGTGGTATGGCGATTGGTGCAGTTGCCGGTGCTGCAAAGTTTATGAATGCAATTGATGGCGGCTACTGGCAATATGGTGATGATTCCTTGCCGACCCAGAAAATTGTTTTTGTTGCCGGAACTTTTAATATGCATCCACTGGCGATGGCTGCTGCAAAAGCAGTATTGACCGAAATTAAACAACAAGGACCTAGTTTACAAGAAAAGCTGAATGCCCGTACCGAAGCTTTTTGCCAAGATTTAAACGCTTGGTTTATAAGCCGCCAGGTACCTATTTCTATGATTTATTGTGGTTCTTTATTTCGCTTCCAGATGCAAGGCGATGCAGAATTACTCAATACTCATTTATTAGAGCAAGGCGTGTTGATTTGGGAAGGCCGAAATTGTTTTTTCTCTACTGCCCATACAGATGAGAATATCGCATTTGTTATGGCTGCGGTAAAGCGTTGCGTCGAAGCAATGTATACCGATGGTTGGTTAAAGGCGGAACAAAAATCACCTCAGCAGTCTTCAGCACCCATTACACCGGTTGCTAAGCAAGTCGATTATCCCCTGTCAAATGCACAGCAACGTTTATGGACTCTGGAACAATTGGCGCCGGGATTGGTAGCTTATAATTTGCCGACTGCGATTAAACTTCCGGTAGATACTGATAAAACTGCGATGCACAAAGCGGTAAAGGCGTTATTAACTCGTCACGAATCTTTGCGAACTTATTTTATTGATCAAGACGGGTTACCTAGACAAAAAATATCAGTTATTGCACCTGATGTATTGGAAGAATTAAGTTTGTCATCTGAACAAGCAGTTCTTGATTTTGCTAACCAAGAGGCAAAAATTCCTTTCGATCTTAGTCAAGCACCGCTAATCAGGATTAAATGGGTAAACTTGCCTGATAGTGTCTGGATGTTGATTACCATGCATCATATTATTAGCGATTTATTATCGATTGAAATCCTAGCTAAGGATTTATTTGAATTGTATCGAAATTATCGTGACGATATTGATAATTCCTTGCCATCTTTATCTATCCATTATAAAGATTATGCACAGTGGCAAGACTCGATCAAAAGAGAAGATCATAAGCATTATTGGAAAACTAAGTTAGATGCGGTTGAGCCTATGAATTTGCCAATTGATCATCAGCGCTTACCGCTTAATCGATATCAAGGTGAGTTTTTTAGATTTGCTCTAACTGAAGTCGAGACTGAAGAATTTGTCAGTTTCTGTAAAAAACAAGGAGTAACTGTTTTTATGGGAATTACGGCAGCTCTAAATGTATTGTTGCACCAATGGTCCGGTCAGAATGATGTTGTGATTGGCAGCATTTTTGCTGGTCGCGAGCATGTTGATTTGCATCAGCAAATTGGTTTTTATGTTAATACTTTACCGCTGCGCAATCATGTTAAGTCAGATATGTCTTTTATTGAATTATTGGCTCAGGTTAAGAAAACAGTATTAGACGCTTCGTTATATCAAGCCTATCCATTTGATGCTATTTGCGCTGATTTATCAGTGCCTCGAAGTTTAAGTCGTAATCCTATATTTGATGTGGTACTGACGATGGATGATCGTAGTGTTATTAGTGGATTAGCTGAAGAGCATGGATTTATACCTGTTGAAATAGATACTCCCGGTAGTTTGTTTGATATGTTGCTGTACATCAACTTAGCTGATAAACGCTTAGAAGTGGCACTTAATTACAATACTGATTTATATCGGCTAGAAACTATTAAAAGTTTTTCTGAGCGTTTAACTTTTTTATTACAACAATGTAGTTTGCACCCCGAACAAACAATTGCACAGTTGCTACAATAAATAACGCATATACAGAAGGAACTTTATGTCAAAAAATAATTTATTACATCAGAAATTTCAACAGCAAGCAGTCGATTATCCGAATTCGGTAGCGTTGACATTCGACGGTGAGTCTATGACTTATGCCGAATTAAATATACGTAGCAACAGGTTAGCGCATTATTTACAGGCTTTGGGAGTTAAGCCAGAAGTTGTGGTTGGACTTTGCTTGGATCGAGGTTTTGATTTAGTCGTAGCCATTGTTGCTATCCTTAAAGCGGGTGGGGCTTATTTGCCTTTAGATAATAATGCGCCCTCTGAGCGTCTTGTTTTTATCCTGCAAGATTCCGCTACGAATATAGTGTTAACGCAAACAAAATGGGCAAACAAATTTAGCTCAGTTGCTCATCTAATTAATTTGGACGTTGAACAAGCATTAATAAGCAGCGACTATTCAGAGCAAAAGCTTGTAGTCGATTATCAAGATGATCCTGTGCAGTCTTTATGTTATGTGATGTATACGTCAGGTTCTACGGGTTTACCTAAAGGCGTACAGATTACCCAGCACAATGTTTTAAGGCTGTTTAGCTCCACTGAAGCTTGGTTTAATTTTAGTCGGAACGATGTTTGGGCTTTATTCCATTCTTATGCTTTTGATATGTCGGTATGGGAAATCTGGGGAGCACTTTTATACGGTGGGCGTTTGGTTATCGTGCCGCATATGACTGCACGTACCCCAGAACAATTTTATAAATTGTTAGTTGATCAGCAGGTCACATTTTTAAATCAAACGCCTTCGGCCTTTGCGCCATTAGTTCGTATTGATCAACATTATCCGGTTGAAGCTTTATCTTTACGGTGTATTACCTTTGGCGGTGAAGCGCTCAATTTTAAAATGCTGGAACCATGGCTAGTTCGTCATGGCGATTTTTCTCCGCAAATGATCAATATGTACGGCATTACTGAAACAACAGTGCATTCAAGTTACAGACCTGTGACCTTGCAAGATATAAAAGTAGGTAATAGCAAATTAATTGGCGTATCAATTCCTGATCTTGATTTACATTTATTGGATGAAAAACTGCAGCCAGTAGCTGTAGAAACGATAGGCGAAATTGTGGTGGGAGGAGACGGTGTTGCTCGAGGTTATTTAAATAGACCGGAGCTTAATGAAGAGCGCTTTATAGCCTTAGCGCAATTTCCAGGTCAGCGCTTATATCGTTCCGGCGACTTAGCTAGGCGGCTTGTTAATGGCGATATGGAATATATCGGACGCGCTGATACCCAAGTTAAAATTCGTGGATTTAGAATTGAATTAGGTGAAATCGAAGCTGTATTAACGGGTCATGACGAGATCAGTGAAACAGTTGTGATAGTTTTTGAGCAAGATGAGAATAAACGCTTGGCTGCTTATTTGGTGCTAGATGATAATGCTTGTTTAGCGAAAGCAGATTTGATTTCAGAGTTACGTGTGTTGGCTGCCGCTCATTTACCCGATTATATGCAACCGACTTACTATACTCTACTCGCTAAGATGCCGTTAAATGTAAACGGCAAGATAGATCGTAAGGCTTTGCCTGAACCAGACAGCAATGAAGTATTGGTTAATAGTGATTTTTCTGCACCGAAAACTTCAGCAGAACAGGCTTTAGCAACTATTTGGAAAGAGGTATTAAAGCTTGAAAAAATTGGTGTCAACGATAATTTTTTTCAATTAGGTGGCGATTCTATTTTAGCGATACAACTCATTAGTAAAGCCAACCGAGCTGGTATGAAATTGGCTCCGAATCAATTATTTTTGCATCAAACAATTGCTGAATTAGCACTGCAAATTAATTCAGTATTGGTAGCTTCACCTGTTATCAATAATGAACTTAGACCAGACGACGCAATTATTTTAAGTCCTGCGCAGCAATGGTTTTTCGAACAAAAAATTACTGGTGCTCAGCATTGGAATCAATCGGTGTTGTTAAAATGTAAGAAAGTCTTGTCTGCAACATTGATAGAATCAGCCTTACAGGCCTTGCAAAAACATCATGATTGTTTGCGTTATCGTTTTATTAATCAAGCCGATAACTCAGTTTTGCAGCAATGTATGCGGCAGGATTATAAATTGTTAAGCCTGAGTAAAATTGATTTGACTGATTATTCTAGTGATGAACGCCTAGAACTATTGGCTGAAACGGTGGCCCAAGCACAGGGCGATTTGAATTTACAAAAAGGCATTCTGATGAGGGCTTTGTTATTTAAGCTCGATGATCATGAGCAGCGATTGCTGATTATTGTCCATCATTTGGTGGTAGATGGTGTCTCGTGGCGTATTTTATTAGAGGATTTGGAAGCAGCAATTGAACAGCTAAACCAAGGCTTAACTGTTCAATTACCCCAAAGCTCTAGTTTTGCTCAGTGGACTCAGGCTCTACAACAATACAGTCATCGAGTTGATACTGAAAAAACATGGTTGGCGCTAGGTCAAAATGTTAATGCCACATTACCGATTGATCTTAATGGTGTTAACAGTAGCGGTAGTGCAAAAACACATACCCTCATAATCAATCAAGATCAAACTAGAGGTTTGTTGCATAATAAAAACGAACGTATTCAAGATGTTTTATTAACTGCGTTGGTGTTGGGTTTACGCGATTGGCTGGATGGTAATCCTGTTTTGATTGATTTGGAAGGTCATGGGCGGGAAGCGGTTAGTGATTTGGATCTTTCCAGAACCTGTGGTTGGTTAACGGCAATTTACCCATTTTTTGTTAATATGGATGGGGAGCCATCGGAGCTGTTACGTAAGGTTAAAAATAGTCTGGCTAAAATGCCGTTAGGGTTAGATTTTGGTGTCTTGCGTTATTTGTCGGATAAAGCATCAGAGCTTAAAGTATTGCCGAAATCTCAAGTAGTTTTTAATTATTTAGGGCAATTTGATCAGTTGTTTAATGAAGACGGTTTGTTTGAATTGGCTTTAGAAGATCATGGGCCAACTCATGATCCTCGGGGACTAAGACCTTATTTGTTGGAAATTAATGCTCTAATCTATCAAGGTCAACTTAAAATTGATTTTATTTATAGCTCGAACCAGTATCATTCAGAAACTATAGAAAATATTGCCCGATTGATGCAAGAAGCCATTGGCAGTTTAACGTTTACGTTATCAACAGGAGATTTTTCATTAGCGGGATTAAGCGTTGCTGAATTAACAAGATTACAAAATCAGTATTCTGGTTTGGAAGCCCTATATCCTTTATCGCCGACCCAAGAAGGTATGCTATTTCATGCCTTAAGCGATAGTTCCGCGGATGTTTATTTTGAGCAGTTTAGTTACGATTTTAAAGGGAGGATGAATCCTGAATTATTTCAACAAGCTTGGAAAGCCTTGCTACATCGGCATAGTGTATTGCGCACTGCTGTGATTTGGAAGGGTTTGCAAAGACCTTTGCAAGCGGTAGTTAAGCAAGTAGATTGGCAATGGCAAAATTTGGATTGGCATGAATTAATTGAGCTTGAAGCTGAACAGAGTTGGCAACGCCATCTTAGTGCCGACAGAAAGCAATTGTTTGAACTGGATAAAGCCCCATTAATGCGTTGGACCTTGATTCAAATGCCGAATGGGCTATGGCGCTTACTTTGGACGCATTCACATATCGTACTAGATGGTTGGAGCGTGGCCTTAATTGCTAAAGACGTGCTGCAAATATATAACGCATTGCTGGATGAAAAAGCGCCACAATTGCCCTCTGCTGCTCAATACCGCGATTATATAGCTTGGTTGGAAAGTCAAGATGAACAGGATGCACAGTGCTTTTGGAGGGAGGCTTTTCAAGATGCAGCTCCAGGCGTTTTAAAGGTCGAGCATACTGGTAATGAGGGTTATTGCGAAGTTATAGAATATATATCCGAGCCAGATTGCCTAGGATTAAAGTCTTTGGCACAACATTTAGGTATTACTTTTAACACATTGGTGCAGGCAGCTTGGGCTTTAGTCATGGCTGAACATACTGGCGTTGACGAAGTACTATTTGGTATTACCGTATCGGGTCGTTCTAATGATTTAAACCGTATAGAAACGATGGCTGGTTTGTTTATTAATACTTTACCTTTATGTTTACAACTCGATCGCGATAGCTTGTTAGCGGATTGGTTGAAAGCCATTCAGACCAAGCAATTTACTCTGCAACAATATGAATATTCTTCTTTGGCCGATATAAAACAATGTTCAGGGATTTCTGTGGCCTTCGACAGTATTTTGATCTTTGAAAATTACCCAGTAGATAAAACTTTGCTTAAAGAAGATCAAGCTTTACGTTTGTGTGCAGTAAAAGCTTTCGAGCATACTAATTATCCTTTAACTTTATTGGCTATCCCAGATAAGGGTTTGAGTTTGCAAATAACTTATAATTCTTCATTGTTTAGCATAGAGACTATTAAAGCTTTTTTGCATAGATTGAGCATCCATTTACGGACAATGTCACTACAATCCAGTGAAAATACTTTGGCAGATTTTTATCAGCCGGCTAATTCTTCAGAACAAACTGAATTTTTACAATCGACCATGGATTTGGACGAGGATTTTTAAAGTATGTGTGGAATAGCAGGTATTTATCATTTAGCCGATTTACAGTCGGTAGAACAGGGCTTATTGCAATCAATGGTCGATAGTTTTCGTTATCGTGGGCCAGATGATGATGGGTTTTACCATGAGCCAGGATTAGGCCTTGCTTTTAGGAGGCTTTCGATTATTGATCTGGCCGGAGGTAATCAACCGATTACTAATGAAGATGATAGTTTGGTATTGATTTGTAACGGTGAAATTTATAATTATAAAACATTAAAAAGCGATTTAATTCAGCAAGGACACCACTTTAAAACTAGCTGCGATATTGAAGTTATTTTGCATTTGTATGAACAATATGGTGTTGAGTTATTGCAGCATCTAAATGGACAATTTGCCTTTGCTTTATATGATAAACGCAAGAAACGATTGATGTTGGCACGTGATCATGTTGGTATTGCTCCCTTATTTTATACTGTGGTTGGGCAGAGATTTATTTTTGCTTCTGAAATTAAAGCTATTTTAAAAGATCCTCGTGTTTCTCCACAGGTTGATTTAACCGGACTGGATCAAATCTTTACTTTTCCGGGATTAGTTAGTCCAAGAACGTTGTTTCAAAATATTCATGCCTTAAAGCCTGGTCATTTTATATTGGTTGAGCAAGAAGATGTCAAAGTTAAAGAATATTGGGATCTAAATTATCCATTACAATCTGAGTTGGATAGTCAGGTTTCCGAACAAGATTGCATTGCTCGTTTAGATGAGGCTCTGCGTGAGGCTGTTAATTACCGGTTAAATGCGGATGTTCCAGTAGGATTTTATTTAAGTGGCGGGTTGGACTCATCATTGATTGCTGGTTTAATTCATGATCTGTCTCCCGAAAAACAGCGGCACTCTTTTTCCATTGGCTTTGAAGATAAAACCATCGACGAACGTTATTATCAGCAGTTGATGGCGAAGCAAGTTAATTCTATCCATCATGAAACTGTATTTGATAGTGAACATATCGCTGAGCGTTTGCAGAGCATGGTTTTTCATGCAGAAACACCGTTAAAAGAATCCTATAACAGTTGCTCGTTAGCTTTATCAGCACTTGTTAAGAAACAAGGTTTAAAGGTTGTATTGAGTGGTGAAGGTGCTGATGAGTTATTTGCTGGTTATGTCGGATATCGTTTAGATCAAAATCGTGAACAAGAAGATTTTAGTTTGGAAGCGATGTTGGAAACGCAATTACAGGAACAATGCTGGGGTGAACCGTTTTTCTATGAAAAGCATTATCAGGGCTTCAAAGATACAAAACGTGCCTTGTATTCATCTCGTGTCTTGCAACAGGCCGAAGAATTTGAAAGCACAAATCATCCGTTGGTTGATGTTGGCAAACTGAAAGGACGGCATCCCATACATAAGCGCTCGTATTTGGACTTTAAGTTACGCATGTCCGACCATTTATTAGCTGATCATGGTGACAGAGTTGCTTATGCTAATTCAGTTGAAGTTCGCTATCCCTTCTTGGATATTAATGTTATAGCTTGTGCGCGAGCAATTCCTCCTCAGTATCTTGTTAAGAATATGCAGGAAAAATATATTTTAAAGCAGTTGTCACGCCGTTATGTGCCAGATCAAGTTATCAATCGCATTAAATTCAGCTTTGTTGCGCCAGGTAGTCCAAGTTTGTTGAAACAAAAAAATGAATGGTTAGAGGATTTATTGTCATATAATCGAATTAAACGCCAAGGTTATTTTAATCCTGATGTGATTGAGCGTTTGAAGAATAATTATCGTGCAGAGGGTTTTAACATTATTCAAACCTTTGAGGATGATTGGTTATTGATGGTGTTGACGTTTAATATTTGGTTGGATTTATTTGGTTTGCCAGAGCTTTGAAATGTTATATGTTTTGCTTAAAGTAATTACTTTTATTTAAAAATGGGGGTGGGTTTTGAAAGATAGAAACAAAAAAAACAAATTATTATTTAGTGTAATGTTATGTATTTTGTCGATAAATTCTGTTTATGCAGATGAGATTTATGATTTGACCCACGTTATTAATACTACGTTGAAACAAGCGCCTGAAATTCTTCAACAACAAGCCGTAGTTGAAGGCACTGAGGCTGCTATAAAGCTTCAAACAGGAGCGTTTGACCATAAAGTAACGGCTAGTTATGGAACTCAACTGAAAGATGCACCTGTTATCAGTTATAACCAACCGCTGTTTTTAAATTTGCCAAATGTACAGTCCTATCAGAGTTTATTGCAAGCAGGTATGACTGAGCAATTTCGTAATGGTATAGCTGCAGGAATAAATGTTAATATTTTCCGTAAACAACCTTTGAATGGTTTACTTGAAGCGAATGCTTTAGGAACTCCTTTTACGACTAGCAATGAAACTCAGATTAATTTTCAAGTAAATATACCTTTACTTAAAGGGGCTACTAGCGTTTCTGCGGCAGCGGCAGAAAATGCAGCTATACTTGAATATCAAGCGACACAAAATGATTTTACTTATTTAATTTCCGGCGTCATTCTTAATGCCGTAAATGCTTATTGGAATTTTAAAGTTGCAGAAGAGTCTTTGGCTATTAATCTTAAGTCACAGGAGCGTGTTGAAAAATGGACTGATGAAGCGGATCAACGTTTTATTAAAAAAGACCCTGCTCATACCAAAGAATTGCAAGCTAAATATCGAGCTGAAATTGATTCTGTTCAAGCTTATTTGGCTACCAAACGTTTAACCGTAATTAGTTCAACCCAAGCATTGGAGCAAGCTAGAATTGGTTTGGCAGTTGCGATGGGAACGCCTTATAAAAATTTTGATCAAGTAAAGGCCTCTAGCGAACAGATTCCAGAGTTTGCACCTATAAAATTAAGTTCTGCTCAATTAGCCAAGGATTGGGTTTTACAGGCAGAAGAAAATCGTGCAGATTTAAAAGCAATACGTTTAAGGCAAGAAGGTAGTGATGTTCTAGTTAGAAAATTTACTCGTGACATACTACCCCAAGTAGATGTGGGTCTTGGTGCTGGTTATCAGGGCTTAAGTGAAGGGCCATCGGCTGCTTCATTCGGAAATGCCTTGTATAGAAATGTACCTGGTCCTAATTTAAGTGGACAGGTAACATTTGCTTATCCTTTAGAGAATAATGTACAGGAAGGTTTATTATCTAAGCAACAAGCGACTTCTAGAGCCATTATGATAGGCATGGGACAATTAGGCAGAACCATTAATGCCACAATTGATGTCGATATGTCTCTTTTGAATAAAAATATGGCGCAAAAAGCCATAGCAGAAAAAGCGGTGGCCTTTTATCAACCAGCTATTGATGAATTGGTTGTACGAGCTATGAAAGAAGCACCTGGGATATTGGATTTGCTTCAATTTGAAGATCGCTTAGTTGCTTCAAAAATCAATTTACTTCAAGTTAAAGGAACTCTGGCTGGGCTTGTTGCAAAAGTACGTTTTGATACTGGAACCCTGATTAGTAGCAATGATGAAAATCATGCAATTGATATTAAAGGCTTGAGTAAGTTTTAGTTTTATAAAAATTTAGAC
>Ga0194037_1000991_pt1 | contig 21237 bp, 14 predicted proteins | sample JunL306m_MetaG_FD_148653 | JGI IMG/M metagenome (GOLD analysis project Ga0194037, IMG submission 148653) | Anoxic zone freshwater microbial communities from boreal shield lake in IISD Experimental Lakes Area, Ontario, Canada - Jun2016-L304-6m | ecosystem: Environmental > Aquatic > Freshwater >...
CTTTTTGCTTTTTAATTTGATTTATTACTGCTTCTAAAGCGTTGTCGAAAGACTCTTCGAATGACTTGCTGGAAGCTTTTACAAAAAAATCATGCTTAGGAACATGAACATTAATTTCTACGATTTTGTCCTTGATAGCATGAACGATATTGTCCAGCTTAAGGTAAACGTCTACTTTAGTAATCTTGTCATGGAAGGTGTTTAGTTTTTCAATTTTCTTGTTAATGAATTCTAATAATCTTGCATCGGCATCAAAATGAACTGTCTGAATGTTTACGTTCATATAGCATAATTTAAAATGGTTAAAGAATAACAATTAATTCTTATTAATTACCGTACTAAGGTACGTAGTTTATAGATACTACCCTTTATTTATTTTAAAATTCTGAACAATAAAAAAGCTGCATAAATTTTATGCAGCTTTTTTACTAAACAAAGTTAGAAATTAGTGTTTAATAACTACTTTCTCAGTAGTTGTTTCACCTTCAACAGTTGTATTAACTATATAAGTTCCGTTTACTAAATTAGCAACAGGAATATTTATTGAGTTAGAAGCAGTATTTTGAACTCCAAATACTTTTTTACCTTCTATATTAAACATCTCTACTTTACTGATTAAACCAGAAGCATTAACTGCTACGTTGTTAGATGCAGGATTTGGAGAAACTACCAGTTTAATATTTTTCAAGTCTACACGTTGTATAGCAGAATAATCGAAATTACCGTTAGGGTAATTCATTTTTAATCTGTAATATAAAGTGTTTGCAAGAGGAAGGTTTTTATCAGAAGTAGTGTAATTAGTCTTATTTGAAGTTGCATTTACACTAGTAACTGGTTCAAAGTTAATACCATCTTTACTTCTTTGTACTTCAACAATAGTATTGTTCTCAGCAGCATTCATAGACCAGTTAAGGTTTACTACATTCTTTAAACCGATTGCATTGAATGAATTTAATTTATTAGGTAAGATAGCTGAAAGGCTCCAATTTGTAAATACTCTGAATTCATCTACAGCAGCCATTGCGGTACCAATAGATCCTTCTCTGATACAAACTGATTTAATTCTTTTTAAATCGGAAAATGCAGTATCAACAAATGTAACATCTGCTGCAGGTTCCACAGCTGGGATTGCCCCAGACATGACTATTAGTTTAATTTCATCATCCTTAGTGCCAGCAGTATTAAAAGTATATTTTACAACCACAAAATATGTTTGACCAATGTTATATTCTGTAGGAGAGAATGCTAATGGTTTAGCACCAGCAGTAATATTTGCTGCAGTAAGTTTAGCAGCAGCTCCTTTGTTGATTCCTAACTTGAATTTGCCAGCAGCAGAACCGTCAGCAATAAATAATCTTGCTCTGAAATTTGCTCCTGGGCTAGCTCCAGATAAATCGCAGAAATGGAAGAAATAGTCACAAGTTGTGTCGTTACCACCACTTGAGTCTACTCTTAATAAAAAACCTGCGTATACACTACCAACACTATCCGCTACAGCAAAACCACCATTAATATCCTGAGAACGAGTTTTGTGCTGGAAAGTAATTGAACCACCAGAACTTAAAAATGCATATCCATTATATGTTAATGATGTTGGTTGATATTGTACACATTTAGCTATAGAACCACCACCGCTATGTCTGTTCCAAGTAGGAAGACCTGTATTTGCTCCTGCCATAGAATCGCCAGCAGCTGCACTTGGGTAATTAAAACTTTCACTAAATAAAAACTGAGAATAGCTCATACCCACCACCAATAACAATGATAAAGAGAGTAATATTTTCTTCATAATAAATAATTTGCGGCAAAATTAGTTTATATCCATCATTTTAAACAGCTTCTATTCAAAATATTTCATTCAAGTAAAAAAATAGTAGCATATTTGAGCCTATATCGCCCATTTTATGCTTAGGTTGAAGTATTTTTTATTGATTTTCATTGTTACGTGTTGCAGTTTTACTAGTTCTGCCCAGCAGATAAAAGCCTTTTCTATTAAGGGATTTATTCTGGATGATAATGATTTACCCATAAGTGGAGTTTCCATTACTGTTTTAAATAAGAATACAGGAGTAGTATCAAATGATAGCGGTTATTTTAATATTAAATTTTCTGCAGCACAGTCGGTAGCACTTGTTTTTTCTCATTCTGGATATAATACTTTAAGAAAAATAATTGCTACTAAAAACAGAGTAGATTCCTTGACTATTCATCTTGAAAAAAATGTTACCAGTTTAAATGATGTAATATTAAAAGATGAAAGAGTAAGAAGAGAAGCGGGAAGGATAGAAATTAACCCAGACAGAGCGGTTGTAAATCCATCACCTATCAGTGGAATTGAAAGCTTATTAAAAATATTTGTAGGTAGTAGCAACGAACTTACTTCTCAATATTCTGTAAGAGGCGGTAGCTACGATGAAAACCTTATTTATGTTAATGATTTTGAGGTTTTTCGTCCTTACCTTATTAAGAGTGGCCAACAGGAAGGGCTTAGTTTTATCAATCCTGAATTAACTGGAAATGTAAAGTTTTATAATGGTGGTTTTCAGAGTAAGTATGGCGATAAAATGAGTAGTGTTCTGGATATAACTTATCGTAAACCAAAGCAGTTTGGAGGCTCGGCTTATCTGGGGCTTTTAGAGCAGGGATTGCATGTAGAAGGTGTATCGGATAATAAGAAATTTACTTATTTATTTGGCGTAAGAAACAGGAGTAATAAAAACCTATTGAGTAGTCAGACTACCAAAGGAAATTATATTCCTTCTTCTTCCGATTTACAATCTTTAATTACCTGGCAATGCAGTAAAAAATGGCAGCTGGAATTGTTTGCTAATTTCTCTACTTCCAAGTTCGAATTATATCCCGAAGAAGCTAAACTTACCTCCTCCGTTTTTACTCCTTTATATACCACCAATCTTGGACTTGATATCTATTTTCAGGGACAGGAGAAAGATGCTTACCAAACCAATTTTATAGGCTTTGCTGCTACCAATCAAATTACTAAAAAGCTAAAACTAAAATGGCTTATCAGTCATTTTAATAATAATGAAAGCGAGAATGTAGATATTACTGGTGCTTACCTTTTTGGTGATAGAGACTTTAATAATTCCAGCAGTACTTATGGCAGTATTGTAAATCCTTTAGGATCTGGGGCCTATCAGAATTTTTCGCGCAATACTTTAGATATCACTGTGTGGAATGCTTCTCATAAAGGCTCATTGGATTTGGGTAAACAAGTAGTATCCTGGGGAAATAGTTTTGATTACCAGACCATCAATGATAAAATAAATGAGTGGAAATATACCGATAGTGCAGGCTATTCATTACCATATTCTACCCATGATTTCAATTTTTCGGAAGTAGAAAAATCTAAGAATGATTTAAATGTGTTCCGATTGTCGGGGTATGTGCAGGATAATATACAATTTAAAGATTCGAGCGATGTAACTATGCAGGTAGGTGTTCGTTATAACTACAACAATCTGAACAAGGAGTTATTCTTTTCTCCAAGGGTAGGACTTTCTTATAAACCTAAACACTGGAAGAAAGATGTGATTATAAAAATGTCGGCTGGCATGTATTATCAACCACCTTTTTACCGTGAAATGCGTAAGAAAGATGGTACCCTTAATGAAGATTTGAAAGCACAGAAAAGCTGGCAGCTAAGTGGCGGTTTTGATTATAATTTTAAATTAAATAATCGACCTGCGAGGCTAAGTACAGAGCTGTATTATAAGAATCAGTGGGACGTGGTACCTTATGATGTAAACAATGTAAGCTTGCAATATTTTGGAACCAATTCGGCCAAAGCATATGCAGCTGGTTTTGAAACAAGGCTTTATACTGAACTGGTAAAAGATGCCGAAAGCTGGGTAAGTTTTGGGGTGATGAATACCATGGAAAAGCTTGACAACTTTTATTACTACAAATACTATAATAAGGAGCATGAAGAAATTACTTCTACTACAAAAGATAATGTGGTAGCAGATAGTTCAAAAAACAATGTAGGATGGATAAGACGACCTACTGATCGTAGGCTTACACTGGGTTTGTTTTTACAGGATTATTTAAATACCAACAAGAATTTTAAAGTTTATTTCAACACATTGTATGGTAGCAATATGCCGTATAATGTACCTGAAAGACCTAAGTATAGAAACGCCCTTGTAATAGAGCCTTATATAAGAGTGGATATTGGGTTTAGTGCTTTATTACTCGATAAAGAAACCGGGCCACACAGAAGTCATTCACCGTTTAAAAACTTCGAAAGTATCTGGGCGAGTCTAGAGGTATTCAACCTTATAGATCGTCAGAATACTATTAGTTATATGATGATAAAAGATTTCCAGAACAATACTTTTGCAATGCCTAACAGGCTAACACCAAGAATGTTGAATCTGAAGCTGGTGGTGAGGTGGTAAAATGCAAATTTCTTAAAGTAGTTCTATACAATACTAATAAGGTTAATAGTTCTGAAATTTAATCAACTACTATTTATTCAAATAATATCTGACTGGAGATTATTTAATAGAAAACAGGATTCTAATAAATAATTACAACAAAAATTAATAGAACCCCAATCACTGTATTTATCTAAATTAATTTAATAGTTCGCAGGGCTTAATACCGGTCTGCTTTTTAAAGGCAGTGGAGAAGTGGGCTATTGAAGAATACCCCAGAGCTACCGACGCTTCTGTTACCGACAACCCTTTCTCGTGTAATAAATACTTGGCATGCTCCATGCGTTGTTGCTGATAAAATTCGAAGATGGTCATACCAAAAATTTCTTTAAATCCTTTCTTCAGATAGCACTCATTGATAGCTACCTTACGACTCAATTCCTTGATGGTAATTGGATTTCCTATTCTTTGTAATAATATATCGCGGGCAGAATAAATTCTTTCTTTACCATAATCATCGGAGAGAAATTTACACTCAAATACCTCGCTCTTTTCGTTTACAATACAGCCCACACTTTGCAGTAATAACTCCTGAATTCTTGCATTGATAAAGATATTCTGCATGGCTCCGGTGTAGCTATTATTTAGCAGATCGTCGAGAATATTTCTTTTCTTCTGACAGATAGTAAAGACCTTAGAAAAAGATTCGGTATGTTTAAAAGCCAACACTTCATCTTTTAAAGAAGTAGTTTCTATGTGATCGGTAAACTGTTTTAGAAAGGCAGCCGTAAAATGAATCAAAAATACATCTACGGTATGGTGTTGTCCATTGCAATTGGCAGTAGGTAGCTGATTGCAGGTACCACAAGGTTTATCTTCACAAATCTTATTGCCTGTAGTGCAGAACTTTAGTTTTAAATAATTTTCTTTCGATCCTTTTCCTTCGTAATGGTATTCCAGCATACCCGTATCATCGGCTACCCATGGATGGCGGGCAAAGTACCTGCGAATATCATATAATACTGATCCGGGAATATTCTGTTGTTTGCTATACAACAGATCGAAAGATATTTCTTCCGCATCTCTATACGCTGTTTTTAATATTTCCTGTGCATTTAGCATAGTGCAAAATTATGTAGGTTTACATTTTTATCACGTTAATGTGTGATGAATGACAAACTGCAAACGTTTCCACCCCTACTTTTTACAAGGGAATGACAATGGAATACAAATTAGCTAATCTGATAATGTGCTGATGTGCTAATGAATACAAATACAAGGAGATAGGAGGTAGGAGTCAGGGAAATGCAAAATTCAATGCAAATTAGCTAATTTGATAATTATTCTAAAAGGACAAAAACATTTATAGTGTCATTTTACAACAGCTGTTGAATGTAGTTTTTCGTTTTTTAGTCTTTAGTTTTTTGTAATCATAAGCACAGTAGCAAATCAGCTAATTTGTTTTGGTATTCTTTTTACTTTTTATTTTTTACTTTTTACTTTGATTATGGCAGGCCTTTGGCCCCCGCTATCATTCCAATCTTTTGCTGCGCTACATTACTCCCCTTTAAAGGATGGTGGTGGGCGCAGCAAAAGGATTTTCCCTTCTATCGGTTTTGCAATCCAAATACTTCGCTCCACCCGTCAGTACGCCCCTTAACAATCTGAAATATTAAACTACTAAATGGGGCGTCAGACAGGTAACCCCCAGCTCTGAAAGAGCGCCATACACTAGCATAGGGTGAAGCCCTATGAAACAAAAGATGATATGATAACTAAAGGTCTGAAAAGCCGAAATACCTTGTCGCCTTTCCGTCATTCCGCGCGTAGCAAAGCAATCACAGTCTAGAAATAAATACCTTTTTCTTATAAAAACATCTTCTATATTCATAAAATCCCTTGTATTTCTCCCAGTTGCAGAGAAATGCCTTTATTATTACGTAGAAATCTTATTCCCTTTGTCCTTTTGTAATATTAATTCACTATCTACAAATTAAATCTTGATATAAAATTTTGCCCCTCTATAAATTTTCTGTCATCAACTAAATCTATAGGTAAATATTCATTTTTATTATTTAGAAGAATTGCAAAAACAGAATAATTTTTATTGTTATTTTCTACAGACCCATATCTTAAATGAATATCATTAAAATAACCTTGTTCAAATAATTGAAAAGCAGATTTAAACTCGTCTGTAGGAAAAACGAAAACTAATTTATAAGTTAAATCGCTTCCAATATTTCTACGCGTATCTATAAATGTTTGGTACGCTTCATTTATTTCTTTAGCTTTTTTGTATGTTAATTTTGCCATACTAAAAATTAAATAATTTACAGTTTATTCAATAATTCAAATGCTTCTATAACAGTTCTTATTTCTTTTATTTCTCTATTTGAAAGGCTATAATCTACAGCCCTTCCATTTGCAAGATAGAATCTAATATCACACTTGTTGTTAGTGCATATACTTTTCAATAATTTATAATGAAAACTTGTATTAGTTCGGTCAATAGTTATTTGGGTTGTTACATTCTGAAATGGAGTCCCCTTCAACTCTATAGGGTCACCGCCTGCATTAATTAATATTCTTGTTATATAAGAAGGAATTACATTAGCACCAGGAATATGATATACTGACATTCTTAATAAATATTCATCATTACTTTTAAGTAAGCTTGCCATCAGTCCTTCTCCATATAGATTATCATATGAAGTCCTTTTATCATAAAAAAATGTTTTATTAGTAATTTTATCTGTCCTAACTTTCATTTTTTTAAACATCTCATTAATTGCTAATTCTCGTTGACTGTCATTTTGCTTAACAGGTTCAACTATATTTGTTGGTGTCGGCTCAGACTTTACTTGAGTTTGTTCCTGTTTTTTAGGAACATCATCATGTTTTATTCCCAAACAATTATCTTTTAGCAATACGACACTTTTAAATTCATCACTTTTCACCACTTCATCTGCTGCCATTTTTTCATTCATGTCTACGCTCTTGAGAGCAGCATTATTAGTTGTATTAACTGCAATTTTTAATAGTTTACAATTGTCTTTCCCTAAAGTTTTAATTTTATTTAAGGCATAATAGTATTTAGATTTATTCACTTCAAAAGGAACAGGATTATCTCTACCCACTGTATAATTTAATACACCTACACTTCTAATAAAATACCAAGTAGATAGTTCATCAAAATCTGAATTGTTTCTTTCTAAATAATCAATATCAAATATAATTATACCTTTTACAAAAGTTGTTTTTATTGCTCCATTACTATTAAATCTACCATAATAGATTTTTTTTAGTTTAGGTTCTTCATTTTGCAATTGTTTTATTGTTGCAAATAATAAAGGATATTTATCTACAATACTTTGTTCAGGCAAATTCTCAGAAGACTTTGCTATTAATTCCTGAACTGTTGGAGTTTGTGCTTTTACACTTAATGTTATTAAGCAGAATAATGCTATTATTATCTTTTTCATTGTTTTGATTTTTGTCATTTTAAAAACTTCTTATTGCTCTAACTCTACAATTATTTCTAGCTTTATCATGACCAGTTTGAGTTCCATCTGTAAAATTCTGAGCCCATGCAGCAGAAATAGTACTATTTCCCCAATCAGAAGAACTCCAATAGTAAGTATTATAAAATCCTCCAACAGTGTTCCATTGTATATATAATTGATTCAACTCGTCTTTACTTGGCAGATACCAATCAGAATAACCATTAATGTTTAAATTACTGCATAAACTTGCTGCATAATTTCCTGTTCCTTGAAAACCAATTATTATTGAGGTATTAGAATTACCACTGCCTATTGAATTACTAAGGTTACTAGATGTTAAAAATGTTCCATTATACCAGGAAATTGCAGTACTTTGGTCAGATGTAGCGGCTATTAATCCATGTAGCCCTGTTTGATCAATATAAAAAATGATCCCACCTCCATAATTTTGACCAACTGAGAATGGAGACACAGTATTTATATTAACAGAAGCAGTCGAAGAACCACTAGAACTAGTAGCTGTTAATGTAGCTGTAAAAGATCCTACTGTAGCATACACATGTGTAGGGTTTGCAATAAAAGAAGTTGAACCATCTCCAAAATCCCAAGAATAAATTGCCGCATCCGCATTTGTTGAAGTGTTTTTAAATACTACAGTTGAAGGTGCATTAGTATTTGAAGTTTGCCATGTAAAACTTGCTATTGGGACTGGTACTGTATTTTTACTACATCCAAATAACAAAATTGAAGAAGTTAGGAACAATAAAAAAGCATTTTTCATTATTTAATGATTTGCTTACCGTAGTTCCATCAGGTAGTTAAATAAAAATGACGTGGAACAATAGCCACGTCTGATAAGAAAGGTACTGGGAAGAACCTGCAAATCCAGAACGAACTAATGCCCACGCCGTAGCGTGAGCGTATAGTCGTACCTCTGTGATTTGCTTAAGAAATTTCCCAGTTTCTTCTATATACAGAAATAGCTAAACGCCAATAAAAAATTCAAATCAAAAATAGGAGTTTTATTTCAAATACTTCATGTTACTTATTTTCTTCCCCTCTTGGCAGATCTTACAAAATAATCGGAGTGCATCTCGGAACTGCCTGTGGCTGTTCCGTAATCCATTTCAGCTTGTAGCTGAATTTCTTGGTATCACTATAGCAGAGTGTCACAAAAGTCCCAATTGTCCCTTTAAAATGTAGAAAAATATATCATCCTATCAGTTTTACAAAACAAAATACTCCGCACCATCTACTAATCTAATCCCAGCTCTGAAAGAGCGACATATACTAGCATAGGGTGAAGCCCTATGAAACAAAAGATTGATATGATAACCTAAGGCCTGAAAGGCCGAAATACCTTGTCGCCTTTCCGTCATTGCGCGCGTAGCAAAGCAATCACAGTCTAGCAATAAATACCTTTTTCTTATCAAAACATCTTCTATATTCATAAAATCCCGTAATCCATTTCAGCTTGTAGCTGAATTTCTTGGTATCACTATAGCAGAATGTCACAAAAGTCCCAATCGTCCCTTTTAAATTCATACAAAGCCCTCAGAAATATCCACAGGCTTTTCTAATCATGTATTAATCCGCTAATAATCATTTCAGCAATTCTCTCCTTATTTTATTCCCATATTTGTATTACCTCCTTTTCTCCCTTCTCTGCGGCCGTGTATTTGTATTAATCCGCAAATTCGCTAATCCGTTAATCATATAAAATCCCTTGTATTTCTCCCTCCTTTGGAGGGTCGGGGAGGCCTCTTTACGTCTAAAACCCAATGCGCACCAATTGTTTTGAAATGCGCACCAATTGTTTTCGAATGATAGGCAATTGTTTTGCAATGCGCACCTCGCTACCTTCAATGCGCACCTCTTTTTTGCAAATGAGAGGTAATAGTTTCTCTATGCGCACCCTAACGCTTTCCAATGAGAACCAATAGTTTTGTAATGCGCACCTCTTTTTTGTAAATGATAGCCTCGCACTTTCCAATGCGCAACATTATCTTTCCACTGCGAAGTTTTTTCCTTTAAAGGAGTCCCTCTTTCTTGCTCTAACCAATATAGTTTAGCACATTCCTAATATATAACTATACTATTATTACTACTTTTAGATACAAAAAAGCAATTAACTGTCCATTGTCATAACACCAGCTAACAACTGTCAGTTTTAACCATTTACTAATCGCTATATTTACCCGTTATCCATTCAGGATTTCAATCAATTAAATAATATGTCAAGCGAATTAAATGCCTTACAGGCTTCTAGAGTAAAAACAATAGATATTTCAGGTAGATTTTTTGTTATAGATAAAAACAAAACAGTTATCAATGCGTATAAGCCGTTAAAATCGGAGTGTGCAGAATATGCAGTAAACTTAGCCTTACTCAAAACACTAATCCCACTAAAAGATTACGAAGCTATTACAGGTATTGTCAACGATAAAACAGATTTAAAAGTAGTCGTTGCCGATTCTTTAGAAGAAATAGCGCACACTATGCTGGCATATTGTACCAAAGAAAAGAAAGTAGCTTTAGCTACTCCTTTTCATTTCTCTGCTTGGGATATTGAACGATTAAAAGAAGAAGATATTCTACCTACAGTTATCAGACTCTCCAAACTCATTACCCCATTATTAACCGATGTCAAGTTTATGGAGTACGAAATAACGGATATCATATTATCTACATTATTAGCTACAGCCACCACCTACGATGAATCTATAGGCACCCAAGGCACCACCTCCAACGATGCCTCTGCAGCCAATACAAGTATCAACACCCTTACCTTAACCATGATGGCTCAAATACGTCAGGTAAGGTTATTAAATGCAAGGAATAAAAAACTTAATCCAGCGTTTTATAGCGATCTTATTCTAAATACCCGCACACAGCATCCTGCCACTCGCTCTACTGGTATACAAGGATATGTTTTTAATAAATTAGGCAAAGGAGTAGCAAATCTTCGGGTAAACATTGTTGGTACAAACTTATTTGCAATGACCGATAAAGATGGTTTTTACAGCTTCCTAAAACTAACAATAGGTATGTACACCCTTCAAACAAGCAACGAAGGCGGCGATTCCGATTTACACGAAGTAGAAGTGTTCTATCGTCACATAACTACACAGGATTTTAATCTATAAAAATAATAACAACAAACAGAAAAGCCCTCAGTAAATCAAATTGCCGAGGGCATTTTTGTATTAACCCTTGAACTCATTAAACCTTTTAAACATTTTGAACTGTGATTGTTGATTACAAACCCCCTTCTCTGCGGCTTGTATTGGGCTCAAAACACAAGAATTGGAATAGAGAACGTATTTTATTACTTTCGCACCCTTCATAAAAGAGGCCGGCAAATACGTATGAGCAAGAAATACAAAGAGTTTTCAGGGTTAAACCTGCCGAACATAGAAAAAGAGATATTGGCAAGTTGGGAGCAGAATGATGCTTTTCAGAAAAGTGTTGCCATTCGCGAAGGTGCTACTCCATTCGTATTTTACGAGGGACCACCGAGTGCAAATGGTATGCCGGGCATTCACCACGTTATTTCGCGTACACTGAAAGACTTGGTATGCCGATACAAAACTATGCAGGGTTTTCAGGTAAAACGTAAAGGTGGCTGGGATACACATGGTCTGCCGGTAGAGCTGGGTGTTGAGAAAGAACTGGGTATTACCAAAGAAGATATTGGCAAGAAAATAACCGTAGAAGAATACAATCAGAAATGTAGAGAAGCAGTATTGCGCTACAAGAACGAGTGGGATAGTATTACAAAGAAGATGGGATATTGGGTAGATTTAAACGAACCTTATGTAACCTTCGAGAATAACTATATAGAAAGTTTGTGGTGGCTGCTGAAGAAGATGTATGATAGAGGGTTGCTTTACGAGAGTGTAAGCATTCAACCATATTCGCCTGCTGCTGGTACGGGTTTAAGTTCGCACGAACTGAATCAGCCGGGTACCTATAAAGACGTAAAAGATACGAGTGCAACTGCCATGTTTAAGGTATGCCTCCCCAACCCCTCCGAGGGAGGGGCTCAGCAACCTGCTAAAATTTTGGAACTACTTAAAATAGCTGAAGAGGCTTGGAAAGATAGTTCTGTGAACCCTCCTTCGGAGGGCAGGGAGGCTGTCTTCTTTTTAGCCTGGACTACTACACCATGGACACTTCCTTCCAATCTTGGTTTGACCGTAGGTGCTACTATAGATTATACCTTAATAAAGACCTTTAATCCATATACCCACGTTCCTGCGAATGTGGTGATTGCAAAAAATCTGATTGGTAAATACTTTAAAGCGGAAGCAGAGAATGGTGATTTTGATGCTTATTCTGCCGAAGTAAAAGCTACACCATGGACCATTATTGCAGAGTTTAAAGGCGCTGCTATTGAAGGGGCAAGATATGAACAATTGCTTCCTTTTGAAGCCAATACTCCTGAAGTTGCAGGTGGTGATCCTTTCCGTGTGCTTTGCGATTCTTTTGTAACTACCGAAGATGGTACGGGTATAGTACACACCGCTCCTGCTTTTGGTGCGGACGATTACAAGGTGGGCAAGAAATATGGTATTGGTATACTAACCATGGTAGACAGGAGGGGTAAATTCCTTAGCGGTATTCAGGATGGAATATTCCTGTATGGCGATGAATATGTAAAGGAAGATTACTTTACCGAAGCAGAAAAAGAAGCGGCATTTCAGCATCAGAAACAAATACTGGAAGCGCATGGCAAGGTAAAAGACCTGAAGAAGTACATGAGCGTTGATGATAGAATTGTACTGAAACTGCAGGAAGAGAACAGACTATTTAAGAAAGAAAAATACGACCATACTTATCCGCATTGCTGGAGAACCGATAAGCCAATCCTTTATTATCCATTGGATGCCTGGTTTATAAAGACCACCGCTTTGAAGGACAGAATGGTAGAACTGAATAAAACCATCAACTGGAAACCAAAATCAACCGGAGAAGGCCGCTTTGGAAACTGGCTGGAGAATATGGTAGACTGGAATCTGAGCCGTAGTCGCTACTGGGGAACTCCTTTGCCAGTATGGCGTACCGAAGATGGTACCGAACAGGTATGTTTAGGGTCTATACAAGAACTGAATGATGGCATCAGAAAGGCTAGCGAAGTATTGGGTGGTGATGTAAATAAGCACTACCTGCATCAGGGCATCTTGGATTTGCACAAGCCTTATGTTGATGATATTGTATTGGTTTCCCCAACAGGACAACCAATGAAAAGGGTTGCCGATTTGATAGATGTTTGGTTCGATTCTGGTGCTATGCCTTATGCACAATGGCATTTTCCTTTCGAAAATAAAGAAATATTCAGCAATAGCTACCCTGCCGATTTTATAGCAGAGGGAGTAGATCAGACCCGTGGATGGTTTTATACCCTGCACGCAATAGGATCGCTGATAAAAGAAGATATAGAAGAAGATCTGAAGAAAGCAGGCTTACCTACCGATAAAATAGATGGCAGAGCCTATAAAACCGTTGTATCGAACGGCTTGGTGCTGGATAAAAACGGCAATAAGATGAGTAAGCGTCTGGGCAATGTGGTAAATCCATTTGAAACCATTGAGAAATATGGTGCGGATGCTACCCGCTGGTACCTGATAACCAATGCATCGCCTTGGGACAACCTTAAGTTTGACCTTGCCGGTATTCAGGAAGTTCAGCGTAAGTTCTTTGGTACCTTATATAATACGTATCAGTTTTTTGCTTTATATGCTAATGTAGATGGGTTTAATTTCACAGAAGCATACATACCATTAGCAGAAAGACCGGAGATAGACCGTTGGATACTATCATCTTTAAATACGTTGAAGGCAAAATGTACTGCCGCCATGGACGACTATGAGCCTACCATTGTCGGAAGGTTAATAGAAGAGTTTGTAGACGAGCACCTGAGCAACTGGTATGTGCGTTTGTGCAGAAGAAGATTCTGGAAGGGCGATTATGAGCAGGATAAAATATGTGCTTATCAAACATTATATGAATGTCTGGAGACAATAGTACGCCTGATAGCGCCTATTTCTCCCTTCTTTAGTGATGTGGTATTTAATAATCTGAATGAAATAACGGGCAGATTTACCGAAACTTCTGTTCACCATGTGGCATATCCGAAAGCGGATACATCTTTCATAGATTCTTCGCTGGAAGAAAGAATGCAACTGGCTCAGGATGTTTCTTCATTGGTATTATCATTAAGAAAGAAAGTAAATATTAAGGTTCGTCAGCCATTACAAAAGGTATTAATACCGGTAATGGATCCTGCCATGAAACTACAATTAGAAAAGATAGAAGACCTGATAAAAGCGGAAGTGAATGTGAAAGAAATATCTTACATCACCGAAACGGAAGGGTTTATAAAGAAGAAGATAAAACCTAATTTTAAGCTATTAGGGGCTAAATTGGGTGGACAAATGAAGGAGGCGGCCGGTATTATTACCGAATTCAGTCAGCACCAGATTTCGGCTTTAGAGAAGGATTCTGTGATAGAAATTACACTATCTTCTGGAATTTTTGAACTATCTGCTACCGATGTAGACATTATAGCAGAGGACATTCCAGGATGGAGTGTAGCCTCTAAGGGAGCCCTTACTGTAGCACTGGACATTACCCTTACTGAGGAGCTTAAAAAGGAGGGAGATGCGAGAGAGTTAATAAATCGTGTACAAAATATTCGAAAAGAAAGCGGTTTTGATGTAACGGACCGTATCTTCGTGCAGTTGTTTGGAGGCGAAAGCATCAAACAATCAATTATTGACTATAACGATTATATTTGCCGCGAAATTTTAGCAGAATCAATTGTTTGGGTATCTGAATTGGCTAATGGTACTGAAATAGAGATAAATGAGGTTCAGTTAAAAGTGGATGTTTCTAAAAAAGCTTAAAACTATGGCTACAAAGAAATCAGCGCCTGTAAAGGCAGCTAAACCTGCTCCAAAAGCACCAGCAAAGGCAGCACCTGCTAAGAAAGCAGCACCTGCCCCAGCTAAAAAAGTAGCAGCGTCTGCTAAGATAGCAGCGCCTGCCCCAGCTAAAAAAGTAGTTGCACCAGCTAAGAAAGCAGCACCTGCTCCAGTTAAAAAAGCAGTTGCACCTGCTAAGAAGGCTGCACCTGCCCCAGCTAAGAAAGTAGTTGCGCCTGCTAAGAAGGCAGCACCTGCTCCAGCTAAGAAAGTAGTTGCACCTGCTAAAAAGGCAGCGCCTGCTCCAGCCAAGAAAGTAGTTGCACCTGCTAAAAAGGTTGCACCTGCTCCAGCTAAGAAAGTAGTTGCGCCTGCTAAAAAAGCGGCACCTGCTCCAGCTAAAAACGTTGTTCCTGCTAAGAAAGAAGTAGTGAAGAAACCAGAGATTAAAGTAGTAACACCAGTTAAAAAAGAAAAAATTGTGACAGAAAAGCCTGTTAAAAAACCAGCAGCTAAGAAGGTACCGCCTGTAAAGGTACCGGAGAAGGAAAGAGAAGACAGAAGACCTGTTGTAATAAAACAAGCAAAAGTGGTAACGGAAGATTTAGCTCTTAAAAGAGTTGCAGTAAAGCCTATTAAAGAGGTTAAATTGCCTAAAATAAGCGCTAAAAGCAGTGTTCCTTATCAACCAGGTTATGTTCCTTTAGATAAAAGAGTAGAAGAAGATAAACCAAACACTCCACTAGTAAAGTATAACGACTCTGATTTGAATGAATTCAGAGAAATCATCGGGAAAAAACTTGCTGCAGCTAAAAAAGAACTGGCATACTTACAAGGTATGTTTACCAGAAAAGATGCAGATGGCGAAAGCGAAGAAGCTCGTTATATGACTATGGAAGATGGTACTATCAGTATGGAAAGAGAGCAACTTGGACAGATGGCTAGTCGTCAGGTTACTTATATCGACCATCTTGAGAAAGCACTTATCCGTATTGAGAATAAGACTTATGGTATTTGTCGTGTTACCGGTAAATTAATAGATAAAGCCCGTTTACGTGCTGTACCGCACGCAACATTAAGTCTGGAAGCTAAGTTGGGTTTACATAAATCCAATATGGACTAAGCTCTTTTAATGACTTGTAATTATTATTAATGAACTTAATACATAAAAAAGTTGCCCATTACTGTGGCAACTTTTTTATTTGCCTACTACAACAACAAACAATCGGATTATTATGCAGAAAGTAGATCAAAATCTGCAACATAAATCAAATAGCATAAATCAAAGTTTCTGCAAGAGATGCTTTGATATTGTGTTTTCCGTACTATTGTTTCTATTTGTTTTTAGCTGGCTTTTCCCAATAATATATATTCTTATAAAACTTACTTCGAAAGGTGATGCTTTCTTTATTCAAAATAGAATAGGGCTGAATGGAGCTATTTTTAGTTGTTACAAATTCAGAACTTTACCACAGAGAGCTATCAATGAAGCAGAAACTTTTGTAACAAGCGAAAACTTACCTGCTACCAGTATTGGTAAATGGCTAAGGAAACTGAATTTTGATGAGCTACCACAGTTTATCAATGTATTAAAAGGAGAAATGAGTATTGTAGGGCCAAGGCCACATGCAATTGCTTACCATAATAAGTACGCAGAGTACATAGAACAGATAGACACCCGATTGCTGGTAAAACCAGGCATAACTGGTCTTGCACAGATAAAAGGTTATCGTGGCGACGTAGCGGATGAATCATTAAATAAACAAAAGACTATTAAAAGAATTGAACTGGATATTGACTATATCAATCAATGGTCCTTTGGGTACGATGTAAAGATTGCCCTTCTTACATTCTTACAAATTGCCGGCATTGGCAGCAAGTAATCGCTTGATTTAAACTTGTATTTCTGCTATTATTTTACCATGTGGATAAAAAAAATTGTGTTAATACACAATAAACTAATGCACCTTTTGCGTTAAATGCAGAGTTTGTAGATAAACTTCATTTAATTTGCTAACAAAATTCGTGCAATGAGACGTTGGTTTTATTATATAATCCCTATTGTGGTTTTTACATTATCTGCTTGCCATCGCAAACCGGTACAAAAACCTTTAGTATTTAATGAGCCTGAAAAGCCAGTAGAGGTAGTAGATGAACAACCTCCTGTTCCTTTTACCAGAGACTTGTACAACAAGCTGAGAGCAAGTAATATTGATTTCAGAAAAGTACAGTTTTATGTAGATCAGCAGTTGGTGCTTACTAGAAGTCTGGACAAGAATACGCTTACCGTAGAACAAGGAATTATTAAATATGCTAATGGAAAAAATACCAATGAGATATTGATTCCTCAACTTACTCCATGTAAAGTAGACTCAATTGATGCAGATGGTTTCAGAATGAAGTTTGATAATTCGAGCAATACCTTAAAGTTTATTAATAATAAATACTCTCCCGACTTCTTTATCTTCTCTGGAGCAAACTGGAAAGATGGATCTTGCGATGTAGTGTATAATAAACAAACCTATAGAGTTTCCTGCGGAACCTGTGCAAGTGCATCGGATGCAAAATTGCTGGTGCGTCAGAGCGATCTGGATAATAGTCAGCGTAATACTATTACTCTACCTGGTATAAAGGTAAATTAAGCAAATTATAATTGGCATTCCTGATTTCTGGTATTCAAATTGATATCCATTAAAACTATCATTACAGCATATAATATGAAAACAGTTATTGGCTTACTTTTATGTACCATTTTCCTTACCAACGTTTCTTTCGAACGTATAGCCAATAGTGACGATTATTATGTAGTGGTTACAAAGTCTACTTACGAGATGGCTATCTACAAATCCAATGGCACCTGGATAGCTACTTACCCTGTTGTATTTGGCAATAAAGATCTTGGCGATAAATTGTATGAAGGTGACAGAAGAACTCCGGAAGGCACTTATCATATTATCAGTAAAAGACCTCATGCAAAATGGTGTGACTTTTTTCAACTGGACTATCCTAACCAGGAAAATATTCAAAAGTTTAATGAGCGTAAAGCTAAAGGTATCATACCTTACAATGCAAGAATTGGAGGTGCGATTGGAATTCATGGAACATGGCCTAACGAAGATTTTGCAGTAGATGGAATGCAGAACTGGACCATGGGTTGCATCAGCACCAAAAACGAATACATTAAAGAGCTATTCTACATATTACCCGTTGGAACAAAAGTGATTATCCGTAGATAATTATTTCCCTTGTTTACTTTATTGTAAGGATTCTTACAACTTCCCCGATTTAATTTTTCAGAATTGTAATTGTGATGCTTCTTAAACTGGGCAAATACATAATTTCAATTATGATACCTATCAATCAGTAAAATGACATATATCATTTTGGTACTTTTTGTGATTATTTGTAGATAGATTTGGACTCTAAATAAAATCTTCATGAGAAAAATAGGTATCTTAACAGGAGGTGGCGACTGCCCGGGATTAAATGCTGTAATCAGAGGAGTAGTTCAAAAATGTCTTTTACATGATATACAAGTATTTGGTTTTCGTAAAGGATGGCTGGGTGCTTTAAGTGGAGATGGTAACGACCTTACGCTGGATATGGTAGAAGATATTCAAACCCTTGGAGGTACTATTCTTGAATCGTCGCGTACCAATATTATGAAGATTGAAAACGGTCCTGAGAAAGTACGGAAAGTAATGGAGCAGCTTGGTCTGGAAGGTATTATTGCCGTGGGTGGTGATGATACGCTGGGTGTAGCGAATAAGCTTCAAAAAATGGGTATGAATATGATTGGGGTACCTAAGACTATTGATAATGACTTATCCTGTACCGATTATACTTTTGGTTTTGATACTGCTACCAATATTGCTGCCGATGCAATAGACCGTTTACACACCACTGCAAAGTCGCACTCAAGGTGTTTTGTGGTAGAAGTAATGGGAAGACATACAGGTTGGATTGCCATTCAGGCAGGTATGGCTGCTGGTGCGCATATGATACTGATACCAGAATTTCCAAAGACTATTGAAGAGGTGGTAGAAAAAGTAATGGAAAGAAAAAACAGGGGTAAAAACTATTGTATTATTTGTGTAGCCGAAGGTTTTGAACTTGCTGGTACAGATCATTCTAATATTGAAACTGATGAATTTGGTAATGTACGCCTGGAGAAAAAAGAAATTGGTCCAAGTATTGCTAAACTAATAGAAGAAAAAACTGGAATAAATACCCGAGCTACTGTATTAGGACATTTAATTCGTGGAGGAACTCCTACTGCTTTCGATAGAGTATTAGGAACAAAATTAGGCGTTAAAGCTGCTGAATTAGTAATTGCCAATGCTTACGGATGCATGGTGGCATTGCAGGGTAATGTTATAGTTCCTGTAGATCTTGATATGGCTGTAACTACACAAAAAAGAGTGGATGCAGAGTTCTATCAACATGCTGGTTACTTCTTTGGATAGTTAGAATTCAACGTGAATCGTAAGGATACAACGTGAGTCGTGAGGAATACAAAATTTAAAAGCGTCCTTAGCAATTTTTGCAAAGGACGCTTTTGTATTTTTACACCACTTGATCAACAGCCTTAGCTGTTCTCTATGCTCTCTGTATTTCAATGTAATTGGATTCCTCGTGAATCTCACGACTCTTGCCTTAAACCTCTTGAACTAATGAAACTCCTGAAACGTTTCTACACATTAAACCTAAAGTGCATTACATCGCCATCCTGAACAATATATTCCTTTCCTTCTATTCTCAGCTTTCCGTTTTCTCTACAAGCGGCTTCGCTTTTATAAGTAACAAAATCGTTGTAAGCTATAACTTCTGCTTTAATAAATCCTTTCTCAAAATCGGTATGAATTACACTTGCAGCCTGAGGTGCTTTCCAGCCTTTGTGTATAGTCCATGCTCTTACTTCCTGTACCCCTGCAGTAAAATAAGTTTCCAGATCCAGTAAGTGATACGCAGTGCGGATTAATCTGTTCAGAGCAGGCTCTGTCATGTGGTATTCCTCCATAAACATCTGCTTATCTTCCGTATTATCCATTTCAGAAATCTGTGCTTCAATGTTGTTGCACATTACAATAATATCGGCACCTTCTTTAGCTGCTTCTGCCGATAAAATATCGGAATATTTATTACCAGTATGCATGCTAGCTTCGTCTACATTGGCTACATACAATACTGGTTTATCAGTCAATAAGAATAAATCAGCAATAGCCGTTTTTTCTTCTTTATCCAATCCCATAGAACGAATGCTTTTCCCTTGCTCCAGATGCGCTTTACAACGGATTAAAACTTCCAGTTCCATTTTCGATTTAGAATCTCCACCCACCTTCGCTTGTTTCTCGGAACGAGGAATCTTTTTCTCTACACTATCCAGATCCTTCAACTGAAGTTCTGTTTCTATTATTTCCTTATCGCTGATAGGATTAATAGCGCCTTCTTCTCTTAGAACGTTTTCATCTTCAAAACATCTTACCACATGAATGATAGCATCTACCTCTCTGATGTTTCCAAGGAATTTATTACCCAATCCCTCCCCTTTACTAGCTCCTCTTACCAGACCTGCAATATCAACAATCTCTAATTGTGTTGGAACAATTCTATTAGGCAATACAAATTCAGCTAACTTATCCAATCTTGGATCGGGTACATCTACCAGACCTATATTAGGCTCTATGGTACAGAAACGATAGTTACTTGCCTGTGCTTTTGCACTATTACTAACTGCATTAAACAGCGTTGATTTACCTACATTTGGTAATCCTACAATTCCTGCTTGTAAAGCCATATATCCTTATTTTATAATTTTTGGAAGCGCAAATGTATATTGACAACCGTTAAATCAATACTATTTCTCTACAGAACCAGTTAATTTGAATGTTTTAAGTGCTTATAACTTATTTTTAATCGCTCATTTTAATTACACTTATGGCTTTAAATATAGTTTGGGTAGCATTTTTTGTAATCGCATTTATCGTTGCCTGTATCAAATTTATCTTTATTCCTGGCAATACAGACATCTTTAAAATACTTTCCGATGGCATTTTTGATAGTGCCAAATCCTCTGTTATCGATGTTGCTTTTCCGTTGGCAGGTACCATGGTTTTCTTTTTAGGTATCATGAATATTGCCGAGAAAGCAGGGGCGATTCTAAAGCTTTCCAAGCTGTTGAATCCATTTATGAAAAGACTGTTCCCGGGTATACCCGATAATCATCCTTCTATGGGACATATGGTGATGAACTTCAGTGCCAATATGCTGGGATTGGATAATGCAGCTACTCCTTTTGGTTTAAAAGCAATGGAAGGCCTGCAAGAGATTAACGAAGAAAAAGATACCGCAAGCAATGCCATGATCATGTTCCTGGTACTGCATACCAGCGGATTGACCATTATACCATTG
>Ga0194037_1000992_pt1 | contig 21221 bp, 31 predicted proteins | sample JunL306m_MetaG_FD_148653 | JGI IMG/M metagenome (GOLD analysis project Ga0194037, IMG submission 148653) | Anoxic zone freshwater microbial communities from boreal shield lake in IISD Experimental Lakes Area, Ontario, Canada - Jun2016-L304-6m | ecosystem: Environmental > Aquatic > Freshwater >...
TACTTGATGGTGCGCCAGAGTCGCTCAACAAACACGTTGTCACGCCAAGCCCCTTTGCCGTCCATGGACAGTCGGCAGCCACGACTGAGCACTGCGTGCGTGAACTCCTCAGCGGTGAACTGGCTACCTTGATCTGTGTTGACAATCTCCGGCGTCCCGTATCGGGCAAATGCTTGCTCGACCACTTCCTTGGCATGGATTGCCTCCAGAGTGACGGCCACCTTGTGGACCAACACCATACGGCTGGCCACATCCACGACGGCGGTTAGATAGACGAAGCCTCTGGCCATCGGGATGTAGGTCGTGTCCAGCGCCCAAACCTGGTTGGCCCGTCGGATCGCCACCTTGCCCAACAGGTATGGATAAACCTTGTGCTGTGGGTGGCGTCTATAGTGATGAGTCCATCCTTGCCGCTTTCGATTTTGACACTGCCGCCCAATGCGTTGCGGGCGTCTTCGCGGAACTTGCTCTCATAGCGATCCATCAACTTGAAACGATCAATCAGCACGTCTTGTAGGCGTAGGCCAGTTTACGTTTGCTGCTCTTAAAGTTCTGCACCTTGATCAGCCCTTTTTCCAACAGCGCATTAATGCAGTAATTGGTTTTGCCCAGACTCACACCCGCTGCCGCTGCCAGGTCGCGCTGGTTCATTTGCGGGTTGCCTTCAAGCAGGCGCAGCACCTTGAAATGTGCCTCTTGGTAAACAAAGGCTTCTTTGGGCATGTATGTTTGTTTCTTGCAGGCTACCGCAGTGTCAACACCGTTCGTTGACACTTTTTGGAACTTTCGTTCACGTCTGAACTAATCCTAACATGGCTTGCTGCGCGGCCGCAAGCAAACCTGAAATTATCCTTTTTGCAACAGGTCAAACTCTGCCTTGAGCAATTCGTACTCTTCTTTCTTTTGCCGCAAAAGCCGGCCCGTCAGGGCGGCCTTCTCTGCCTTGCCTTCTGGGGTGAGCCAATAGGCGTAGCTTCGCTTGTTATCGCTGCTGCGCACGTTTTCTATTTTCAGCAAACCTTGATTGACCAGTGCATAGATGCAGAAGTTGGTTCTGCCCAGGCTCATGCCCAGGGCCTTGGCCATATCTCGCTGCACAATGGCTGGGGTCGCCTGAACCAGGCGCATCACCTTGAGATGCGTCTCGTCGTACCGGTTTGCGTTCTTGATCATGGTCAGCCGTTTATGCGGCAGCCTCTTCTTGCTGAACCGCCTCTTCCATGCTGACGGTGTTGACCACCAGTTCAAAATGTTCCAGTATTTCAGGCTCCTGCCGGTCAATGAAGGTTTTGACGGCTTCATTGCCAAGCAGCTTGGCAAGATAGCCTTTGGCCAGCACCAGGTTCAAAAGGTCTGAGCCGTAATGGTTTTCTGCATCCCGGTAAAGGGTGTGCACTTGGCTCATCTCTCTTTCGAGCTTGACTATTTGTTCCATCGGCGGCTCTTTGGCCCTGGCACTGGCACGTTTGTCACAGCGTTGCTCGGGCGGAGTCGCTTTTAGCAGTGCATCGGCGTGCGCCACGCTGATGGTTCCACTGGCCACCATCAGTTCCACCGCTTCTATCTGGCGCGCCGGCTTCATGTTGCGCAGAATGCGCGTCACATCGGGGGTGAACTGCTGGTCTTGCAGCAAGGCGATCGCCTGCGGTGCTATGCCGTCAAGCAAATTGGCACGGCGGTTGATGGAGTTCAGGTTGACGTTAAAAGCGCGTGCCAATCGATCTACACCCACCCCGCGCTCAATGGCGCGGCGGATCATCACGTGTTCTTGAATCGTGGAGAGTCTATTTAATCGATTGTTGTACGTGAAACCTTCGTCGTCACGTGCCAGCAGGCACGGCGCAACGTCCAGACCCAGGGTTTTGAGCGCCAGCGCGCGCAAATGGCCGTCAAGCAGCAAGAACTCAGGCTTGGCTGGGTCGGGCTGTATCACCGACAAGGGCTCGATCAGGCCGATCTCCTGGATGGACGAGACCAGTTGCTTGTACTTGCGGCTGCCAATAATGCCGTCTTGCACCTTTTTGCTGGGCAGTAGTTGCTCCAGCGGCACCTGGTAAGTATCCAGCTCAAAACCCAGCAGGGTGTTGAGCGGAGCGGTGGGCAGTCGACATCCGCACGTACTGGGCGGCACGGGATTTTTTGGCTTCGGGCGCGGTGGTCATGGTAGGGGTGGAACGGGAGCGATGCGGCAACTTTTGATTACTTGGTATTTGTATCGTTGAATCTTTGCTATACATGTATATTAGCAGCTTATGCAGCAAAAAAAGCGGCAAAGTGATTTTTGTGGCAAATTTCCAGAAAAATATCGTCCGTCTGGCAAAATCGCCCCATGCCAGCCGTCAAGCAAAACCAACTCAATATCCGCGTAGACCGGAAATTGGAGGTGGCGCTGGACGAAAAACGAATCGATTTCTCCAAGCAGCTGGGCTACATCCCCTCCCGCTCCGAGATCGTGCGCATGGCAATCGAGCAATTTCTGAACATCAACAGAACCGAAGATCCAGTTGCTGCGGTTGCAGTAGCTGCAGAAAAATCGGCGGTTTTGAGCGCGAAGGCGGCTAAACCTAAGCCTTGAGGTCAGTGCATGTATTGCGGCGGCGCGCTGCTCTCACCTGTTGCCTCAGGGTCAAACAACCACCTCGGCAAATCCCCCTTCTGGAGCTCTTTGCGCTCGGCCGCCACAGCATTGGCCACCGCCTCCAGCGTCAGCTGCGAGATTTGCCGCGCCGGCAAATGCGCCAGATGGCGTCGCAGAGACACATCGGGCTTGAATCCCCTGATGCCCACCGACTCAATGGCTGCTCGCATCACCTCGCCGGCCAACACCAGACACTCGGCGGCCGAGGGCGGCATGATGTGAAACTCCCGAAACCGGCTGCGCAAAGGCTGGTCCAGAAAGATCGCATCGTTGGCTGTTGCGATCCATGTCACCTGGCTGGCATCGAATTCAAACAACAACGAAATGTCCCGCACGCATTTGGCGCTCAAGGGCTCCAGCACCGAGTACAGACTCGTCACGGGTGAGCCGTAGCTGCGCGTACGCTGGCACTTGTCGAGTTCGTCCAGCACAACGATCGGGTTGGCATGCTTGCCCAGGACCACCACATCGAACAGCATGCCGTGCTGGCTGTTGCCCCACTTGCGGTCTGAGCCCAGAAAGGTCGAGGAGGTCAGGTCGTTGTCCAGCGCCAGGATATGAACCGTCGTGGCCAGGGCTTGCGCCAGCGCCTGCGCGAAGTAGGTTTTACCCACTCCAGCCTCCCCGACCAGCAGCATGGGCTGCAAGCGTACCGGCTTGCGGCTGCGCTGAGCCAGGTTGATTTGAGCGATAACGAAGTTCACCACTTCCCTCATGTGCGGCTGTTTCTCGGCAAGGACTTGCAGCGGTTTCAGAGATTTGGGCAAGGCAATGTCACGCAAGGTGGTGCCGCGTTGCAGCAGTTCCTGGTAGATTTTGTCCAACCTGGCCTTGTCGTCCGCATCCCCTTTGCCAAGGTTCTTGAGCAAAGCCAGGGCTTGGTCTGACCTGAATACCGGGTAGTTTGAGCGGGTCAAATGGAGCTTGTCGGCTCGGTCGATCGTGACCCAGGCTTGAAGCGCATTGTCGGCAGCAATCTGCTCCTTGGTCTTCTCAGGAGGTGGATCGGATGCCTCCAGCGTTTTAAGGCTCATCGGGGCGAGCGCGACCTCTCTGGCATTCTCGATCATGGCCAGTTCGTCCTTGGCAGCCTCTTCCTCCTTGAAGCGGCGCACCCTGTCTTCGACCAGGGACTTCTTGACGGACGCCGGCACAAAGATATTCAGTGCCTGGCTGAACTCATCGCGGTAAAGGGGGTAACGCTCAAAGCCCGTCGGATCGGAATCTTTCTTTGACATATCAAGCTCCCGTTTGTTTCTGGCGGAAATTACGCGCGACATCGAGTTCACCCGGAACAACGACGCTGGCATTACCGTCAAGATCGATGGTCGTGATGCCGCGCAAACCGACACCATGGCTCTTAAAACCCTGCGCTGCCCAAAGCTGCGAACTGTCCAGGCAATCGTGTTGATGACCATGAACGGCGACCCGCGCACCCAGGCTGCGGGCCAGATCGTCAAGGATTTCAAACCCATGCGGGTGATAGCCGAGTGCCTCGTGTGTCACCAGAATGTCGGCGCGCAGATCCGCCAAAGCATTAAGTTCATCCGGATAAATACTCGACCAGTGCTTGCGCACAACGCTGCCCTGCCAGCGGTCCTGCCGCGGGGTCGAGCGGGTGTGGCTCTCCCGGTTCTGGAACTTGGCCTCGCCTGCGAGACTCGGATACCAGACCGATTCGCGAAAGACACCGCCCAGACCAGCCAGCCTGATTCCATTGGGCAATTCAACGACTTTTCCATGGAGGTTGCGGTCTGCCAGCTGGCTGCCCCAGATGTGATGCCAGTTCTGATCGGAATCGCAATCGTGGTTGCCAGGGATGAACCACAACCTCGACAGGTCAAGTGCCGCGAGTTCCAGGTGCAGCGGCTGCGCCGGCTCCAGGTCACCGAGCAGAATCACGGCCATGGGGTTGAGCCGCGCCGTGGCCTGCACGATGTGGCGGAACTTGCCATGCGGGTCCCCACAGAACAGGATCGATTCGTTGTTCATGGTTGCGCCTTTCATTTCAGAGACCTCATTGTTTGAAAGTGGTACTCCAACTCCGCAAGGTCCTCGGCACTGCGGGGTCCGTGGACCCAACGCGGGCTATTCTGGGCATATTCCCAGTAATCAAACGCCGCCTCGGCTTCGAGCTTCTTGCGCACCAGATAGGGATACAACAGGGTGATCAAGCGCACGGCGCTCTTGCCGGTCAAGCTCAAGGTGTAAACCTGTCGGGTCAAGCCGGGTCGAGGTGTCATGCTGTTGATCGTCTGGGTGGTTTCCGTGCTCTGACGGAAATACTCCAACGTTTCCCAATGATTTTGTGTGATGCAAAAGCCCAGGCGATAAGTCGTCTTGCGCCGGGAGTTCTTGTAGCTCTGCTTACAGATATTGATGCAACCCTCGCCATCGGCAAAGCCGGCAGCCCATTGCACACTGCATTTGGCTTGAGGGCTGGTTGCTGAGTCCTGAGCTTCGTACTCAGGACCTGCTGACTGAGGCCCCAGCGCAAAAGAGGAGTCGAATTTGTCGGCACTCATTTTTTCTCCCCCAGGTCAGTCGAGAAGTCTTTGGCAGGAAGGTCGAACGACCAGGCGTCCCTCACGGCCTGGTGGACACATTGCTTTAGGGTTGGCGTGATGCCGGGCGGCGCCACCCATTCGGTCCACTCGCAGGGCATCAGCAGCGAGCGCACCGTCTCCACCAGCGCCGCATCGAAGTGCGCCATGGTGTTCAGCTCTCGTGTCAGTAGGCGAACTGTGTAGGGGTCCGGCTCCAGAGCGGTATCGCAGCGCTGGCGGTCGGATCGATACAGCTCATCTTTTACTTTGCCCAAATCAAAGAGCAAGCAGACCAGGGCCGCGATGCCGCGCTCCCTGAGACTGAACTGTCTGTGCCGGTACGCCAGTTCGGCGGCCTGGACGCTGCAATCAAACAGGCCGCCGGGGTAGCAGTGATGGTCCATGGCGGCGACGCGCGAGAAGAAGCCCTTCTGCACCGACTCTTGCACCATCACGCTCAGGAAGAATGCCTGCACGCCTGGCTCAAGTTGGGACAGCAAGAGCCGCAACCGGCGCATGTGCTCCGGCCGGTGGGTGGGCACGGTTGGCACCCAGGCCGTGGTCGGATCGCCTTTAGAGAGCTTGACCGCAACAACCCTGAGCAGGTTCGTATTGGACTGCTCTGGATCTGTCACGCCTCGACGCAGCCTGAGTGTGACTTGGACCCAGCTGTCGTTGCCGATCTCCGGAGGTAGAGTTTCTCGATTGGCCTGCAAGGGCAGGTCGCCAATCGAGGTATGCAAGGTGCAGCGCTGCTGACCGCCCCAGTTGAGTTTCAGTTTTTCCAGTTTCCCCATCACTGTGACCAGCGATGTCCAACGATACAAGTGCAGGAGCTCCAGCTTGAAAGTTCCGGCTGCAGGGACCTGCGTGGAAGGCGTTGCCTCCCAGGCCCGCAAGGAAGTTGCGCCGCCCAGTCCCAGCTGCAGCGTGGCTGCTGTGTCACCAGCCAATGGGGTGTTGTGTGAAGTGTTCATGTGAAGTCTTTCAGAAGAATGGGTTTCAGATCGAGTCGATTGCGGTTTCTTGGGTCAAGCCTTCCCCCGACCCTGTGCTCGCGAGCAAACGCAGGGCAAGATGTGAAAGGCTGGAAGGCGTTGGGCTAGTTCAGCGGCAGCTCGGGCTGGGTACTCATCCAGGATGCCGCCATGTCACCCCAAGACAAGGGCGGTGGCTGGGCTAGAGTGGCACTGCTTGCGACCATGTCGACAACTTCGGGCGTGACACACGCTGTTGCTGCCGAATGCTGGAGCTGAATCGCAAGCGGCGCGAGCAGCACTGGAATGTGGATCTCGCTGCGATCGGTCCTTTGCATGGGCATTGACCCCTGCACACCGCGTGGTTTCGGCTTGGGCATGGGCGCCGCCTCCTGGACCGGGACATAGATAGCCATTCCCGTCCCCGGTTCGCTTTGGGCAATCAAGGGGCCTTGCGACAGTTGGCTGGCCAGCAGGCGCTCCATGGCTGATCCATCCTGGCGGGTCAAATTCGGCACGTAGCGGCTGTAGACCCGAAACAGCATTTCGGTGCTGGTGTGTCCCAGCTGGCGGGCAATCCATTCCGGCGCTTCACCGGAGGCCAGCCAAAGCGTGGCCGCTGTATGGCGCATCTGGTAGGGACGGCGCTTGTCCAGGCCGAGGTGGCGTAAGAGCGGGTACCAGACCCGGTCTGAGAAGTTCTTGTTGTCCAGCGGTTGGCCGGTCTGGTTGCAGAACACGTAGTTGGACTGTTTGCCTGTGACTTCAAACTGCCGTTTCAAGGCATCAAAGACAGGCTGGCTCATCTGGATGTCGCGCTGGCTGCCATCGGTCTTGGTGTATTCGTCTTCACCCAGGACGAAGGTCTCACGCACGCGGATGATGCGCAGGTCCCAGTCGATGTACTTCCATTTGAGGCCATGGACTTCTCCGGTGCGCATGCCGGTGAGGAAGCGGGTCGTCATGTAGTCCTTGTAGTCCGGGCGGACCGTTGCCATGACGCGCTGCACATCCACCAGGCTGAACGGGTTCACATCGGTTTTGTGCACGCGCAACTTCTTGATACTGAGCGCTGGTGAAGTAAACTGGAACTGGTCGGCGGCTTCGGTCAGGATTTGACGCAACAGACCAATGATTTCGTTGATCCGTTTGGATGAAAGCCCAACTTGTTTTCCGCGACCTTTAACTTTGGCGAGTGTGGCGCGGAAGGCAAGAATGTCGGATTTGCTGATGTTGCCGACCGCCTTGTTCCCGAATTCCGGGACGAGGCGACCGTTCAGCGTGGACAGCAGGGATTTGATATGGCTGCGGCGCCATTCGATGCTGTGGTCGTCTACCCACTTGCTCGCGAACTCGCGGAACGGGGTGCCGACGTCGACTGCTTCGGCCACGACGCCATTGACGGCGACGGCAACAGCCTGCGCAACGAGGGTCTGCGCCAGAGCGCTTGCCCGATCCTGGCGTTTGACCGCCTTGCTGTTGGGAAAGTAGTTGACGTAGACAAAAGTGCCAGCAGCAATCTCGGCTTCGATCTTGACGAGAACTTTTTCGAGTTTCTTGCGGTTGGCGGGTGATTCTGTCATCGCTGTGTACTCCCTGCAGCGGCGGCCTTCAAATCTGAAGTCCATAAACAGAGCGTCGGTCGCGTCCGAGAGACGTACTCTAGCCATGGAGCATTCCCCCATTGGCCATCGGAATCCCCGCCATGGCATTGGAGCGACCCGTTGAGGCCTTGGCCATGTCTCGCACGATTGCATCCCATCGATACAGGATTTTTCGACCGCCGAAAGGCCTGAAGTAATGAATGCCTTCCAGCAGCACGCTATCCTTCAAGCGCTCTCGAATGGTTCGCACGTCATACTTGATTCGTGCTGATAGCTCGTCGGTCGTTAAAAATTCTGTATCCATGATCACTGCTCCTTGTATGTCTGCTTTATTGCTAGACCTATAGAGTATATGACGCATGTGGTTTTTTGTCAAGTAGTCTAGCAATGTAGCTTTATATCGTTATAATGATGGCTCTAGAAAGCACACCATGAGTCGTAATCAACTGAATATCCGCGTAAGCGATGAACTTGAATCGCTCATCGACAAGAAACGCATCGAGCTCGCGTCGACGATGAGGATCATCCCTACGCGCTCAGACGTTGTCCGATTTGCATTGGAAAGATATCTCGACATAACAATGGCGGAGACAGACCAGGATGGTCGCACGACCGATAAGCTCAAGAAGGGTGCAGCGGGGCGCGACCGCCAATAGCCGCCTTGTTCACTAACCAATGGCGTTGGTGCCCTGCCCCGAAACACGCAATGAGTTGATGAATGAATGGCTGTAGGCGACAACAATGCACAGCATGGGGTTCATGCGGCCGATTTCGACTGAGGCACTGTCAGCTCGCAAATAGTGCGATCTGCCGTGGTGATTCCGATGAAGGAATTCGTGCCCTTTGCAACCTAATGGTCATCTTAGAAAGTTGAAACTATTTTGGGCCAATACCCAATGGTCAATTTCAGTCCAAGTGAAATTTGGCGGGCCAAAAGTGGGCCAAAGATGGGCCAAAAGTGGGCCAAAAAGCAAAACGCCAACACTAGGTTGGCGTTTACTTACGGGGTCAGCCCCGTATCTATTGGTTGCGCGAGCAGGATTTGAACCTGCGACCTTTGGGTTATGAGCCCAACGAGCTACCAGACTGCTCCATCGCGCGGTATGTGTGTATTGTACTCTATCAAGCCTTTTCTGGCTCGCCGGCAGGGGCTTCAATTTCTGCCGGGCGGTCGACCAGCTCAACCAGTGCCATCGGCGCGTTGTCTCCTACACGGAAACCCATTTTAAGGATGCGTGTGTAGCCACCCGGACGGCTCTTGAAGCGCGGGCCCAGGTCGTTGAAGAGCTTGACCACGCTGTCACGGTCGCGCAAGCGGTCAAACGCCAAGCGGCGATTGGCCACGGTGGCTTCTTTGGCCAGGGTGATCATGGGCTCGACCACGCGACGCAGTTCCTTGGCTTTGGGCAAGGTGGTCTTGATGACTTCGTGCGCGATGAGCGAGTTCATCATGTTGCGCAGCATCGCCAGGCGGTGCTCGCTGGTTCTGTTGAGTTTACGTAATCCGTGTCCGTGACGCATGGTACTTTCCTTTGGTTTTATTCAGGCAGCCGTATCAGGTACTGCCCGTGGCGCTGAGACCTTTTCTGGCCTCAGAAATTAACGCTTTTCAAGTGCGGCGGGTGGCCAGCTTTCGAGCTTCATGCCCAAAGTCAGACCTCGCGAGGCCAGCACTTCTTTGATTTCGTTGAGTGACTTGCGACCCAGATTCGGGGTCTTCAACAGTTCATTCTCGGTGCGCTGGATCAGGTCACCGATGTAATAGATGTTTTCCGCTTTCAGGCAGTTGGCTGAGCGAACGGTCAGCTCCAGCTCGTCCACCGGGCGCAGCAGGATCGGGTCGAACTGGGTGCTGCCGCGCGGTGCCGGCGCGTCAAAGGCGGCCAGTTCGGTGCCTTCAAGCTGTGCAAACACGGCCAACTGCTCAACCAGGATTCTGGCCGATGCGCGGACTGCTTCTTCAGCCGAGATGGCGCCATTAGTTTCAATGTCGACCACCAGTTTATCCAGGTCGGTACGCTGTTCGACGCGAGCACTCTCGACCGTGTAGCTGACGCGCTTGACCGGAGAAAAGGAGGCGTCTAGCACGATGCGGCCAATGGACTTGGTTGGCTCGTCGGCGTGGCGGCGCATGGTGCCTGGCACGTAGCCACGGCCTTTTTCAACCTTGATCTGCATATCGAGCTTGCCGCCCTGCGAGAGGTGGGCAATGATGTGCTCGGGGTTGACGATTTCTACGTCGTGCGGGGTCTGGATGTCGCTGGCGGTAACAGCGCCTTCGCCATCTTTGCGCAGGCTCAGCGTTACTTCTTCACGGTTGTGCAGCTTGAAGACTACGCCCTTGAGGTTGAGCAGGATGTTGACCACGTCTTCTTGCACGCCGTCAATGGATGAGTACTCATGCAGGACGCCAGCGATGGTGACCTCGGTGGCAGCATAGCCTGGCATCGATGACAGCAGGACGCGGCGCAATGCGTTGCCAAGTGTGTGACCATAGCCGCGCTCGAAGGGCTCCAGAGCAACCTTGGCCCGATGGGCGGACAGATGCTCGACGTTGATGGCTTTGGGTTTCAGTAAACTATTTTGCATGCAGACTTCCTCTCAATACCCCCGGCTCATTACACCGGTAAGGCTGGCGAAGCACCTGAAGCGCAGTAACTGCACCCCAGGAACGATTTTGAACAAATAATGTTTTAGTAAAACTCTTAACGCGAATACAACTCGACAATCAAGGACTCATTTACGTCGGCGGCAAACTGATCGCGATCAGGAGCCGACTTGAAAACGCCTTCGGCCTTTTCAATATTGACTTCAACCCAGCTCGGCATACCGACTTGCTGCGCCAACTGCAGGGCTTCAACAACGCGGTTCTGCTTCTTGGACTTGTCGCGCACGGCGATTACGTCGCCGGCCTTGACCATGTAAGACGGAATATTGACCGGCTTGCCATTGACCGTTAGGGCCTTGTGCGAGACCAGCTGACGCGCCTCGGCGCGGGTTGAGCCAAAGCCCATGCGGTAGACGACATTGTCCAGACGCGATTCCAGCAGCGACAGCAGATTGGCACCGGTATTGCCCTTGCGGCTGTCTGCTTCTTCGAAGTAGCGGCGGAACTGCTTCTCCAGAATGCCATACATGCGCTTGACTTTTTGCTTCTCGCGCAGTTGCAGGCCGTAGTCGGACGTACGGGCACCTGAGGTGCGACCGTGCTGACCGGGCTTGGAGTCGAATTTTGCCTTGTCTCCAATGGAGCGACGGGCGCTCTTGAGAAACAGGTCGGTGCCTTCTCGGCGGGATAATTTGGCCTTGGGGCCTAGATAGCGTGCCACTTGAACTTCCTTTATGTCATCTGCCGCACATCAGTGCGGGAGCCACCAGCTGGCGCCGGTGGCGGTGGGCTTGTTAAAAACGGATGCCGAATCTTTAGATACGGCGGCGCTTCTGTGGGCGGCAGCCGTTGTGCGGCACCGGGGTCACGTCGGCAATCATGTTGATGCGAATGCCAAGAGCAGCCAGGGCGCGAACCGAAGATTCGCGACCGGGGCCGGGGCCCTTGATTTCAACATCGAGGTTCTTGATTCCCTGCTCGATGGCAGCACGACCTGCCACCTCGGAGGCGACCTGCGCCGCAAACGGCGTGGACTTGCGGGAACCCTTGAACCCCTGACCACCCGAAGACGCCCATGACAAGGCATTGCCTTGCCGATCGGCGATCGTGATGATGGTGTTATTGAACGAGGCGTGGACGTGCGCTATGCCGTCGGCTACGTTCTTGCGAACCTTCTTGCGGACCCGTTGGGCCGCGTTACTGGCGGGAGCTTTTGCCATAGTGGTCTTTCAATCCCTGTTATTTCTTCAATGAAGCAGCGGCCTTGCGGGGGCCTTTGCGGGTACGGGCATTGGTACGTGTGCGTTGGCCACGCACAGGCAGGCCACGCCGATGACGGAATCCGCGGTAACAACCAATGTCCATCAAGCGTTTGATGTTCATGGTGGTCTCGCGACGCAGATCACCTTCAATGGTGAATTGCGCGATCTGGTCGCGAATTTTTTCCAGGTCCGAGTCGGTCAAATCTTTGACCTTCTTGGAGTAAGCGATGCCACAAGCTTCGCAGATTTTGCGAGCGCGATTGCGACCGATCCCGAAGATAGCCGTCAGGCCAATTTCAGAATGCTGTTGCGGCGGAATATTGATGCCAGCGATACGTGCCATTTTCGTCCTCTAAAACTTTTTGCAATCAACCCTGACGCTGCTTGTGACGCGGATCTGAGCAGATCACACGCACCACGCCCTTGCGCCGAATCACCTTGCAGTTACGGCAAATTTTCTTGACCGAAGCCGAAACTTTCATTTCATTCTCCTAAAACCTTGATTACTTAGCTCTGAATACAATGCGCGCCCGACTCAAATCGTAGGGCGTCAGCTCAACCGTGACCTTGTCACCTGGAAGAATGCGGATGTAGTGCATGCGCATTTTTCCGGAAATATGTCCCAAGACGATGTGTCCGTTTTCCAGTTTCACACGAAACGTGGCATTGGGCAGGTTCTCAACCACCTCGCCCTGCATCTGAATGACATCGTCTTTTGACATAGTTTGCTTGCCTTAGGAAGACTTGAAATTGGCCTTCTTCAACAAGGACTCATACTGCTGCGACATCAGATAATTCTGAACCTGGGCCATGAAGTCCATGGTCACCACCACAATAATCAGGAGCGAGGTGCCGCCAAAGTAGAACGGCACGTTGTATTTCAAAATCAGGAATTCGGGCAGCAAGCAAACCAGCGTGATGTAGATCGCACCCGCAAAGGTCAGGCGCAGCAAGATTTTGTCTATGTAGCGGGCGGTCTGGTCGCCGGGACGGATGCCGGGGATGAAGGCGCCGCTTTTCTTGAGGTTGTCTGCTGTTTCACGGCTGTTGAAGACCAGCGCCGTGTAAAAGAAGCAGAAAAATACGATGGCGCCAGCGTACAGCATGACGTAAATGGGCTGCCCTGGCGTCAGGGAACCGGCAATGTCTTTGAGCCAGCGCATGGAGTCGCCGGTGCTGAACCAGCCAACCACGGTGGCGGGCAACAGGATAATGCTCGAGGCGAAGATGGGCGGAATGACGCCGGCCATGTTGAGCTTTAGCGGCAGGTGGGAAGACTGCCCGCCATAAACCTTGTTGCCAACCTGGCGCCGCGCGTAGTTGACCAGGATCTTGCGCTGGCCACGCTCGACAAAGACGACGAAGTAGGTGACCAGGGCCACCAGCACCACAATGAACAGTGCCACGATGATGCTCATGGCACCGGTGCGCACGAGTTCGAGCAAGCCGCCAATGGCATTGGGCAAACCGGCGGCGATACCGCCAAAGATCAGGATCGAGATGCCGTTGCCCAAGCCACGCTCGGTGATCTGCTCACCCAGCCACATCAGGAACAGCGTGCCGGATGTCAGCGTGACGATGGCCGTCATGCGAAAACCAAAACCAGGCACCATCACCAGACCCGGCGAGCTTTCAAGTGCCAGGGCAATGCCCATGGACTGGAACAGGGCCAGGCCGAGCGTGCCGTAGCGGGTGTATTGCGTGATTTTGCGGCGTCCGCCTTCGCCTTCTTTCTTGAGCTGCTCGAACGTGGGTACCACGTAGGTGAGCAACTGCATGATGATCGACGCCGAGATATAGGGCATGATGCCCAGCGCGAAAACGGTGAAGCGTGACAGAGCGCCGCCCGAGAACATGTTGAACATGCCCAGGATACCGCCCTGCTGGCCCTTGAAAAACTGCGCCAGCTGCGCTGGGTCTATGCCGGGCACCGGAATGTGGGCGCCAACGCGGTACACGACGAGGGCAAGCAGCAAAAAGACCAGACGGCGACGCAGGTCGCCGAACTTGCCGGTTTTTGCCAATTGTGCTGCGTTGGTTACCACGTGCTCAGTCTTTCAGTAACTGCGGTTTAAGCGAAACTGCCGCCAGCGGCTTCAATGGCTGCTTTGGCAGCGGCGGTGGCGCCGATACCGGTGCACTTGATCGCTTTGGTGATTTCACCGGTCTTGATGACCTTGACGACCCGGGCGAGTTCACCGACCAGACCGGCCTGCTTGAGTGTGACCAGATCGATTTCGGCGGCGCCGAGCAGTTCTAGCGATGCAAGAGTGACTTCAGCGTTGAACTTGAGCAGATGGGATTTGAAACCGCGCTTGGGCAAGCGCCGTTGCATAGGCATTTGACCGCCCTCAAAACCGACTTTATGGTAGCCGCCAGCGCGCGACTTTTGGCCCTTGTGACCACGACCTGCGGTCTTGCCGATGCCAGAGCCGATACCACGACCGACGCGACGCTTGTAGTGCTTTGCACCGTCAGCGGGCTTGATGCCATTGAGTTCCATCATCAACCTCTTAGAGCACTTTGACCAGATAACTGATCTTGTTAATCATGCCGCGGACCTCGGGCGTATCCGCCAACTCGCGCACGCTGCGAATTTTGCGAAGGCCAAGACCACGAACGGTGGCGCGGTGCGATTCCTGGCAACCGATAGGGCTGCGAACCAACTGCACTTTGACTGTTTGTTTTGTCGTCATTTCTGGACTCCCGGTCAGACGAAGAGTTCTTCAACCGTCTTGCCGCGCTTGGCAGCGACATGCGACGGTGTTGTGGCATGCGAGAGGGCGTCGAGCGTGGCACGAACCATGTTGTAAGGATTGGTCGAACCGTGGCTCTTGGCCACGATGTCGGTGATACCAACGACCTCGAAGACGGCGCGCATTGGGCCGCCGGCGATGATGCCGGTGCCCTTGGGAGCGGGCGCCATCATGACAGCCGCCGCACCATGCTGACCCATCACCTTGTGGTGGATCGAGCCATTTTTGAGGGAAACCTTGGTCAGGTTGCGACGCGCTTCTTCCATCGCCTTTTGCACTGCTGCGGGCACTTCTTTTGACTTGCCCTTGCCCATGCCAACCCGGCCATCGCCGTCACCAACCACGGTCAGCGCCGCGAAACCAAGAATACGGCCGCCTTTGACCACCTTGGTAACGCGATTGATCGCGATCATTTTCTCACGCAGACCGTCTTCAGGCCCTTCAGCCTTGCCCTGCATTTTCGCTTGAACTTTAGCCATTCTTTTTTCCGATCTGCTTAGAACTGCAAGCCTGCTTCACGTGCCGCATCTGCCAAAGCCTTGACGCGGCCGTGGTATGCAAACCCGGCACGGTCAAAGGCAACTTTTTCAACACCGGCAGCCTTGGCTTTTTCAGCCACGCGCTTGCCAACCACCTGGGCTGCGGCAACATTGCCGCCCTTGCCGGACGCGCCCAGGGCGGTACGAACTTCGGCTTCTGCGGTGGATGCACTTGCCAAAATTTTGTCGCCATCGCCAGAAATGACGCTGGCATAAATATGCAGATTGGTGCGCGTTACCGTTAAACGGGCGACACGCTGGGTGGCGATCCGGATACGGGTTTGACGGGCTCTGCGCAGACGCTGTTCTTTTTTGCTCAACATGGTGCTGCCCCTTACTTCTTCTTGGTTTCTTTGATCGTGATCTTTTCATCCGAATAACGGATGCCCTTGCCCTTGTAAGGCTCGGGAGGACGGATGGCGCGAATCTCTGCGGCCACCTGACCCACGCGCTGACGATCGGCGCCCTTGATCACGATTTCTGTCGGTGTGGGCGTTGCGACGCTGATACCGGCTGGCATGTCCTTGTTGACCGGATGCGAAAAGCCGACCGTGAGGTTCAGCTTGGCGCCTTGCGCCTGGGCCTTGTAGCCCACGCCGACCAGGTTGAGTTTTTTCTCGAAGCCCTTGGTTACGCCTTGCACCATGTTGTTGACCAACTGGCGCATGGTTCCGCTCATGGCATCGGCTTCACGCGAGTCGTTGGCTGGAGCAAAGCTCAGCTTGCCGGCATCGAGTGTGACCTTGACCAGGACGTTCTGGGCGAACGACAGGACACCGCCAGCGCCTTTGACGCTGATCTGGTCTTCTTTGAGTGATACATCCACGCCAGCCGGAACGGCGACGGGCATTTTTCCTATACGGGACATTTTCTGGTACTCCTGAATGTCACGCTTTAAGCGACGTAACAGAGCACTTCGCCACCGACACCGGTAGCGCGCGCTTTGCGATCAGTCATGACGCCCTTGGGGGTGGTGACGATCGCCACACCCAGGCCATTCTGGACTTGAGGAATGGCATCACTGCCACGGTAAACACGCAAACCAGGGCGACTGACGCGCTCGATGCGCTCAATCACTGGCCGGCCAGCGTAGTATTTCAGGGCGATTTCAAGCTCTGCCTTGCCGTCTTCATTGTTGATCTTGAAGCCGTCAATATAGCCTTCGTCTTTCAACACCTGGGCAATGGCCACCTTCACTTTGGAAGAAGGTACGCAAACAGTCGTCTTGGCAACCATCTGCGCATTGCGAATGCGTGTCAACAGGTCGGCGATGGGATCACTCATGCTCATGTCTATGTCTCCTGCCGCTTACCAACTGGCCTTGACTATGCCGGGGATTTCTCCGGCAAAAGCCATTTCACGAATCTTTGCACGCGCCAGACCGAAATACTGGAAGGTGCCGCGAGGACGACCCGTGATCGCGCAGCGGTTGCGCTGGCGTGTCGGGTTGGCATTGCGCGGAAGTTTTTGCAAGCCCAGACGGGCTGCTGCGCGCTCTTCGTCGCTGCGCTTGAGGTCAGCAGAAATTGCCTTGAGTTCCGCGTGTTTTTTCGCGTACTTGGCAACCAGTTTGTCGCGCTTGAGTTCGCGCTCGATTAAAGCCATTTTAGCCACAGGTCACCTCAGTTCTTGAAGGGGAAACGGAAACCTGCGAGCAGTGCTTTGCACTCTTCATCGGTCTTGGCCGTTGTGGTGATGCTGATATTGAGGCCGCGCAAGGCGTCAACCTTGTCGTATTCAATTTCAGGGAAGATGATCTGTTCTTTGACGCCGATGTTGTAGTTGCCGCGGCCATCAAAGGCCCGACCGGAAATACCCCGGAAATCGCGAACACGCGGCAAAGCCACGGTGACGAAGCGGTCCAGAAACTCGAACATCTGGACGCCACGCAAGGTAACCATGCAGCCAATGGCCTGGTTCTCACGGATCTTGAAGCCCGCAATGGCCTTCTTGGACATGGTGACGACGGGTTTCTGACCGGCGATCTTGCTTAGGTCTGCGACCGCGTGGTCCATGATTTTTTTGTCGGCCACGGCCTCACTGACACCCATGTTCAGGGTGATTTTGGTGAAACGCGGAACCTGCATGGGAGAGGTATAGCCAAATTTGGCCATCAGCTCTGGCGCTACTTTTTCGCGATAGTGTTGTTGCAAACGAGCCATGTTTATGCCACCTTGATTTCTTCACCGCTGGACTTGTAGACGCGAACGCGTTTACCGTCAGCCAGCTGTTTGATGCCAACACGATCAGCCTTGCCGGTGGCGGCGTTGAATATCGCCACGTTGGACTGGTGAATGGGCATCGCCTTTTCAACAATGCCGCCAACCGTCCCCTTCATGGGATTGGGTTTGGTATGTTTCTTGACAATATTGACGCCGTCCACGATCACGTGGGAGTCGTCTTTGCGCGAGGCAATGGTGCCGCGCTTGCCCTTGTCGCGCCCTGCGAGCACGATGATTTGGTCGCCTTTGCGAATCTTGTTCATGGCGTGTCCTTACAAAACTTCAGGGGCCAGGGACACGATCTTCATGAACTTCTCGGTACGCAGTTCGCGCGTCACCGGGCCGAAGATACGGGTGCCGATTGGCTCCAATTTGGCGTTCAGCAACACTGCTGCATTGCCATCGAATTTGACCAAGGAGCCGTCACTGCGACGGATGCCCTTGGCCGTACGTACCACCACTGCACTGTAGATCTCGCCTTTTTTGACGCGACCGCGCGGAGCAGCTTCTTTGATACTTACTTTGATAACGTCGCCGACGCTGGCGTAGCGACGCTTGGACCCACCGAGCACCTTGATGCACAGGACGGACTTGGCGCCGGTATTGTCGGCAACTTCTAATCTGGATTCAGCTTGGATCATTTCAATTCTTCCCAACTTGCACCGGATAAATCCGGTCAGTCTTGGGCCCGTCGTTTGCGATGTAAACCACTCACATCACGCTCGCTGGGCAGACACTTCGTACTTTTTCAAGCGAAGCCGGCTATTGTGCACGACTTCTGACCGGCCGTCAAGGCATTTATCAGGGCAGCTCGAAATACTGCCGTGCCAACCCTGAAAAAGCGGCAACTTCAGGGTCCAGACCGGTTTCTTGCTGCAGCACTTCGCCGACCCGCTGCGCCAGCGTGGACGCCAGTCTGGCGTCCAAAAACAACAGCCGGGAACGCCGCGCCAGCACGTCTTCGACCTTGATGGCGTATTCGTAGCGGGCGGCAAAGCGAACCATGGCTTCGGTCAAACCCGGACAAAGCACCACATCGGCGCCCGGCAGCGCCGCCAGCAGGGCTTGCTCATCGCCATAGGAATGCGCGCCCGGCGGCTGACAGATCGAGACCGCCTGGGTGCCCACAGCGCCAGCGCCCAGCAGTTTTAAATGCACGGTGACGCCAGCGGGCTTGCGGCCAAGCAGGGACTTTTGCATGCAGGTGTCCAGCACGTCCTCGGCCATGGCGCGGTAAGTGGTCCATTTGCCACCGGTCACGGTTACCAGACCGCTGCGGCTTACCAGCACGGTGTGCTCGCGACTCAGGCCCTTGGTGTTGTCGCCCTCGTCGTCCTGCGGCTTGACCAGTGGGCGCAGGCCGACCCAGATGCTCCTGACATCCGTGCGCAGCGGTGGGCGCGTCAAGTAGCGAGCAGACTCGTTCAAAATGAAGTCGACCTCTTCCTTGAAGGCCAGCGGCTCGCGTGCCAGGTCATGGCGCGGCGTGTCTGTGGTGCCTAATATGACTTTGCCCAGCCAGGGCACTGCAAACAAAACCCGTCCGTCGCTTGTCTTGGGGACCATCAGGGCGCTGTCGCCGCCAAGAAAGTCACGGTCCACCACGATGTGAACGCCTTGACTGGGCGCCACCATGGGTTTGACCGGCCGCCTGCCGTCACCGCTGTTGGCCTCTCCGTCTTTTTGTCTGAGCTCATCGACCCAGACGCCTGTGGCGTTCACCACACAACGCGACCGGATGCGGTAGGGCTGCCCGCTTAGTGCATCGTGACACACCAGCCCGGCCACTTTGGCTTCGTCATAAAACAGATCCGAGGCGGGCATATAGTTGAGCAGCAAGGCCCCCTGCGCCGCCGCACTGCGGGCCAGCGCCAGCGCCAGCCGGGCGTCGTTGAACTGGCCATCCCAGTACTTGATGCCACCCATCAGCCGATGCGACTTGGCCGCCGGCAACAAGGCCAGGGTTTCGGCAGCAGTGAGTATTTCGGTCCGACCCAAGCCGGCTTTGCCGGCCAAAACGTCGTACAACTTGAGCCCGCTAGCGTAGAACGGAATCTCCCACCAGCGGTAGGCCGGCACGACAAACGCCAGCGGCTGCGCCAGATGCGGCGCATTCTGCAGCAGGGTACTGCGCTCATGCAGGGCCTCGCGCACCAGACCAATATTGCCTTGGGCCAGATAGCGCACGCCGCCATGGACCAGTTTGGTAGCACGGGACGAGGTGCCCTTGGCAAAATCGTGCGACTCGACCAGCACCACCTTGAAGCCGCGCGCCGCGGCGTCGAGTGCGACGCCCAGGCCGGTGGCGCCGCCACCAACGATGGCGATGTCATAGTGGCAGTCCGCCGCCAGACGCGCGGTTAATTCTTCGCGCCGGGTCGGAAGGGCTTGCGCCGACTTCGGCCAGATTGCATCTCGATTAATAATGCCTCTCCATTCCCATTCCGGCAGTATCCCATGACCTACCTGCTCGCCCTGGACCAGGGCACCTCCAGCTCCCGCAGCATTGTGTTTGACGCTGCCGGGAAAATCAAAGCGATGGCGCAACAGGAACTGACGCAGATCTACCCGCAGCCCGGCTGGGTAGAACACGACCCGCTGGAAATCTGGCGCACCCAACTGGCCACGGCGCGCGAGGCCCTGCAGAAGGCGGGTATTTCAGCGCGCCAGGTACGCGCCCTTGGCATCACCAACCAGCGTGAAACCACCGTGGTCTGGAACCGGCGCACCGGGCTGCCGATTCACCATGCCATCGTCTGGCAGGACCGACGCGCCGAGCCGGCCTGCCTTGAGCTGCGGGAACGCGGCTTGGCGGCAACGATTCAGGCCAAGACCGGCTTGCTGGTCGATGCCTATTTTTCAGGCACCAAGCTGAAGTGGCTGCTTGATCACGTGCCAGGAGCGCGCCAGCAGGCGCAAGACGGTGAATTGGCCTTTGGGACCGTCGACAGCTGGCTGCTCTGGTGCCTGACCGGCGGCGCGGTCCACGCCACCGACGTCAGCAATGCCTCGCGCACCATGCTGTTCAACGTCCACAGCAACCAATGGGATGCCGAATTGCTGCAGGCAATGGACATTCCGGCCAACTTGATGCCCAAGGTCAAGCCGTCGAGCGCCTTGTACGGCGAGGTTAGAGCGGACTTGCTGGGGCACAGCATTGCCATCGGCGGTGTTGCCGGGGACCAGCAAAGCGCCCTCTTTGGCCAGGCCTGCTTTAAGGCCGGGATGGTGAAAAACACCTACGGCACCGGCTGCTTTATGTTGATGCACACCGGAGGCAAGTTCGAGACCTCCAACAACGGCCTGATTGCCACCAGCGCGGCACAAACGACCGCGCGCACCGAATTTGCACTGGAAGGCAGCGTTTTTATTGGCGGCGCCGTGGTGCAGTGGCTGCGCGACGGCTTGCGCGCCATCTCGCACAGCGCCGAAGTGCAAAAACTGGCGCAAAGTGTGCCGGATTCGGGTGGCGTGATGGTGGTGCCGGCGTTTACCGGACTCGGCGCCCCTTACTGGAAGCCCGATGCGCGCGGCACCATTACCGGATTGACGCGCGGCAGCAGCATTGCGCATATTGCCCGCGCCGCGCTGGAGAGCATCGCCTTTCAGAGCGCCGCCTTGCTGCATGCGATGAGCCGCGACGCGGTTGAGGCCGGCGGCTCCCGGGTAAGCGAACTGCGGGTGGACGGTGGTGCTTGCGTGAATGACTTGTTGATGCAGTTCCAGGCCGATTTGCTTGGTATTCCGGTGGTCCGGCCGGCCATCACCGAAACCACCGCACTTGGCGCGGCGTATCTGGCCGGTCTGGCGACCGGTCTGTACCAGAGCACTGACGAGCTGGCCGATTTGTGGCAAGTCGAGCGGTGCTTCCTGCCAACACTGGCCACCAGCCGTGCCACGGAGTTGATGGAGCAATGGGAGCACGCAGTCCGGCAGACTGTCCTTTAGACTTGGGCCTTGAAACGGCGCGTTGTGGCGATCCATTGACGGCATGGATCGCCGCGGGCTACGCCCTCGCGATGACGAAAGCGGGCGCCATCCATTTTGGAAAGACGAATATGAGCAAACG
>Ga0194037_1000994_pt1 | contig 21208 bp, 12 predicted proteins | sample JunL306m_MetaG_FD_148653 | JGI IMG/M metagenome (GOLD analysis project Ga0194037, IMG submission 148653) | Anoxic zone freshwater microbial communities from boreal shield lake in IISD Experimental Lakes Area, Ontario, Canada - Jun2016-L304-6m | ecosystem: Environmental > Aquatic > Freshwater >...
TATAGTATCAACTGCAGGGGGAGTACTTTTCGCTAAAATAATGAACATGTTACTTTCGAATGAAAACCGGATCAATCCACTGATTGGGGCCGCGGGCGTCTCAGCACTTCCTGACTCTGCACTTGTTGTTCAAATCGAAGGATTAAAAGCTGACCCGGAAAATCATTTGATAATGCACGCTCTGGCTCCTAATGTCGCTGGTGTAATTGGATCAATTGTTGCAGCAGGCATAATGATGAGTATGCTCTTAAAGTAGGCTCAGCATCGGCGGGTTACTGAAATGTATATCATTACAGCCATGATGTGATTTTCCGTAAAAGGGCCGTATTATCTACTGGTTTTATGAGATAATCGTTCATCCCGCTCTGCATCGCCATTAATACAGTTTCATCACTCGAATCACCGCTCAGGCCGATAATGGGAATATTCTTAAAATAATGTTTTCCCGATCTGATACGCTTTGTCGCTTCAAGACCATCAAGTACCGGCATCTGAATATCCATAAGCAAAAGATCACAATGATTGCCTTCCAGTATATCAAGAGCCTCTTTTCCGTTTGAAGCCTCCAAAACCGTTATACCGTCCTGCTTAAGCATACTTCTTATCAACAAAAGGTTGATTGCTGAATCGTCAACAACAAGAATAACTTTACCGTTAAGAGTTCCATTCTGTTTTTCAGGTTTTGCCTTAAGAGAGGCCGAAAGCACCTGCAAAAACTCTGGCAGAACCAGCGGCATGGACAACAGTCCCACTATTCCTGACTTTTCAACCCTCGCTCGTATGATAAAGAAGGGCTCCCTTGTATAGACGATAAGCGGCATAAATTTTCCGTAGCCTCGGATTCGGTAAGCAAGCTCATAACCATCCAGACCAGGTAAGTCAAGATTGGCAAGAAGAAGATCATAATGGTTTGAATCCATCATTTTTATTGCCTCTGCCGCACTGATAGTTTCATCGAACTTAACGTTGAGAGTTTGAAGGTACTGACGAATCTGTACCAGATTTTCAACATCATTATCAACAAGCAAGACTTTCTTCCCGGAAAAAAAAGGCTTGTTTTCAGTATAGAGTTTTGACTCATAGGAGACTATATCAGATTCTCCAACCACAGGAAAACTCAAAATAAATTCAGTAAACTTACCATGAACTGAATTACAGACTATATCGCCTCTGAATGCATGCATGACTCTCTTGCAGTAACTAAGACCAAGTCCCGTCCCCCCTTTTCTTCCAGAGGTAAAAAATGGATCGAAAAGCTTGCCGAGAATTTCTTTTGAAACGCCAGGACCGGTATCCCTGACATACACCATGTTTCGAGTTTCACCTCGCTGAAAATGAATATCGATATATCCATCAGGAAAGGATCGCAGAAAATAAAGAGCATTCATGATCAGGTTGAACAGCACAAAAATATACATGGTTTCTGCCCCCAGAAACATAAAATCATCACCAGGCCTGAAGTGCACGCGCTCGCGCTCCTTATCCGATTCGTAGCTATACTCATCCAGCGCCTTGCGGGTTAATGCAAATATGGAAAAATAGGCAAACCCTTTTGTCTGAAAAGCATCTTCCTTGACCTCATCAAGAATCATATCAATAACCTGGATGCCACGGTTGACTGCCATCTGACCTTGAGCGACCCTTTGATATATTTTCTCCAGGCCATTAACCGTTATAAGCGGAACAATACTCTCTGAATGATATCGGGGAAGTTCCTGAAGGATGGAATCAAAATTATAACGGATCTGCCCGAGAGGATTACGCATCTCATGGGCAATCCCTCCGGCAAGAGCTTGAAGAGCGTTGTTTCTTTCCTGGGCCATTATACCTTTCTTGTTGCTGTAGCTGAAAACATAACCGGCAATAATGGTGCAGAACAGCACTATGAGGTAGAGTGGTATATTGAATGTAGGATGGAGGACGACATGAGGAATTGAAAGTTGGTAAAACAATATTGCACTGATGATCCCGATAACGAGATCAATCAGAAACATCAACCAGTTAGGTACAAAAGCTATCAGTACAAACAGCATGAAAATTTCCCAGTACAGCCAGAGTTCATGAAAATTGTTCATGATCAGATTGACCGTAAAAATAAACGGGAGGACAAAAATAATGGTAAAGTGCCAGTGATAGGAAAAATAGGGTTGGAAGAATGCGGGCATCCTTTGTTTCATCAATACGGAAACACAGAGTAGTGTTGCAATCAAACGCAAGGCAAGACTTTCATAAGGAAGATGAAAGAGGTACTTGAAGGTGAAATAAAAAAAGAAATGGAGCGGGGCACCAAGTATTGCTGCAGCCATAGTATTGAAGGATGACACCTGAGTACCTTCCTTTATACACTGTTTAATGTAAGCTGACACGTTCAATACATTCCCCTGAATAATGTATCCACACACTCACCTGCGGCTCTGAAACAAGCTTCAATTGAAGCTCCACGTCGGTAATCTCCCGTTGCAGCAAAACCAGCAAAAGACTCGAGCTGCTTATCGATATCGCGCAGCAGCCGGTGATGCAGTTGAGAATAAGCACATAATCCTTCTGAAAGATACCGGTATGCAAATGACTCTCTTATATTACCCCTTATCGCAAAATAAGGGCTGGCAATCTGCTCACCAAGCGCTATAACCTCTTCGGGATCAGAGTTAGCAGAAATAACAGATCTCGAAACCCTTCCACTGAACGTATACCTTACGAGATTCAAATCATTGATTCCGTAAGCACCAGCGTTGCTCAAGGGAAAGGAGTGATCGAACACCATGGCCCGTTGCGACTTGTCGAAAACATCGTAGCTATATTTCACAAGAGCAACAGCTACTGGATAATACCTTACTTGCCGCAGCAGTGCAGAAACTTTTGGAAGAGACTCATCAAGCAGAACACTCAGACGGGTTGCGGGTAAGGCGGAAATGACCCTGTCATAGACAGCAGTTGCCGGTGTTACTCCATGCATATAACCTATGCTGATGGTATCTGTCATCTGATCGCTGGAAATGGAGGTTACACTGTGCCCTGTAAGAACTCTAAGCGAACCGACTTTTGCTTTACCTTGAAAAGCATCAAGCATTCCATGCATACCATGTTTCAGCTGTTCATAGCTGTCCAGCACCAGTGCAAGGTTTGAACCAAAATTTCCCGGATAGCATTCATCCGGCTCAGCACCGTTCATTCGCACGGTAACCGGCCTTACAATATTACTTAAGCAGGGTTCATTCAAAAAACCAGCAAGGGAAAGCTGATCATTCTGTTCAGCAAGTCTGTTGAAATAATCGCTGTCGAGGGCCCCCTGCTGACGATTTTGTAGAATTGCCAGAACAAGCGGAGAAAGCTTCCTGATGCCATCAAAACCACACAACCCTATAAGCCGAAGAGTATTAAAGAGTTTTGCGCCCTCTTTATTAATCCTGACTACACGATCATTGATTATTTGAGACGTATTAAATCCGAAATACTCATAATCAAGAGGACCGCATTGCTTCACAAAATCCCTGAACAAACTGTACTTTTTACCAATATTCTTTCCTCCAAAATCAAGCCAACGGCCATCAAGTATTTCGCTCCCTATTCTTCCACCGATTCGATCGGCAGCTTCATAAAGATCAACTTCAAAATTTCTCTGTGTAAGGTAAAATGCCGTAGCAATCCCAGAAATCCCGCCTCCAATGACCGCTACACGTGTCATACAGAAGCACCTGCTTCGAGAATTCTGCCGGCTTTTGCTTGAAATTGCACTTTACTTCTTGATGATATTATTTCAATCCGTTTTTTCTGCTGCTCATACCGTTGACTGCTCATAAAAGCAAAAGCTTTAAGCCTCGCATCGGCGCAGACCTTTCCCCACTGCATGACTTGAATATAAATCGGGGCATCCTTGTCTTCGCTGGTTTCGTTCGCAGTAAAGCTGCAATATGCTCTGAGGATAATAGGGGCACTGCTTTCAAGATAATGAAAAAAATTTGTATCGTAGTTCAAAAGGGCAAGCCCTCCATCAAATGATAACCCTTGAATGTGCGCAGTTGCCAGAGCAGCCTGCCTCAGTGCTTCAAGCATAAGCATGCCTTGAACATGGTCCGAAGTGTGATCAAACTTCAGCTCCTCAGTTTCGTTGAACATATTGAAATAATGCAGCCATCCTGATGAATAAACTTTTGAAATCAACACATTGGACGTATTCTTTTTATGAACAAATTTTTTATCAATACGCTCAGGGACTCTACCCTCCGGCATTATAGCGAGAGAACTCTTCATCAGACCTTTCAGGTCGAGAGGGAGTTTTTTCATCAGAACGGCAGCAGTTTCGATATTAAAAGGAGGTTCTTTCCTTAACCCAGGATAAGAAAGCATTTTCGCCTCTGCGTAAACCTCCGGATGCTCCCTTCGAAAATCAGTGGAAATAAATATTTCGCATGATTCACCAAGCAGCAATAGAAAGCTTGCTGCTTCATCAACTGATGCAACAGTAACTATCTGCGAAACACCTCCCTGCACAGGAAGTTTATCCCCCTCAAAAAGCATTGTAAACGACTTTCTGCCTGGATTGAGTGTAAGAAGATCGGAATCCGTTCTTGGAATTCTGAACGTCCTCTGTAGTGGCAAACGAGTTATGGGAGCTGGTTGAGGATGTGTCCGTAAATCGTTTATAAAATGGTGGTTAACTGACTGCAGAAACATAAAACTACTCCAGTAATAAATAATAAATGAACTCTTTCCCTTAAAAGCGATTGTTCATGTACTCGATACTTAGCATTCCGTAATCATAAGGTATTCGGAAAGAAATTGCTTGGATGAACAGGGCTATTGTTATTGTTCAATATACTTTAATCGAAAAAAGTATGCGAGTATCCAGTTATGTTCATTGTGAATTTGTTCAGCTATGTTGCTCTGTTTTCACAATCGAAACATGTATTGAGGATAAATGACTTTTGGTTACAATGCAACTTGACCCACCATGAAACACTTTGTAATAAGGCTGATGTTATTTACTGGTGATGCTTCGTGAAGTTTCTGGATTTTCGTATTTTTGGCTTTTTAAAACCCTAATTCGTCTTCCGCTATGAGCCAGCTCGATTTACTCAATATTGTCCAGCGCCCCAGAAGGCTTCGCAAATCTGCCGCAATCAGAAACCTTGTTCAGGAAAACATTTTGACGGTCAATGATTTAGTCTATCCGCTTTTTGTTTGCCCGGGAACAAACATCGTTGAAGAGGTTTCTTCAATGCCGGGCAGCTTCCGATACTCCATTGACAATGCAGTAAAAGAGTGCCAGGAACTCTGGGATCTTGGAATCCAGTCTATTGACCTTTTCGGTATTCCAGAAAAGAAAACAGAAGACGGCAGTGAATCATACAACGATAACGGTATCATCCAGGAAGCCATTCGTGCGATCAAGTCTAAAGTTCCTGACTTGTGCATTATGACTGACGTAGCGCTTGATCCGTTTACTCCATTCGGCCATGACGGTCTTGTTAAAGACGGCATTATCCTGAATGACGAAACCGTTGAGGTGCTTTGTAAAATGGCAATATCACATGCCAATGCAGGAGCTGATTTCGTGTCGCCAAGCGACATGATGGACGGCCGCATCGGCGCCATTCGTGAATCACTCGACGATGCCGGTTTCTCCGATATAGGCATACTCTCCTACGCTGCCAAATACGCATCAAGTTTTTACGGCCCATTCCGTGATGCATTACACTCAGCACCGCAGTTCGGCGATAAAAAAACCTATCAGATGGACCCCGGCAATACAAACGAGGCCATGAAAGAAATCGAACTCGACATCATGGAAGGTGCTGATATTGTTATGGTAAAACCAGGGCTTGCCTATCTTGACATTGTCTATCGTACTAAAGAGCGTTTTGATGTTCCTGTAGCAATCTACCACGTATCCGGTGAATACTCTATGGTCAAGGCAGCTGCGCAGCGTGGATGGATTGATGAAGAACGTGTCATGATGGAGTCTCTGCTTTGTATGAAACGTGCTGGCGGCGATCTTATTTTTACCTACTATGCAAAAGAAGCAGCTAAAATACTTCGTTGAGCCTCACTGAAACAAAGAATAACACATTTTAAAAACGCCCGGTTGTACATCTAAGGAAACAGCCGGGCATTTTACTGTTTAACATCATGATACGATACTTTACAGCCGGAGAGTCACATGGCCCTGCCCTTTCGACAATAGTGGAAGGTATACCCGCCGGGGTCAGCATCAGCCAGGACGACATAAACACCCAACTGGCTCGCCGTCAGCAGGGACACGGTCGGGGCGGCAGGATGACCATAGAGACAGACAAGGCAGAGGTACTTTCCGGTATTCGCTTTGGCAAAACAATCGGTTCACCGATTGCATTGGTTATCAAAAACCGTGATTGGGAAAACTGGACATCCACTATGGCCCAGTTTGAGCACCCTGATCAGCCGATTTCAAAAATCACCATTCCTCGACCAGGACATGCCGACCTGGCAGGTAGGATCAAGTACGGTTTTGAAGATATTCGACCAGTAATCGAGCGATCATCAGCAAGAGAAACAGCGGCAAGAGTTGCAGCAGGATCACTTTCAAAAGTATTTCTCAAAACTCTTGGTATCGAAATAGGCAGCTATATTTCAGCTATCGGATCGGCCCAGGAACCCTCTCCGGATATACACCTCAATGATCTCCTCAGTCAAGGAGCCGAAGCAGTGGCAAAGCAAGCAGACCTCTCACCGGTACGCATGCTCGAAAAGAAAACAGAAACAGAAGCTCTTGCCGCAATTGATACAGCAAAAGAACGAGGTGACACTTTAGGTGGAATAATCGAAATTTTTATTACGGGTGTGCCTCTTGGTTTCGGCAGTTATGTCCAGCACGATAGACGCCTCGATGCCGCGCTTGCAGCAGCAGTAATCTCAATTCAAGCCATCAAGGGAGTTGAAATTGGAAGAGCCTTCGAAAATGCAAGACTACCCGGCTCAATGGTCCACGATGAATTTCACCTTAATCAGGGGAATGGAGTATTCAGAAAAACTAATCGGGCAGGTGGACTCGAAGGAAGCATGTCGAGCGGTCAAATCATTCACCTGCGTGCGGCCATGAAACCCATTTCATCACTGGTCACTCCCCTACGTTCATTTGACTTTGAAACTCTGCAGCCAACACTTTCACGCTTCGAAAGAAGCGACACCTGTGCAGTCCCGGCAGCAGGCGTAGTAGCCGAAGCCGTAGTCGCACCAGTCATCGCAAATGCACTGCTAGAAAAACTTGGAGGCGATCACCTCGTTGAAGTTCAGGAAAGATTTAACCGTTACCAGGAGTACATCCTCAATACCTTTTGTCTCTAAACCTTCGAAGAGCCTTCTTTACCAACATTAATCAACTTCTGGTTCATCTCAAGAGAAGGCTCAGGAACCTCAGTTTTACACACAATCTGGGCAGGAACCCCGACAACCGTATAATGAGGCGGAACATCATCAAGCACCACACTCCCCGCACCAACCTTCGCTCCCTCACCAATAACCACATTACCAAGAATTTTAGCTCCAGCTCCAATCATCACAGACTTTCTTATTTTCGGATGACGGTCACCACTCACCTTACCTGTTCCACCAAGCGTAACCTCATGCAGAATCGACACATTATCATCCACAACGGCAGTTTCACCAATCACCAGACTGGTTGCATGATCGAGTAAAATCCCCTTCCCTATAACTGCTGCCGGATGAATATCGACAGCAAAGACTTCTGACATTCTGTTCTGGATAAAATAAGCCATGGTATTACGCCCGTTTTTCCAAAGCCAGTGTGACAGCCTGTATGCCTGCAAGGCCTGATACCCTTTCATAAAAAGCATAATCTCAAAATAATGTACCGCTGCGGGATCACGTTCCCGCGTTGCAACCAAATCATATACGGCATATTCCACTGCTTCCGGACAATCACGGAAAAAATCAACAAACAACCCCTGCAGCACAAGTGGAGGAAAATGCTTCGATCCAAGCTTCAGCGACAGCAACAGACCCAAGGCTGAACCAAAGTCCTCACAACCCGTAATATGCTGTTCAAGAAAAATTCTGATTTCAGGGTCACGGTTACCTTCATGGACCGCCTCACTGAGCATCATTGACCAGATAGCGTCTTTATCTATTTCCATACTAAACCAATACGACTTCGAGCCGCAGTATTAAGCATTCTGAAAACCTCAACCATCATTAAACAACAAGTCAGTTTCCTTACCGAAGGTGCATTCACTGAACCAATGAATTTATCAAAATTATTCCGAGAAAGCTTGAACCCTATCACAACAGGTTACAATAAGGCCTAATAAGATGAATACGTATTATTCACACTTTACACGTCAAAACCTTTGCTTTATACGTATATATAATGTATTTATACTGTATTATTGGAACCAATAACAGCACGATATCTGGATATGTATATGCCTTCGAATAAAGAGGCTGTCCTGAATCTTAACCGTCATTCAACATGAATACAGTCAATCGCTTTTGTTTAAAAAAAGTCAGGTATAGCTGGTTCACTGCTGCTGTTTTAACACTTTCATTATTACACCCGGCAACTGTGACTCTTGCCTTACCAGTCAACGGCCAGGTAACTGCAGGACAAGCTACTGTAAGCACCCCAACTGCCTCCAGCATGCATATTGTTCAGGAGAGCAACAAAGCTATAATCAACTGGAACTCATTCAGTATCGGCAGAGGCGAGTCCATAAACATAACCCAACCCAACACCCAATCAACACTGCTCAACAGAGTTCTGGGCAATAATGCTTCACAGATTTACGGGTCACTTACAGCCAACGGGCAAGTGTTTCTGGTCAACCCAAATGGTGTGCTTTTCGCCCCTGAAGCCACTGTAAATGTCGGAGGGTTGGTTGCCTCCACTCTCGCAATCAAAGACAGCGATTTCCTTTCACAAAAATATACTTTTTTCAAAAACGGAGCTTCCGGATCAATGATCAATCAGGGAACCTTAACCGCTGGATTCATAGCGCTTCTCAGTGGTTCGACCAATAACACAGGCTCCATAATAACATCCAGAGGATTAGCTGCAATTGCTGCCGGTGAAATGGTCACCCTGGGGTTCGATCCTTACGGCCTGATAGCCATCAAAGTAGACCAGGCGACGTATAACGCACAGATTAAAAACAGCGGAGTTATTGAATCCGATGGTGGCGCAGTAATAATGAGTACATCAGCTGCCGATGAACTGCTTGCAACAGTTGTAAACAACAGCGGAAAAGTTCGTTCCGGCAACATCATAATTGAAACCGGCACCTTTATTAACAGCGGAACTATGGATGCTGGAGGCAAGGTGGACGTTACCGCAACTGGCACCATGATCAACACCGGCATACTTGCGGCTGCCGCAATTAATGCCAATGTCAATAATCTTATAGATGCAGGGACATGGAACACAGCTGGCAACGCAACTGGAGGCAATATCGCCATTCACGCTCTGGGAAGCATTGAGCAAACCAGTGCAAGTCAACTGTGGGCTGATGGCGAAAATGGAGGAGACATTTCTATAACTGCTGGACATGAAATCTACCTCTCTGGAGCTCTCAACGCGTGCGGCAGTACATCCATGGGTGGAAATATCCGTATAACTGCACCCGAAACAATACTTGCCGGAATACAAGCTAAAGCTGACGGCAGGACTGGAGGAGGTTTAATCTCCATTGGAGGAGGCTGGCAGGGCAAGGATATCACTCTTGCCAACGCCTTGAACACAGTGGTTACATCCAGCAGCAGCCTTAATGCCAACGCCCTTGATAATGGCAATGGCGGGAAAATAGTGCTCTGGTCAGACAAGTCCACAACCTTTGCAGGAACCATCGAAGCTAAAGGTGGAGCAAACAGCGGCAACGGTGGAAAGGTCGAAGTATCAAGCCATGACTTACTCACCTTTAACGGTAAAGTCACAACCGCCGCTGCCAAAGGAGAAAGCGGCCTTTTGCTGCTCGATCCACGAAACATAACTATTGATGCTAATCCAGCAGCTCCAACATTCTACCTGATTCCGTTACTCGATTCCAACCCGGGCACAGGTGACCAGCACGGTTCTGGAAAAATTCTCGAACTGCTCAATGGCAATATCATTGTTTCCAGTCCATTTGACAACGTTGTTGCTGTAAATGCCGGAGCTGTGCGCCTCTACAAACCGGATGGCACACTAATTTCAATACTTACCGGCTCAACAGCTAACGATATGGTAGGCAGCAGGGTTAACATCCTTACAAACAACAACAATGCTGTCACTGCAACAGCAACCTGGTCCAATGTTGATCAGGCTAATGCGGGTGCTGTAACCTGGATTAATGGCAATTCAGGTACAAGCGGTACCGTGTCAGCGTTAAACAGTCTGGTAGGCTCTCTGGCCAATGATGGCGTTGGTACCTCTGTGACTGCTCTGACAAACGGGAATTATGTAGTGGGGTCACCACACTGGAACAGCAACACCGGCGCAGCTACATGGGCTTCCGGTGCAACAGATGGCACTCGCTTGACCGGACCCATAACCGTAGTCAACAGTTTGACAGGCTCCTCAATCAATGACCTTATTGGTGCAAATGTAACCGCATTGACAAACGGAAACTATGTTGTCAGTTCAGGGTATTGGGATAAAGTCAATGCCGACAATACCATCGTTATCGAAGCTGGAGCAGTAACGTGGGGTAATGGTCTCTCGGGCACAACAGGAACAGTCAGTGCGTTAAATAGCCTTGTTGGATCAAGCAAAAATGACTTTGTGGGATCCAATGATTCCGGCTCAAATAACGTGACTGCTCTCGGCAACGGCAACTATGTGGTGAGTTCAGGTTTCTGGGATAATGGCAAAGCCTCTAATGCGGGTGCCGTGACTTGGGGAGATGGACTCGGCAGCACCATAGGAGCAGTCAATCAGGATAACAGTCTTGTCGGCTCTAAATCAGGCAATCAAGTTGGATGGGGGCCAGCGGCTATTACACTCCTGAGCAATGGGAATTATGTCGTCACATCCGGCTTATGGGATAATGGAACTGCCACAAATGCAGGAGCCGTAACCTGGGCAAATGGTCTCGGAGGAACTGTCGGGGTAATCAGTCCCACAAATAGTCTTGTCGGCTCAACTAAAAATGACTGCATCGGTTCTGATGATGCAGCATCGAATAACGTAAAAGCATTGACAAACGGCAATTATGTTGTCAACTCCAAATATTGGGACAACGGCTCAACCGCAGATGTTGGCGCAGTTACCTGGGGATGCGGCCTTGGCGGCACAGTAGGAACCGTAAGCGGTGTCAACAGTCTGATTGGCACTCTTTCGAATGATGGTATCGGCTCAACGGTAACAGCTCTTGCAAACGGTAATTACGTTGTCGCATCACCAAACTGGAACAATGCAGCTGGCGCAGTCACGTGGGGAAACGGCGAAACTGGGGGAATCCGGTTGATTGGGACTGTATTGGCTGAAAACAGTCTGATTGGTTCTCTTCCCAATGATGGTATCGGCTCAACGGTAACAGCTCTTGCAAACGGTAATTACGTTGTCGCATCACCAAACTGGAACAATGCAGCTGGCGCAGTCACGTGGGGAAACGGCGAAACTGGGGGAATCAGATTGATCGGAACAGTTTCAGCTGAGAACAGTCTTATCGGTTCGACTGCCAATGATAATATCGGTCGAAATACAACAATACTCACAAACGGCAATTATGTCGTGAGCTCAGGAAACTGGGACAAGGTTAACACCGATAATACCGTCGTTATCGATGCAGGTGCGGTCACCTGGGGAAGTGGACTTGGAGGCACTGTTGGAACAATTACCGGGTCAAACAGTCTGATAGGTTCTTCACAAAATGACTACGCGGGATCAGATGTTTCTCTATCAAATAACGTTATAGCTCTGACGAATGGCAATTATGTCGTGAGTTCTAAATATTGGGACAATAATAAGGCTGTAAATGCCGGCTCGGTTACGTGGGGCAGTGGACTCGGTGGTACTGTCGGAGCAATAAGCATTACCAACAGCCTTGTCGGTTCTAAAACGGGCAATCAGGTTGGCAACATAACGGGATTGCCCAACGGTAATTACGTTGTAACATCTCCCTTATGGGATAATAGCGCAGCCACAAATGCCGGCGCAGTGACTTTTGGGAATGGGCTTGGAGGTACCACAGGATCTGTAACCTCCTTAAACAGTATGGTCGGGATATCGAAAGAGGATCAAGTTGGATCTGGTGGTATTATTCCCCTTCTCGCAGGTAACTTGAACGGTTGTTTTATCATCAGCTCTCCTGACTGGCTGAACAACACTGGTCGAGTCGATATTCTTACACCTGTCCCGCTTATACAAAAATACTCCTCATATCCTGGTGCGGATAACACGTTTACTCCCAATGAGATCACCTCGCTGCTCAATGCCGGTGAAAATGTCATCCTGATGGCCAACAACGATATCACGGTGAATTCGTCCATTCTCAGCAATAACCCGATTTCAAACAGTGGCAATCTTTCCCTGAATGCCGGCCGAAGCATTCTGCTTAATGCCGGCATCACTACTAAAAACGGCAATCTGACACTCATAGCTAACGACACTAAAGCTAACGGAGTGATAGATGCATACCGTGATGCGGGTAATGCGGCGATCACCATGACAGCAGGATCAAGTATCAATACCGGCTCTGGCAGTGTCACTATTGAATTGCGCAATGGAGCAGGAAAGACATACAATGAGAGCGGGGACATCACGTTACGCAATATCACCGCAGGCACCATCAGCGCAGTTAACTATGGGCTGACAACAGGCTCAGGCATTACTCTCGCCGATGGAACACTTGCAGCCCAGGCTATAAGTGGCAGTAGCATTGTGTTAGAAGGAAAAGATTTTGATAATAGTGCTGCCACCACCCTTTCCACTGCCGGCACAGCCCGATGGATTGTTTATGCTGACAATCCAGGCGCAACCATCAAGGGAGGACTGGTGTCTGACTTCCGTCACTACAATACAAGCTACAATAACTACCTGCCAGAAAAGGTCAGTGAATCAGGAAACGGGTTTATCTACAATGCTGCACCTGGCAATATTTCTGTATCTACCTCTCTTGCCAGTGGAAGCTCCAGCAGTACCTACGGCACCACCCCCACAGCCACTTTCGGCTATACACTGTCAAGTTCAGATAACGAAGATAACATTGGAAATATTGGCCTGACTGGCACAATGAAGTTGACAGGAGTTCCGACAGCTTCGTCGAACGCCGGGAGTTACACCATAAGATACGGCGGAGGCTTTTCAAGCAGCATCGGATTAACCTTCACCGCCGGCACAGGGATTACCTATACCGTTGACAAACGAGCCGTCAACATTTCAGCCAATGCCCTGAGTAAAACCTACGGCAATGCCGATCAAACGCTGACATGGCAGGCAGAAACACAGACCGGCAACAGAGGATTCATAACCGGCGACAGCTTCACCGGTGCACTCGAACGAACAGCCGGTGAAAATATCGGTATCTATACCATAAATCAGGGCACTCTCGGAAACAGCAATTATGCTATAAACTATACCAGCAATAACCTGACCATTAATCCCCGCCCCATTACCTTAAGCGCGACAGCAACAAACAAGATTTACGGCGAAACTGACCCCAAACTGGCGGTAGATATCTCCAGCGGCTCCCTCGGCAACTTATCAGTAAGTGACGCATTGATAGATGTTACCGGCACTCTATCCAGGCAAACTGGAAATATTGTCGGAAGTTACGACATCGCTCTTGGCTCCGGCAAAAAAGCCGCAAACTATGGCATCACATTTGAAACCGATAACAACGCGTTCTCAATTATCAAGCGCCCGATTATCATTTCTGCCGATCCAAAAAGCAAAACATACAGCGTCACCGATCCGAAGCTGACCTGGCAGGCTGAATCAAAAAGCACTGCCCGCGGCCTGCTCTCCGGCGACAGCTTCAGTGGAACACTCGGAAGAATTGCTGGCGAAAACGTTGGCGACTATGCTATTACTCAGGGCTCAGTTGACAATAACAACTATGCCATCTCCTTCATCGGAGCTGACCTTACCATTAATCCGCGTCCTATCACATTGCATGCTACAGTAAAAAACAAGGTCTACGGCGAACCCGATCCAACTCTGGCAGTAAGCATCACTAGCGGAACCCTTGGCAGCATTACTGTTAGTGATATGTTAAGCGATCTTACCGGCACCCTGACCCGTGAGACCGGCAGTGATGTCGGCGCTTATGACATCGCTCTTGGTGCGGGCACTAAAACGGGAAACTATGCAGTCACCTTTGTCACCGACAACAATGCCTTTTCAATCACCCAACGACCCATCACTATTTCTGCCGACACGAAGAACAAGACTTACGGCGATGCCGATCCAGTGCTGACATGGCAGTCTAACGCCCCGGGCACTGGAAAGGGACTGGTAGAAGGCGACAGCATCACCGGCGTACTTGAACGGACAGAGGGCGAAAACGCAGGGATCTACATTATCAATGAAGGAACCCTTGCAAACAGCAATTATAAAATAAGTTACAGCAGCGCAAAGTTTACAATTGACAAACGTCTACTCACCCTTTCAGCCATTAAAACCTACGACGGTGGAACAAGCTTGACAGGCTTTGTGACTTTTGGCAACCTCGCTGAAGGAGAAACACTGAATTATACCGGCGCTACATCGAAAAACAAGGAAGTGACAAGCAATGCAACAAACTACATCAATGCAATCACCTTACTTGACGGAACGGGTGTAAAGGAAAACTACAAATTACCGACACTGAATGTTTCCAATGCACCAGTAACAATAAATGCACGTCCCGAAGACATCATACCCAATAATGGCGATGGAGTTGTTGTTCCTGACAAAACACTGCCCACCAATGTTGATATGGTAAAAAAAACTATCGTTATGAACAACAGTAAAGAACTTTTCGAGCATGCAATACCCTTTACCGAAGCCTCTTCAATAGCAACTCCAGATTTGCCGGAATTAAGGAACAGTATCTGGTCTCCTTCCGAATTGTCATTGTCTCGAAAATCTGGCAACACTCCAGCGACTAAGGGATTTAAGGCTGTAAAAAAAATAGAGGCATATGAACCTGTACTGTCATTTTTCATTTTACCTATCCCTCCGGATACCTTCAGGCACAACAATCCCGATGCCGTTGTCTCTGTTCAGGTCAACCTTGTCAATGGCTCTGTAATTCCATCATGGATGTCATTCGACCCAAAGCAGAACGTGTTAAGTGGAACACCGCCGCAACATGCTAAAGGAGAATACAGGGTAGAACTTATCGCCAAAGACCAGTTTGGCAGTGAGGCACGGACTGTATTGCTGGTAAAAGTTGGATAATTATAATTTGATGTAAAGGAGTCTGTTATGTCGGCAGCATGGAAAATGCTCTTGCTATGTTCAACAATTGTATCGAGTACTGCGAATGCCGCAGAGCTTCCTGATGCAGGACGCCTGCTCAAAGAAAATACCCTGCCGACTACTCTTCTCCCACAGCAGACCTTACCTCCCCTTCAGATTCAGGTGACCCCTGAAAAACCCGTGCGTGATGGTTTACGGGTAAATGTTACTGGCTTTATCTTTACCGGCAACACCATCTTTTCCAGCAGCGAGCTTACAAGGATGATGGCCGGCTCTATCGGAAAAGAAATGACCCTCACGGAGTTGTATTCCGCCGTGTCCGCAATCACCTGCAAATACAGGGAAAAGGGATATTTTCTGGCATCACTCTATTTTCCCCCTCAATCAATAAAGCCGGGAATGCCTATAACCCTTGACGTTATAGAAGGCATCCTGGAAAAGATACAGGTCAAAACAATACCAGATAAGACAAGAATACCGGTAAGCCTCCTGGAGAGCTATGCCAATCATGTACCAGCAGAGAACCCGGTTGAAGAGGGGGCATTGACGTCAATGGTCATGAAAACCAACGAGCTTCCAAATATCTCTTCCCGAATCATAATGGAACCAGGGTCAAGACCCGGCACAACAAAAGCGACTCTTGAAGTAACCGAGGGCAAGCCCATCAGCTTATCACTGGATATGGACAATTACGGGAATGATGCAACCGGAAATAATAGAACAGGTGCCACGATGGATTTGTACTCCCCTCTTCATCTTGGTGATCAGTTTACCCTCCATGTACTGACATCGACAACCGGAGACTTGCAGAACGTGAGAACAAACTACACAGTACCGGTAATGTCGTACGGTACAAAAATTGGAGCAGACTACAACGTTGTAAAGTATAAGCTGGGTGGATCATTTAAAGCACTCAAAGCCGATGGCGATGCCCAAAACCTGAGCATTACCCTTACTCAACCACTCGTTCGCCAGAGAAACCTGATTTTAAATGCTACGCTTGCCGGGGAAGGCCGATTGCTTGATGACCGGATTGAAAACCCGGTTTCAAGAAATAAGAGGCATACCACATCCTGGCAGCTTGGCCTTGCCGGCATACAAACGGATAACATCCTTGGGGGAGGCTCAACCTCATTTTCCCTTGGCTTTATTGCCGGTCATCTGGATATCAATGATTCCGAAACACTCACCAATGACCAATCTTCCAATGGCTTGCACTCCAACGGCAACTATTCAAAAGGCACCCTTAGCCTTGCCAGAACACAGACCATTTATCATGGATTATCTCTTTATGCGGGAGCCTATGGGCAACTTGCAGATACAAACCTGAACAGTTCCGAACAGCTTTCCCTTGGCGGCCCAGGGGCGATCCGCGCTTGTCAGATAGGGGAATCCTACGCTGATAACGGCGTTATCACAACCGCTGAATTGCGCTACCAGTTCGGAACCATCGGGGACCTTCCCGGCAGAATGCAGGCCAGTGCATTTTTAGACCATGGTTATGCTGTTCTTCATACCAACCCCCTCCCCGATTCCGGCACAAACACCCGCGACCTGACCGGGGCCGGCATTGGTATTAAATGGTTAAATGCAAACAACTATACCCTGCAGGCAACATGCGCATGGAAAGTGACAGGAGCATCCATTCCCGGCAATAACCCTCTGATTTTTGTGCAGGCAGTAAAACAATTTTAAAAACCGTACCGCACAATCAAGCTACAGGCATTGCTGAACCAATCCTAAACCATACATTCGCGAAAAAGTATTTTTTTGCGTACACTTTGCATGCAACTGAGAACCCGATAAAGTACATTTTGTGACAACCATGCGCATTTCAAGAAAAATTGAGATCGATTACGGACATACCTTACCCAACAGCTTTTCATTCTGTAATCAGCTTCACGGCCACCGAGGAGTAGTTGTTGCAACCGTCGAAGGAAATGTTATCAACCGCAAGGGGGATGGCGAGGAAGGAATGGTGATGGATTTTAAATTTTTGAAAGAGATTATGCTGGAGCATGTCCACGACAAGCTCGATCATGGATTTGCAGTATGGAAAAATGACTTTGAAGATCTGGATTTTATCACAAAGCGCAACTCAAGGGTACTTATTACCGATGAACCCCCGACAGCCGAATGCCTTGCCAGGTGGGCCTTCAATCAGATCCGGTATCATCTGCCCGAAGGAGTCAAGCTTATACAACTCCGCTGGTATGAAACGCCCAATAACTGGGCGGATTGCGAAACTGAAGAATTTGAAACCACACAATAAGAAAAAGACAGATAAGCACTCAATCGCTCATCTGTCTTTTTCAGAAGCCAATCACAAAAGCCAGTAGTCCTAAGGCATCTCTAACACCTGCAGTTATTTTGGCTGATTTGGGTTATTGCCTTTATCATCCTTTTTGGAGTGATCAGAACCTTTTCCGCCATCCCTCTTGGATTGGTCAACACCCTTGCCACCATCCTTCTTGGGTTGATCAAGACTCTTTATGATTCCACCTTTTGGTTGATCTGGCCCCTTTATGATACCACCCTTTGGTTGATCTGGCCCCTTTATGACGCCGCCCCTGGGTTGATCAGGGCCTTTTATGGTACCGGCACCACCATCTCTCTTTGGCTGATCAGTTTTTTTCTTGTTGTCGTCACCACGCTTGTTATCGTCACCACGTTTATTACCCTCATTATGCTGATCTCTATTGTTGCCACGATTATCATCACGACGCTGATCACCTTTATTTCCGCGGTTGTCATCACGGCGTTGATCACGATCATCCCTGCGATCATTATCTCTATGCCGATCTCTGTCTCTATCCCTGTCCTGCCGATCCCGTTCCTCCCAATAGCTGCGGTCATGACGGCGGTACTCAACATCACGATATCTTCTTAGATCATCCCAACGATGTCTTCTTATTCTATAGGGCAGGTCATACTCTTGAATCACCATCCACGGACCGCGATAATCAGAAGAACGATACCAGCCACCATCACGATAGAGGAAATACAAATCATCGTAGTATATAATATCATAAGGGCTGTCCATTGATACCGCAAAGCCCTGATCTTCCAGATATACAAATCTCGGTCGAGTATCAATTTCAAAAGTAGGTATGTCACCTGCATTGATACGAATGTCTCCCAGGCGTATACGGAGATCAGCATGAGCATCCGGCGCAGACATACCAAGTATGCCAGCCATTCCTGCGACTAACCAAATTTTTTTATTCATTTTTATCCCCTTTTAATTAATTCAGTTAAGAATAATAAAAAATCTGTTTTTCTTTTGAAATCCGATTAAACCGGAAGCTGATAATGAAATGACTTATAAAGTACTTAACAATATAAATTATTCATAAAGTATTCTCATGTGCAGGTGACACCCAGCATGATATGAACCTTAGAAAGCGAATACTGTAATTATTAAGCTTCCAGAAATAGAGCATTAATCATTCTTGAACACCCAGTAGGGTTCTCCATCGTGGTCAACGAGCTGAAATACCCCGGTTGCAAGCATTTCCTTCATGACGTCTTCTACCTTACCACTCTCTTCGGGAAAACAATCCTTAATGGCATTCTGTAACTCTTTCTGCTGTACGGGATGGCGTGAAACGATAGCTTTAACTGCTTCAACCAGATCAGGAGCACTGCGAAGGTCCATCGTTCCTTTAACCGGATGCACAACTGTGACTACTTCTGAAAGGATCGTCATAGCTCTCTCAATACGCTCTTCTGTTGGAAGTCGAACCTCCTGCTCTGGCGCCGGTCTGGTAGGAAGCACCAGGTGCACCATATCAGGATTAATCTCTTTAATAACAGCGGCAAGATCACGAAGCGCTTCATCGGAATCGTTGATACCACCAAGCAGCATAACCTCAATCCAAAGCTTTCCCTTATACTCTTTCCGAAATGCTGTGAGACCCTCTACATGTTGATGAAAAGTCAGACCTGGTGCCGGCCGATCTATTTGTGTGTGTAGAGCTTCCGACCCGGCATTGAGCGATGGCAAAACCGCATCAGCCAAAAGCAGTTCAGTGCGGACTTCTGGCAGATAAAGAAGAGACCCATTGGTAATAACAGCAACAGGAATAGCCGTGATCTTTTTAACCTCTCTGATAAGCCATCCGATCCCTTTGTACAGCATAGTCTCACCGGAACCGACAAAAGTTATCCAGTCCAGGACTTTATTGACTGAAAGGGCCTGACGAATTTCTTCCAGAATTTCTTCACGGGGGAAAAACTCCTCTCTTTCAGTGATAAATTTCCTTGTTTTTCCCAACTGGCAATAAACACAGTTCCATGAACAGCTTTTCGGAGGAAGCAAGTCGACACCCAGTGACTGACCAAGTCGTTTTGACGATACAGGGCCGAATATGTATTTCATAGCATCAAGAGCAGTGTTCACGAACAATCAACCTTCACGAGCGAAAGCAAGTTCAGCTAACTTTGCCTTACTTTCAGCCTCAAAAGCTTCTTTTGAAATGTGAGGCAGCACCAGACTTGCAATGGTAAAGGCAACAATTTCTATTAAAAATATAGCGGCATATGCCCAGACATACTGACCTGAAAGATGATAGACAAGGTCGATAATAATGCCTGCACCAAGATGACCAATAAAAATAGCAAGACTCTGTGCAGTCCCCCATAAACCAATGTAAATGCCGCTTCGACCAGCCGTCATTGACATCATCATGGATATATTGGAAACACTCGATGCTCCAAGTCCGATCCCCGTCACCACAAGGGCAATACGCAAAAACTGGACATCACGTATAAAAGCTGCTGCAATCAACAGAGCGAACCCGGCAATACAAAACATATTGCCTATCAAAGCACCACGTTTCTGTCCGATACGACTAAGCAGAAAGCCGGTGATAAGCATGAAAATAAGCTGGGTTCCACCCATTGTCGGTCTGAAAAGTTTGGTAGTAGTACCTACCGGCATACCAAACACATGAGCGCCGAAAGGATCCATAACGATCTCGTTTGCAAAAAGCGCAAAAATTGAAATAAAAATATAGGATGCAAACAGCAGCGTTTTTGGAGACGAAGAGAGCAGCATGATGGACTGCGAAAAAGAGATGGCATGTTTACTCTTCCCTTCTTTTGGTTCAGCGTTGCGCTGTTCAATGCCAAGCACGGCAAAAAGGCCGATACCAAGGGCAATAAGCCCCCCAACCTCAGCAACCTTCATAAGGCGCTCTGGTGTAAAAACATCAAGAAAAGATCCAACAATACGGGTAGATACAATTGTCGTAAGCACCATCAGTGTCCAGCTTGCACCAGTAACCTTGCCGATGTCCGCCTCCCCTACCGTATCAGCAAGCAGGGCATAATAGGCAGTTGTCGCTACCTGCAGACCAAAACCAAACACAAGAAAAATAAGAGCAAGCTTCAATAATCCGATATCCTGCATCATGGCTGGAATGATTTCGGAAAAAGCTGTTCCGGCGATCTTGACTTCATATGCGGCAGCAGGGGCAAGCATAAATGAGAAAACACAGCAGAGAAGTCCCAGCAGAATATATGGTGTACGCTTTAATCCAAAAATATGGGACCGATCCGACAGATTACCTGCCCAAACCTTGACGCCGAAAATCGCCAGCAATTCTTTGAGACTGATAAGCCCGAACACAATAGTCGCGGAAATACGAAGCTCAGTAGTCATAACCCTGTTGAGGGTATCAAGCAGAAAGCCGAGCATGATACCAAACCCCATCTGAAAAAGGGAGAGGCGGATCAGGTTGATTCTCTTCATAAAACAGCACTCATGGTTATGGTAATATCAAATATATTAGGTAGTTGCGTTCAGGCTTCAAGCAACACCCACCTACAAGC
>Ga0194037_1000995_pt1 | contig 21192 bp, 22 predicted proteins | sample JunL306m_MetaG_FD_148653 | JGI IMG/M metagenome (GOLD analysis project Ga0194037, IMG submission 148653) | Anoxic zone freshwater microbial communities from boreal shield lake in IISD Experimental Lakes Area, Ontario, Canada - Jun2016-L304-6m | ecosystem: Environmental > Aquatic > Freshwater >...
GCCCACATCACCTTAGGACGGGGCATTAAGTGGCGTTCAAAATTATCGGTGTGGATCTCAATCATGCCGGGCATCAAAAAATCCCCTTCAAAATCGATGGCACCTAAGGTAGAACTGCTTCCAGAATCGATCGAGTCAATCCGACCATTCACCACTGAAACTGAGCCGTGAATAACTTCATGATTCACAATGAGTCGTGCGTTATGAATGACTACTGAGCCGCGCATGGGATACTCCGAAAATTGTTCATGTCAATACGGCGTGTGGCAAGTTGCTTGCCAATCGCCTGATCGTGAAAGATTCCAACCGCAGCAGCACCGGCTGCGATCGCTTCCTGAATGAGTGTGACAACTGTTTGTGTATTGAGTGCATCGAGCGAAGCCGTCGGTTCATCGAGCAAGAGCAAAGAGCGCGGCTTAATCATGCTGCGTGCGATATTGACACGTTGCTGCTCACCACCTGAAAACGTTGCAGGCGCGAGCCCCCACAAACGTTCAGGTATCCTTAGACGTGTTAACCACACGCTCGCGATTTCGCGAGCCTGCTGAATAGCTTGCTCGTTATGCCCAGCCTCTGATAAGAGTGGTTCGGCCACGAGGTCAAGCGTAGAAATTCTTGGAATCACCCGTAAAAACTGGCTGACATACCCAATATGGTGGCGGCGGACGTCGATCAGTGCGCGTGGGTTCGCGGTCGTTAGCTCAAGAGGCTTGCAACCTTTTTCGGTATATTGAATGGATCCGGCACTAACTCGATAGTTCGAGTAAATCAGCTTGAGTAATGTACTTTTTCCCATGCCCGAGGCGCCGTCTAGTACGACGCATTCGCCCGCAGCAACCTCAAGGTTGACATCATTTAAAACGGATAGCGTAAGTCCATTTTGATGGTGCAACGTAAACTGCTTGCTCACATTCGTAAGTCGTAAAATTGGTATGCTCATGGCTGAAGCACCGAAGACACTAATAATTGGGTGTATGGGTGTTGCGGATCATCCAGCACCTGATCGGTCAATCCCGTTTCGACGATACAGCCGCGCTGCATCACGATCATGCGGTGGGCAAGCAGACGAGCGACTGCTAAGTCATGCGTCACAATGACAGAGGCCAAATCCATTTGTTGAGTCAGTTGACGCAATAAATCAAGCAGTTTTGCCTGTACGGATACGTCCAGGCCTGAGGTTGGCTCATCCATGAATACGAGGCGGGGGCGCGTCACGAGGTTGCGAGCAATTTGTAAACGTTGTCGCATTCCGCCTGAAAAGTGCTTTGGCAAATCATCCACTCTTGAGGGATCAATTTCAACGCGCGCGAGCCAGTCGCAGGCGGTGGCGCGTAACTGACCGTAGTGTCGATCGCCGAGTGCCATCAAGCGCTCTCCAACGTTCGCACCCGCAGAAACGTCCATACGCAAGCCATCGGCAGAATTTTGATGAACAAAACCCCAGTCAGTGCGTGCGAGCAATCGGCGTTGTGCTTCTGTCATTTGAAATACATCTTCGATGGTGCCGTCTTTGAGTTGAAACTCAACGGTCCCTGCATCCGGGCGATCGCGAGCGGCAAGCACGTTCAGCAAGGTGCTTTTTCCGGATCCGGATTCACCAACGATGGCGAGGACCTCGCCTGACCATAATTCGAAACTCGCGTCGATCAATGCTGTGCGTTGTCCGTAACGTTTAGTAAGTTTTGTGGCGCGCAAAATTGGCGCGCTTCTGGCGACGACCATTGCATTATTTTCCATTGCGTTGGTCACTGGGTTGAGCAGGCAAATTTTGCTCGGCACTACTCTGTCTCGATTGGCAATAATCCGAGTCTGAGCAAACAAATATTCGCCCGCCGCTATCGTCGGTAATCACTTCGTCTAAAAAGCTGCTTCTAGAGCCACATATTTCGCAAGGCGCCTCCCATTGCTGGACTTCAAATGGATAATCTTCAAAACCGAGGCTTTCAACGGCGGTGTAGGGCGGCACTGCATAGATGCGTTTTTCGCGGCCAGCTCCGAAGAGCTGCAATGCTGGATTCATATGCATCTTAGGGTTGTCAAATTTTGGAATTGGCGAGGGGGCCATGACGTAACGGTGATTGACAAGCACTGGGTAGTCGTAGGTAGTAGCGATATGGCCATAGCGTGAGACATCTTCATAGAGCTTGACATGCATCAAGCCGTATTCAGCAAGACCGTGCAGGCTGCGAGTTTCGCGCTCGCGTGGCTCAAGGCGTTGCATGGGTTCAGGCACCGGTACCTGGTAAATAATGACTTGATCTTGGCGCAGTGGCATTTCTGGTATGCGATGACGCGTTTGAATAAGCGTTGCAGCTTGGGTATGCGTCGTAATTTCAACATTTGTCGTACGTTGAAAAAAGCGTCGAATATTGACTGCATTGACTGTGTCGTCTGATCCTTGATCGATTACCTTGAGAATATCGTTCGGACCAATGACGGAAGCCGTCACTTGAATGCCGCCTGTTCCCCAACCGTAAGGCAGGGGCATTTCACGCGAACCGAAAGGTACTTGGTAGCCCGGTACTGCGACTGCTTTTAAAATTGCCCGACGAATCATGCGTTTGGTGCGTTCGTCTAGGTAGGCAAAATTAAAGTGTTGAGATACGTCTTGACTTTCGTTTGAGTGCTTTAGAGCGGGTATCGCCGTCACGCGTTGTTCGGTATCACTCATGTTCGACATCCGAATCGTCTTGTGAAGCCTCAGTGCCTTCAGCGCCACTACGCATTTTTCTGACTAATTCAAGCTCTGACTGAAAATCAACGTAGTGAGGTAGTTTTAAGTGCTGAACAAAGCCAGAGGCTTCAAGACTATCGCTGTGCGATAGAACAAATTCGGGCATTTGCGCAGGCGACTGCACGGTCTCACCAAGCTCTTGGGCCCGTAAGGCTCGATCGACTAAGCTCATCGCCATCGCCTTACGTTCACTATGGCCAAACGCCAATCCATAGCCCCGTGTAAATTGAGGTGGCTCAGTCTTGCTGCCAGCAAATTGGTTAATCATTTGACACTCAGTAATTTCGATGTCGCCAATCGATATCGCAAAGCCAAGTTCGTCAGGAACCAGTTCGATTGCGACTGATCCCAAGCGGATTTCACCAACGAAAGGATGACTATTCGCGTAGCCACGCTGGGTCGAGTAGGCCATGGCTAATAGAAAACCCTCGTCGCCACGCGCTAAATTTTGTAATCGCGTGCTGCGATCTGCGGGAAAGCGGACAGGTTGCCGCGTTAAATCAAAAGGAGAGACATCTAGTTCGGGCGCAGGATGTGTTTCGATCAAGCCCTCTTGGTTTAATAAGTCAATTACACGCGGAACATCTGTTGTTGCTGCAATTGTTGAGTTGTTTGCCGTCGCCGCGATAGCGAGGGGAACGTCTTCAGTGCGCTCAAGCAACGAGAAATCTAGAAGTCGCTGGGTGTAGTCGTATGTGGGCCCGAGCACTTGTCCGCCGGGCAAGTCCTTGAAGGTTGCCGAAATCCGGCGATCAAGCACCATCTTGCTTGTATCAATCGGCTTTGTTGAGCCGAGTCTGGGCAAGGTCGCACGGTATGCGCGTAAAAGAAAAATCGCCTCAACCAGATCGCCGCACGCTTGTTTAATGGCAAGCGCAGCGAGTTCAGGGTCAAAAACTGAGCCCTCAGTCATGACCCGATCTACCGCTAACTTCATTTGTTGGCGAATTTGTGCAATCGATAACTCGGGTACAGTCTGATCACCACGTCGTTGTCGATCTAGTAGTTGATAGCTACTTAAAATGGCTTGCTCGCCACCCTTGACGGCTACATACATTGTGCGGCCTCGTCAGATAGTTCAATGCATGTTGTTCTTGGCAGGCCAATGAGGCCTTGCGCTGTCGCTAAAAAGAGATCGACACCGCAAGGAAATAACGCATGATTCAAAGCTCGCTCTTGGATAAACGTTTCGCGCTCACTTGGGCTCATAAATTGCAGTTCGATTGTTGCGAAATCTTTAATCCCGGGCCCGGTTAAGGTGAATAAAGAAGGTGGCACGTTGTCATGAGAGGGCATGACATCAACCACACAAGTAGTCGAATGGTCGGGGTACTCATCCGTGCCTAAACATAAGCTTGAAAATTTCGGAAGCTCCTTCCAATTTTTAATCCATGCAAATTCGGCATCGGAAGGATGTTGAGTAATTTCACAATTGGTATGAAATACGATCCAGGCCGCGGCGTCGGTGCCGACTAAGCTCGGAGAGAGCCACAGGCGTGAACCAGGTTCAAGTAAGGCGAGTAGCAAACCACTCGAACTAAGATTCGCCGCGGCAGGAGCATCAAACAATGCGTTGACAGTGACGTGACGGCCTGGGTAAGACAGGGCTTCAAGAGCAGCCCTAAAAATGCTCTGGCTACCGAGCGCAATATCTTGAAAGCCAGCACCTACCTCAGAGAGATTCATGGCCATCATGCTTCGTCCTCATCGTCCTGACCCGCACCGCTTTCGCGTGCGACAGTAAAAAATTCAACTTTGCTTGAGTTGGCTTGTGTCTGCCGAGCACTATTTTGCTGAGCAAGCCGTTCTTTGATAGGTGTTAGTAAGCTTTGCTCTAACTCGTCTTGTCCTGTCGTGCTCAGTAAGAGCGCGTCTGCGATCGCAGCAAGGTACGCGTGACGATGTGAGCGACCAACTACATAGGCAATACCAACTGGATCTATTTTTTGTGCATTTGGCAGACGTAAGGCGCAGCGGGTGACGGTCACCTCGCCTAGATTAAAGCGTTCACCCGTCCCGCCGGCACGGCCTTCGACCATCATCAATCCGGTCTCGGGTGCGCGCAACCACTGAGGCGCTTGCTGCGTGTGATTTTTTAAGACCTGTTCTAGCAGATCAAGTGGTGCACGCGCTAGTAAGGCGAGCCATTCTGCGCGAGAAAAATTTGTTGTTGAAATCACACTGTCAGATGGTTGCAACATTCACTTGTTAAATTCTTAAACATTGATCGCAAAGCGGTCAATTGGTTGAGGTAGCTCAGATGTTGCAGATTAAAGGCGCAACATTTAATTTTGATGACATTGATATAAACGTTTTATGACAGCCGATGTGCATCCTAAGTCTTCTGGTTTGAATGCAATGACAGCGCACCGTGCTTATCGCTATGCGGTGTACTTCGCACCAGATCTTGACGGCCCTTTGTGGGAGCATGCAGGGCACTGGCTAGGTCGTTGTGCTGCGAGCCAGCAATATTTTCCTCAACCAGTGATTGCAGGTGTTTCGTCAACCCGCCTCGCAGCATTCACTGCACACCCAAGACGCTATGGTTTTCATGCCACGATGCGAGCACCCTTTATTTTGTCAGAACGCTACCAATTCAATGATTTAGTTGATCGAGTTAACGCGCTGTGTCAAACAATTGAGCCGTTCGTATTACCTCGTCTGCGTGTCAATCGCTTGGATCAATTTATTGCCTTGACACCTGAGCGTGATTTGCAGCAAGTCAAAGAGCTCGAGGCGCAGTGCGTCACGTCATTGCAAGAATTAGTCGAACCATTGAGTTCAGCTGAACTCGCACGGCGTCGTGAGGTGGAGTTGTCTCCCGAGGAGGATGCGTTGCTCGTACGCTGGGGCTACCCCTATGTGCTTGATCGTTTTCGCTTTCATTTTTCTCTGACAGGGTCGCTTGAACTGGCCTCTGAAGTTGAGATCAGCGCTTTGTTGGAAGCCGCCCATGTGCAGTTTGATCCGCTTCCTTTATGTGCTTTTAAGGCGTTGGCAATATTCGCCGAGCCAACGCAAGGTGCTGATTTTGTGCTGCTCAAACAATGTCCGCTAATCGGTGGGGCGTAAATGAGGCATGTCCAAGATGATCATGTTTACTTGTCACAGTCTTGTCACAAGATAGCCATCAGTTTGTCAAACTACTGGAGCACAATCAAAATCCATGAAGCCAGCTGAATTTGATATTCCAGAGCAAACGCCGCAACGTTATCGTGCAATATGGATTTCGGATGTCCACCTGGGTACACCAGGTTGCAAAGCCGAGTATCTGTTAGATTTTTTAAAGTGGAATGATTCGGACCAGCTGTATCTTGTTGGTGACATCATCGATGGCTGGCAACTAAAAAAAGGTTGGTATTGGCGTCAAAGTCATAATGATGTCATCCAAAAAATCCTACGCAAATCCAGAAAAGGCACGCATGTCACGTATATTGCGGGTAATCACGACGAGGTAGTTCGGCAGTTTTTAGGCATGGCGTTTGGTGATATCAAAATTGTTGATGAGGCCACGCACCAATTGCTGGACGGAAGACGAATCTGGGTTACGCACGGTGATTTATTCGACGGTATTATCCTGCACGCCAAGTGGTTGGCCTATGCCGGTGACAGCATGTACACGGCGATTCTAAAAATGAATAATTGGTTTAACCACTTTCGACACAAAATGGGGTTGTCGTATTGGTCGCTATCGCAATTTCTAAAGCATAAAGTTAAAAACGCAGTGTCGTTTATTACAAAATTCGAAAATATTGTGACAAACGAAGCAAGACGTCGTGGCTACGATGGGGTGTTGTGTGGCCATATTCATAAGGCCGAGATTCGCGATATTGATGGAATTCTTTATTGCAATGATGGCGACTGGGTTGAAAGCCTTTCTGCAATTGTTGAGACCTCAGAGGGCGTTTTAAAGGTAATTCATTGGCCCTATCGCACAAACGAGACGCTGGAAGAGCAAGAAGCGTTGGCCATCTCAGCTTAGCGTGCCGGCTGCGCTTCAAACATCTGATTGTTTCATTAACTTTTCTAAAATATCTGTCACTTCGAATACGGCTCGATTCTCGATTTTAGCTGCTGTCTGACGATAGCTTGTCAAATTTTCAAGCATCAGTAATACACCTTTTCGAATTGCGCGCAGTGATGGGATGACGATACCTACGCCTTGTTCACGAACCCAGTTGGTGTTGTAGCGCTCTTGCGGCATGGTCCAGGCATTGCCGAAGGTAATGACGGGTAGACCCATGTGAATGGCCTCGCTCAGGCTGCCTGGCCCCGGTTTGCCTATAAAAAAATCGCTGAGTTGCATGTAGCGATTAATATTTTGAGTGAAGCCGATCACGACATGTCGAGCGAGCGGTTTAAGCAGCGCAATTTTTTTACTGAGCGCCGTATTCATCCCACAAATAAAGATGAGTTGGATGTCGGTCAACGCTTTGGCAATTCGCAACATATCGGTCGAGCCGTGTCCACCAAACATGACGATACCGGTGGGTTTGTTTGGGTCAAGTCCAAGTTCAAGACGCTCTGTGTCGCGGTCTATGGTGGAGTGTTCGTAAAAGGCGGGCCGCAATATCATTCCGGAGGTCAGCGAAATTTGATCGTCTTTGTAGCCAGCCGCGCGGGCTTGTTCAAAGGCATGCGTAGTGCCGCATACAATATGTTGCGCTTGATTGGGCTCAATCCAAAAGTGTGGGGGATAGTCTGCCATATCGGTTAAGACTGTTACGAACGGTACGTTCGGTAGGGTGTTAGTGACCGACTCGTAAAGTGCTTTATTAAAATTCGGTACGAGTGACACCACATGATCGGGCTTTGTTGCAAGCCAATGCGCCTCTAACTTGCGTAGCATCGCACTATGGCCCATTTTGATCATGGCCTGAAATACTTTGAGCTCGGTTGATAAGCCAAGCGTCAAGCCATGTCGCAACCGAAAGTTATAAAGATCTTCGGGTGCGCACCGCAGAACTTTATTGAAACTTGCTTCGGGATCTAAGACTTCAAATAGATTCACGAGCCTCACACGCCATGGGCGACGTTCAAATTCGATCGCCTGTTGAAGCGCAAGCGCCGCAGCACGATGGCCGCCGCCGGCGTTGAAGTAAACGAGGTCAATTATTTTGTCCATTACCAAGGATATTCATCCTATAAAATGACGCCGTGATGACGAAAAATTGACAGTTGAGTGAACGCGGTGCTGCCTGGTTAGCGCTCGTGGCGCCTCGGCTCTAGAATGAGCAGCTCTTGATAAATTTGGCTATCTTGAACGAAGTGTTCAAAGCTGTAATGCGCGGCAGCATAGGCCAGTAAATCGTTTCCCGCTGTTTGTGGGCGACTTTGATCATGCTTAAGTTGTTGCGCTTGCCATTTTGAAAATAGTTTTAGAACAAAGTTATTCCAATCGTCTTGCGTTGCCTCATTGACACGGCCCGAACAATAGTTCAACCATTGTTTTTGAACATTCATAGTTAACTCCATAAGAAATTGGGCGATGCGTATGCTGCGATGCCGCAATTGTGATGCGAGTTAAAGGTTACTTGACGAATATTCGATTTTGATGACAGCGTTTACAGATGCAAGTATTTAAATGATTAGCAAAAGCACAGCGTTCATACAGTTGTCACGGTTTTGAAGGATAATAAATTTTGCCTTAGCCCAACGATGGCGTGTTCGGTAAGCACTCGGCGCAGTGCATCTGTTTAAGCGTAAGCGAGCTGCATTCTTTTAGTGATAATCAATGATCGAGGATATTGACCGTGAAAACTTTATTAAAAAAGCTAGTGCGTGCAGGCGCTCTTGCACTTTCGTTCGCCTCAGCAGTGGCAGGTGCGCAATCAGCGATTTGCTATAACTGCCCTCCAGAATGGGCGGATTGGGGCTCACAACTGCGTGCGATCAAGGCTAAAACGGGGATTACCGTTCCGCCTGATAATAAAAATTCGGGTCAGGCGCTTGCGCAACTCATTGCTGAAAAAGCTAGCCCAGTCGCTGACGTTACTTATCTCGGTGTGACTTTTGGTATTCAAGCAGCGGCTGACGGTGTGGTCATGCCTTTTAAGCCGGCGGCCTGGAATGATATTCCTGACAGTCTAAAAGATCCGGCAGGCAACTGGTTTACGATTCATTCAGGCACTTTGGGTTTGATGGTCAACGTCGATGCGCTGAAGGGGAAAGCGATTCCTCAGTCATGGGCAGATTTGCTTAAGCCTGAATACAAGGGATTGATCGGCTATTTAGATCCTGCGTCAGCGTTTGTGGGCTATGTTGGCGCTGTGGCCATTAATCAGGCGCGGGGTGGGTCTCTTGATAATTTTGGACCTGCAATTGAATATTTCACTGCTCTGAAAAAAAATGAGCCGATCGTACCTAAGCAAACCTCTTACGCCCGTGTTTTGTCGGGCGAGATTGCAATCTTGCTTGATTACGATTTCAATGCGTATCGCGCCAAATACAAAGACAAAGCGAACGTGGCCTTCGTGATTCCAGCTGAAGGCACGTTGGTGGTGCCCTACGTGATGAGTTTAGTGAACAAAGGACCAAATGCCGATAATGGGAAGAAGGTCCTCGATTTTGTGCTGTCTGATGAGGGACAAGCGCTTTGGGCCAATGCCTATCTGCGTCCGGTGCGGGCCTCGGCAGTGCCGGCTGACATACAAGCCCGTTTCTTACCCGTGGCTGATTATGCGCGTGCAAAAACGGTTGACTATGGTCAGATGGCAAAAGTGCAAAAGGCCTTTTCAGATCGTTATTTAAAAGACGTTCAATAGTAGGCTCGCCACTACAGTTGCTCCACGAACGTGGTAACGCGCTCAATACAACGACTCGCGTGTTTAGCGCCAGTCGTTGTCATTTTTTTTGCCTTTTGGTTGTTGCCCATGGCGTGGTTGGTGGCTTTGCCTGCCCAGAAAGGGTGGGCCACTTATTTTGCAATCCTGACACACTCAAAATACTGGCTGAGCCTGCTCAACACGGTTGGGTTATCACTGATCGTGACGATTGCAACGCTTCTACTTGGCAGCGCCGTCGGTATTTTCTTTGCCCGATATCGGTTTGTTGGGCGCCAAGTGTTGCTGTCATTTTTAACCTTGCCGTTATCCTTTCCGGGTGTAATCATCGGTTTTTTTATGATCTTGCTGGGTGGGCGTCAAGGTTTGATTGCGGACGTGTCTGAAACGTTAGGTGCTGGTCGTTGGACACTTGCCTATGGTCTTTCTGGTCTTTTTTTAGCCTATCTGTATTTTTCATTGCCACGTGCAATCGCCACCTATACCGCTGCGGCTGAAAAAATGGATCTGGCACTTGAAGAGGCAGCCAGAACGATGGGTGCCTCACGGTATGCGATCTTGCGTGATGTCTGGATTCCTGAGCTTGCGCCAACAACATTCGCCTGCGCCGCAATCGTCTTTGCAACTTCGATGGGTGCCTTTGGTACTGCGTTTACGCTAGCAACTAAATTTGAAGTGTTACCGATCACGATTTATAGTGAATTTACAAACTACGCCAATTTTGCGCTAGCCGCTTCATTATCAATTGCTCTGGGTCTAGTGACTTGGTTCGTGATGTATGTGGCGAGACGCTACATCGACTCACCGACCGTGGTGATCTAAGAGATGAAGTTTATTCGAACAAGTCGGCGTTTTCCCCTCGTGCTCACAATGCTCACGCTGTTGGTGACGTTATTTATGCTCATACCAATGGCGTTGTCGATCACAGCAGGGCTCGTGAACAACTATTCACAAGGTTTGGCGAGTGGGTTGACAACGCGATGGCTTGCACAGGTGTGGGAAGGCTACGGTGACACTGTGATGTGGTCTCTGGCGATTGCAACCATGTGTGCCGTGATCACGATTGTCGTTGGAGTGCCGTGCGCCTATGCTCTCGCTAGAACGCGTTCCCGTTGGGCGCGTTCGTTTGAAGAATTACTGACGTTGCCTGTTGCAGTCCCTGGTCTGGCGACTGGACTCGCATTGATTTTAGTTTATGGGCAGTTTCGGGATTTTCGACAAAGTTTTTTATTCATTTTGGTGGGGCATGTTGTGTTTACGTTGCCGTTCGTGGTGCGAACAGTGTCTTCAGCATTTGCGAATAGAGAGCTCATTGCGATGGAAGAGGCAGCTCGTACGTTAGGCGCTGATTTTACAAATCGATTTATGGGAATTTTGATTCCGGCAGTGACGCCCGCGATTGTTGCCAGCGCGTTAATGGTCTTTACGCTTTCAATTGGTGAGTTTAATTTAACGTGGATGTTACATACCCCGTTGACCCGTACGTTACCCGTCGGGTTGGCCGATAGCTATGCCTCGATGCGGATCGAAGTCGGCTCAGCCTATACCTTGATTTTTTTTGTTGTCGTGTTGCCATTGTTATGGTTGTTGCAAGCGATCGCGACTGAGGTGCAAAAGCGCTATGGAACTTGAACGTACTTCAGTGCACATCAGTCGCTGTGCCAAGACTTATGCGGATGGCACACAGGGCTTATTGCCGTCATCGCTTGACGTTCATCCTGGCGAGGTACTGGCATTGCTTGGGCCCTCGGGCTGCGGAAAAACGACGCTGCTACGATTGATTGCGGGTCTTGAGACGGTTGATCCAGGCGGTGTCATTCGGTTTGGTCCGCACGAGGTCACCGACGTACCTGTCGAGCGACGTCAGATCGGGATGGTTTTTCAGCATTACGCTCTTTTCCCACAGATGACAGTTCAGGCGAATATTGGCTACGGTTTAAAGTTGAAGGGCGCGAGCGATCAACAGCTCAAGCAGGTTGTAGGCGAATTAATTGAGCTCGTTCGGCTCAATGGTCTTGAGCACAAGCGCCCTGCAGAATTGTCAGGGGGGCAACGACAGCGCGTGGCGTTGGCGCGTGCGGTTGCAGTACGGCCCAAAGTTCTATTGCTCGATGAGCCCCTCACTGCCTTAGACGCTAAGCTCAAGGTGACCCTGCGTGACGAACTGGCAGAATTGCTGCGTCGACTTGGGGTCACGACAATACATGTTACGCACGATCAACAAGAAGCGCTCGCGATTGCCGATCGCCTGGCAGTCATGCGCAGTGGGAAGATCATTCAAGTGGGCGAGGGTGAGGCGCTTTACCGCAACCCTGGTCATAGGTTTGTTGCAGAATTTCTAGGGCGTATTAATCGTTTGCAACGCAGCCCTGCAGATATTGCGAATAACGTTATCACAGTTGGTCAAGGAGAATTGCCCTGTCCTCAAGGCCCTTGGGTTCAGCTTTTCGTGCGTCCGGAAGATATCCAGCTAACAGCCCTGATGTTGAATCAACCCGCTGGCACGATCATGCAGCGTAGTTTTTTAGGCGATCGAGTTCATTATCGTTTAGCCGTCTTCGGGCAAGGGATACTCACGGTTGAGACGAATCGTGATAGTCCTTATCGTGTCGGTGAGCAGGTTTCGTTCACTATTTCAGTCGAGCATCTTATGCCCTTTGAGGACAATGAATGAGCACTCTATTTGTACAGTTAACGGACTTACATATTCGCGAACCTGGCCGTTTAGCGTATGGGCGACTCGATACTGCGCCTTATTTACGTGAAGCCGTTCGAACCATCGGGCAGTTGCGTCAGCAACCTCGCGCAGTGGTCTTAACGGGTGATCTGACCGATTTCGGTCGGCCTGCTGAATATGCACATTTACGCGAACTACTTGCACCGTTGACGATGCCCTATTATTTGCTACCCGGTAATCATGACGACGCCATGCACATGCGTGCTGCTTTTCCAGAGCATGTATATTTGGGAGAAGCTGGCTTTGTTCAATATAAGATTGAGCTCGACCCTATTTGTTTGATCACGTTAGATACTACCGTTGCCCAAGCTAGCCATGGTGCGCTGTGTGCGACGCGTTTGGCTTGGTTAAAAAAGGCCTTGGACGATACGGCTGACAGGCCGGTAGTGATCGCGATGCATCATCCACCGTTCAAGACCTTAATCGGTCATATGGACAAAATTGGTTTATTGGAAGGCGCGCCAGAGCTCGAGCGGCTTGTTGCGCGTTATTCAAATATCGAGCGCGTGATCTGTGGGCATTTGCATCGCGCAATTGATGTGCGTTTCGGCTCAACGATTGCCTCAACGTCACCGGCGCCTGCGCATCAAGTTGCACTCGATTTAGATGTTGATGCTGCTTCGCAGTGGACTCTTGAACCAGGCGGTTTTAAAGTACATGCCTGGGATCACGAAAGAGGTTTGGTCACGCATCAAATGCCTTGTGGCAGTTATGCTGGACCTTACCCCTTTCATGAAGGTGGCAAACTGATCGATTAAAGATAAACGCTTAAAACGAAAGCGTCTGTCCTTCGGTCATCGGGATGATCTTGATCGTGCTGTCTTTCATCGCACTCTGAAATTCAGCCAAGGTCCCTGGGGTCAGTGGATTCGAGTTGTAATGCATGGGGATGACCATCTTTGGCTTGATCCATGTGTTCAGCGCAAAAGCTGCATCTTCAGGATCCATCGTGAAGTTTCCGCCGATTGGGATCAAGACCAAGTCAGGCTTATAGCGTTCACTAATAAATTTCATGTCGCCGAATAAACCAGTATCACCCATGTGCCAGATCTTGAAACCATTTTCGAGTTCGATGATGTAGCCCATCGCTTCGCCCGCAGGGTGAGACTCATTTTTATTGGTGGCAGGATTGTTCCAGACGATCAACGACGAGTGCTCAGCGGCGACAGCAGTCACTTTGATACCAGGCAGGGGTTTGACGTTACCTGTTTTATTGAAGCGATGACCCAAGTCTGCTGGAATCAGGCCAAGCGTGGTGAGAGGTGTCACCATGTCTGCCGGACCATAGAGTTTGGTTTTATTCAGGATGGCCAAAACAGGGGCGTCGCCTAAGTGATCGACGTGTGCATGGGTCACCAGTAGTAAATCGATCTTGCCCACGGCAGCTAGATCTGCCTTGTAGTTGGCGGGTGCTTTGGGGCCGCCTTTAATCCAGGGGTCAATGACGATCAGCTTGCCCCCAGGCGAGGTGATGCGAAAACCAGCCTGTCCGAGCCACTGCATCTCAACTTTGGAGGTTGCCGCAGTCGCTGCAGTTGAGGCAGTTGTTTGAGCGAGGGTAACTGAGCCCGTAAGAAGTGCAACGACGGTGAGTGCGATGGCGCATGGTGTTTTTAAAAATTGCCTAATCTTCATAGGAAGCCTCGATTTAAAGTGAAGGGGAACGCGCTTGAATACGTGCAATGACATCGGCAGTTAAAACATGCCGACGAATTTTTCCGGTCGGCGTAAAAGGTAGTTCATCATAAAACTCAAGCATCTCAGGCAGTTTGTAATCCGCAACTTGGCCTTTAAGTGAAGCCACGACCTCGGCGAGTGTTAATTGTGCGCCTGGTTTTAAGACAACGCAAAGACAATTTTTTTCACCTAAACGTTGATCGTTCACGCCAACAATCGCAGCGTGTAGCACTGACGGTAAAGCATAAAGAAATTCTTCAATTTCGCGTGGAAAATATTTTTTACCTCCGCGATTAATCATTTCTTTGCGACGGCCAACAATCATCACATTGCCAGCCTGATCTACATATTTGCCTAGATCGCCTGTTCTAAACCAGTCATCGTCGGTAAAAAGCTCTTTATTTGCGGTAGGGTTGTTGAAGTAGCCAAGATGAACCGAAGGCCCGTAGGCTGCAATTTCACCTTCAGCGCCCTCGGGCACATCATTGCCGGCTTCGTCGATGATACGTAATTCCATTTGGCCAACGATTCGACCAATCGTGCCATTGACCTTTTCAGGATCATCCTCGAAGCGGGTGAAGGTATGAAAACCGGTTTCGAGCATGCCATATAGTTCAAGCAAATGGCCTTTCATGTGCTGCTGATAGTCGCGAATTGTTTCAATCGCAGCCGACGCGCCGCCGGTCACGACGACGCGCAACGATGAGCAGTCATATCTTTTAAAGTCAGGCACATTCATGATGGCCAGCAAAGAGGCCGGTGCCGTCGGAATAAAAGTCGCCCGATGCTTTTCAATGAGCATCAATGCGCGTTCAGCCTGAAAGCGTTCCATCAATACTGCTTTGGCGCCAATCATAATGGTCTGCAAAAGACTCAAATACCCCCAGTTCAATCCAACGGGTAGCCAAATCAATAGGACTTCATCTGGGGTGACATGCATTTCAGCATTGATCACCTCGGCGGCGTAGAGCGTCGTATTAAAGCTATGCATGACCCCTTTGGGATCGCCGGTGGTGCCAGACGTAAAGGCCATACGCATGATGGCATCTGGACTCATGTGCACACGGTCAGCGTTGCTCAGCGGTGCTGTCGTGGCCAGGCCATGTTCAAGTGAATGGACGTTTTGTACTGTGGTCGCGCCCGACACCACAACGGTGGTTAAGTTTGGCAAGCTTGGGCGCAGGTCATCAATCATGGCCGCATAGTCAAAGCCTTTGAAGCTCGAGGCACATACAAAGGCTTTGCTATTTGAAAAACGCAAAATATATTCAACCTCGCGACGTCTAAAGTCTGGGCTGATTTTGTTCGCGATTGCCCCAATCAGTTCGAGTGAGAAAAAGACAATCGGAAACTCAATACGATTGGGAAATTGAAGGGTGACAACGTCGCCCGCGCCGATTCCAATGCTTTTAAAAAAAGCGGCGCACCGTTCAACTTGATCTTTGAGTGCGCCGTAAGTCAGGCTACGTGTTTCGTCGATGAAGACGGTACGCTCAGGATGCTCAGCGGCGCGTTGTGCAATAAAGTCAAAAAAGGTGATGTCATGCCAACCCTTGCTTTGGATATAACGCTTGCGCAATGAGTCGGTGAGTCGAGTTTTATATTGAGGGGTTGTATACAGATTCATCGCTATCACCGAAGCGCACGTAACAAACCGCCATCTACCGGGATCGTGCAGCCAGTGATGTAAGAGCCTGCTGGTGAGACTAATAACGCGACCAGGTTGGCAATATCAGCCGTCGAGCCGATTCGACCCAAGGGGATCTCGGTAATCAATTTCGCGCGAACGGTTTCGGGGCTCTCTGTACCTGCAGCAAAAACCTTTTGTAGACGGTCGGTGTCGATATAGCCGGGACAGATGGTGTTGACGTTGATGCCGTATTGAGCGATCTCCATCGATAAGGTTTTAGCGTAGCCGATGAGCCCAGCCCAGGTTGCAACCGACAGTGCAAAGCCTGCGATGGGCTGAATCGCTGAAATCGCTGAGATATTTAAAATGCTACCGCTACCTGATGTTTTCAAATGCGGTAGGGCAGAGCGCACCATGCGGATCACGCTAAACAGATTTTGTTCAACCGCTTTTTGCCAGGCTACGTCATCAAACGTATCGATTGCACCGAGCGGCGGCGCGCCATCGTTGTTGACTAAAATATCGAGTCTGCCATAGGCATCAATTGCAGCCTGCACGATACGCGCGCTTTCGTCTTTATCGCGAATATCAGCCGCGACAGGGATGACTCTGACGCCGTATTGTGTTGCGATGTCTTGAGCGGCTTTTTCTAATTTAGCGATGCGGCGCGCGAAGATAACTAGATCGGCACCTTCGTTTGCAAGTCGATTTGCAATCCCAAAACCAATACCCATACTGCCGCCGCCCACGATGGCGACTTTGCCTTTTAGCCCTAAATCCATTAGCGTTGCTCCCCGCTTAAAAAAGCCTCTGCATTTTTGTGAAACACTTTTTCTAGCACCGCGTCGGAGTAGCCTTCGGCTCTCCACTCAGTGGTGAGTCGCTCGTATTTATATAAGGGATAGTCTCCACCAAACATGATGCGATCCTGTAGGCGGCGGGCAATATCGTGTTTGAGGTCGGGCGTGAAGTATTTGGGAGACCAGCCGTGTAATTCGTACCAAATATTGCGCTTGTGCATTAAGACCGCAATCGTTTCAGCTTGCCAAGGCCACCCTGGGCGTGCGGCCACAATTTTAAGTTGCGGATTTTTTGCAGCAACCCAATCAAGATGTCGAGGATGGCAACTGTCTAACAAAATGCCATTACCACCCGGTAAGCCAGCGCCCAAGCCTGTCGTGCCCACAAAGATGAGAACAGGAATGCTGGCCTCAATGCACAACTTGTAATAGGGATCGTAGAGCGGATCACTAGCGGGAACCGAGCCTGAGCCATTGACCGCTAAGCCAACAAACCCTGAGTTTGAGTCAATGCAGCGACGCAGCTCTTTTAAACCCTCTGGGCCGTGTAGGGCGGGGTCAAGATGAAACCAGTTGCCAAGAATCGCATCAGGGTGCTGACGTTGCATTTCAAAAGAATAGTCGTGCAAGGGGATGACTTCATGAAGTGGGGCAAACTTCGTGAAGCCTAGATCCAAAATAACGCGTGCATTGGCAGCGCGAAAATACGCCACCATTTGCGCTTCGGTTTCGTATTGGGTTTCTGAATTCCAGGTCTTTTTTTGTTGTGCAAGCTCTTGGGGGGTACGAAGCACGTAACCGCGTTGCGTACCCCAATGCGAGTGCATATCGATCAAGGTCATGTTGTCTCCGACAGCAGCCTCTGAATGTTGTTTTGATTTCAGAGGGGACTAAACACCAAGCGACAAACGTATCTGTTACGTCACAGTCGTAGCGGGGCCTTTACGCTTTTCAATCCAGGCATTGAACTCGCCCACTAAGCCGCGCCTAAAGGACAGAACGCAGATGACGAAAATCAATCCAATCACAATCGTGACAGACTCACCCAAACGTTGAAACCATTCAACACCCGTTAATTTCGCGAGTGCCGCACCAAAGTCGCCAACTTTGTTTTCAAGCAACACCACAATAAATGCGCCAAGTACTGGGCCTACCAGGGTACCCATGCCGCCAATCAAGGTCATTAAAATCACGAGGCCTGACATTTGCCAGGTCGCATCTGACAAGGTGGCCGAAACAAAAATCAACATCTTGGTTGAGCCCGCTAAACCAGCTAGTAAGGCAGACAATACAAAGGCTAAAAGCTTGAAGCGCTCGACGTCGTAACCAAGCGAAATCGCACGAGGTTCATTTTCGCGAATCGCTTTGAGCACTTGACCGAAGGGCGAATGCACCGTGCGCCAAATGATGAAATACCCTAAGATAAAAATCACCATCACGAGGTAATACAAATTGAGATCGTTTTTAAGGTCGATCATACCGAACAGGGTACCGCGTGGCACACCTTGAAGCCCGTCTTCACCGCCGGTGAATTTGGCTTGCAGAAAATAAAAGTACGCCATTTGCGAAAGCGCCATGGTGATCATGGCAAAGTAGATGCCACTTCGACGAATCGCCAGCGCGCCCATGACGACACCGAGTGCGCCTGCGATGGCAACGCCATACAGGATGCCGAGCTCAGTAGACAGACCCCACACTTTGATGGCATGGCCAGAGGCATAGGCCGCACTGCCTAAGAACGCTGCGTGACCAAAGGAAAGTAAACCGGTGAAACCCAGCAGTAGATTAAAGGCGCACGCAAACAAGGCGTAGCACATGATTTTCATGGCAAAGATCGGATAGATCCCGAGCATGGGGATCGCAGCCAGAAACACGATAAATAAAACATAACCGAGTGCTTGACGATTCATTTCTCTTTTCCAAACAGACCGGCGGGGCGCAGTAACAAGACGATGGCCATGATGATGAACACGACTGTGCTCGAAGCCTCAGGCCAGAATACTTTTGTGAGCCCTTCGATGACGCCGAGCCCCAGCCCAGTCACAATCGCACCTAAGATCGAGCCCATGCCACCAATCACCACCACAGCAAAGACCACCACAATGAGGTTGGAGCCCATCAGCGGTGAAATTTGCAAAATCGGAGCTGCTAAAACACCTGCAAACCCTGCAAGTGCGACGCCAAAGCCATAGGTGAGTGTCACCATTAATGGAACATTCACGCCAAAGGCCTCGACTAATCGGGGGTTTTCAGTGCCGGCACGCAGCAAAGCGCCTAAGCGCGTGCGTTCAATCACAAACCAAGTTAGCAAACACACCACGACCGAAGCGACGACGACCCAGGCACGGTAGTTGGGCAACACCATAAAACCTAGATTGGTTGCGCCACGCAGCGCTTCGGGTGTTGAGTACGGTTGACCAGATACCCCGTAGAAGCTGCGAAACAGCCCTTCCATTAAGAGCGTGATGCCAAAGGTGAGGAGCAAGCCGTAGAGGTGATCAAGTTTATAAAGATGTTTGAGCAGACAGCGCTCAATGAAGATACCAAACACGCCAACAATAAAGGGTGCAATTGCCAGCATGACCCAATAGTTCAGATCAAAATACGACAGCCCCATCCAAGCCAGAAAAGCGCCAAACATGTATAGCGCGCCATGCGCGAAGTTAATGACGTTCAGTAGCCCGAAAATTACCGCGAGGCCCAGCGAAAGAATCGCGTAAAAAGAGCCGTTGACTAAGCCAAGTAATAACTGGCCCAGAAACGCCTGTAGAGGGATGCCGAAAATAGTAATCATGGTGAATCAGAACGCCAAAGATGCAGAATCAACAAAATAAACCTTCGGTGCACCGAGATGCACCGAAGGTTTGATGGTGCTTACTTCTTGATAAGTTTGCAGGTAGATTCAGCAAGCGTGGTGTATACCTCTTCACCAGGTAAGACTGCCAGTTGCTTGTAGTAATCCCAAGGGCCTTTTGACTCACTCGGCTTTTTGACTTCCATCAAGAACATGTCGTGAACCATACGTCCGTCTTCACGCAAGTAGCCATTTTTAGCAAACATGTCGTTGATCTTTGTGGATTTCAGCCATTTCATGACGGTATCGCTGTCGTCAGACCCTGTGGCTTTCACCGCCTGCAGATAGTAGGATACGGCTGAGTAGTCACCGGCCTGAACCATCGAGGGCTTGCGCTTCACTTTGGCTTCAAATTTTGCTGACCAGGCGCGGGTTTCATCATTTTGATCCCAGTACCAGCCATCGGTAAATTGCATGCCTTGCGTTACGTTTAAACCTAACGAATGGATGTCATTGATAAAGATCAACAGGCCAGCCAGTTTCATGGTTTTACCAATGCCGAATTCGTTGGCGGCTTTGATTGAATTAACCGTGTCGCCACCTGCATTGGCCAAGCCCAGGATTTGAGCTTTTGAGCTTTGAGCCTGTAACAAGAACGATGAAAAGTCTGACGAGTTCAAGGGCGCACGCACTTGGCCTTTAACCTCACCACCGGCTGCCTTCACGACGTTAGCAGTATCGCGCTCGAGCGCATGTCCAAACGCGTAATCTGCCGTCAAGAAATACCATGACTTGCCACCCGCTTTGACGATTGCTGAGCCTGTACCGCGCGCGAGTGCAACGGTATCGTAGGCCCAGTGTGCCGTGTAAGGTGAGCATTGTGCGCCCGTCAGGTCAGAGGCTGCAGCGCCGACTGCCATAAATACTTTTTTCTTCTCAGCGGCGATGCCAGCCAACGCCAGATTTACGCCAGAGTTCGTACCACCCATCAGCATGTCAATTTTTTGTTGATCAAACCACTCGCGCGCTTTAGCAGCCGCGACGTCAGCTTTGTTTTGATGATCAGCAAAAATCAGTTCGATTTTTTTGCCGTTGATTTCGCCGCCTGCATCAGCGATTGCCATGCGTGCGGCTTCGATTCCGCCGGGGCCGTCGATGTCAGAGTAGACGCTGGCCATGTCGGTAATGAAACCGATGCGAATAACATCGTCAGAAATATTGGCTAAAGCCGATTGTGAAACAAGGCCAAAACCGGCCAACATCAGTGAGGCACTCAGGGTACGAAGTTTCATGTGGTTCTCCGAAATATTGCTACACGCAACGTCAAAAAAAATTCGGCGCCTAGTTGCACAGACGCCATCATACAAGCCAAATAGAAATTAAACGCCTAATAACTCGGTCAGGACAGACTGCTTAGTTTGAAGTTCAGCTGCGTCAAAATGCTCGACGATCTGGCCGTGTTCCATGACATAAAAGCGGTCTGCCAAGGGGGCTGCAAAGTGAAAGTTTTGTTCAACCATCACAATAGTGTAGCCCTTGGCCTTCAGCATTTTGATCATTCGACCCAACGCCTGTACGATCACCGGCGCTAAACCTTCTGAGATTTCATCAAGCAGTAAAAGATTTGCTCCGGTGCGCAAAATACGTGCGACGGCTAGCATTTGTTGTTCGCCCCCAGAAAGTCGGGTGCCGGGCGAATTACGCCGCTCGAGAAGGTTGGGAAAAATTTCGTAGATTTCAGACAAAGACATACCGCCGCCCAAAGCACCGACCGGGGGCGGGAGCAGCAGATTTTCTTCGCAAGACAAACTCGCAAAGATACCGCGTTCTTCAGGGCAATAGCCCACGCCTAATTTCGCAATTTTGAACGTAGGAAGCTCAATGGCTTCGGTTCCATCGATGCGCACCGAGCCGGTGCGCGACCCGGTTAGACCCAAGATCGCGCGTAGCGTTGTGGTACGACCCGCGCCATTACGCCCGAGCAGCGTGACGACCTCACCCTGATGTACGGTCAGGTCAACACCATGCAGAATATGCG
>Ga0194037_1000997_pt1 | contig 21181 bp, 28 predicted proteins | sample JunL306m_MetaG_FD_148653 | JGI IMG/M metagenome (GOLD analysis project Ga0194037, IMG submission 148653) | Anoxic zone freshwater microbial communities from boreal shield lake in IISD Experimental Lakes Area, Ontario, Canada - Jun2016-L304-6m | ecosystem: Environmental > Aquatic > Freshwater >...
GGCTTTAAAAATCAGAGGGATTGAAAGGGCGTTGCAAATTGTCATCAGGCGTTCGGCGTGCCGCAGGGTAGCAGACTCGCTTTCGATAACACACGGGCCGGCAATCAGCACCAGCGGACGATTGCCCCCCAGCCTCATAGTGGCGATACTGATTTCACGGGTCATGATCCGCTCCTTGCCTGCCCTGGATTAGCGTTACATAAAAAAAGCACCCGCACAGTAGGTAGTAGGTGCGGGTGCCATGACCAATATCACAAGCATGGTTCTATCTCAACTCAAAATGGTTGCATCGTCATAAAGCATAACAGTATCTGATGCGGCATTGTCCACTTCAGCAGATATGCAGCATATTGAATATTTAATTGCATCGTCGTCACCCCGACCCCATACGCCTTATCCCGCCATTCGATTTCACCTTGGATTTACGCCGATTTGGGAAGCGGGGGGAGACCATCTCATCAGTTTGGTCTTGGCAGCAAGATTATTTAGCCCAGTCAGGGGAGTTCAATGGTAGCCGGGGGATTTATCCCAGGTACGAGAGACCATATTTCCCCACGTCACGTACGTGATGTAATAATATTTTATGACAATGATCGGGGAAAAAATTCCCCTACTACTATCTTTCAGTCGCTACGCGACGTAAACAAGAACCAAACGGACAAAGCGGACAAAAAGAGAATGATTATGAAGATCGTGCGGGGGGTATTCAGTTTAAGCTGGATATTTATAGTCGCATTTTTAAGTTCATTTGATCAGCTTTAAAAGCAATGCTGCAATAAGAACAGTTTGCAGAAAACCTGCAGCTACAACCCAACGAATAAGATCAGCTTTAACCTCAGCAAGATCAAGCTTTGTTGCCATATCATTCAGGTGCCTCGTCTCAATCTCAGAAATAACAATTTCAATTGTTTCTTTTTGAGCTTCGGCTGCAACCTCTGCTTGCTGTTCAGTAAAACCGGCAGAACGCAATTTTTTAGAATAAGCCAACGTGTCAAAAGTTATTGAAGACATCTATCACCTCTGAGCGCACAATAACAAACGTGAAACCGCTCGTCAAGTAAACCAAGTGGATGACACTGGAACGTTGTTTATTTGTACTCCAACAGTGCTGAGTTATTCAGTGCGGGTGGTGGTGTAGCTCTACTGTTTGAGGAATAATATGTACTGCAGGGACCGAAGCGGAGAAAATTGACCCAGGTCATTTTTAATAATCCGCTCATCGGTTACATTCGCGCAGAAGTTACAAAAAATCAGACAGGGGAAAAAATATGTGTGAGTGCGGATCGTCGAAAACAGCGGGAGTTGGACCTTTTGCCAGCGGCAGGACATTAGTCGAGTTCGTTCTGAATGCCCATGGCGGGTCTGTAGCCACATCGAAACTGCCGCGTGGTCTTGAACATGCGTGCCAGGGGTGCGGAGCCCCGTTTGTGTTGGAAACTTTTGTGCAGAAATGCCCGGTGTGTGACGGAGTACATGCCGTCTCTCCCCCTCGTGCTACGGATTCAAGCGCGATTCAATTTGCAGGAGATGATTTTGTTATGCCCGCAGAACGCTGAAAACCACTACATATAATCACTCAGTAAAAGCACCACCAGCGTAATCAGGATATAAAATACATACTGCTGCAGGATACCGTTCTGCATTTTGCGGATTCGGAGAAAACGCCGGTAGAGGCGTTCCAGAGCAGGGATGTACACAAGTTCCAGTACCGCTTCAGGAACATGGCTGTAGAAATATGTATTTGTGGGGAATATTCCGGCGCGAATACCGGGAGCATGAGTGTGCGGTTTCAGTACAAAGGCGAAGAGTCCGGTCAGCAACCCGGCAAAAGATGAAGAACTATACTGCATCCGGGCGTCCGGACGCTGGTAGCCGCACCCCCAGGTGACCGTCTCGCTTTGCGGGGCGCCTGCCAGACGGCGACGATACCAGAGAACCAGCAGACCGCACAGGACCAGCAGGACTCCCGCCATGATCGATACATCTGTTAGCGGCGCCAGATCCAACAATCCAGCTCCAGCGGCAGTTTCCGGCAGTGGGAAAGCCGTGGAACTGGCACGCTGCAGCGCACCTGCCAACAGAGCCGGGGCCAGACCGATTGCACCACAGACCAGCGCCAGCACCACCATCGGCAAAAGCATCTGCCACCCGGCTTCATGGCGGGCAGCATGTGCTTCAGAACGCGGCACTCCCAGAAAAACGACGCCGTAGACCTTGACAAAACATGCTACCGCTAACCCGCCGATCATAGCCAGCGCTGGGACGGCCAGTGCGTGCGCAGCAGCGACGACGCCGTTTGCCTGAATTCCCCGAAAACAACCAAGGTAAATCAGCAGTTCACTGACAAAACCATTCAGCGGCGGAAGACCGCAGATCGCAACAGCGCCTGCCCCGAACAGTAATGCCGTGAAAGGGAGTCGACGGGCAACACCACCCATCAGATCTATTTCACGCGTACCGGTAGCGTGAATAACGGAACCGGCTCCCAGAAAAAGCAGCGCCTTGAAAGTGGCGTGGTTGAGAACATGCAGCAGCGCCCCGGCAGTTCCGAGCAGCACCATTGTTGCAGAACCGGTTGACTGGCCAATCAAAGCCACCCCCAACCCCATGTAGATAATACCGATATTTTCAATACTGTGATAGGCCAGCAGTCGTTTGAGGTCATGTTGACCAATGGCGAAGAGCACCCCGACCACACCGGAAACCATCCCCAGCAGCAGCACAAGCACCCCCCACCAGAGCGGCACGCCATGAAAGAAAGATATGACACGCATGAGACCGTAGATACCGACTTTGAGGATGACCCCCGACATGGCAGCCGAAATATGGCTGGGGGCGCTGGCGTGGGCTGAAGGAAGCCAGATATGAAGCGGCATGATACCGGCTTTAAGACCGAAACCGAACAGAGCGGTTAGAAAAAGCGCTGTGGCGACATGAGTAGAGGCATCCAGCGAAGCGACAGCCGGAAAAAGCCAACTGCAGGTCAACTGAACCAGCAGAGGAAAAAGCGCAAACAGGCTGAGCGTACCAGTGTGTGTGGTGATCATGTAGAGTGTGCTGGCACGTTTGACTTCGGGTTTTTCGTCCTCGGTAGAGACGAGGAAATAGGCTGCCAGTGCCATGATTTCCCAGGCGTACAGAAAACTGAGACCGTCACGGGCTAGCGTTACAGCACTCATGGAACCGGCCATCACGCCGAAAAAAAATGTCATTTTGCGGATATTGGAGAGATGCTGATCTGCGCGCCAATAGCAGCAGGCATACAGCGCAGAACAGCCGGGGACCAGAAAAATGGGGAGTAGAAACCAGGCCGTGAGTGGATCTATGCCGATCTCGGGCTGCCCGAAAGGAAGCATGCAGAAAAGTTGAAATACGTCAGAGCGACCGGAAAGCAGTGTAAGCAGGGCACCGCTCAACCCAAGAGCGGACCCAGTCAGCATCAGAACAGTCGCAAGCAGTTGGCCGCGAGGCGCGCTCAGCATCTTTGGCACCAGCAGCGGGGCACCGGAGAGCGAGACCAGCAGCGTGGCGGTAAAAATCAGTGTGCCTGGGGATACCAACTCCTGCGCCATGATGCCGTTACCTCCTGAGAGTAGTTTCCTCCAGCGCACGAATCGACTGCATAATCTCAGACTCCGGCCCGTAGCGATGCAGCAGGGCCTGAAAAGTGGCATCATGCAGCAGGAAAGCCAACTTGGCCAGAAGGTGCAGGTGGGCCTTTACGTTGGGGGTCACCAGGGTAAAGAGGATCGTAACCGGCTGTCCGTCAACAGCCTCGAAGTCAATCGGATTTTTGAGAAAACAGAGGCTGATCGACGATCCTCCGGTCTGACCGAGAATTGGATTGCGAACATGCGGGATAGCGATGCCGTTTCCAAGAGCGGTCGAACCGAGTGCCTCACGAGCCAATAGAGTTTGCAGCAGAAATTCTGGATCAAGACCGGGGGGCAGTTTGAGACGTGCAACAACCTCGCGCAACGCTGCTTCGGGAGTCTCGCCCGGCAACTCATAAAAAATACCTCCGTGAAGCAGTGCCTCGGAAACCAGAGCACGTTCCGCATCGGCTTCACTGGCGGCAAAAATCTCGGGAGGTAATGAGATATCGAGGTTGGTAGCCCATTCCAGGAGGTCAACCCGGTTTATGCGATAGCGATCATCCTGCTTGTGAGCCGGAAGCCCTTTCTGTTTTATCCACTCCAGAACCATTTTTTCATCTACTCCGGCAGCTCCGGCAAGCTCGGCAATTTTAAGAAACATTTCAATAGACTCCAACCGTTCTTTAAAAAGTTGTGCCGCACTTGAAGCAGATAGTAGCTGACGGGAATAAAACAATATGATATTAACCAATAAACGTCAATCCCATTCTCTGTGCGGTTTCAGAACGTTTTCTGCAATAAAAAAATCAGAAGGTGGCAGTATGGATCCGGAATTACAGTCACAACTCAAACAGGTTCTCACATCTTTGCAGCAGCTGCTCCCCAAACCGGCCGTCGAAATCAACTGGTCTCTCTGTCACGCAGCCAACTGGCGGCGACACTCATTTTCCGGCTATCTGGAAGCGGTTGACGTTATCGAGCCGATTGCGCTTGGTGATCTGCTGGGTATCGAAAAACAGAAACAGACCGTGGAAGAGAATATTCGCCAGTTCCTGGCGGGATACCCGGCCAATAACATCCTGCTGTGGGGTACGCGCGGCACCGGCAAATCATCCCTGATGAGAGCCGTCCTGAACCATTATGCCGCCGACGGCCTGCGCATCGTGCAGGTTGACAAAAATGATCTGATCCACCTGCCCGACATTGTCGACAGTATCAAACGTCTCCCCTACCGCTTCATTATCTTCTCCGATGATGTTTCGTTTGAGGTAGGAGAATCAAGCTACAAGATGCTGAAAAGCGCCTTGGATGGCTCTGTCTATGCGCCACCCGATAACGTCCTGATCTGTGTCACCTCCAACCGGCGCCATCTGCTGCCCGAATTTGAAACAGACAACCGGGGCGCCATGCTGGTCAACAGCGAAATGCACCACGGTGAAGCGATAGAAGAAAAAATTTCGCTTTCAGGCCGGTTCGGACTCTGGGTCGGTTTCCACCCCTTCTCTCAGGATCAGTATGTCATCGTTACGCGTCAATGGGTCGATAAACTCTTTGCTAAACAGGGTTCGCAGCTCCGCTGGACGGAGGAAGCGCGCGCCACAGCGATCCAATGGGCTTATGACAAAGGGGACAACAGCGGTAGAATTGCCTACCAGTTCGCCAATCGCTGGGTTGGCGCCCAGCTGCTGAAAACACAGGGCAAACCTTGATGAAGCCACATCTTTACGTAGCCTGCGCCATCATCGAACACGATGGTCTGGTGCTGGCGACCCAGCGCAGCGTAGCCATGTCTCTGCCACTCAAATGGGAGTTTCCCGGCGGAAAGATAGAGTCCGGAGAAACTCCCGGAGAGTGCCTGATCCGCGAAGTGCGCGAAGAGCTGGGGATCGGCGTTAGCATTATAGATGCTCTCCCCGGCACAACCCACAGCTATGAAGATTTCACCGTTACTCTGCACCCTTTTACCTGCCGACTGAGCAGCGACACAATCACGCTCCATGAACATAACGCCATGCTCTGGATTCGGCCTCAACAGATGGCAGACCTGGATTGGGCGGCCGCTGACCTGCCGATTATCAGTGATTATCTATCCCGCCACGAACTGTTAACCGCTCCGGAACCGGCATGAGCACTCCTACACAACCCACTGTCAGGCAGGTTCATTTCTTTCTGGTCCTGACAACCTTCTTCTGGGGCGGCAGCTTTCTGTTCACCAAGATTGGTGTTGCAGCAGTTCCGCCCCAGATCTTTGTACTGATCCGTTTTGCACTGGCATCCGTGATCATGCTGCTCGTATGTGCCCGGCGGCTCAAACGCCTTGATGCTGCGACACTGTATCGGGGAGCCGTGGTCGGAATCGCGCTGGGACTTACCAATCTGAGTTTCGTTTTCGGCATCCAGGGCACCAGCATCTCGCGGGCCGGAATCCTCAACAACCTGTTTGTTCTCTTTATACCACTGATCACAAAAATAATCTGGCGTGACCGGGTCGGGCGGGTCAACATAGTCGGCATCGTACTTGCTGTAGCCGGCATTGCACTCTTGGCCGGCAGTGGCGGCGCCGGGTTCAATCGCGGCGACCTGCTCTCAACCTTCTGCGCCTTCATGATCGCCTGCCACATCATAACCGTCTCAAAGGTATTAAAAGATGATGATGTCTATCTGGTGACACTGGTCCAGTTTACCACCGTAACACTCATAGCCGGCTGCGCCTCACTGCTGCTGCCGCTGCCCGCATTCAGGTTCACATCGGCCGCTGCGCTGTCGATCCTTTACTGTGCCGTGTTCCCGACCGTTTTCTGCTTCACTCTCCAGAACATCTACCAGCGCTACGTCACCCCCACCCGTGCCGGCCTGATCTACACCCTCGATCCGGTATGGAGCCTGATTGCCGGTTTTTTCGTACTGGGCGAACGACTGAACAGCCTGGAGTGGATCGGCTGCGGGATCATCTTTCTGGCTGTGCTCCTGCCGCTACTGTTCCGCCTGAGTCTGGAGAGCAAACTGGGCAATTCCACAGCAGTGATATTCAGTAAATTTTTCACTACACTCTCCAGTCCCCCTCGGCTATAGTCGCTGCATGAGCCACGTAGCTTTTACACTGATTGTCATATCAGCCGTCATGCACGCACTCTGGAATCTGCTGGTAAAGCGCAGCCGCCACAAAACTGTCTTTATATGGTGGATGTTCGTTGCCGCCGGAAGTCTCTTCTCACTGATCGTTCCGCTGCTGTCAGTTCCTTTCCAGCGACCTGACAGTCACACACTAATGATGGTCTCACTGGGGGCCGTCTGTTTTGTTCTCTATCATCTCTTCAATGGCCGCGCCTACCGCGGTGGTGACCTTTCAGTTGTCTACCCGCTCTGCCAGACCTCAATGATCTATGTGCCCATATGGGGAATTATCCTGTTGCGGGAACGCCTGTCGTTACTCGGCATCTGCGGAATTCTGCTTGTAATTTTCGGCACCTATTCGATACAGCTTCAACGCCTGTCACTCGCCGAACTGGTGCGCCCGTTCAGAAACCTGAAGAGCCCCTCTGTGCGCGACGCCCTGACGGCCGGTTTTATCTACTCCATCGGATCGGTTGCAGAAAAAAGCGGCGTAGGAAACTACTCTCCGCTCTACTTCACGTTCATCATGGTACTGATCATGCTGATCCTGATGTCCTTTAACATGCTGCGTAAAAAATATCGCCCACTGATCGGTGCGGAACTGCGTGAGCATTGGGGCCTTATCCTCTGCAGCGGACCGATCATGTTGGCATCTTTTTTAAGTTTCCGCTATGGCCTTAACCTGTCACCCGTAAGCTACGCAGTACCGGTACGTCAAATCAGCATCGTCATCGGCGTACTAATCGGCATTATCTTTCTACGGGAATCATTCGGAAAAATCCGCCTCATATCATCTCTTTTCATCATGGTCGGCGTGGCTCTGATCCGGCTTGGATAAATTTCAACAATGACACTAATTGATGACTTTAAAAACCGGCCTTGAAATAGTTGTCAATATAGGATATACAGGTTCCCCCGATGGAGAGGTGTCCGAGTGGTCGATGGTGCCTGACTCGAAATCAGGTGTACGGCAACGTACCCAGGGTTCGAATCCCTGCCTCTCCGCCAACAAAAACAAAGGGTTACAGCGACAAGCTGTGACCCTTTTGTTTTTCATAAATGTCATAGGGTACACATAGGGTACACCAGCGAGAAAGAAAACCTCATACAAAACCATAATACAAGATGACATGCTATATCCCTTCCATCTTGATTATTGCATTTCTGAATAGCTCGGATCTTGAGAGAGTGGTTTGCGGCCTTTTGCAAATCACTCTTGAAAGACCGAACCGTAAGGAAGCTTTTGAATAACTTTGGCATACCAATTGCGTTTTTTTCCTAATTACCGATTTAACGCCCTGACTCAACTAAAACAAACCAGAACAAACCAGCGAGATTAAACGAACGTGAGACTGAACCGGCGTGAGATTGAACGAACGTAATAATATCTGGATCTATCGAGGTTACATCTGAAGGCTGGATTTCTGAGCTATGCTCGATTGGTTATAATGGCGGGTTTTGTTTCAAGATGTATCTACAATAGCCCTCTTTCCACAAAACTGAGATATTCACCGTCACCGACAATGATGTGGTCCAATATCTTGATCCCCATAATTTCGCCTGCCTCCTTCAACCTCCTGGTAATAGCAATGTCTTCACTGCTTGGGGTTGGATCGCCGGTAGGATGTTGATGCACTAGGATTATTGCAGCTGCATTCGATAGGCAAGCTGTCATAAAGACAGACCTGGGGTGCACAATCGACTGGTTCAAACTTCCTACAGATACAATATCCATGCAGATAATCCGGTTCTTTCCGTCCAAGTGTAATGTCAGGAACATCTCCTTGGTCTCCTTCATCAAAAACTGGAAAGTATCTGATACTTGGGAGGGTGCTGTGAACCTGGTCCCGGTTTTCAGATAATTGGCAATGTCCTCCTTGACGATAAGGTCTTCATACACTGCTTTGATCTGCCTGAATTTTATGGTTCTTGGTTTGTCGGTTACTTCCTCAGTTCCGAATAAGGTCTCGATTGTCATGGTTTTCTCCTTTTTAAATGGTAAAGGCAGGCTTTGTGGGCCTGCCATTCGAGTGGGTTATTTTTTTGGGCTGTAATTACAGGTAGGCTGATAGTCGCTTGATCAGGGTTTCCGGCTTCATCAGATGCCAGTTCCTGCTGACTGATTCCTTAAGCTGATATTCCTCCAGAAAGACGGTGCCGATAATATCTCCGTCCAGGCAGTCAACCTCGTCCAGGCCAACATACCCAATCTGGTTGTTGGTAATCAGGATCAACAGACTGTTGCCGTTCCGGTAGATTTGAATGGTATCTGAATACCCCGCCGATAAAGGGATCATCAGATTAATGTATTCAAGTATCAGCCCTGGATTTTGGAGATTGTGACTGCCGGTTTCCTCTGGTGTCATCTTGCGGATAGGTGGAAAGATCCGTTTCATTGGCGAACCTCCTCGATACAGTGATGGCAGTAACTTTTGTCGTGGTGGCATTCGGCGTCATCCTCAAGAATGATGTCGAAGCATGATTCGCAAAGCAGTAGTGTGATTTCGTAGTCATAGAGTGTGGTGGCTAACATGGCGTTGGCTCCTTAAATGCGAAAAGGGGACCCGTTGCCGGAATCCCCTTTGTTGCTGGTTATTGTGTTGTAGGTTCAGGTTTAATCAAACGGTGGCAAGACAGTTCCTTTCAGATACCCCAATCGTTTATCTTCGGGAAACTTCTCAATCGCATAGCGCAGCATTGTCCGTGGCATCTGCCGATAATGGGCATTGAGAAACGTTTCTTCTCGAAGCAGTTCACGCTTGCCAACTTCACGGAGCATCCACCCGACCGCCTTGTGAATCAGATCTTCCTTGTCAGGCAGCAGTACTTCTGCGATACGAAGAGTCTCATCAAACATGTTGCGCTTGATAAAATGGAAGGTGGCAATAATAGCAATTCTCCTCTCCCAGATACTTGGAGATTGAGCCAACCGGTAAAGAAGATCCTTGTCCTTGCCGATCAGAAAAGCGCCAATGATGTGCTCTGCTGATGAATCGACCAGGTCCCAGTTGTTGATATACTGCGTATTCTTCAAGTAAAGCCGGTGAATATCCAGCCTTACTATCTCGTTTGCCGCAGAATATTTCCGCACGAGTATCAACAGAGCAAGCAACCGGTCCTCGTGAAATTCGCTGTGGAGTAACAACTCTGCCTGTTCAAGGGAAATGTCCTTATATGCTTGAGAGAGCTTCCGGAGTACCGGCACACGAATACCTCTGAACAGATCGCCTTCACCATACTGGCCGGGACCTGTTTTAAAGAACTTCTGGAGAAATTGCCCGTCTTCAGAGTTCGAGAGGCTGACCATTTTGTTTTGAATCTCGCTGATCATCAGGTGAGTCCTCCTGGTATAGACTTACGAGCATGTGAGCCACCAATGCCATGATGAATACCTACCTCATGACCGTCCTGCTGGCCTTTGGTATAGGCATGAGAATTGATGTAGCTGCGCCTGCTCCTGACAGTTCTGGTTGGCCCCATGTCCGACATAGCCTTTTTGATCAGACCTTCCTTGATCGGCACAAGAGCACCGGGGGTAATAGGTGTCTGAATCTTCTGTTCTCTCAATCGTCCAGTAATGGTTGAAACAGCTCCCAGATAGTATGACTGTCGCATCAGTTCACGCTGACGGTTGGGTGTCCTGTCATTGACATGGTGCTTAATGTAGCTGGAACAGAGCTTCCTGACGGTCTTGTCCAGGTAGGCAAAGGTGTATGCGGCAATTTGAACATCAGCACCAACACCGATAAAGGTCATTTTGCCAAGAACGGGATGATGGATAGCCTGACAATCGAATGCAGTACAGACACCGGCTGACAGATAACGTACCCATTTAGGCAGGGTTTTGGATACGGTTGCTTCCACCTTGTCTGCTGATTGCGGTTTGTTATCCGGTTCGATATCAGCCATTGCCAGATTATGCTCTGACAGCAACCTCTGCGCATGTGACGCTGCCAAAGCTGCCTCGTGTTCGTTACTGGAATTTGCCAGTGCCAACAGCTTCCTGATTTTATCGATAATCTTTTCCATCGTGTTTCTCCTTTCGGGATAGTAGCACGGCTAAAACCGTGCGTGTAGTGTGAATGATTCCTTCGTTGCACCGAATTCACTGCTGCTGGTAATCAGACCAGATAATCTCTCAACCTTCTGACTATCGCTGCTGGTGCTGATGATTCCCACTTTTGGCCAAGGACTTCCTTGATTTGAAGGGGTGTATGCAGGAAAACAGAATTGATCGGGTCTGACTCTGGGGCCATGTAACAATTCAATCCGACGTAACCATTCGCCTTGTTGATCGTGAGTACGTAGATTCCAAGTCCTTCTGTGAAAATGAAGATGGTGTCTGTTGTTTTCCCCTGTAGATGGTAGTTGTTGCAATTGTGACTAAATACGAGGGAGATTATCTGTAATCCGGAGTCAATGTTTCCTTGATAAGTGAACAGTTTGATCGATGGTGATATCTGAATCATGATGTTGTCTCCTTAAATGAGTAAAGGGACATTGGCCGGTAAGCCGTTGTCCCTTTCTTGATATCGTATGTGGTTGTATGAAGTGATTATGCCTGCTCTGTCCGTAGACGATTACCACCGGCAACAACATTAAGCTTTGCCACCAGCTCAGGTTTCAGAAATTCCAGATGAAGGTTACCATTCAGGCAGCATTTGAACTTGAAATAGTCCGTCTGGCCTGTTCCGTCCGGACTATCGGTAATGGCATCATATAAAGGGCCGTGATAACTTTTAACCGGAACTTTGCCGTCAATCATTGTGAAGACATTATCCAAAGCGGTGATATATTTCTCCCGATGATAGTTGACTCTGAACTTGCCTCTGCTCCAGCCCTTTTCTACCGACCAGGTAAGTATCACTCTCTTACCCAGCTCAAACTCAGTGTTGGTCTTGAATCTACTCTGTGATGGCCTCAGATATTCGAATATTTCATGGACGGCTTCTTCCAGATACACATTGACGTTTGCAGCTGACGTCTCAAACAGCGCCAGAACGTTTTCATCTGTCAGTTCCGGTAATTCACCCTTGTCAATCTGCTCATCAAGCTCTGTCCGTCTCCGGATTGAAAGCAAGCGGCGCAGCTCCATCCGTTTGATAATCTGTGACCAGGCATCTTTCTTGATCTTGGCGTTGATCTCATCACTGGCTTTCTTGCCGACCTCGGAACAATCGCGGTCATTGACATTGAAACGATAACCGGGACCATCAAGGAACATTGCCCGAAGAGAATTCTGTGCATATTCGAGAATGGTATATGCCTCTTCCACTTTCTGAGTTGCCTGCCGATATGTGCCGATCATGGCGGCAAGTGTTTCACGTTTTGCTATATCGGTTGTGAATGTACTCATGGTGTTATCCTCCGTAATCTATTGGTATCGACATCAATGGTGTAATCGTTGGTTTCCAGAATTGCCCACAGACGGCGCATGATGTAATGAAGATCCTGGGCGTCAGATGCGCCAACTTCATACTCAACGATAGTACCGGTGACTGTTTCCAGGCTTTTGATGGCTCCAGCAACAGCCAGTAATACTTTCCGGTCAATGTTTCCGTCTGGTGAATGTTGTAAACTCACGGAGTCACCTCCTTACCGCTTTCAAGCATAGAATCCATAAAAGCATTTGCTAACGGTCCATACTCCTGAATCGTGATGTCGCTCATGCTCTTTTCATCTTCCTCATAATCACCATGCCGCTGATGTAGCAGGTCATCCAGTTGGAGTATGTCCAGTTCGAGCTTTCCGGTAAGTTGCATCAAATAGGTATCAAGGTAGGTGTGGCCGTTCTTGATCCGGAACAATTCGTTCATCTGCTTTGCAAATTCAGGTATGGATATTGGCCGTTTCATGGAAACCTCCAGAACTGAATAAACAGTCTCTTGCCATGTGCGATACAATAGAGCGAAGCTACATTTGAGTAGCAGATGGCGTAAACACGCCTTGTCCTGTTGTCGGGGCTGGTAATGGTATACCTGGTTGGGATCTGTCCACCGTATCCGGATACAGAACGATTAGCGGGTGTATGGTCAGTGGCAACTATCTGCCAGTCATCTGGTGCGTAAATTATTTTGTTCATGGTATGCTCCTTTATAGTTGGGCTTCGAAAATTTCCCATGCCTTGCAAGCATGCTTGTGATAGCAGTGGTCTCCTTCAATCATGGCGTCAGGACAGCCTACACAAGGGTTGTGACCATCCCAGGCAAACTGTGTCTGATTGAGTCCGAATGGCAGGTGATTGACGGAGTAAGTGACCATGTCTTTCCAATTGAGGTGTGAGAGCTGTTTTCTGACGATGAAGAAGATCTCTCTGAGTTCATGATTGGTGACGGTTTCCAGATCAACTTCATCAGCGATGGCTTTGAACAGGTCGTTGTTAGAAACGCTGAAGGCGCTGATATCGGTATTGATGCCAATTTCATTGGCTCTTGGGTGGGTGATAAGCATAATTCCTCCGTAGAAATGCAGAAGGGGCCGCCAATTGAATGGCAAGCCCCTTTCTGCTCTGGTTGATGTGTCATTTCTGGTTTCAGTTTTCGTCCATACAGTCCAGACAGTAAAGACAGCCGTCAACAAATCCCCAGGGATATGGTTCCGGCTCCTGCCATTCTGGAAGCAGTTTCCCGCATTGGTGGCAACTCATTCCGATTCCTCCACTGTGAACGTTTTGCCGAGAATATGATCCGCCGCAGCTTGTGCTCTGGCGGCAGCTACTACGATGGCCTTTTTGTCAGAACGCAACACAGACAACCATCCGTTAATGTAGCTGGCCGATAGCTCTACCGTTTCATTACTGATTCCGGCCACTGCTGACAACATCGAGGCCGAAAGATCTGCACAGATTTCTTCAGATGAATAATCTTCCGACCCGAATTCGTTACGTTCGATTACTTCTTTACGGGCCAGCCGTGATTTACTACCTGTACTATGCGAAAGTTCATGAAACAGTACGTGGTAAAAATCAGCACTGGTGTTGAATGTGTGCTCATGAGGCATTTGGACTCTGTCCTCTGATGGCCGGTAGAATGCACGGTTGCCGCCATAGTGGATACAAGGCGGATTCTTGTAGCCTTTGATGATCTTTTCACATTTCTCGATGGGGGTGAACGGGTTGATGGTTTCTTCTGGATCTGGGGGGATAGGTATGTTCTCGCACTGTTCAGCAGAGAACAAATGATACTGGCGTAACAGTGGAACCTTACCGGTAGCTTTGGTGTCGTCGTCCTGATCGTGTTTGTCGAGCATCTTCCAAAAGATGACTGGAGTTGAACGCTCTCCGCGTTTAACGAAACCACCAAGATCGGTGGCCTGTTTGTAGGTGAGCCAGTACGGGCTGGAATAAGGCATGGCAGAGAGCAAGAAAATATTTATCCCGCGATACTCTTTCTTGCTAACCAGATTACGTGGCATTCCGGAGCCTGCTGACCAATTCTTACGCCAGGGAATTGTCCCACGCTCGATGATAGAGATGATCCTGTCTGTTACTTGCTGATAAACGTCCATTTTGTATTCCTCCTGTCGCTGAAATAAGAAAAGGCGCTGTCCCTGTCTCGGGATGCGCCTTTCTCTTGATACTAATGCTGATACTGTCAGAGTTTGCTGTTACAAGGTGTCGTTCATACGTTTACTCCTTTCTTGGGTTTTGACGCAGGTATCCCTTCGGCTGAATTTCCTGCTTGGTTGTGCTGCATGGTCTATGAGTGGTGGATTGGTGTTACAGGTTGGAATAATGGGAATGGGGTTACAAGTATTTGTTAATCACAATTTCTTTACCGATACGTTTTTGTCAAAACAAGTTATAAACAATTTTGCAATTGTACAACCTCCTTGATGATATTTTTATCTGTGTTTATTAGGATCAGGAGCCTGTTCAGCAAAAATCGGGGATTCTGGAGCTACAGGAGCCGGAGGTACTGCTACTTCTTTTATTAATTTGACAGAAATAATGGATTTAAGAATATTGTTATTATCACTCGGATCAACGGTTCCAGTAATCGTACATATATCTTTATTACTACATTTTTTCTGTATGGCTCTGTCCACTTTTGAACCAGGGAACCACATATAACTAATACTATTATCATTAGAGTAAATAGCACAATTTTGATTTCCACAATCAAATACACCTGTAATTAAAACTTTTTTTGTAGTTGCGTATGCATTATTCACTATTGATCCTTTTGGAGTTCCTTTATTCTTTAGCTTTGCTGGTAGAAGGGATGCCTCTAGCTTCTGGTCTTTACCTATGACTTTGGAACTCACTTCAAATCCAAAAATGTTCTGACCAAGTCCGCAATTGACAGAATGGCCTTCCTTATCGGAAAAACCTCCATTGAGTTTCTTTTTGATTGTGGCTGCTTTACGCATTAGTTTGTTGTTAAATTCCTCGCTATTAAAGTCGAATTTATTGACGGAGGCAAAATTTACATGAGAAAGCCTTGCTATATAAGACTTACTGCCTCTTGATATCCTGCTTTTGGGACTCCTGATAATTAGGCCATAACTGCTGAAACCCGAACTGGATAATCCCAAGAAATCCTGTTCAAAACTCCTGAAAACTATTAAACAGTCCGTGAGATCGGAATCTAAATAAACATTTGGGACCCTGATAATGACTCTGCGGCCCTCAGAGCAAATCTCCCCGAATCCGTTTTGGTGGCGATCCTCAAAACAATTTGCTCCACTAAAGAGATAGTCCATTATCTCATTCTCGTTGGTTTCACTTGAGATGTTAAGTTGCGACACATTTTCACGTTCTATCGTGAAAGAATTAATGCCATCTGTCCTCAGCTTGCGAACCGCATTGATAATGCTATCGTCCCAGCTGAGCAGCCCCCCGAGAGGGCTGACCTTGTTGGAACTATCAACCACGATGTTATCTACTTCCCATCGTTTCTGCGGGGTCATATCGCTCGCGTGCGCTGTGGTAATTAGCAAAAGTGAAGTACTGATAATGCTGATAGCGACTAGTGCTTGTCTGATCATGTGAAATAATCGAAACCGGGAACGAAAGCTGGAGAATCAGAACGAGGATTAACAACTAAAAACTACACCTGAGGCGGGTCAATTTTGGACGCCGATGGTGGGTCAATTTTCAAAGCCGATTGACAATCAAGGCGGCAGTCTGTGGAAACTTACGCATGTTGATTTCCGATATGTCGTAGTTCAGTAGATAATGAAGCAGGGCTTCACGGCCACCATTATCCAGTTCTTTCTGGATTGCAGTGAAATAGGCATGGTCTTGCATATGCTTCTCTCCCACATCGAGAACAAAGAATCTGCGCTCTTGCGGTCCTGCCGGGGCAACCCAGTCGTTATTGGTTGCAAAGATGAAATGCAGATGATTCTTGATTTTGAAGGCATTTTCACCTTTGCCCTCGATTATCAGTGAAGGTTCGGTGATGAGGGCCTTTAAGACCCCTTCAGCCTGTTTATCTCCAGCCCAGAAGGCTTCATCTGCGAACACGACACATTTGTCCTTCATATGAGCATTGAATTTGCCGGTAAGCTGTGATCCTTGGGTAAGAGGCATAAAGTGACGACCGAAGAGTGAGCCATACCCATTGGCAAAGACTCCTTTACCGGTTCCCATTGACCCTCTCAGAGCCAAGGCAACGCCGATTAACTCATCTGGTCGCTGAACACACTGTGCCATCCAGGCGATGATGTAGTCGTAAATGACCTTATTGCCGTTAGCGATGTTGTCACGCACATGAGCAAGATAGAGTGAGCAGTCACCTTCTTGAGGTTTGACTGCGAATCCGGTCCAAAGGTTGTAATATCCAGGGGGAGTGGATTGTGGATTGAATGTCAGCCCCTTGTATTCCCGGCGTGCAGGACTGATGAACCACGCTGCTCCTAACGGGATGGACTTGTCATTCATGTTGACTTTGCGATTACAGTAAAACGCTTTGAAATCGGCTGGTGTTGAGAATAGAATGTCGTTCAACCCTGTATCAGGATCGACGAATTCTGACAGGACTCTGCATTTTCCGCCGACATTGATGACGGCATGATTTTTATTCAGTTGTCTGATTTGAGTACTCTGGTTTGATGCGGTGCTATTTGATGGCTCTGTGGCTTTGGCGCTTGCCTCGGCTTCTTTTTGTTCGCCCTCCCTGGTCGGATTGTTTGCACTGTCCGGTGAGCTTTCTGTAATATATTCATTATTCATTGAATTTTTCCTTTTCGATTAATGTCCCTTTTGGGTGAGGTAAATTTTTGATTATATTCCGGTGCATACTACGTGTGAGTTGATCCAAAGTTGTACATCGCTGGTTTTGTATCTGACCGACCGGCCAATTTTTACATAAGGGATTCCTGTACCCTTAAAACGGCTTATCTCGAACCAGGCCAGGCTCATTCCTGTCCATTCCGATACTTCCTTCTGATTAAGCAATTTATCGATCTCCATTTTTTTATCTCCTTTTGATGTGAAGTTGAAATGATGAGACAGAAACGAAAAAACCCCTCTGGGGTTTCCAGAAGGGTTGTCGTTAATGCCGTTGTTGTTATGTGTTAAAGAATAATTATGCCAGCTCACACATAGCACTTTGAAGAAGAGACATATAAATACGCCTCAAACATAGCAGCAGTCAGAGGGTGAATGATACTCCTCCTCAGATAGCACAAATTGCCAATTGTTTGTTAAGCTTCTTTAGTTCAATCTACCCTAAATAGCACTTTATGGAATATAACATCTATTCTGTATTCTATTATATATTATATCCGATAAATACTCATATCATACTGATTTTGATAATGATTCTATCTTTCCTCTAATTTAGGTGGAATTGCTGCTTGGCTTAATCTTTGCGATCCAATCATTTACTTCAGCGTTACATTCTTGTCTTCTTTTTATGGCTTTACTTACCCTATAATTATTTGGGTTAGTGACAGCATATTTCAGTCTATAAACCATCGAGACCGCTATATTCATGCCGATAGGTCCTATAGCGAAATATTCTCCATAAAATCTGTTATCCCTTCTGCCGGACTCAAGTCCCAATTGTTTCGCCAAATCGCTAATTTTATTGCAAAACAGTTCATTGTTGTACTTCAATTTATTATTTATTTTGCAATCCAATTCATAATAATTACTTACGCTTTCGGAATCATCTGCGTGCAAGAAAACAAATATGCTGCGATATATAAAACCATACTCCTCCAATGATTGCAGGGCCGACATCAATTCAGATTTTATTGCAATATTTTCTGCGCTACTTCGATTAATAGCCAGAGGGTAAATTGCATTGACAGTGGCATCACTGATGTACGGCATGTTATCTATTTGTACCGTTTTTAATAGGGCAATTCCCTTATCGTCATATTCGCATTTCGGAATGTCAAAACGATGTCGAAGTGCTGACGGCGCTACTATATTTGTTTCCAGGTAATTGCGGCAAAATAGGTGCAGATAAAGCCTAGTCGCAACATTACCGCATAACCTCCAAAGGATTTTTAACGGTTTATCTGGAGACCTTCCTTCACCAACCAAATCTTTGTTAAACCATAATTCTTTATATGACGAATTTTGTAAATCCCATCTGTTGAATGCACGTTTGCGTATATTACTCAGATAGTGCTGACTAAATCCTCCCTTATAGTCTGTTTCATATCTCCAGCCGACTATTTTATGATCTCTAATTATCTCAGTTTCTATTCTGTTGAAGGCAGTATGTGGTCGAGCAAGTAGTGGATAACCATCTTGCTCCATTTGACAGAGGTCATCTAGCAAAGTTCTAGCCTTCTTTGACCCTATGCCCAGTCTATTCATTACTGCATTATAACTAGCAGCAGATTGATATTTATTATTATAACGGTCTCGTTTTGTAAAACATGAAAGGGTAAGGAATGCGCATATATGCTCAGCACTTGCGTTATTTGCTAGTAATATGTTAGCAGCTCTCAAATTTACAATTAAGGAACTATGATGTGATTTTTTTCCGGCTTCATTAACGGTCTCACGCTGCGAGGGGCAATGGGTGAACTATGTAACCTGCTGAAACATTCGATCAAAACTATTGGGGGTAGATATGGGGGTATAGCCCCCTGAAATAGCCATTCACTGTTTACTTATGTACAAAAGCAATAGTCGCATCCTCAACTCCAAGAGCACGAAATTCAATTTTGTAACCATGATAACCTGCTATCAGATTTTTCGCCTTCTTCTCAAGCTCTGCCAGATTGATCCTGTTTTTGTTGGCCTTAATCTCAGCGATAACCATTTCTTTCTTGATGTCGTTGATCGCAACCATGTCGATCTCGTTTTTGTTGCCACGTTCCCAGTATGATCCGATACGGTTGTAATTACCGCTGGCGGCATATATTTCGTGGAAGAACCGCTCAAGTATTCTGCCAGACCAGGTGGCATAATCACGATCAACAATCTCACGGATATAAGCAAAATTACCGGTCTCTACAGCGGACAGGTTACGGTATATGAACCGGAACCAGAAATTCAGGAAATTATCCCGAATAAAGTATTTCTGCAACCTGCCGCCAGGCTTGGCATCGATGGGCTTGTAACGATCTATAAGGGCGTATTCGCCTTCAAGCTTACTGAGATATGCGCCAGTATGGATCTCCAGTACAGATTCGATCTCACTACGTGCTGTTTTGCCTGCTGCAATTAGTTCAAGAATCGAGAAATATGTTCCATAATCCCTGCCGAACTCTTCTATCAGAAGATTCTTTCCTTCAGTCAGAAATGGTGAATACTGCCTGATTATGAAGTCCATCATCGGCTGCCTGGACAGGGCATTGTTCTCTGCCAGCAATTCAAGGTATTTGGGCAGACCTCCGGTAACAGCATAGGCATCGAACAAAGCCTTCATATCATTGCTGCCATAGTCATTTATTACGGCAAATATGGATTTTATACTGAACGGCTTCAGGAACATGATCCGGTCGGCCCTGCCGAATAAAGGCTCTTTGGCATCCTGGAAGATACGGTACATGAGAGAATGGACTGAGCCAATGAAGATCAGATTCAGTTTGCTGGTGGCCTTGTTACGATCCCAGATCCCCTGAAGCTCAGAATAGACAGCAGGATTGATACTGAAGAATTCCTGGAACTCGTCAACGATCAAGGTAAATTTCTCAGTGCGTGAAAGCTCTATCAGCAGGTTGAAGATGTCTCGGAAGTGGCGAATCTCGCCAATGACGGGGATGGTAAAGATACGGCGGATCTCTTCAATGTATTCCTGACAAAGAAGAGTTTCCGCCTTTTTTGAAACAAACAGGTAGAGGTGCTTGTGATTTTTTGCTGATTCAAGCGCAAGCAGTGTCTTGCCAACACGGCGACGGCCAGTAAGGACGGTCATTCGTCCGGTTGTACTTGCTTGGTCATACAGCGTGGCGAGCTCAGACAGCTCACTTTCTCTATTATAGAATTTCATGGTATCCGCCCGTTATTTATAGTAACAGCGGTTACTGTAATTCATGTTTGGTTATTTTGCAACGGTTCAATCTGTTTTTCTTCTTCCTGTTCCTCTGATTTTGCTTCTGCGGCTGGTGGGGTCATCAACTCCTGGAGTTTTGCGCTAATCCGCTCCATCGGCTCCCTTAAGCGGTCGGTGGTAATCTGAAGATATCCTCCAGTCACATCACTGCCGTCGCTGTGATTAAGCAATTTCTTCAAGGCAGCATACGGAATATCAAGACTCTCAGCTACAGTTATGAAAGTCCTGCGGAGGTCATGCTGGGTAAACTCAATGCCAGGTACAATGTTGTCGGCGTTTTCAAGCTTTTTTGCCTGAAGCTCCTCTACAGTTTTCACGTCATTCAGGGCCAGCAAGGTATGAGAGGTTATATGTTCGAAATTTCTCCTGGGATCTTTGAGATGTGATTCTTCCATTGCCCCAGGAAAAACATATTCGTTCACTTTATGCTGCTGCAATTTCTCAAACAAATTATAGATGCATTTGCTCATCGGTAATGTATGGGGCTGACCGTTCTTTGTGTTCGTGATGGTAAAAGATTTATCCTGCATATCTACGTCAGTCCATTTCAGCTTCAACGCCTCATTCTTGCGGAGTCCTGTAAATATGAGTAACAGAAGATGACAACTGACAACAGGGTTAACCAGTTCATTTACTGCATTGTACCAGGGTTTCAGCAGGTGAGGCTTAATGAAAGTACGTCTTCGTTCAATTTTGTTCCATTGCTTCGTCTGGCTCAGTCGGTGAGCTGGATTTTCAGGAATTGCATTCTCTGTTATGGATCTGGTAAAATTGTAAACCGCTCGAAATGTGCGCATTGCAGAATTGGCAGTTGCTTTACCATTATCTCCCGAAATGGTTGAATGTCGCCGTGCCACCATGTCGCTGGTGATTTCAGCCGTAAGCGACAAACATAGACCATATTGAATAGTATTCAGTGGTGTGTCACTCTTGCTCGTTTTTTACGATCTGCCATTTGTCAGGGAGGAGTTCATGGATGCGTTTTGCCGGATGTGCCATGATACG
>Ga0194037_1000998_pt1 | contig 21177 bp, 12 predicted proteins | sample JunL306m_MetaG_FD_148653 | JGI IMG/M metagenome (GOLD analysis project Ga0194037, IMG submission 148653) | Anoxic zone freshwater microbial communities from boreal shield lake in IISD Experimental Lakes Area, Ontario, Canada - Jun2016-L304-6m | ecosystem: Environmental > Aquatic > Freshwater >...
TTATCGGAATTGATCGTTCTATTTCAGCATGGGGAAAACTTCAACAACTATTTCCAGAAAAAACCGATGACTTGATTTCCATTTTATTGCTCCTCGATAAACTAAGAAATGAAATTGAAAAAGAATTCCCAACCGCACGTAGTTTTATTCGTGCCGGTTTTGATGAATAAATATCTGATATTTTCTTGGCGGCCTAAATAAAAGTATGGCGGCCAATTGATAACTCAGTAAATATTACTCAAACTTCCCTGTGTTTATGCGAGTTTCTAGTGTGAATACAAAATCTGATTTAAACAACTAACCGATATTTTTCTTGGCGGCCGGTGTATCCATTTATTTAAATGTATTTCTGAGAATAATTATCTTGAAATGATTTTGAGTTTAGCTTCTGTATGATCTGAAAATGCACTACTCTGTTTTAAATAATCCTGCATTTCATCCATATCGTCACTAAAAATAGTTGAGCTAAACTCGTGTGCTCTTTGCATCATTCTTATATAAGGAGCAGTGTCAGATTGTTTTGTTAGCTTTTTTAATGCTCCCATATAATCATCTCTAAAAACCGTAGGAATGATAATTTTTGATTGACCTGCATTTACTAATTCAGCATTCATCATTACTCTTGCTATTCTTCCATTGCCATCCAAAAAAGGATGCACCTCACTCAATATAAACATCATGTAAATAGCTTTTGAAAAAGGATGATTCAATGCTTTGTAAAAATCAAAACTTTGTATCAAAGTTCCTTTTACCAAATTAAAATCAACAAATGCAGTGCTGCCTGCAAAATTGTTTTTGTCTTTAAACTGACCGGGATTTTTATCTACTCTTGCACTCAATAAAACTTTATGCCGATAGGAAAGCATTTTAAGAAACTCTTCAGTAGATTGTGGAGTTAAAGACATTTCCTGCTTATTGGAAACAAGTTGATAAGTACCTAAAACATCATGACTATCTTGATTTCTTGCCGGCAAAGGTTTGTTGGTTGCAATAATTTTTTTTGCTTCATCAATTTCAAAAACGGTTCCTTCAATATAATTAGAAAAGTAACTTTCAAAAAAGGCAAAGTTCCTGAAGGATTTCAATGTTATATTTTTTTCAGGCCTATTTTTAAATTCCTTTTTTTGTAATTCACGAAAAAGTTCTTCAAACAATTTCATTCTTCCCGGATCAAACGGAGAACCAAAAGCTCTCGCCATTGCAAGTGGTGAAGAAAGTATTTTTGAAGTATGGGTATTAAGCAAAGCACTAATCATTTTATTAAGCCGTTCGAACTCTGTTTGCATTTTAAGTTTCTTGGCAACTGCTTTTGCTTTATCTCTCAATTTATTTAATTCATCTTCACCATTTACTCTAATAATTTGTTCCAACTTATCTTCCAGTTCAGGTAAAGTCAAACACTTTGATGTAGTTCCAATATTTTTAGTTGATTGCAGATTCTCCAAAAATGCTCTTGCCTTTTGTGAGGCAAATAGTTCACCTGAGATTGCATTATCTCCATCAAATGGTTTATGACCTTCCAAAAAACGAATTGTGATTCCGGGTAGTGATACTTTTTTTGTGTAGGTGTAGGTTAAAAAAATATGATTGGCTTTTGTTGGCTGAAATTCAAAAGCCGAGCGGTGACTCAACAATGCACCCGGATATAATCTACCAAGTATTTGAAATAGATTTCTTCTTACAATTTCTTCAATAGGTTCTGTTAAATTTGAGGAGTAAATACGTGGTGCAATCTTTCGTATTTTCCCTTCTTTTTCGAGCTTTGAAATTTGCTTTGAAACTTTGGAATCGGATGAGCCAAAGATTATTTCCTGAAGGTGAATTGGTAAAATATTTTCCATTATCAGCGCATTAAAAGACAAAAATAGAAAATATTTTCCACTAAGAAGCTATTTATGGCAATTATTTTCCAAAACATTAATATGTGAAGGCAGTAAAATAACGTACAACTATTCTTGGCGGCCGGTTTATAAATGATGAATTATTGATATAATTCTAAAACATTTTAACAAATGTATAAAGCAAAATAAAAAACTGATTATAAGCTCCTCTCTGATATTTTTATTGGCGGCCGGTGTGAATTTGGCGGCCAAGTTCAATAGTATTTAAGAATCATATATTCCAATAGGAATTGTTAATTGAATTATAAACTATTTTTATCAAGTTTCATTTTACAATATATCAAACGATCGTGCAAAATCCATCAATGCGAGTTTGCTATTTTGTAATTGATAATGATTGCAAATGATTCTTTGTTGATATTCAACTTTTCTTAAGTTTATGTTTAAAATTTCAGCAATTTCTGAATTGGTTTTTCCTTTGCAAACAAGTTCTATAAAAGATAAGTGATGATATGGAACAAATTTGTAACGGTTTTTAAACTTACAATTCTCAAGTCCCATGATAATTTTTAAATCTTCCTGTAAAAATTTATTCCTCGCTTTGCTGAGATAATATTTAATACCTAAAGATGCAAAGCCTTGTCGGTCGCTACGGTGGTTTGATGATGTAAAAACAATAATTGGCAATTTAGGAAAATCAAGCATAATACGTTTTGCTACTTCAATGCCAGGAGTATAAGGCAAATTAATATCAAGCAAAACAAAATCTAATTGATGCGATGAATTATACTTTTCAAAAAAATCATTACCGCATTTGCAACTAAGGACAACTTTAAATATGGCATCTTTTTCAACTTTCTTCTTAATGAGATATTGCCATCCATCTTCATCTTCAATAGTTGCGAGTTTTATAGGTGTATTCATTTTGAGTATAAGGTTTGTTTGCGCTACTAATATAAATCTTCTTTATTAAATTCTTGTGGTATTTACCACAAAATTTTAATGTGCTTATGGGTATAGTTTAATTCAACTTCGATTAAACAAATTCTCTACCACTTAAACTAAACCATTATGAAAACAAAAATTAGATTATTGACATTGACGTTAATCGCCATTTTTTCATTTAACAAAGTAACGGCTCAGTTTACACCAGTACCTCCTTGGAACCTTTTTAATTTTAATGATAATATTGGATTACAAAATAATACCGGAATTTTTACACCTTCATACAAATTGGATGTACAGGGAGATGTAAATATTTGGCCTGGGTTTGCATATAAATGGAATGGAGTTGATTTGCTTAAAATAAATGCACCAGATAATATTGCATTAGGATTTGGCACAGGAACGACTACTGGAACAGCAATAGGAAATATATTCGTTGGAACTGGTGTGGGGACAATCAATACAAGTGGAAATTATAATTCTTATTTCGGATACGGGGCAGATGGAGTAATGGGTATATATAATTCTACTGCAATTGGCTATAAAGCATTTGTGGGAAATAGCAATAGTCTTGTTTTAGGAGGAACTGGAGCTTATGCAGTAAATGTTGGAATTGGTACTTCATCACCTGCAGCTCAATTAGATGTAGTTGGAACTGTTAATATTTCTACTTTAGCGGGAACCGCAGGTCCTGTATGGGCTTCCGGAAGCGGAGTACTATATAGAGGTACCGAAAATTATTGGAGTTTATCTGGTAATGCTATTACAGGTACTGAGTTTTTGGGAACACCTTATGGAAATACTAATGATTTAATATTTAAAACTAATGGTACAGTAAGAATGAATATAGATCAAAATGGTTATACAAGTTTTTCATCACAACATATTGGAATAAATGGCTCTTATAATCCATCAGATGCTTTGTATGTACATGGGAATACTACATTAGATGGTGATGCTTTTATTGCAGGTAATGCAAGATTCGGACATTTGGTGAGTTCAACAATGAATTTAGTTTTTGCTACTTCAACAGGTGAATTAACACTTTCATCATCAGGATATCCAACTTGGTTATTGACAGGTAATGCAGGCACTACTCCCGGAACAAGTACTGGACAAAATTATATCGGAACAACTGATCCTACTGATTTAGTATTTGCAACAAGTGGAAATGAATGTTTTCGAATAAGAGATCATATAGGTGGATCAGGATTTCTTGGTTATTTGGGAATTGGTAATACTACTCCTAATTATAAATTAGATGTTGGAGGAGATATAAATATAGATAATAGTAGTTCTTATAAACAAAACGGAAACCATATTTTAAGTGCCACTGGAGCAACTGGAACAAGCCTAAAAAATCTATTCATTGGTTATGGTTCAACAGGTTCAACTGTATCATCTTTCAGTTATTGTAATTTTATTGGATATGAGGCGGGTAATTCTAATAGGGGAAGTAATAATATATTTATTGGAAATCAATCAGGTTATCAAAATATTCATGGAGAGGAAAATACTTTTGTAGGAAATCTAACAGGGAAAAACACTAATGGAAATTCTGCAAGAGCAAATACAATGTTGGGGTTCTCTGCTGGTTTAGGAGCAACAACAGGTAGTAATGGAATAAATAATACTTTTATTGGGCATTCTTCTGGTGGTTCTATATTTAATGGACATGATAATACTTTTGTTGGGTATTTATCAGGATTTTCAATTAGTAATGGATTTATGAATACTGTTGTAGGTAAAGATGCCGGTTATAACTTAATAAATGGACAATTCAATACATTTATTGGTGGTGAAAGTGGAAAAAACAATACAACTCAATTTATAATTAGTGTTGGTAGCGGTGGTATTGGTACATACACATTAGGTGGTACAGGTGGAGATCAACTTGGAAACACTTTTATTGGTCACAAAAGTGGTCGTGATAATACAACAGGTGATGCAAATGTATTTTCAGGAAGTTGGGCTGGTTTAAGAAATACTGTTGGTATATTCAATTGTTTTTATGGACATCGGGCTGGTGAGAATAATGTAAATGGTTCGGAGAACACTATGTTAGGAAATTTTGCAGGACTTGGTGGCACTAGTATTGGTACACTTAGCGGGTGTACATCATGTACTAGTCCAATATTCGAGGGTAACGTATTTATTGGTAGCGGATCTGGGCAAAATTATGATGCAGGCGCAAATACTTATTTAGGAACAAATACTGTTAGTTTGGGAGACCACAATGTCCTATTAGGCTATTATGCCACTGCTGGAGGAGCTGTTCCGGGGACTTTACCAACAACGACACCAGCATGGCTTAGAGTGTCAAATGCAATTGCAATCGGTAGTCACGCAAGTGCAACTACTTCCTCTACTATGGCATTGGGTGGTACTGGTACAGATGCAGTGCAAGTTGTTATAGGATATAATTCACCAACATCTTACACTTTAGAAGTTAACGGTGATGCATACTTTAGTACAACATATTATCCCTCGGATGAAAGATATAAAAAAAACATAGAGAACTTTAAAAATTCGATGGAAATAATCAGAAAATTACGTCCAGTAAAATTTGAATTCAAAGATAATGTTTATAGGGATCAGAAGAATGCAAAATCCATTAAAATGAATCTACCTATTGGTAACCAAATTGGTTTTATAGCTCAAGAATTGAAACAATATATACCAGAAGCTGTCATGACTAAAGACGATGGTTATTTAGCAGTTAATTATAATCATTTGTTTGGTATAATTGTAAAAGGAATACAAGAGCAAGATTCTAATATTACTCAGCAAAAAAATGTGATTGATTCATTAATCAATCAAAACGCAAGCCTTACCAATTCGGTTAATGATCTTAATAAACGCTTATCGGCATTGGAACAGGGAGCTAATAATAATCAAACACAAATGAATAATATTGGTTCAGGTAAAACAGGAACAAAGAGCAACGAATCATTTTCAAATAATTTTTCTTCTAACAATACATCATATCTCCAGCAAAATGTGCCAAACCCTTTTAAAGATAATACTACAATTGAATATTATTTAACAACCAACACACAAAAGGCATCATTATTAATTTTTACTATGAATGGAACTTTGCTTAAAACCATACCGATTAATCAATTTGCTAAAGGAGCGGTTCAAATATCAGGTGGTGAATTGAAACCAGGAATGTATTTTTATTCACTGATTGCTGATGATAAAGAAGTTGATACAAAAAAGATGATCATATTAGAGTGATTTGTCAGGAGCGAAGTCGAGACAGGTTCTTTCAAGCAATCGGTTTCAAAATGGCAATGTCTCGACTCCGCTCGACAGGACAGATCTTTATTAATTATTAAGTAATTTTTTAGATTCAAACATTACCTATTAATACAAGAAGCATATAACTTTGTGTAGAGTTTGATACTTTGCTGAACAGAACACTAACAGATTTTATCACAATAAAAATGACCATACAAGTTAAAAAAATATCAACATACATTATTTTACTTTTCTTGTTTACAACTACAAGAGTTAATGCTACACAATTGAGTGGTACTTACACAATCAATCCTTCTGCAAGTGTTACAACTACAAACTTTCATAATTTCTATTCAGCAATTGCATTTATGACAGGTGGTACAAGAAATGATAGCGGTACTAATAATACTTCTCCTTTTGGGGTTTCAACTCCGGTAATATTTATTGTTGCAGCTGGTATTTATTCGGAACAGGTTATTCTTACCACTTCTATAGTTGGAACTTCTCCTACAAATACAGTTACTTTTGATGGGGTAAATTCTAATTCAAGAATAATAACTTATTCAAGTACACCAACCATAAATGTAAACAATAACCCCTATCTAATTTTTAAAAATTTTACCGTAAATAATACATTTACTTCGAGTGGTGCATGTGGGATTCAAATTGTGGGATCGTCTAATTCTTGTCGTATAAGCAGTTGTAATATTAATATTTCTGCTTACGGATTCAATTGCAATGGTATTGCACTTGGTGGCAATCGAATTGACAGTACATTAATAGATTCAAATATTATAAGTGGAGGCCTCCAAGGGATATATGCTAGTCAATCTTCAACAGATTATCAAAATAAAATTATTTATAATCAAATAATTAATTATTCTGGTTGGGGTATTAGAATGAATACTCAAACGGGGATAAATATTATCAATAATACGTTAAGATCTAATTCTGCTTCATCAAGTTCTGGTATTAGCTGTAATATTTCTAATATCGGAGGTAATAGTATCATTATAACTGGCAATAAAATCTACAATTTTGCAGGAACTGGTTTAGCCGTAACCGGTAATAATACAAGCAGCAATAAAGGAATGATTACGAATAATATGATTGGCGGGGGTATCAAAAACACTAATGCATACGGAATTAATCTTTCAGGAAATTACTGGTCTATTGCAAATAATTCATTTAATTATGATTCTGTTTCAAGTGGTAATTCTTATTGTCCAATTAATATACAAAGTGCTTCATCAGGCATTAGCATAATAAATAATATTTGCTCGGTAAAAAAGAATAATAATCTTGCATTGCCATTATACATTGCTAATGCCACCTCTATAGATACAATGGATTATAATGTATTTTACCGTGCAGATACATCCGACCATTTATTAATTTATTTAGGAGCGTATTATAACAGCTGGAATTTTAAAGGTGCAGCAGGTTTTAACCAACATTCGCAATACATTAATCCGGGATTTGTAAATGACACCAATCTTCATATGTCAATACCATGTTTAACGGGTACAATATTGCCTTATATTACAACAGATATTGATGGAAACACACGTAATTATCCTCCAAATATTGGAGCAAATGAAGTGCAACGTTTTTCCAATGATATGAGCCCAACAATTATTGTATCGCCTACTTATCCTATAGCAGTTGGCTCTCAAAACTTACGAGTACGTGTTATTAACTATGGCACTAATACTGTTTATTCATTTAACCTTAGTTATAAATTAAACGGTAATACACCAGTAACACAAGCTTGGTCGGGTATGTTAAATCCGTGTGATACTTTATCCTTAACATTTACAGGCTCACAGCAAATAACTATACCTAGTGGAACAAATATATTAAAAGTATATTCAAGCAATCCTAATTATACCACTGATGGTAATTTGTTGAACGATACAATCACTTCAATATTTGTAACAGCTATGGGTGGTAATTATGTGATAGGTGCTGCACCTTCAAACTACACAACTTTTGGAACTGCAATTGCCGATTTAAATACTTATGGTGTGGGCAGTGCAGTAAGGTTTTTGGTTAAAACAGGAACGTATAATGAAAACTTAATTGTTGCAACTCCAACAGGTGCATCAGCAACTAATACTATAAGTTTTTCATCCATTTCCAACAATGCAGATTCAGTAATTGTAAATGCAAATGGTGTTTACACTTTGAACTTGTCGGGTTCATATTTTAGTTTCAATAAAATTACTTTTAATCAAGTATCATCAACCACAGCTGGAGCAATTACTTTTACCGGAACACCATCATTTGATACCATTTATGGTTGCAAACTTATTGCACCAAATACAAGCACTACTGCATCAAAAGTTGTTTACGGAAATGGTGTTACACTGAATAATATCATGCTTAGAAAAAATACTATTCAAGGTGGTTATGCCAACTTAAATATTGTTTCATCATCATCTGCCTATTCAACCAATTGCATTATTGACAGCAATATATTACAAAACACTAACAACACTACTTTTATAGAATACTTTACAAATTTGAAATTTAGAAACAATACGGTAAATGTTAACACAAATACAAATTACTTTACGATAGAATATGCAAATGCAGGTTATGAATTTACCGGAAACCAAATAAATGTTTCATCGGGCTTCATAGCTAATATGTATCTTTCATACTATTGTGCAGGTACTTCAACTAATAGAATAAAAATAAACAATAACATTTTTACTTCTGCTTCAACAGGTTCTATAAATCTATTTGCTCCATATTATTATTCGGGCTTTGTTGATTTTTATAACAACTCAATGGCACTTGGTAACGGCTTTTTACAAATAGGATATAACTCAAATGATTTGCGTTGTTGTAACAATTCTATCAGTTCAAATAATGCCACTTATTCCTTTTATCAAAATGAATCAAGTAATACAAATGTTGATGTAAAAAATAATGTGATATCAAATACCAATGGTGGGGTTGCTTTATACTGGAATAACACTCCGTCAGGCACAATATTCGATTACAATAACCTTTATACAACAGGAAGTAATCTTGTTTCTGTAAGTAGTGGAGCAACTATTTATTCAAACCTAAGTGCTTGGAGAAGTGCTTATGGTTTGGATAAAAATTCATTATCGTATCGCCCTGCTTTTATAAACTCTGCAAATAATCTTGCACCAAATACAACTGACAGTGCTTGTTGGTCGATGAACGGAAGAGGAATGCCAGCAACTTTTATTACAACAGATATAAATGGTAATGCAAGAAGTTCACAAATATTAAACGGAGCAACAGATATTGGAGCTTATGAATTTACACCTTCAGTAAATCCCCCGCTTGCTGTTGCATCACCTTATACACCAGCTGCAAGCACCACACAATATTTTTCATTTGGCAGTGATACCATTGCACAAATTGTTTGGGGAACAAGTGTTCCTTCATCAATAACAGCACAAATGTATTCAGGAACAAATGCACCACAAGTTGGAAGTAATTCTTTTTATCAAACCAATGCTTATTGGAATATTACAGCACCTGCCGGAACATATTCTTATAATCTGAAATTGAATTATCATAAGAACGGGTTGCAAAATATTCCGAGTGAAACAAACATGGTTATTGCGCAAAAATCGACCGGAATAAATTGGGGAATTGCATCATCAACTCATACCATTGATACCATTAATAATATAATGTCGGCAAATGGACTTACACATTTCTCATACTTTGCCGGAACGGATGCAACTTTTCCTTTGCCTGTTCAGTTAGTTTCTTTTGAAGTAAAGCCAATAGGCAATGAGCAAAATGCAATAGGCAAGTGGCAAGTGATGTGCACATGGCAAACAGCAAGTGAGGTTAATAATGATTATTTTGAAGTGGAGAGGTCGTCAATGGTCAATAGTCAATGGTCAATAATTGGGAAAGTAAAAGGAAACGGAACAACGAATTCGGTAAGTAATTATCTGTTCACGGATGTCTTGCTTCTCGACTTCGCTCGAAGTGACAAGGCAAACAACAAACAACAAACCTCAAGCAATTTATACTATCGTATACGACAAACAGATTTTGATGGAAATAGTACTTTGAGTGATGTAAGAGTAATTAACATCAACCAATCAACAAATCAACCGATCAACATTTATCCAAACCCTGCAAGAGATGAATTGCATATTGAAACAACAGGTAATGAAAAGATCGTAGTTCAGTTGTTTGATCTTACTGGCAAAAATGTAGTAGAGAATTTTATTTTTACTAATTCCACAATCATTAATACTTCATCTCTTTATCAGGGAATATACTTTATTAGAATAACAGATGCCGATGGAGCGGTTGTGAAAATACAAAAAGTTGCTGTAGTAAGATAAACTAAAAAGTATTGGGGTTCAGGGTTCGAATCCTACTTTTCAATTTGTGGTTCAAGCAAAATGTTGCAACATTGTAACAACATGACAAATTTTCAAGACAGCTATGTATTGAATTATAGACATTTACACGAACTATGTGCGCCCCAGCGGGATCACAACTTAAACAATAAAACCACTTGATTTTCAAGTGGTTTTATTATTTAAGATCATTTGTAATAAACTTCTAATAACATTCATTTCTTTACTTTAACCTACCTCAATTTTCCAGAATATTTAATAATAATTCATTACGAATATCTTTTTTATGTATGATTGAATAAAAGTTTTAACAAATCATAAGAAGAAAGTTGAATGCAAATAAAATGGAACCCGAAGAATTTTTAAATCGAGCACAAAATCCAAATAATATTCCCGGCATTTACAATTATTGCGACCGCTGGTGCGAACGCTGTACGTTTACCAATCGTTGCTTAAATTTTGATAAGCGCTCGATTAGAAATAAAAATATTGAAAATCTCGATACCGAAAACAAAGAATATTGGAATGAATTGGAATCAACATTTGCCGATACGATGAAACTTATTTTGCACATTGCAGAAAAAGAAGGAATTGATTTAACAAAAACAGATAATGCTGATTCGCAAAAAAGAGATGACTCTGAAAAAAAAGCAAGCAAGCATTTAATTTCTACTCAAGCCAAATCATATAATACAATGGCTCATGAGTTTTTTGAAAGAGAGAAATCATTTATTGAGAATTTTGAAAACGACTTAAATACTCAATTAAAATTGGGTATTAATGAAGGAAATATTTTAATTAAAGCCGATGAGATAAAAGATATTTTTGAAATTATCAATTGGTATAGCCTTCAAATAACAGTAAAAATGAAGCGTGCACTGTCCGGTAAATTTAATGGAGAAGAATTTGCTGATGAAAATAATTTCCCTCGCGATTCAGATGGCTCGGCAAAAGTAGCGCTTATCGGAATTGATCGTTCTATTTCAGCATGGGGAAAACTTCAACAACTATTTCCAGAAAAAACCGATGACTTGATTTCCATTTTATTGCTCCTCGATAAACTAAGAAATGAAATTGAAAAAGAATTTCCAACCGCACGTAGTTTTATTCGTGCCGGTTTTGATGAATAAAAGAGTTTTATCAAATTGACTCCGCACTGAGAAGACAATTAAGACTGTATTCTCAAAATATTTCTTCAATATCTCTTTACACAATAATTTAGGGCAGATATAATTATGGCAGCCAATTTTTTGCTATGATTCATTACTCGTCCTATAAAATATTTACAGTTTAATTGATTAATCCTGCGTAGTTTTAAGTCTTGTTTTATCAGTTATCAATAGATAAAGTATCTAAATTCAATTTTCTTTTTATTTAGAATTTTTACCTTTACATTTGTCGGATAAATCCAACATTAATGGCTAATAATTAACTTTATGACGGATATAACCAACATGAATTGGGTTGCAATGAGCGATTCTGCCATTGCTGAAACCATCGGTGCATTTATTAAGCATCACAGGCTCGAACAAAACAAAACACAAATTCAACTCGCAACTGAAGCAGGTATCAACCGTTCAACCTTGGTGCAGTTTGAAAATGGTAAAGGGGGAAACTTGATTACGCTTGTACAATTAATTAGAGCATTGAATTTACTTCACGCATTCGAACACTTTCAGGTGAAGCATGAATTAAGTCCAATACAATTGGCAAAGATGGATGAAGAAAAAAGGAAAAGAGCTTCACGCAAAACGATAGTAAAACAGAAACCTAAATCGAATTGGTAATGGCAAATAAAGTAAACAATGCTTTTATAAATATTTGGAATGTAAGGATCGGAGCTATTGCATGGAATGATCAAACCGGATTAGGCTCATTCGAGTTTGATAATAAATTCAGGGATAAAGATTGGGATATTTCTCCAATTATGATGCCGCTATCAAAAACAGGTAAACGTATTTTTTCCTTTCCTGAAAATAAAAATTCGGCAACTTTTAAAGGGCTTCCCGGATTGTTAGCGGATATGTTGCCTGATAAATATGGCAATGCATTAATCAATAGTTGGCTTGCAACGCAAGGTCGTCCTACCGATAGTTTAAACCCTGTTGAAACCTTATGTTTTATTGGCAAACGAGCAATGGGAGCATTGGAAATTGAACCTGTTAATCCAAAGGAATCAAGTACATCTTCAAAAGTTGAAATAAAAAGTTTGATTGAAATTGCTGATAACATTTTAAATAAGCGTGAAGATTTTCATGCTGACCTTTCAAAGGATGAAAAGAAAGCATTGCTTGAAATTTTAAAAATTGGTTCTTCTGCAGGTGGAGCGAGAGCAAAAGCTCTTATCGCATACAACACAAAAACAAAAGACGTAAGAAGCGGACAAGCAAATGCACCAAGAGGATTTTCGCATTGGATTATCAAATTTGATGGTGTTGCAGACAGTCAGTTTGGAGCATCAAAGGGATATGGAAGAGTTGAAATGGCTTATCATTTAATGGCAAAAGCAGCAGGAATTGAAATGACCGAATGTGATTTGTATGAAGAAAATGGAAGAGCACATTTTATGACCAAACGTTTCGATAGAATTGAAGGAAATGAAAAGTTACATCTGCAAAGTTTTTGCGCTCTTCGCCATTTCGATTTTAACAATGTTGGATATTATAGTTACGAGCAACTCTTCGAAACAATGAGAATACTTGGATTACCATTTCCTGAAGCTGAGCAATTATTTCGAAGAATGGTATTTAATGTAGTAGCACGCAACTGTGACGATCACACAAAAAACTTTGCATTCTTAATGGATAATACCGGGAAATGGAAATTATCACCTGCATTTGATGTATGCCATGCATATCGTCCGGGAAGCAGTTGGGTAAGCCAGCAATCATTAACAGTTAACGGCAAACGTCAAAATATAAAACATGAAGATTTTATGGCTGTAGCCAAACAAATGAATATCAAAAAAGCAAAAAGCATCATTGAAGAAGTTACAAATTCTGTAAGCAATTGGAAAAAATATGCAGACGAAGTTCATGTTCAGAAAAAACTAAGGGATGCCATTTACCAAACATTGCTGATTTAATATAGTATGTTGCCTATACATAACACTCAAAAGAGTATTAATCTGACATTTTATTGGCAGCCAATTTATACGAAGTTAAAACACACTGGATTCGAAAGATCCAGAGATTATTTCCAGAAGATGAATTGGTAAAATATTTTCCAAAATATTAATAGCCATCCGAAATTTTATCTATTCACCATCGTTAACTCATCAATAATATTTTGTGCCTTAGCAACTTTTTGCACTATCCATAAAACGTATCTGATATCAACTGCTACAGAGCGACTGTAACTTTCGTTCCAAGCATAATCGTTAATTGTGGCTGTGTAAGCTCTATCAAAATTCACTCCTATCAAATCGCCATAAGCATTCATCACCGGACTTCCACTATTTCCACCAGTAGTATCCAAATCGTATAAAATATTCACAGGTAAATCATTTAAATCAGGATGAATGTATGTGCCAAAATCTTTTGCTGCATATAATTCTTTAATTACATCCAACAATTCATAATCCTTTCCATCTTCTTTTTGAATCACACCAGTAAGAGTTGTAATTGGTTTTTGATATTCGGCATCATTTGGAGAGTAACCCTTGATAGAACCAAACGTAAATCGTAATGTTCCATTAGCATCCGGAACAAATTGTTTTTCTTTCCAGGCACTTTTCATATCTACATATTTTGCCATCAATAAATTAATTTCACTGTCACGCTTTTTATCTTCTTCATCATAAAAATTTACTTCGGTATTTAGTTGCGATGCAAAAGCTATCAATGGATCTTTTAATTTAAATAATTTTTCTGGATCATTTTCAACGAGCTTACCAATATCACTGATGTTTTTAATTTTAGTTTTAGCATACAATGTTTCTATTTTTTTATCAAGGTCTATTTCATTTTTAATATCATTCATAAAAGCTGAAACGAATTTCACTTCATTATCTTTATTAAATTTCTGAGCATCCAATAGCATTTTTTTGAATGCTGCTTTTTCAAATGTTGGGTCGTATTGGTTTATTAGTCTGTAAAATGATGCTTTAATTCGAGGCAATTGTTTGTCCTTAAAAAGTTTTTTCTCATCATCTGTTTTCAAAAGGTGGTAGGCTTTTCCATAATTATCAATCATTGCCGCAGTTTGAAAAATGGGTGATAAATTATAAATCTGATCGTACCATAAATTACGAGGAGCAAATTTCATCACCTCTTCATACAACAAATTTATTCGCGGAATAACTGTTCCGTATTGTTGTTTAAGCTTAGAATTAGCATTGATAAAATCATTCAACATTTTCTCGTCAGTATATTTTTGCTGAGTTAAACCGGTTCTCCTGAAACCTTGCAATTTACCTTTATAGTTTTTGGTAATATTTGCCAAACTTTTAATTTTAGCGGAATATTTTATCTGGAGACTATCGTTTCCTTTTCCCATCTCATCCATTTTAGAAATTTGCCAATCATAAATATCACTGATATATTTTAGCATATACTGTTCGTGATATTTATAAAATGCTGCAGGCTGATGTCTGAAGGTTCTTCCGGGATAACCTAAAATAAACACAAAGTCGTTTTCCTTTACTCCTTTTGGATTTATTTTTAAAAAAGTTGCCGGTTTGTAAGGGATATTTTTCTCGTTAAATTCTGCAGCACTTCCATCAGGCGCAACATATGCACGAAGAAAAGAAAAATCACCGGAGTGACGAGGCCAAACCCAATTATCCAATTCACCTCCATACTCACCAATAGAACGAGCAGGAACATACACCAACCTCACATCTTTTAATAATTTATAACGGAACAAAACATAAGTTCTTCCGGTAAACATTTCAGAAATTTCGCATTGCAAATCAGGATTAAATTTATTCTCGGTTTGTGTAATTGTTTTAATGTTTGCTGCAATAATACTTAGTCGTTCAACTGCATCTGTAATGGTTTGTGTTCCTGCCAAAACCTTTTCCGACACATCAGCGTAGCTTGCTGTAATTTTACATACGAGCCCTTTTGCCTGAACTTCCTCACTCCTATTTTTGGCTAAGAAACCTTGTTTGATATAATTGTTTTTTGTGGTACTTATTGCCTGAACAAATCCGAAAGCACAATGATGATTGGTAATTAGCAAACCGTCATTTGAAATAAATGAACCTGTACAACCACCAACTCTTACAATACCATCAATCAAACTTTTGCCATTTGGATTATATAATTCTGGAGTTGAAATTTTTAATCCGGCTTTTTGTAAGTCAATATTTTTAAGGTCGGATAAAGGGAACATTCCTTCATCACATTTTTTGTTTGTGCTGGATGATAAAATAAAAACAGTGATTACAGAGCAAATGGTAAGGATGATTTTTTTCATTGTATATATTTATTAAATAATTTTTCGAAGATAAGATGAAAATCAGAAGTCGAAAGTTGATTTTAAATTGGTTGTAAAATTTGTTGAAAATATTTTTGATTGAAATGAATTTACTGAAACAATCCCATTGATAGCATTGGTCAAAAACACCTCATCTGCATTCATTACATTATGTTGTTCAATAGCTTTTTCTTCAATTTCAAGTCCATGCTGTTTTGATTTATCTAACAAAACTTTTCTCATCACACCATCTACACAGCCTTCTGAAAGTGGTGGTGTTATAAGCACTCCGTCCTTTAATACAAAAATATTGGAACTGATGGTTTCGGCAATTCTACCATGTTCGTTTAGGATTAAACAATCGTCTACATTAATTTGCTTTGCATATAATCCTGCCAAAACATAAATAAGCGCGTTTCCTGATTTTAAGTTAGAAAGTTGCTGACAACTTTTTTTATACTCAGTAAAAACTCCTAACCTTTCACAAACTTTTCCGCCTTCCACAAAAGGAAATATTTCAATTTCCCATTTTATAGTATTTGAAACAGGTATATAAAAACCATCACTCTTTCGGTATAAAACAAATCGAACACGGGCATCTTTTTTACCTGCTAGTTTTTCAGTTATAGCCTGGATAAAAATATCATAAGTAAGTGTATCAGTTTCATATTTCAGCACTTTCGCACTTTCAAGCAATCTGTTAAAATGCTTGTCGGCAAAGCAAATAAGACCATCTTTAACACGAATGGTTTCAAATAAAAGATCTCCATATACAAAAGCTCGCTCTATCATTTAGTGATTATTAATTCTTTTTGTTTTAAAAGATTTATCAAAGATGTATTAAAAAACTGAACTCCATTTTGATTAAGATGATCTGCATCGAAAAAATATTGATGGTCGTTTAAATTTATCAATTTATTAAAGTTAAAATAATTGGGTGTCTTTGATAAATAATAACTGTCGATTGCCGAATTATTTAAAACAGAATTATACAGATTATGACTAACGGGAGCTTGAACAAGAATGATTTTTACACCTCGTTGTTTTAGTTTAATAATTGTTCTTTCAAATGACAGGATTTGATTTTTATTAAATTCCAACATCTTCGATTTATAAACTGAATCTTGATTGTAATAAGTTAATTTCCTCTCCACAAAACCACCGTCAATATAAGTATCATCATTGATATTTCGGGGTTCAGAAAACGCATCGTTTAACGAAAAAAACTGCCTGAAATAACCATATAAAAAAGTGTTGTAAACTTTGGTGTGATTCAAATTCAAAACCATTTTAAATGTATTCAAATCGATATGATCATTTGCAATTAAATCCAAAGCTGATTCAACTCCATCTTCAGTAAAAGTTAATGGATATACTTCGTAAACAATTGTTTTTGGATTTAAATAATCGAGGTATTTATCTAACAGTATTTCGGTTTGAATAGGCGTTTGAGAACTTGATCCAAGATTAAAACTTTGGATATGTTGTTGGCTAAATATTCTGGTATCAAAACTACGATAGGCATGAGATGAACCCAAAAACACAATGTCACAATTTTTGAAATTTTGAATATCTTTAATTCTCGAGTTCATCTGTCCGGTTCCACCAATATGATATTGAATATTTTTAGTTAAACCTGAGGGCAATATGAGTGCGCAAAGAATTAATGCTACCAAGTAAAACAAAGTAGAAAATGAAATAAAAATAATTACAAATTTTAAAAACTTCTTCACTGAAAACTAAAATTGAAAATATATAAAAGGTGTTTCTGTTGTTTGCATAAACACGCCAATTAAAAAAATAACAAACGAAAAAAATGACCACCTTACTAAATAATGTTTTCTAAAAGCGATATGTGAAATGGCGTATTGCCTTTCTCTACCAAGCCATTCGATAGCTATAAAAAAAACCATTAATAGCAAAAGCGGGATAACTTTTTTGGAAACATCAGGTAAATAAAAAAAGTTAACGATAAATATTCTATCAATAAAATTAAAAGCATTTGTCAAACTTTCTGACCTGAAAAATATCCAAGCAAAAGTTGTTAAAGAAAACGTGAGGATTATTTTTATTGCATCCTTAAACGATGGGAACAATTTTCCTTCAGCTACAATTTCAATATTTTTTCTATTTCTATTTAATAACAGCAACGGTAAAAAAAAGGTTGCGTTTAATGCTCCCCAAACAATAAAAGTCCAGTTTGCACCATGCCAAAACCCACTTAAAATAAAAATAATAAATACATTCCTCACCTTCGTAAACTTGCTTCCATTACTGCCACCTAAAGGAATGTATATATAATCCTTAAACCACGATGAGAGTGAAATATGCCATCTTCTCCAAAATTCTGCAATGTCTCTTGAGAAATATGGGAAAGCAAAATTGCGAAGTAAATCTATTCCAAAAAGTTTGGCCGAACCAATTGCAATATCAGAGTAACCTGAAAAATCGCAATAAATTTGAAATGAAAATAACAAAGCTCCAAGCACCAAAGTACTTCCTGAATAAGTTGATTGATTATTAAAAATCTGATTGGCAAATTCGGCACAGTTATCAGCAATGACGAGTTTTTTAAAGAGCCCCCATAAAATTTGTTTTAAACCATCAACGGCAAAATCAAAATCAAAAGTTCTCTTTTTTAATATCTGAGGCAGTAAATGTCCTGCCCTTTCAATCGGACCTGCAACTAGCAAAGGAAAAAAGCTTACAAAAACAGCATACGCAATAAAATCTTTAGTAGGTTGAGCTTTGCATTTATAAACATCAATAATGTATGATAAACCGTGAAAAGTATAAAATGAAATACCTACCGGCAAAATGATTTTTAAAGAATAGTAATTAGGTTTCATCCCAATTTCTGAAATCAATTGAGCAAATTGTTCGATAAAAAAATTGTAATATTTAAAGAAGAAAAGAAAACCTACATTCACTGAAATGCTTAGCAATAGCCACATTTTTCTATTAAATAGATTTTTTGATTCATGCATTTTTATTGCAGTAAAAAAATCTAAAAAAATGGAGAACATTAGTACAAACAAAAACCGATAATCCCAAAATCCATAAAAAAAACAACTTGATATCAGTAACAAAAAGTTTTGTGCTTTAAGGTTTTTATGCGTGATAAACCAATATGCTATAAATACAATCGGTAAGAAAACAGCATAATTTATTGAATTAAAAAGCATGTTATTTTGTTCAATTTAATTTATAACAAAAATCATAAAAACAGATTGTAAAATTTTGTACAAGCATATATCAAAATCGTTACATTTGCTCGTCAAAATTTAAAAAATTATAAATATGAAAGAAGTTTTTATCGTTTCTGTTGCACGCACTCCTATCGGAGCTTTTGGCGGTTCTTTATCGTCATTAAGTGCTACCCAATTAGGATCTATCGCAATAAAATCAGCATTACAAAAAGCTAATATCAAACCCGAAATTGTAGATGAAGTTTTCATGGGAAATGTTCTTCAAGCAGGACTCGGACAAGCACCTGTAACACAAGCAATGCTTGGTGCCGGAATTTCTAACACTGTACCTTCAACTACCATTAACAAAGTTTGTGCTTCAGGTTCAAAAGCTATTATGCTTGGTGCCGAAAGTATTATGCTTGGAATAAATGATGTAGTTGTTGCAGGTGGAATGGAAAGTATGAGCAATGTTCCTTACTATTTAGATAAAGCCCGCAATGGCTATCGTTTGGGACATGGACAAGTTATTGACGGTGTTGTGAAAGATGGTTTGTGGGATGTGTACAAAGATTTTCATATGGGAAATGCCGGTGAAATTTGTGCTCGTGAATACAAAATCACTCGTGAAGATCAAGACAATTTTGCTATTGAGTCATATACACGTGCCGCAAAAGCATATGAGAAAAATGCTTTCGCTGATGAGATCACTCCTGTTGAAGTTCCTGTTCGTGGCAAAGATCCAATCATTGTTTCGAAAGACGAAGAATACACAAAAGTTAACTTCGATAAAATTAAAACATTAAAATCTGCATTCGAAAAAGACGGAACGATTACAGCTGCAAACGCATCAAAATTAAATGATGGAGCAAGCGCTTTGGTTTTAATGAGTGGAGATAAAGTGAAAGAACTTGGTTTAACTCCATTGGCACAAATCATTGGTTTTGCTGATGCTGCTCAAGCTCCTGAATGGTTTACTACTACTCCTGCAATTGCTATCAATAAAGCTTTAAAAATGGCAGATGTTGAAATAAATGATGTTGATTTCTTTGAATTGAATGAAGCATTTTCGGTTGTAGGTTTAGTAAATATTGAAATTTTAAAACTCGATCCTAAGAAAGTAAACGTTTATGGTGGTGCTGTGGCATTAGGTCATCCTCTAGGTTCAAGCGGTTCAAGAATTGTTGCAACACTTACTACAGTTTTAAAAAATGAAGGCGGTAAAATAGGTGTTACAGGCATTTGCAATGGCGGTGGCGGTGCTTCTGCTATCGTTATCAAGAAAGTGTAAATAAATATTTTATCAACTAAAAAACGATCCGGCTACATTTGTCGGGTCGTTTTTTTTTGATTTGACAAATTGAAATGTAGCCACAGATTGCACAGATTTTTTTTAAAATTTCTTTTCAATAGTTAATCTGTGAAATCTGTGGCGATAAAAAATTACACCTTTTATATATCTCAAATGATGAAAAAAATATTTTTAGCTTTCGTTTTATTTTCCGCAGTCATTCGCATTGCTTCTGCTCAACAAGTTGATTCATTATCGTTGGATACTTTACATGATGCTGAAATACGACTTACAGGACTTGGCGAACAAATGATCAGAGCTGAACAGGAGAACGACCGTTTTACGAGTGCTTATATGTTTATTCGTACAATGAGTCGTGCACTTAAAACCAGTGGTTCATATCAATATAATTTCGATTCACTGAAATGTGTTTCTATCAATTACTCTCCTGATAATATGTTCAGAATTATCACTTGGAATCTGGTTACAAAAGAAGAGAAATTTCATTATTACGGTGTGATACAAATGAATCCGGATATGATAAAAAAAATAAAAGACACTTCTAATTTACGTTCATTATATCCTCTTATTGACCGCTCGACAAAAATAAAAAACCCGCTTGACACTACTGTTGATAATGAATTTTGGTATGGCGCAACATATTATAAGATTGTTTTAAATACTTATAAAAAAGTAAATTACTATACCCTTTTAGGATGGAACGGCAATAATAAAATGACCAATAAAAAAATTGTTGATGTATTATATTTTGAAAATAACAAACCCTTTTTCGGAGCGCAAATTTTTGATTTAAAAAAGAAGAAAAAACTAAAACGTTTGGTTTTCGAATTTAGCAATTCGGCTACAATGCTTTTAAG